>UMAM01013864.1_pt1 | contig 28055 bp, 22 predicted proteins | sample 1963711 | NCBI WGS metagenome assembly UMAM01 (sample SAMEA4835916, study PRJEB28245) | human gut metagenome | biome: gut microbiome; material: fecal sample | place: Denmark | collected 2008
ATTCTATTAATTTTACTTTATATTCTAATAAGCAAAAAGTATTATTAAAGGGATATGATGAAAAACGTTCCTATACGAATCAAAAAGAAGAGATACAAGAAATGATTGATGAATATTTAAATATTTTAAAAAATGAAATATCCACAAAATTTATCCTTTAAAAACACAAAAAAGGGGTTGACTTCTAGCGGGGGGGTTATAATAAACTTATAAAAAAGATTTTTATTGCTAGTCAAAGTCAAATAAAAAAATCAATGAATGACTTTAATAAAATCTTTTTAAATGTTATATTTATTTTGTTACGATTTTAAAGGATATAAGAAATGAAAAAAGAATTAGAAAATTTTATTTTATGTAATTTATCGGACGATTTGAAAGCGTTTACAAACGCTTATGCAATCATTTTATTAGAATCTGGAAAATTAAATTTAAAATGGAATGGAGCGGACGAATATATCGATTTTCCCGCTTTAATTTGTCTTAATCACAAACAAATTTTTTATTTCTATCCACAAAAATGCAATGGACTAATCTTATATTTTGCGCCTGAATTTATTAATAAAAATTTGACGCTTTCTTCTTTAGAATCTGATGCAAAACAGCAATTTTTATCTGATAACGATGTGTATTTATTAGCTCCTTTTTTAAATCATCGTTTCAATGATTCTTTAATTCCTCTTACTAATGGAAAAATTCAATATATTAAAAATTTATTTTCATCCATGGAAGAGCAATTATTAGTTCAAAAAGATTGGTATTTTTCTTGCAGAGCTCGTTCCTATTTTATTGATTGTCTTCATATTATTGAACATTACTACTATTCTCGGATTGAGCAAATTCCTGAACCCTCTTTTCATTTTTTACATTTTCAAACGATGAATAAACAAGTAGAAGAAGCTTTAAACATGATTCATAAGCAATATAGTGACTCTTCTTTTAATGCCTCTACAATTATCAAGTTAGTGGGCTCAAATAAAAATAAATTAAACCAATTATTTTTAGAAAATACTTCAAAAAGTATTTACCAATATCTTTTAGATTACCGAATATATAATGCTCAGCAACGTTTAAAATTAACTAAATTAAATATTACTGAAATTGCTTATTCTTGTGGATTTAACGATATTTGCTCTTTTTCTACGACATTTAAAAAAAAGACTGGGCAAACTCCTTCTGAATTTCGAAATTTTTTCATCAATAAAAGAAAAAACACAAAAAAGATTAAAAAAAAATAGCTTAAACGCTATTTTTTTATATTGATTGATATTTTTTAGATTGAATTTTAAACATCGCAGCGTATTCTTTGTTCAATTCCATTAATTGTTGATGATTGCCCTGTTCAATAATTTTCCCATCTTTAAAAACAAAGATTTTATCTACATTTTTAATAGAAGAGAGACGATGAGTAATTAAAATAACTGTTTTATTTTTGGCAATAGAAAACAATTTTTCATTAATTTCATTTTCCACTAATGGATCAAGTGCACTAGATGGTTCATCTAAAATCAATATTTCATTATCATGATATAGACATCTAGCAATTGCTAATCGTTGCCGTTCTCCTCCAGAAAAATCCACTCCATCTTTATCAAATTCTTTTGTTAAATTACTTTTTATTTTCAGTGGAAGTTGTTCTATTTTTTTATCTAGTCCAACTTGTTTTAAAACTTCATAAATTCTATTTTCATCTTCTTCAAGATCATCCATTGTAATATTTTTGGCTATCGACATCGCATAGATTTGAAAATCTTGCATAATGGTACCAAAATGATTTTGATAAGATTTTACATTGAATGCTTTAATATTTTTTTGGTTAAAACAAATTTCTCCTTGTAAAGGGTCATATAGACGTAATAAAAGTTTTATCATCGTGGTTTTTCCCGCGCCATTAATGCCAACAAAAGCAACTTTTTCATTTCGTTTAATTGAAAAAGAAACATCATTTAATGCCTTGATGTTTTCATCTTGGTACCAAAACGAAACATTTTTAACCTCTAATAGTTGAAATGGTTCATCGCAATTCAATTGATTATCATTTACATTGATGGTACTTTTGTAAGCAATAAAATGATGATATTTGTTTAAATACAAACTATTTTCTTTAAAATTCTTACTTAAACCAATTAAATTTCTTAAGTTCCAATACAAATTAAAAATCGACACAATAGAGGCACTAAATTCCCCAGTCGTAATATTTTTTTGAACAATCAATCGATATCCTAGCCAAATGGGAACAGCTAATTGAATAAAGATAGTAGAAGCATTTGTTTGTAAAATGGAATATAAAAATATTTTCCAACCACTTTTTTTATAAATTTGATTGAGTTCTTTGGTGTTTTCTTTTCGTTTTTCAATTAATAGTTGGTCAATGGGGTTGATTCTTATATCATTACTATATTCTTTTAAATAAAAAACTCGTTCAATATAATAATTTTTTCGTTGTATCGGATAAATTTTTTCATTTCTTTTATAATAACTTTTAGTATGTTGCCAACTTAAAAAGACTGTTAATAAAGTGACGACAATGACAAGTATTGCAATAAACCATTCAATAGTGAATAATAAAGTTCCAATAATTAAAACAGGAATGAGATTGTAAAAAATTCTTGAAAAAGTAGTTAGATTATTAAAAATCCGTTGACTACCTTCTTTACTCGCCCACATAAAATCATTATAGTAATCCGGATTATCAAATTCTTTATAATCCATCGTTTTTGATTTTTGATAAATCGTTTGATTAATTTTTTGAGTTATCTTTCCTAATAAAATAAAAGAACATTGATTTGAGCCATATAAAGAAATAATATTTTCTAATAACATCGCTACAAACATTCCAACTAAAAATAGATATAGAAAAGTAGGAGAAGATTCTTTTTCTAACATCGTATAAAACAATTGAATGAAAAAAGAGTTAAAAAAGCCTGCATATAAACCACTGATGATATCCTTTAAAAAAAACAATATGGTGTTTTTCTTATCACATAAAAAAGCAGTTTTAACAGAGAAAAACACATTTTTTATCGTATGAGACGATTCCTTTTTCTTTTTCATATTATTGCTCCTTCAATTCATATTGCTTGGCTTGAATTTGAAACATTTTAGCATATTTTCCCTTTTTATCCATTAACTCTTGATGGGACCCTGATTCAATTATCTTTCCATCTTCTAAATAATAAATCGTATCTGCTAAAATGGCAGAAGAAAGACGATGGGAAATGATGATAGCCGATTTATCTTGACAGGCCTCAATCATTGATTGATACATATTATATTCAGAAATAGGATCTAACGCACTGGTTGGTTCATCTAAAATGACCACTTTTGAATACGATGCAAACACTCTTGCAAGGGCAATTTTTTGTAATTCTCCACCAGAAAAGTTTGTTGAATTTTTATCTAACTCACTATATATAATGGTATGAATTCCTAATGGTAACGAACTAACTTTATCATAAATTTCTGCCTTTTTTAGTGCTTCAATGACTAATTCTTCTTCCCATTTTTCCTTAAGTGGTCGCAGTAAAATATTTTCAGCAATGGAGACATTAAACAATTTAAAATCTTGGAAAACTGCTTTAAATTGATCACGATAATTCCAAACATCATAATGGTTAATCGGCTGCCCATTCCATAATATTGTCCCTTCATTTGCTTCATAAAGACGCATAATTAACTTGATTAAAGTTGTTTTCCCTGCACCATTTTCACCAACCAAGGCTATTTTTTCTTTTGATTTAATTTTAAAATTAATATCTTTTAAAATCATGTGTTCATTTGAAGGGTATTTAAAACTTACGTTTTGCAATTCAATGTCAAAATGATTTGGATCAATTGGTAAAGATTCAACAGATTGAATTTTAACTTCATATTCTAAGAATTTTTTTAAATTTCCAATATAATAAGAATGCTCAGCAAATGCTTTTACACTTTCAGTGATATTTTGAAAAACAGCGGAGATAGAAAAAATAGAATTTAAAATAATAAAGCCATCCCCTAATAAAATTTGTTTAGTCACAATGGTTTGATAAACAACCATGGCAAAAGATAAAAACAAACATAAGGCATGTCCTAAGGAAAAAGAAAGCATTTTGTATTTTATAATGTTTTTTATTCTTTTTTTCCCTTTTTCTAATTGTTCTTTCATCGTCATTTCAAAATCTTTTTCAAAAATAGTACCTACATTGGTCAAATGAGTTTCTTTTGCATAATCTGGCAATAAAAAAACACGATCGATATATTGAATTCGATGTTTACTTTTCATGATTATTTCATTATTAAAATCAAAAGTTATACGATTGATTTTGTTTCCTAGGAAAAAAGAAATCAAAAAAGGAACAATGGAAAACAAAATATAAATAGGATTAATAAATAAAATATAAATACCCGTTGTTAAAAAATAAAAAACAGACCAACAAACAGATTGCAGTGTATTCATCACTTGATAGATTCGATTCCAAGATTCTTCAATTGCTTTTACATAAATATCATAAAATTCCTGATCTTCATAAGAAATCAAATCTATTTCTTTACTTTTCTTTAAAATTTCAATTTTAATTGCTTCTTCAATTTTATTATTGGAAAGATGTCCATAAATTTCGCCAAAATAATCATTAATAGCTGTACCAATTAATTCAAAAGCAATTAAAGCTAATCCAATATATAGAATTTTTTCATATTCAATTCCTTGTTGAAAACCATTTAAAATAATACGCAATAAGAAAGTTTGAAATAAAAATGTTTTGATAGCGTTAATAAATACAATAGTCGTATTATAAAGAATTCTTCCAGGTTGAATTTGATGCACTTTTTTTAAAATATACAGATTATTTTTAAAAACTTCTGTGCCCTTTCGTTTTTTCATTTACAGACACCCCCCCCTTTAAAAATTATAACAGTATTTTGCTTATTTATTTTTTTTATTTGTCCCTATTTTTAGAGCATTTGTACTAATTTTAATAAGCATTTTTTCTTCCTTTTTATATATTCTTATCTAGTCTTTATAGGCAAGAAAAAAAGAAACTATTTCTTTTTATCAATTTATTAGCACTATTTACTTGACAGTGCTAATAATTATGCTATAATTAACCTAGCACTCAAATACAAAAAGTGCTAAATTAAAGGATGATTTACATACATGATGGAAGAATTGGTTGAAAAATTAAAAAAAGAAAATCAAAAGGAATTAAGTGATAAAATAGCCAATCACATACAATTAGACGAACAAGAAGTCTTAATGGTTTTAAATTCTTTAAAAGAGTTAAATTGTGCTAAAGAAATTTTAAATGTTGTTGCAACCTATTTAGATCATTATCCCAAACAATATTATGTTTTTTTACAATTTCAAATCGATGCTTTGCTAGACTTGAAACAATATGATGAAGCCAAAAGAAAAGTGTTCAATGAATTAGAAATGCCTTATATTCCTGCTGATTTTGAAATATTTTTAAAAGATCGTTTAAAAGAAATTGAATTTTACTTGCAAGAAGATCGTTACGTTTTACAAGTTAAAGATTTAAATCATCTAGACCAATTAGATGAAGCGCATTTACTTGTCATCTTACCGCAATTAAAAAATTTCAATTTAGTTCCTTATCTTTGTAAAATTCAAACTTTATTGATAAGACAAGATATTCAAGATATTACTAAATCATTATTATTAGCAACTTTGTCCGATTTGAAAATTAATTATGAGTTTGCCATGACCAAAGATGGTATTCATTATTTAATCAATCCTATCGAATTAAAAGATTTACGAGATTATTCATCTTTTCAATACTTGCAAACTTTATTAAAACAAAAAGCACATTTGCTACCCATTAATGATTATACTTCCATCCAACAATTAATAGAAACTTATCTTTTATATCTTTATCCTAAAAATTTAACGTCTCAAGAATGTCAACATTTATTTTATGGCACCATTCATGTGCTACACGATTTAAAAAAAGAACAAAAACTTTTAAAGGAAGAGTATGAAGAATATATTCAAAAATATTCTCATGAAGTCGATGAATTTTATCAAAAAATGATGGAATTATTGAAAAGCTTTTGAGTTTTTGTAAGATTATTGTATAATATTAACTTATATGAATAACAAAAAAGGAGAATGTATCAATGAAAACAAATCTAGAAGTTTTAAAAAATTGTCAAACAAAATTGCATGTCGTTGCAGAAAATGAAGAATGGAAAAATGCACAACAAAAAGAATTTAAAAAATTAGCAGATCAAACAACTGTCCCTGGTTTTAGAAAAGGACATGCTCCAGAAAACTTAGTAAAATCTAAAGTCAATCACGCAGAAGTTTTAAGACATGCTGCTGATTATTTAATCGATGTCGCTTATAAAAATGCCATCAAAGAAAACAACTTAAAGCCTTTTTATCAACCTGAATTAAACATTATTAAAATGGATGATGAACAATTTGAATTTGAAATTCTTTTTACAGGCGCTCCTAAAGTGGTATTAGGTGGTTATAAAGATATTGAAGTCAAAAAAGATAAAGTCACTGTCAGTGAAGAAGACGTTCAAGCAAAAATTGATGACTTAATTCAAAAAAGTGCTGAATTGGAAATCGTAGAAGATGGTATCCTAGAAAGTGGAAATACTGCTGTCATTGATTTTGAAGGATTTGTTGATGGCGTTCCTTTTGAAGGTGGAAAAGCAGAAAATTTCTCTTTAGAAATTGGTTCTAATACCTTTGTTCCAGGTTTTGAAGAACAATTAATCGGTATGAAAAGCAATGAAGAAAGTGAAATTAAAATTACTTTCCCCAAAAATTATGTTGAAAACTTAGCTGGCAAAGATGCAACCTTTAAAGTAAAATTACATGAAATTAAAAGAAAAGTTTTCCCAACTTTAAATGATGAATTTGTCAAAGAAGCTGATATTGAAAATGTCAATACTGTAGATGAATTAAAAGAACATTATAAAAAAGAAGTAATGGAAAGAAAAGAAAGTGAAGCTTCTGAAAAACAATTACAAGAATTAATTCAACTCGTATCTGAAAAAGCTGAATTTGAAGTCAGTGATAAAATGATTGAAGAAGAAGCTGGATATATGATTGACAATTTCAAAGCACGTGTTGAACAAAACGGATTAAAATATGAAGATTATTTAAAAATGACCAATACCGATGAAGAAAAATTATTACAACAAGCAAAAGATGAAGCTTTAAAAAATATAAGACAAATTTTTGTATTAAATGAAATCGGAATAAAAGAAAATATTACTGTCAGTGATGAAGAAGTCGATGAAGAATTAAAAAAGATGGCTGACTTGTATCATATGAATCTTGATGAATTAAAAAAGAATATCAAAGATCGCATAGGACAATTTAAAACAGATTTAAGAAATAATAAGATTGTCAAATTCTTAAAAGAAAATAACAAATTAAGTTAATTTTAAGCATTTTAGGTAATACTTTAAAAGAAAGGGGGCATACCTATGGCAGATGAAATTTTAAAACTTGAAGTGGATTATCCTCTTTTATGCACTCGTGGTGCCGTCTTATTTCCTAAAAACGATATTAATATTGAAGCGGGTCGTGTTTTTTCTAAAAACGCTATAAAAATTGCGATGGATGACTTTAATAGTCACATCGTTGTCGTCCCTCAATTAGATCCAAATTCCGAACAAATCGATATAAATGCAATTTCTACCTATGGTACAATTGCAAAAATTAAAACCAAAAGAAACTATGAAAATGGCATTGTAAAAGTTTCTCTTGTTGGGTTACAAAGAGTCGTTCTTAATTCTTTTTATTCTCAAGATGGATGCTATTATGCCAATGTCAGCATCGTAGAAGATGTCGATGGGGATTTAGAAGAAGAAGCTGCTTATATTAGAAAAATTGCAGGAGTAATCGAAGATTTTATAGCAATTACACCAAATATTCCTAAATCAGCAATCGAAAAATTATCAAAAGGAGTCTCTGCTTCTGAATTTACCGATACGATTTCTCAAGTCTTAATTCATAATTTAAAAATTTCCATTCAATTACTTGAAACACGCGAAGTCATTTCACGTCTTCAAATCATCATGGAATATTTAGAAAGTGAAAAAGAAATCACAAAAATCGAAAATGAAATCACACAAAAAGTTCGTAAAAAAATCGATGAAAACCAAAAAGAATACATTTTAAGAGAAAAATTAAGAGCGATTAAAGAAGAATTGGGAGATATCTCTCCAGTTGAACAAGATGTCGATGATATTCGCAAAATCGTCAATGAAAATCCTTATCCTGAAGCGATTAAAAATAAAGCTTTAAGTGAATTAAAACGATTGGAAGGCATGCCACAAGCAAGCAGCGAAGCTTCCATGCTAAAAACATATATTGACTGGTTAATCGCAATTCCATGGTATCAAAAATCAGAAGATAACAATGATATTTTAAAAGTTGAAGAAATCTTAGATGAAGACCACTATGGATTAGAAAAAATTAAAGAAAGAATTGTTGAATATTTAGCAGTTAAAACGCTCACCAGTTCTTTAAAAGCTCCGATTTTATGTTTTGTCGGGCCTCCTGGAGTTGGAAAGACTTCCTTAGCAAAATCAATTGCTCGTGCCATCGATCGTAAGTTTGTCAAAATGTCTTTAGGCGGAATGAAAGATGAATCTGAAATTCGCGGACATCGTCGCACTTATTTAGGAGCGCTTCCTGGACGTGTTTTACAAGCCATGAAAAAAGCCGGTGTGATTAATCCTGTATTTTTACTCGATGAAATCGACAAAATGGGTGCCGATTATAAAGGAGATCCCGCAAGCGCAATGTTAGAATTACTAGATCCTGAGCAAAATAAATTTTTCAGCGATCATTACATTGAAGAACCCTATGATTTATCTAATGTCATGTTCATTGCAACCGCAAACTATTTAGAAAATATTCCTGCTCCTTTGCGAGATCGTTTAGAAATCATTCAAATTTCAAGTTATACCGAAATTGAAAAAACCAATATTGCCATGAAACATTTAGTTCCAAAACAACTCATTGCCCATGGTTTAGAAGATGAAAATATTACGTTTAGTGAAGAAGCATTGCTACACATAATTCGCTATTACACTCGTGAAGCAGGTGTAAGAAATCTAGAACGTTCGATTGCTAAGATTTGTCGTAAATTAGTCGTTCGCAAATTAAAAAACAATCAAACTTTAGATATTCATACCATTACGATTAAAGTCGTTCAAGAATTTTTAGGAAAAGAAGTTTTTGATTATTCTAAAAAAGAAAAAGAAAGTCAAATCGGCGTGGTTACTGGCCTTGCTTTTACAGAATTTGGTGGCGATATTTTACCAATAGAAGTCAATTATTTTGAAGGAAAGGGAAGTTTAATTGTCACAGGTCGATTAGGAGATGTCATGAAAGAATCTGCAAGTATTGCTTTTGACTATGTAAAAGCGAATGCAAAACATTACGAAATTGACCCAGCAATCTTTTCAAAAATTGATTTACACATCCATGTTCCAGAAGGTGCTGTTCCAAAAGATGGACCCAGTGCTGGAATTACGATGACAACAGCAATCGTCAGTGCTTTAACTCGTCGTGAAGTTCGTTCAGACGTAGCAATGACTGGCGAAGTAACTTTACGAGGAAATGTATTGCCAATTGGTGGATTAAAAGAAAAATCAATTAGTGCACATCGTTCTGGCATTAAAACCGTCATTATTCCTCAAGAAAATGTGCGCGATTTAGATGAATTGCCTAAAATTGTATTAGATGAAATCACTTTTGTTCCTGTTCAACACGTCAATGAAGTGATTGACATCGCTTTGGTAGAAAAATCCCATGTTGCTTAAAAACGTCAAATATCTCTTATCCGCACCAAACAAAACGTTTTGGCCAAAGGATGATAAAAAAGAAATCTGCATTGTCGGTCGAAGTAATGTTGGAAAATCCACATTAATCAATAAAATGACGAATAATAAAAACATGGCGAAAGTTTCAAAAACACCTGGTTTAACCAAATATTTAAACTTTTTTGATATCAATCAAACTTATCGATTAGTGGACACTCCAGGATATGGTTATGCAAAAACTTCTAAAAAAGGCAACGATGATTTTGCTAAAATGATGTCAGAATATCTCTTTGAAAGAAAAAATCTTTTATGTATTTTGCTCATTATTGATGCAAAAGTGGGATTTACTTACAACGATAGTTTATTGTTAAATCTTTCTAAACAAGCAAATCTTCCCGTCTTACTCATTGCAAGTAAAATGGATCAATTAAATCAAAAAATGAAACATCAATTGCATTTGCAAATCCAAGAATGGAATCAAGCCTATGGATTTATAGAGGTCATTCAATATTCTAAGTTTGATGATTCTTATAAAAAAGTAGTAGCTTCGATTGAAACGATTTTTACAAATGCTGTCCTCAATTAAATCTTTACAAAGTGAAAGTGAGAATCTTTCACTTTTTTTATCATTTAATCGTCCATATTTTCATATATAAAAACTGAGGTGTTCAATATGGATGAGATTATTTTAGAAAAGGCAATTTCGTTTTCCACCAATATCGAATCATTACAAAATGTTTCAGTAAAAGATTCAATTGACTACAAATTATTAGATGATGGATGTAGTGTAATCGGTGTCATAAAATTAACTGGAGCAGCAAAAACTTTAAAAGGGTTAGAATGTTTTGATGAAAATATTGATATCGATATTTTTGCTCCTTTTGATCAAGTCATCGATAAAACTAAATTTTCTTTAAAAGTACAAAATTATTCCTATCAAATCTTAAGAAACACTGCTGTTTTTAAAATTAATCTTCAAGTGACAGGTTTTCGTAAAATCAAGGAAGAACATCACACTTTTGAAGGAGAAAGTTTTAATTTAACCAACGAAATAGATGAACTTCTAGATGAAAATGAACCGATTAGTAGTTATGATGATGAGTTACTAGAAGAAATAAAAAATATCGATGCCGAACAAGAAAATAAAAAAATTGATGAAGAGTTAAAAAATGAAATGAATAGCGAAAATGAAATTCAAGACCCCTCTTTAATCAAAGAAGAAATGCAAAAAGTTACAATTACACCAGAAAGCATTCCAGCTACAAACAATATGAGCTCCTCTGCTGAACCTTTAGAAGAAAAACGAGTTTTATCTTGGGCAACTGATTTATTTAAAGAAAAAGAAAGTTATGTTACCTTTATTAAAATTCATAGAAAAGATGAAGACCTATGAGAGATATATTAAAAGAATTATACAATATTGAGCCCAAAGCGCTCATTAAATGCTCTGATAAAGTCTATCAAATAAAATGTAACGACAACGCTTGCTATAGTTTAAAATATGTCGATCACTTTGACGATGGTAAGGTTTGCGAAAAATTAGAAGCACTACACATTGATTATTTTACAATGCCTATTAAAACGCAACAAAGAACCATTACACCGACTTATAAAGATAAAGTCATTCGTTTAACTCCATGGATTCAAGAAGAATACTTAGAAGCAAAAGATATTAAATTAAAATATTATTTATCACGAATCGGTGAAGTGCATCAAAAAACCGCTTTTACTTCCAATGTCAGTGTCAGTTTTTATAAAGAAACCGCTGCTTATATAGAAGAAAATCAACAACAATGTCTTCAAATATTAGATAAAATGATGGAAGATATTGAACGTTTAGATTATAAATCTCCCTCCCAATGGTATTACACTTTAAATTATACAAAATTTATCAAATCATTAGAAAAATCAAAAGAACATCTCAATCAATTTAAAGAATTGACCAAAGATAAAAGTACAATTCGGCAAGTCGTCACTCATCAAAATTTTGACTATAATCACATTTTTATTTCAAAAGACAAAATTATATCAAATGAAAAAATGCAAATATGTTCTCCTGTTTTTGAAATGAAATCCTTATTTGAACATTCCTATTTTGGAGCAATCGATTTATCAGGCTGTTTAAAAGAATATTTTAATAAATTCCAATTTGAAGATTATGAAATTGAATGGTTATTGTCTTTGTTATACATTCCTTATGTCAAATTTTATCCTGGAAATGATTTTAAAAATTTAACAAATATTATGCAAAGTGTTTTCATGGTTAAAAGTGTAGATGAATTAAGCCAAGAACTACAAAAAAAAGAATAAAAAAGTTAGGGTTAACCCTAACTTTTTTTAAGCATGGATGTATTCCACAGTTGCTTTTTCAATGCACTCTTGAATCATTGAAGAAAAATCAAACTTCTTTTCTAAAAATTCACATTCTTGCAATTTTGGCTTTGTAGTAGGATTTTTAGGATTAAAAATCGTACAACAATCTTCATAAGGTAAAATTGAAGTCGCATAAGTATTGATTTCTTTTGCAATTTGAATGATTTCATTTTTATCCATAACTGCTAAAGGACGAATAATCACCGCGTTTGTAACTTCATTAATGACTTGCATACTTTCTAATGTTTGAGAAGCAACTTGTCCCACACTTTCTCCATTTACTATACAAAGACAACGATCTTTTTTAGCCACAAGTTCAGCGATGCGGTACATCATTCGTCGCATAATGGTAATGGCATAAGCATCACCACAACATTCATAAATCTTTAATTGTAAATCAGTAAAAGGAATATTATAAAATTTAATATCTCCTTGAATTTTAGCTAAAGATTGCAATAATGTTTTCACTTTATAAACCGCCATATCACTAGTATAAGGAGGACTAGAAAAATGAATCGCTTCGATTTTAACTCCTTTTTTCATCATTAAAAATCCTGCTACTGGCGAATCAATTCCACCACTAATCATCAATAAACCCTTTCCTCCCATACCCAAAGGAAAGCCTTTTAATCCTTCTATTTGATTTAAATAGACATAACAAGCATCTAACCGGACTTCGATTTTGATTTTCAAATCTGGTTGATGGACATTAACTGTTAAAGAAGTGTTTTTTAAAATTTCTTTTGCCACTTTTCGATTGATTTGATCAGAAATAATAGGAAATTGTTTATCACTTCTACGGGCAATCACTTTAAAAGTTTTGTGAGGAAAAAGATTCAATTCATTTTGTACCATATCAAGGACATTTGTTTTTATAGCATCGATATTTTTATCTATCTTTGCTACAAGAGAATAGCTTGAAATCCCTGAAACCCACTTTAATCGTTGTAAGATATCATCAATACAAGTTTCATTATCAAAATGAATATACATTCGATCATATTGCTTTTCAAATGTTAAATTAGAAATATCAAAACAAGCTTTTTTTACATTAGCAAATAAACAATCAATAAAATCTTTTCTATTTTTCCCTTTTAAAGTTAATTCTCCATAACGAATCATAATATGTGAATAAAACATGTTTTCCCTACTTTCTAGTTTTTTCAATCACTTCTTTTAAACTATTGATAAAATACTGAATTTCTTCTTCTGTTAAAGGTCTTTCTAAACTAATTCTAATAGATGAAATGCAAATTTGAATGTCTTTGTGCATTGCATATAAGGTAGAAGAAACTTGATCTTTTTGCGCCACACTACAAGCACTTTTTGAAGAAACATAAATTCCTTTTTGCGATAATGCCCGAATAACTACTTCAGGGTTATAGTGTATCAATGAAAAATTAATAATATGTGGAATAGAAAAAGAGGCATTCATATTGACTTGAACTTGAGGAATTTCTTTTAATTTTGCAATTAATTGCTCTTGCGTTTTTTTAACCAATAAGTGATTTTTATTGAAATCCTGATATGTTTTTTTCAATGCAAGAGCAATAGTGACATTGCTTAACCAATTACTTGTTCCAGCGCGCATCGTATTTTGTGCAGGATGTCCATTAATAATGGGATATAATTGTACTTTATTTTTTTTATAAAGAAAGCCACACCCTTTCATTCCATGAATTTTATGAGCGGACATGGTTGCTAAATCTAATTTTGAAAAATCAATTTCACATTTTCCAATTGCCTGTGTGACATCACTATGAAAGATAATTTTTGGATATTTTTTGACTAAATCATGAATTTGATTAATGGGCATGATAGACCCCACTTCATGATTCACGTACATGATAGAAACTAAAATGACATCATCATTTAATTGATTTTCTAAATCTTTTAAAGATATCACTCCATTTTCATCGACATCTAAGTAAATCGCTTTAAAATGAAAATCTTTTTCTAATTGTTTTACACTTTCTAAAACACTCGGATGCTCAATCTTTGTCGTGATAATGGTTTTCCCACGATTTTGATATTGAAATGCTACTCCTTTAATGGCATAGTTATTGCCTTCTGTAGCGCCACTATTAAAATAAATTTCACTAGGAGAAACTTTCAATAAAGAAGCAATTTCATTTTTTGCTTGCGTTTCTAAAAATAGCGCCTGTTCTCCTTGTTGATGTAAAGAACTAGTTGAGGCATAATATTGATCTAATAAAGATAAAAATAATTTTTTTACATCTTCATCAACATTCGTCGTTGATGCATTATCTAAATATAACTGCATAGTTATTTTCCTCCAAGAATTTGATAGGCTACAGGGTGATAATCTTTTAAAATTTGAATGATCATTTCGGCCGTTTCTTTATAATTTTGTTGCAAATAGTTGGACTCAGCCTCTTTTAATAATTGATCAACTTGGTTGAATTCACTGCGCAATTGGTTTGCATAAATAATTGCTTGTGCTGCTAAATTTGCTTCCTGTATCCGTTGTTTAATTAACTGAATTAAATCATGGACGTTTCTTTGAATCACTATGAATTGCTCTTTTAAATAAGAAATGCGAATCGGTTTTGTTTGTAATTCAGTACGAACATTTTTTAACGAAGTCAAAGAAGATTGAATTTCTGTTTGAAAATAATCTAAAATAATATCTAAATTATTTTGTCGAACCAAGCCCATCGTAAAAATGAGTTGACAAGCAAGTTCTTGTCCTTTGACATAGATGTCTTCTGCATATTGTTTCATATCGAAAAAATATTGATTGAAAAAATGAATTTCTTCCTCTATTTTTTGATTTTCTAATTGTATAAGATTCATTTTTTGCACCATAAAAGAATAAGGGTTTCGTGAATTTGAAAAAATAAAACCTTCAAATTCTCTTTTTTTGTCGGACAAATGGGCAGCTGCATGTTGGAATTGAACAAAACGTTGTTCAATAATATCATCCATATGATAATACTCTTTTGCTTCATTATATTGTCTTTTAACTTTAATAAAGCCTGTCTCTATAAGTTGCGCTTGGTTTAATACTTCTTTGTAATGTTCATCAAAATTGATTTTACAAGATATTTCATTTTCTAAAGCATTGGTGAGTAATGTTAATTTTTCTTCAATTTCTGCATATTGATCCTCAAAACCACCAAACTTTAGTTTAGCAAAATTTCCTTTAATGATATCAAGCATATTATAAATCGTTGCTACTAATTCTTTAATTTTTAAATGACTGATAAAATATCCACTAAACGTGAGCTGAACATCTTTGTTTAGCAATTCTTCCAAACGTTCCGGTAATAATTTTGTAACAATGGTGTTATATTCGGCAATTTTTGATATTTTACCTTGAACTAACATCAAATCATCATTGATACTTTGCAAAGCTTCAGAGGCTTTTTCATAAAAAGCAGTATTCAAAAGATTTTCTAATTGGTCAAATTGAACTTCAATTGAATTAAAAAATGATTGAAAAGCTTCTAGACATAAAGTTAAAGATGCATGATAATAATCTAATTCATCTAATAAACCGCGATACACTTCTTTTAATTGAACTGCTTTTTCTCTTAAAGGCAAACTAGGTTCAAATATTTTTTCACATTTTTCATAAAGTTGCATGGCTTTTTTATGATATTGCATAACATCTTTTTCATATTGTCTAGAGAATTCATAAATATCTTTATTCAATTTATTGGAATGAAAACGAGTAATTAATGTCTCTTTTCGTTCACTTAATTGCCCATAATCTTTTAATAAAAGTTGCTCATACTCTTTTTTGATTGCTTCATACTCAGTAACAAATTGCTCATTTGCACTAGCAATGACTTCAATTCTTTTAAAATCTAATTCAATTAAATTTTTTTTATCGTCTAAAAAAAATTGACTATCTTCTAATTTTTTTACAGCGCGTTGTTTTTTACTCAGTAAAAGCATAAAATCACCTCATTGTATGCGTAATTATTATAACATTTTTTTTATCATTTGCATATATTAGACATAAAACAATAATTTATAAAAATTCGATTGCCTTTTTTAGTTAAATATGCTATAGTTATCTACGGACTTACTTTAGGTTGCAAAAATATCTAAGGCGGAAGGAGAAGATTTATGAAAGCAAAAATACATCCAAACTACCAAAAAGTGATTGTAAAATGTACAACTTGTGGACATGAATTTGAAACAGGTTCGGTTGCTAAGGATTTAAAGGTCGATACTTGTTCTAATTGTCATCCTTTTTATACAGGAAAACAACGTTTTACACAAGCTGATGGTCGTGTCGATAAATTTAATAAAAAATATGGCATTAAATAAAAATAGTTCAATTTTGAACTATTTTTTTTATGTCAGCAATTTTTTTAACTAAACTATCATATTTTGGTTGTCCTGGTTTTAAAGTTAAAAATATATCTTGGTATTGATTTAACAATTTTTGATATTTTTCTAACCAAAGTTTTTCTCTTTTTTGGATAAAAATAGGCCCATATTGCAAGGAAAATTCATCATAAACTATCTTTTTGTTGGTTTTTTTAGCAGCAATAATTTCATAATATTGCTGATGTTCATAAACCATGACCTCATCAATGATTTCATAAGAAGATTGCATAAGCCATTGACGCACAATTTCACAATGGCTATTAGCTTGCAAGATTAATTGAGGGTAACCATCAACACGTTCACTTAAAATCTTAGTAATTAGATGTCCTCCCATTCCAGCAATAATTATTACATCAATATGAGAAGGTAAATTTTTTATTCCATCTGTTAACATAGGAATAATTTGTTTTTGTAGCTGAAATTGTGCAATTTTATGGATAGCTTGTTGCAATGGTTTTTTTGCTATATCACAAGCATAAGCCTGTTGAACTTTATGGTTTAAACAAAGATAAATGGGTAAACTTCCATGATCTGTACCTATGTCTGCTATGGTTTGACATGGTGGTACAAGATTTGCAATGGCCTGTAATCGTTTCGATAACTGCAATTACATTCTCCAATCGCCTAATTTTTTAGAACGAGTAGGATGACGAAGTTTTCTTAAAGCTTTTGCTTCAATTTGTCGAATTCGTTCTCGAGTTACATTGAATTCTTTTCCAACTTCTTCTAAAGTATGAGGACGACCATCTTCTAATCCATAGCGCAATTTTAAAACTTTCGCTTCACGAGGAGTTAAATCGTTTAAAATTCTTTGCAATTCATTTTTTAATAATTCATTACTTGCATATTCATTTGGAGTGATGACTTCTTTGTCTTCAATGAAATCTCCTAAATGGGAATCATCTTCTTCTCCAATGGGTGTTTCTAAAGAAACCGGTTCAAGATTGATTCTTTGAATTTGTCTAACCCGTTCTGGCGTAATGTCACTGTCCATGCGATTGGCAATTTCTTCTGCTGTCGGTTCTCTTCCTAATTCTTGTGTCATTTGTCTTTGAATACGGGTCATTTTGTTAATGGTTTCTACCATGTGAACTGGAATCCGAATGGTACGAGCTTGATCCGCAATTGCCCGTGTAATGGCTTGTCTAATCCACCAAGTCGCATAAGTAGAAAATTTATAACCTTTGGAATAATCAAATTTTTCAATGGCTTTCATTAAGCCGATATTGCCTTCTTGGATTAAATCTAAAAATGACATGCCTCGGCCTAAGAATTTTTTAGCAATAGAGACAACTAAACGCAAATTTCCACTAATCAGTTCTTGTTTTGCCATTTCATCTCCTTCAGCAACTCGTTTAGCAACTTCTAATTCACGATCACCTAATAAAGGAACACGTCCAATTTCATGAAGATACATTTTGACTGGATCATTAATTTTGGCATCTGTATCATATTCATATTCGTATTTAGATAAGTCTTCTACATCATCAGGAATGGATTCATCCACCAATAAAGCATCGTCATCAAATAAATCATCGTCAAGCAACATATCCTCTAACCCTGCATCGCCATCTTTAAAATCGGGTTCATTGGGTTGATTCAATTCTAAATAATCAATGATATCGGCTAATTCATCATCGGATAAATCTTCATTTTCAAACGCTTTATAGACATCTTCGACTGTCAACTTTTTGCCACTTTTCATCGCGTTTTGAAGATTCATTTTGATTTCAGCAACATCTTGTTCTGCTGTTTGTTCTTCATCGTTTAGAATATCCATATCCATTTCATTTTCTTTTTCCAGTTTCATTTGTACTACCTCCACATTATTTTATTCCATATTTTTTCTTTTTTAACATTTGATTTAAAGAAATAATTTCATTGGAAATTTTTCCTTTTTCTGAATCTGCACTAAAGCGCAGTTTTTCTTTTAACGCTACAATTTTTTGTTCTAATGACATACACTCATTGATTTCATAAATTAAATTTTTGAAATAATCAAACGTATAGATTGGTTGATCTTCATGGGTATTTAAAATATCCGTCAACGTTTTTAATGGAGCCTCATTTTCAGGGGCGCTATTTGCAATATAGGAATATAAATCGGCTTCTTGAAATTCTTGATTTTCTAAATAACAATCTAATATATACATCGCCAATAATTTATATTGGTCATCGGGCATATGAAAATAGGCTTCTTGTTTTTGAAAATACTGTATTGCATCTTTTGAATGAATCATTTGATAGATGACATCGGACTGTATTTTTTCATTTCTTTTTATCATTCGTTGATTCAAATGGAAATTGGTTTTGATTTCTAATTCTGGCTTTTTTTCTTGTTCTACTAATTGCAATAAAGCCGGCTTAGAAAATTTTAATTTTTCCGCTAAACGATCAAGATAAAAATCAATTTCTAATACATCTTTAGAAGCTAAATAATGACACATTTTTTTAGCAAAAACTTTTCGGTCCTCAAAATTATTGACATGAATGAAAGAATCCATTTCTTGAAGATAAAAATCAAATACAGAAATGGGATTTTGAACTTTCAATAAAAAGGCATTCATCCCATATTTATTATAATATTCATCTGCATCTTTTACATCATCATAATGAGGAATAATGGCAACTTTAATTTTTTCTTTTTCTAATTCTTCTGCTAGTTTTATACTTGCTTGTTTCCCCGCTTGGTCACCATCTAAAGACAAGATGACTTCCACTCCTAAATATTTAATAATTTTTAAATGGTTTTTTGTAAAAGCCGTTCCCATTAAAGCGATTGCATGAGGAATGGTGCTTTTATAATAGGCAATGACATCCATAAAACCTTCACAAATATATAATTTTTTACTTTTTTTAATGCTATTTAAAGCGGCATAGTAGTGATATAAATTTTCTCCTTTTACAAATATTTCTGTTTCTGGAGAATTCACATATTTTGCCATATCACTTGCTTGAATGATTCGGCCACTAAAACCAACAATATTGCCATTTAAGTCTTGAATTGGAAAAATTAAGCGATTGGCAAAGCGATCTTTTAATTCGCCATATTCCGTTTCAATGGCAATTCCACTGCGTAAAATATCTTCTTCAAGATATTGTTTACTTTTTAAATATTTTATTAACTTTTCTGCATCTAAACTATAACCGATTCGAAATTCATGCACAACAGCATCTGTAAATTCTCTTTTTTTGAGGTAATCTTGTGCTTCTTGGCTAGAAGCTAAAGCAGATTGATAATATTTTGTGGCATCTTCTAATAAATCATAAAGAATTTGTTTTTTTGGATTAATATGAATACTTTTTTTGGTATCAATATCCAATTCAATTCCACCAATTAAAGCCACTTCTTTTAATGCTTCTATAAAAGAAATTTTTTTATATTTTTGAATAAAAGTGATGACATTTCCACCTTCGCCACAGACAAAACATTTATAAATTTGTTTTTCTCTAGATATGCTTAATGAAGGATTCGTATCGTTATGAAAAGGGCAAACGGCAAAATAATTTCGCCCTTTTTTGACTACGTTTAAATAACGTGAGATGACTTCTACGATATCCACGCTCTTTCTAATTTCATTAATTTTTTCTAGGGTTATTTTCTCCAAATTCATCGCTCCTATAATTGGGTTTGTTTCATTAGGTAAGTTTTTAAGTCTACAATTGATAAGCGTTGTTGTTCCATCGTATCTCTATTTCTTAAAGTAACAGTTTGATCTTTTTCACTATCAAAGTCCACTGTAATACAATAAGGAGTGCCAATTGCATCTTGTCGGCGATATCTTTTTCCAATACTTCCAGATGCGTCATAATCCACTTCAAAAGTTTGTAATAATTCTTGATAAATGGAATTAGCTAATTCCGATTGATGTTTCGTCAATGGTAAAATGGCCGCTTTAAAAGGAGATAAAGCTGGATGAAGATGTAAAACAACACGAGTATCTTCCTCATTAATTTTTTCTTCATCATAAGCATCACAAAAAACAGCTAATAATAAACGTTCTACACCAACAGAAGGTTCAATGACATAAGGAATATATCTTTCTTTGGTATCGACATCTAAATATTCCATATTTTCACCACTATATTGTTGATGTTTTGATAAATCATAATCACTGCGATGAGCAATTCCCCATAATTCTTCAAATTGATTAGAAAAAGGGAATTGATACAATATATCACAAGTCGCTTTGGAATAATGTGCTAATTCATTCTTTTCATATTCTAAAAATTGCAAATTTTCTGAACGAATTCCCAGTTGAAGTAAAAAATTCATACAATAATTTTTAAAATATTCGTACCATTGTAAGTCTGTAGAAGGCTTACAGAAAAATTCTAATTCCATTTGTTCAAATTCACGTGTTCTGAAGATAAAATTGCCTGGTGTAATTTCATTGCGAAAAGCTTTCCCAATTTGTCCAATTCCAAAAGGTATTTTTTTTCTTGACGTACGCAAAACATTTTTATAATTAATAAAAATTCCTTGTGCTGTTTCTGGTCGTAAATAAGCGACACTTTTGGCATCTTCGACTACTCCAATAGATGTTTTAAACATGAGTTGAAATTGTCGAATAGGAGTAAAAGATTGATGACCACAAGAAGGACAATGTAAATTTTTTTGAACATAGTCATTTAACTCTTCTTGAGACATTGCACTTGCTTTTATACTAGGATCATGTGCTTCAATTAATTTATCAGCACGAAATCGAGATTTACAATATTTACAATCGATTAAAGGATCATTAAACGTGGCAACATGACCAGAGGCCTCCCAAACTTTAGGATTTAAGATAATAGAAGAATCTAAACCAACTACATTTTGATGTTCAACAACAAATTTCTTCCACCAAAGATTTTTAATATTATTTTTTAAAGATACTCCTAAAGGACCATAATCCCAAGAATTCGCTAAACCGCCATATATTTCTGAACCAGGATAAACAAAACCATAGACTTTAGCATGATTCACAATTTTATCAAAACTAAACTTAGACATATTTTCACTCCCACTTTACAAAATATTATTATATAATATTTTTTTTTAAAAAACTACTCTATTTCAAAAATAAAACAAAAAAAACTTTCTTTCGACAAAAAAGATAAAAAAAGAGTTTATACTCTTTTTTTTAGTTACATATTTGCTTGGTTGCTTCATTATAATTTCCCCAAATTTTACAAGCAAATTCAGGGTGATCAATAAATGGATTTCGATTCCCTTGAATATCTTGCACAGCTTCATTTCTTCTTTGTTCAATTTCATCCACAGGGAATTCTAAATTCCATTTTAATAAGGTGGAAAGTTTTCCAATTTTTTTACCACTTCCTAGACCCACTTGGTCAACAATTTCTAAACCATAGCTACTATCTAAACCATAGTGTGTAGCGACATAAAATAAAATTCTAGCCACTTGTCCTTTGGATTCATCTTGAGGTTCAAATGCAGTACTACTGCGCTTGTTTTCTGTTTTAACTCCATTTTCATTACAATAAGAACCATTTGGCACTTCATCAAAATCTAAATTTCCTCTTGAACTATTTAATTGCATATCGCATGGACGTAAGTGATGTGCATCTGAACCAGGACCTGATTCACCGACACCTTTTGATTTTGGCCAGACATGTTCACGATTAATATTTCCGGTAAAATCTTTATTAAATGGACGAGAAGTATTTGTATAAAACATGAAAATATTTCCCGATTTTTCAGGATCGGCATCTGAGGTCGGGTAAACATCTCGTAACCCACTATAAGAAGTATATGTGTCATGAGTTTCTATCATTAAATCATATAATGCTTCCCGTAATTGTACTCCTGTCCACTGAGTTGAAATAGATTCATAATACTCTTCTGGATAATAATCTCCATCTGGAGGAGTAATCGTAGAAGTAGATGAATCACTTCCACTAACACTATTTGAGGTAGAATTACTACTTGAGTGATTTCCACTAACACTACTTGAATCATTTAAAGAAATAGAGTTTGAATTCGACTTATCAGTTTTACATCCAGTCAACAAAAAACTGGCTACTGCACCACAAAGAAGTAATGCTTTCAAATTAAAATTCATAAATATCCTTCTTTCATTGGCTTAATTGTAATCAATTTTTTTGATTCTGTCCACTATTTCTAATGAAAATGTATCAATTTTCGTTCACATCGCTTTTTTTGTTTACGTTTTTGACTAAAAAGAGTATAATATAGAAGAAAGAAGGAATGAAAAATGAAAATTTTAGTCACCGGTGGAGCTGGATATATTGGAACACACACCTGTGTGGAATTAATACAATCTTCTCATCAAATTGTCGTCGTTGACAATTTATCCAACTCAAAATATGAAGCGATACGTCGGGTAGAACAAATCACCCATACATCGATTCCTTTTTATCAAGAAGATGTCAGAAATTATGAAGCGATGAAAAAAATTTTTGAAAAAGAAAATTTCGATGGAATCATTCATTTTGCTGGATTAAAATGTGTTCCTGAATCAGTAAAAATCCCACTAGATTACTATCAAAATAATATTGATGGAACACTAGTTTTATTAAATCTATGTAAAATCTATAAAGTTCGCAACTTTGTTTTTAGTTCTAGTGCTACAGTTTATGGCGATCCCAAAATTTTACCAATTCCTGAAGATGCTCCTTTAAGTGCTACTAATCCTTATGGTCGAACAAAATTATTTATTGAATATATTTTAAAAGATTTTTATTTAAGTGATCCTTTCTTTAACATCGCAATATTAAGATATTTTAATCCCATTGGAGCTCATCCATCTGGACTTATTGGAGAAGACCCAAATGGGATACCTAATAACTTAGTTCCTTATGTAACCCAAGTAGCCATTAAAAAATTGCCTTATTTAAAAGTAAATGGTAATGATTATCCTACAAAGGATGGAACAGGAGTTCGGGATTACATTCACGTTTGTGATTTAGCAAGAGGACATGTTCTTGCTTTAGAAAAATTAGCAACAAATTGTGGACTTGTAATCTATAATTTAGGAACGGGAGTCGGCTATAGTGTTTTAGAAGTTGTAAATGCCTTTTCTAAAGCTGTCGGATTTGAAATTCCTTATCAAATTGTAGAACGAAGACCAGGTGATATTGCTACTTGTTATGCAGACCCTAAAAAAGCATATGAAGAACTCCACTTTAAAACTCAATATGATTTGACAACCATGGCTAATGATGCTTGGAATTGGCAAAAGAAAAATCCTGATGGATATGATAAATAACTATCAATTGAAATAATTAAAAAAGAACTTGATGAAAAGTTCTTTTTTTTACGTATGAGGATACTTTTTTTTGCTAATGTTTTCATAAGGAACGACGCGATGAGGAGGTAAACTATACGCTAGTTTAGTAATTTCTTCCTTTAAATAATCGGTAATTCTTTTTTTCTCTACATCAAAATCGTTTGTTGCATCAAATACAATTGGTTTTCCAATGATAACTTTGTTTAAGGCAGGACAGACATAAGAAGGATAAAAATAGACATCTTTTTTTTCTTTTCCTTGATATAGTTTAGCAACACTGACAAAATTTTGTAAAAATTCATTTACTATCTCATTATAACTTTTATGTTCTTCTGGACAAATGATTAAATCTTCTTGATTTTTTAAAGTTTGAACGGAAAGTTTTGCTGTCGTAAAATAGCGATTATCTCGATAAACGGGCAAAGTATCTGCATGTTTAAAAATATATTGGGATAATGGGGCTAACAAATGAGCTAAAAATTTAAAAAACCATTTGCTTTTCTTTTTATGAGGCCAAAAATCTTTCATCGCATATTCGGGAAATTCTTTTTTATCAAACACTTCTCCTATACACCATATTTTTTTTACTCTAGGATAGTAAAATTGATAGGCTAAAGGTCCTCCTATTTGAGCATGATTGCTGACAACAATCGTTGCCGCATCTTTTTTGAATTCTTCTGTTATTTCAAATTTATATTTTTTCGTAAATAACTTCACAAAAAAATATAAGATTCTAAATGTTAAAGGTTTCTTGTTTTTTTGTTTTTCTTTTTTCATACTCTCATTCTCCATTTAATATAGTACCTTTTTTGCAGACATTTTTCCATCTTTTTTTTAATTTTATTTGAATTTAAAAATTCAAATAATTGAAATAATAAGATTCACGTGGTATAATTCAAACCGGATTAATGAAGGAGTGAAAAAATGAATCGCTTATCAAAAAAAGAAAAATTCTGTTATGGATTAGGAGATATGTCTTGTAATATTATTTTTGCAGCAATCAGTTTTTATTTATTATATTACATGGTTAATGTCGCTGGATTAAAACCTATTTTAGCAAGTATTGTATTCATTGTCGCTAAATTTTGGGATGCAATAACAGATTATTTTATGGGAGTAATTAGTGATAAAACTCGTTCTAAATTTGGAAAACGAAAAGTATATATGTTATTTGGCGCGATTCCTTATGGTCTTATTTTTGTTTTGTTATGGATTGCTCCATTTAATGATTCAACTACCCAATTTGTTAAATTTTTATATTACACTGGTGTCTATATGTTGTTTAATACCATTTGGACTGTCGTCTATGTTCCTTATAATGCTTTAACAGCCAATATGACCCAAGATTATGATGAAAGAACTTCTTTAAATGGCATTAGAATTATTTTAGCAAATATCGGTATGATATTTGGAGCCGCTTTATTTTCTTTACTTTCTGAAGGAGAAGGAAGTATTTTAGCAGAAGCTTTTAACAGTGTAAAAACGGGATATTTAGTTGGTGCACTCATCTTTGGATGTTTAGCAGCAATTATTATGCTAATTTGTGCCTTAAATGTAAAAGAAAGATATGCAAATGAAGACACTTATCAAAAACCTTTCTTTACTACTTTAAAAGAATTTTTTAAATTAAAAGAATTTAGAAATACCATGATGTATTATTTACTTTCCATGGTTGGATTTGACATTATCATGGCTGTCTTTTTATTCTTTGTCAATGACTCTTTAAATTTTGGAGCCTTAAATGATTCGATGGTTTCAATGATTTTTATTGCTATTCCTTTAGTTGTTGCCATTGCAACTGCAGTTGTATGGGTAAAACTATCTGAAAAATACGATAAAGTAAAAGTTTATCGTTTTGCTGTGATTTGGATTGTTTGTTCTTTATTAACTTGTCTTTTTATCCCTTCTATCAATGAAGCAATGACCAATAAAATATTATGCTTTGTTTGTTTAGGAATCGTTGTCGTTGCCGTGGGTTTTGGAATGAGTGCTGTACAAATTTTACCTTATTCTAGTTTACCTGATGTCATTGAAGTCGATGAATATACAAATCATGTTCGCCGTGAAGGAGCCTATTATGGTGTTGTTCAATTTGTTTATAAAACAGCTAGTGGCATTGCTGTAGCTTTAGTATCCTTTATATTAGGACTATTTGGATATGTTGAATCTAGTGGTGGTCCTTGGACACCTCAAGAATCGGCTGCTTCTCTTGTCGCCATTCGAGTGGTCATTGGTGTTTTACCCGGTATTTTATTTATTTTATCTGTCTATTTTGGCTTTAAAGCTAATATGGATCGGGCTCGTTTTAACCAAATCAAACAAGAATTAGAAATTCGTAAAATCAGTGAAGCGAACTTAAAAAAGAACCAATCAATGGAGAAATAATATGGCAGATTTGAAAGTTTTAAATATTGCAGTAATCGCACACGTAGATGCAGGGAAATCAACTTTAGTCGATGCTTTTTTAAAGCAAAGTGGTGTTTTTCGTGCAAATGAAGAAGTCGTCGATTGTGTTATGGATAGTAATGAGTTAGAACGTGAACGAGGCATTACGATTTATTCTAAAAATTGTTCTATTCAATATAAAGATATCAAAATCAATATTGTTGATACACCAGGTCATGCAGATTTTGCAAGTGAAATAGAAAGAATTATTCGCACTGTTGATAATGTCATTTTACTAGTTGATTCAAGCGAAGGTCCAATGCCTCAAACTCGTTTTGTCTTATCTAAAGCTTTAGAAATTGGATTAAAACCCATCTTATTGATTAATAAAATTGACAAAAAAGACGCGCGATGTTCAGAAGTTGTTGATGAGGTCTTTGAATTATTTGATAGTTTAAAAGCAACGGATGAACAATTAGATTTTCCCGTTTTATATGGAATTGCAAAACAAGGGATTGTCAAATATGATTTAGATGATCAAAACAATGATTTACGACCTCTTTTTGAAACCATTTTAGGTCATACTCCAATTTATGATATAGCCAAAAATGAGTTACCTTTACAAATGCAAATTTCTACTTTAGCCTATGATGATTACATCGGTCGTTTAGGAATCGGAAGAGTTTTTCAAGGTCGATTAAAAACAAATCAAGAAGTGGCTTATTGTCAAGCAAATGGCCAAATTTCTAAAGTAAAAATTGGAAAAATTTATGTCTATAAAGGATTAAAAAGAACAGCAGTCGATGAAGTTTGTAGTGGTGATATTGCTGTTATTTCAGGGATTGACCAAATTTCCATTGGCGAAACAATTTGTGATTTAGCAAACCCTCAACCTTTAGAACTGATTAAAATTGAAGAGCCTACTCTTTCAATGAATTTTTGTGTCAACACTTCTCCTTTTAATGGTCGAAGCGGAAAATATTTAACCTCTTTGCAAATTAAAGCCCGTCTAATGAAAGAATTAGAAGTGAATGTCGGATTAAGAGTAGAAGAAAATGCAACTACCGATAGTTTTAAAGTTTCTGGCAGAGGGGAATTGCATCTTTCTATTTTAATTGAACAAATGCGTCGGGAAGGATATGAATTTGCTGTTTCACGACCACAGGTAATTTTCCATGAAGAAAATGGTAAACTATATGAACCTATGCAAAGAGTAATCGTTAATGTTTTAGATAAATATAGTGGGCGAGTTATTCAAGCTTTTAATATCCGTAAAGGAGTTATGGAAGATATGGATATGGATGGCGGCTATACAAAATTGACCTATTTATTAGCCACTCGTAGTTTAATTGGTTATCGCAATGAATTTACCAATGAAACACATGGCGAAGGTACAATAACGATGACCTTTGCTGGCTATGCTCCTTATATGGGTGAATTACCTAAAAGAAGTAATGGTGTTCTCATTTCTTCTGAAACTGGAATAACAATGGCTTATTCATTACAATTTTTAGAAGATAGAGGAATTTTATTTGTTCCTCCTGGAGAAGAAGTTTATGAAGGACAAATTATAGGATTACATAAATTATCAAATGATTTAACGGTCAATCCGATTAAAAATAAAAATTTAACTTCGGTTCGTAGTGCTGCGACTGATGTTGCTGTCAGTGTAAAACCTCATCGAGTTTTAACTTTAGAAGAAGCGTTAGAATTTATAGAAGATGATGAATTAGTTGAAGTCACTCCTGATGCTATCCGTTTGCGCAAAAAACATTTAACTAAAATGGATCGAAAAATTGCACATCGCAATTAAAACTTTAAATAAAAAAAAGAGCGTTTAGCTCTTTTTTAATTTGCATCATAAATTTTATAACATAATGCAGC
>UMAM01061655.1_pt1 | contig 27028 bp, 23 predicted proteins | sample 1963711 | NCBI WGS metagenome assembly UMAM01 (sample SAMEA4835916, study PRJEB28245) | human gut metagenome | biome: gut microbiome; material: fecal sample | place: Denmark | collected 2008
AAACATAGGCAAGCTTTACTCCTCTGTAGCCTACAACTATTCGAGAATAACCGCCAAGCAATACGACTGGAACGGATCCGATTACCGCTTAAAGACGATACGCGAAACGGGCGGAATATGCACAGACCAGGCGTATTTTGCCGCCGAGGCCGCCAAGGCGCGCGGGGTTCCCGCATTCATATTTGCGGGTGCCGGAGCCGACGGATTTCACGCGTGGACTGCCGCAATGAAAAAGCCCGGAAGCTGGGAGTTCGGCATAGGCAGATACGAGGGCGCGCGGTACGTCACCGGAACCACCATAGACCCCCAGACATGGGAAACAGCCTCTGACCACGATCTTGAAAGCCTCCGAGAGGGTTTCAGGAATGGGGCAAAATACCGCGAAAATGAGCTCCACACCATATTCGCCGAAAAATTCTTCAAATCGGGCGACTACTCATCTGCGGAAAAGTCGGCGCGCAAAGCTTTGTCGCTCGACAAGAGAAACGCCAAAACATGGAGGATATTAATAGACGCCCTGCAAAAAAGCGGCGATGAAAAAAAAGTCCTATCCGCGCTCGACGAGGCAGTAAAGGCATTTTTCAAGTATCCCGATATAGATGCCGAATTCCGCCGCGAACTAATATCAAAATTAAAGGCGGCCTCAAAAGAAGATGAAGCCCGCAAGCTTTCAACCTCCATAATTTTAAAGACAAAATCCTCGCGCCCCGACATTGCGATGTCATTCGCCCGCGCAGAGCTTGAAGGCGACATTGCCTCTGGCGAAGCCGAAAAGCTCGCCACCTCCTACAAGCGCCTGCTTGGGGTTTTTAAAAGCGACGCCGCAATGTCCGCAACCGGCATCACAATACCAATTATAAATGCTCTTCTAAAAAAAGGCAAAATTGACGAGACCGACGAAATAATGAAAATCACGCGCCAGACTCTTAAAACATCGCGCGATTCCACCCTCACCCAGCTGCTCGACAATATAGATAGGCAACTCTCCGTCATAAAAAGCAAGATAAAAGCAGCCAAGTAATTTGAAGAGAAATCGCGGGTACTTTTGGATATGCCGATAAAACAGGAAAAATCGTCAAAGCAACTACTATAAACTAAAATTTTTTTCTTTATTTTCAGCACTGTGCATTACTGTGGCATGGGAACATCGAAGTTATAAAACCGGCGCCATGCCTGGATTTTTAACCATGCATATAGCTGTGTTAATGGGAACAACTTACACTAAGGAAGCGCCGAACTCGCCAAGCTTCCCTCCCGCGATACCATAGCTACTTATTCTGGAGAATACCTTGCAATAAGCGGGGAGAAAAAAGAATCCCCTGCCCTCTATAAGCTTTTTCCCCAAACGGAAAACGAAGCATAAAAAAGGCGGCTTTTCGCCGCCTTATTTATTGCACGCCCCCTTTGCGATAAAGAAGCGCGCTGTTAGCTGTAAAGCTTCAAGAAACAATTAAAGCTCTATCGTCTTTCCCGTGCGGGCCGACTCGTCAGCCGCAAGCACTATTTTGAGGCTGTTTACGGCGTCAGAGAGGTGGTCGCTGAGATCAGTACCGTCAACTATTGCCTTGTAGAAATAGAGCTGTTCGCGGGCGCAGAGATCGTCGTGCTTAGGCTCGTCTTTCGTGTCTATCCATTGGTCCTCGTGGGCCCAGCTTCCGTCGGGGAGCATCTCGGACGAATGGTAGCGCAACTGTTCGGTTTTTGTGTGGGAATCTATGTCGTCCGACTTATTTTCCGAACCCGCGTTTTTCGCGCATATCGAAACGCAGCCTTTGGGACCTATAACGTCCTTTACAAAGAAGGCGTTGGTAGACATCATCGGGCCCCAGCCGGCCTCATACCAGCCGACCGAACCGTCCTCGAAAGTCACTTGCAGCTGTCCGTAATTGCGCTGGTCGGGGCTGAGCTCTGGGCTTAGATTTGCCATTATGCCGCTTACGCGCACGGGCTTCGAGCGCGTCATCTGGCACATTACGTCCACATAATGGACTCCGCAATCGACAATGGGCGTCAGCGACTTCAAAAGATTTTTGTGTCCCTGCCAAGTTTTTCCGTGCGACTGCTGGTTTAGGTTCATTCGCATTACAAGCGGCGTCCCGAGCGTATGCGCAAGCTCTATAAATTTTATCCACGACGGATGGTGGCGCAAAATGTATCCGACAACCACCTTTTTATTCAATTTTTTTGCGCATTCCACGACCCTCATCGCCCCTTCAACAGTAGATGAAATGGGTTTTTCAACGAAAACGTGGCAGCCTGCTTCCATGGCCTTTACTGCAAGAGGCTCGTGGGAAGCGGGATAAGTGCAGATTGCGACGGCGTCGGGGGACGCCTTGGCGAGAGCTTCGTCGAAATCCGAAAAATAGGGATATTGCTTGCCTACGGAAGCGTTGAAAGCTTCCACAGCCTTCGGATTTGCGTCGACGATTCCAACAATCTCGAATTCGTCCAATTTATCGTACGCGCGGGCGTGCGAAGATCCCATGTTTCCGCAGCCGACAACCATTACTTTTACTTTTTTCATAAACTGTACCTTCTTTACTATATAAAATCCTAACCGACCAATATCGGGATTAAATCGCATGTAAGGTATAACAAAGTTTTAGGGCAATCAACAATTTCTTGACTCCTGAGCATGTAAAATTAGCCCAATGTCAAAATAATTCAAAAGCGTTATAAGGCAATCCAAGCGCAGATTTACGCAGGCGCAAAAATTATTTTGCCTTTGGGGATTTGCCGAAATAGCGCTTAAAAGCTTTTGAGAAGCAAAATGCGTCTGCATAACCCGTCCTAGCCGCGACTTTTTCGAGAGGAGTAGTTTGGGTGGCGAGCAGCCTGCGGGCCTCCTGCATGCGCCAAAAAAGCAATGTTTTTGAAAATGTGTCGGAGTATTTTCTTTTAAAAAGCTCGTCGAGCTTCCGCGGTGGGAGACCAAAAAACTTTGATGCCGAAGCTATCGTCCAATTTTTATTTAAAGTGTTTTTTACATTTTCAATTTTAGCGTTGAGGAGGTCTTCGCCGCTTTTTCTTAAAACTGGGGATATATCGCGGGAGATTATGAGGAAAAACGCTTCAGCCAAAGGTTCGAGAATTTGAACCGAAGGTTTTTTAGAGTAAATCTCGCTCTCGTATATTTTGAATAGGCTTGATATCTTATCGCAATTTTCCGACGGATCCACCCTTATTTTGTCAAACCTTCCCCGCCTTCCGCGCGGGCGCATATGAAACCATACAACCTCCCAGCCCGCGCGGAGCGACCTCAGCTCATACGGGCAGCCCGCCGGCACAAATGCGAAAGTGTTTACTGAAAGCGGAGATTTTCCAGACTCGCACGACAACTCCGCTCCGCCGCCTACCGTGTATAGTACAAGATGGAAATCAGCCCCCACCCTAGATTGGTAATAGTCCGAGAGATGTTTTGTGCGGGCAGCAGAAAGAATTGCGTACCTTGCGAGCGGATCTATCCCTGAAAATTCCGGCCATGAAAAAAGAGGCTGCTTCCCGTTTTTTCCGCCGAGAACGCGGGCATTTACGAACGGGCGCGTTATATAGCGTTCCGTGCTGGTTTCGGGCCAAAGCTGGAGCTCGGAATCGGATTTTTTATCCCATGCGTATTTTGCGGTTTTTTTTCTCATGGCAACTGCATGTTCGAGGAAAGTGTTAGCCTTATAAAATATGTCTTTTTATTCAACTACATGTCAAATAATTTCTTTGCCGTTTTATGAAGATTTGGATAGAATTTTTTTAACAAATTTTTGTATGCGTGATTTGAAAACAAATTTAAACCTCTTAATTGAGGCGGCGGAAAAAACGCGCGAACTTGCCGATAGCGCCGATAAAATATGCGCTGCGCTCGCAAACTGCATAAGAGGCGGCGGAACCATATTCACCTGCGGAAACGGCGGCAGCGCCGCCGACGCAATGCACTTTGCCGAGGAGCTTACCGGGAAATACAAGGCAGTCCGCCGCCCGCTTAGGGGGATATGCATAAATTCGGACGCCGCCGCGCTTACGTGCATTGCAAACGACTTCGGATATGAAAGCGTGTTTTCACGGCAGCTTGAAGCTCTCGGGAGGAAATCCGACGCCGTTTTGATTTTTACGACAAGCGGAAATTCGGCGAACCAGATTGCGGCCCTAAAAAAGGCGAAAGAGCTCGGCATAACATCAGTAGTTCTGTCGGGACGCGACGGCGGCGAATGCTCGAAAATATCCGACCTAAGCCTCGTGGTTCCCTCCGACGACGGGGCTAGAATACAGGAAATCCACGGAGTAATTTTGCACACAATAATAGAGGCAATTGAAGATATTGTATGAGTATATTAATAGGAATAGACATAGGCGGGACAAAATGCGCCGTTTCTCTCGGGGAAACGGAAAGCGAAACTTTGCGCATTTTAGCAAAAAAAATTTTTGCAACTCCGGATCGCGACCCCAATGCGGCAATTCAAAAAATTATATCTTTGATATGGGAATTGGCGCGCGAAAATAAGTTGGATGCGGGGGAAATATCCGCAATAGGCATCGCTTGCGGCGGGCCTCTCGACAGCGATCGCGGCGTAATTTTAAGTCCGCCCAACCTGCCAGGCTGGGACAATATCGGCATTGTTTCAGAAATTGTAAAAATTTTCAAAACCCCTTGCGGGCTGCAAAACGACGCCAATGCCTGCGCACTCGCCGAATGGAAATTCGGCGCCGGGCGCGGACTGCGCGACATGGTTTTTATGACATTCGGAACGGGGCTTGGCGCGGGGCTCATTTTAAACGGGGAGCTCTACTCCGGCGCCAACGGCAACGCCGGCGAAATAGGGCACATTAGGCTTGCCGAATACGGCCCTGTCGGGTACGGCAAGCGCGGGTCTTTCGAAGGCTTTTGTAGCGGTGCCGGTATCGCAAAAATCGCGCGGGAAAAAATTGCGGAAAAGCTGCAAATGGGCGAGCGCCCCGCTGTATGCGCTGATTTGGCAAAGCTCGATTCAGTGACAGCAAAAAGCCTTGCCCAAGCGGCGGAAGCCGGTGACAAGCTCGCCATCGAAGCTTATGAAGAAAGCGGTAGAATGCTCGGGCTCGGGCTCTCGGCGATAGTCGACATAATAAATCCGCAGGCGATTATAATAGGCGGCGTATTTTCAAGGTCGCGCGAATTGTTATGGCCGCGCGCTGAAGAAGTCCTCCGCCGCGAGGCTCTCGGAGTTTCGCTAAAAGCCTGCAAAATTCTCCCGGCGGGACTCGGCGAAAATGTCGGCGACTACGCGTCGCTTTCAGTTGCGCAATACGAATTGGAAAAAGCCCAAGCGGGAACAAGGAGGTAAAAAAAATATGGAGCGTTCAAAAACAGCAAAGCTTCTCCTGCCGCTATTTCTCGGATTCTACGTTATGGGGTTCGTCGATTTTGCAGGAATTGCCACAAGCTATGTAAAGGCGGAATTTTCAGGCTCATTGCCGGACGAATTTTTTGGATTTCTGCCGTCGGCCGTCTTGGTATGGTTTCTCGTATTTTCGATACCTGCGGCAATGCTCATGGGCAAAATCGGAAGGCGCAACACGGCGCTTCTTAGCGCCGCGATTACAGCACTTTCCGCGGCTCTCGCATTTTGCTTTAACTCCATATGGTTTTGCGTCGCCGGTTTCGCGCTGCTTGGAATTGGAAACGTTATTTTGCAAGTTTCAATGATGCCGCTTTTGTCCGCCTGCGTCGCTCCGGAAAGGCTCGCGAGCGCGGCGTCCGCGGGACAGTCCATAAAGGCTCTTTCGTCATTTACAGGCCCCTTTATCGCGCTTTTTGCGGCGGGGATTCTCGGCTCGTGGAGGTGGATTTTCCCGATTTTCGGCGCGGTAACAATAGTTTTTGGAATATGGCTGTATTTTACAGACATACCTGAACCGCCAGAGCGCGGATCGGCTTCCATTAGAAAAGTTGCGGGCTTGTTTTCCAACAGGATAATTGTCGCATTGTTTTTTGCGATTGTCGCCGTTGTGGGGCTCGACATGGGAATGAACATGGCTTCCCCAATGGTTCTAATGGAAAAACTCGGCCTGGATCCGTCGCTCGAAAGTTCCGTAAGGAGAGTTGGGCTTGCGCCGAGCGTATATTTTGCTTGTAGGACAGCGGGAACTTTCGCGGGAGCCGCCATACTCTCGAGAATCGATTCCTTTGCGTATTTTAAAATACATATAATACTCGCAATCTTTGCGCTTGTATTCACGATTTTTTCGGAATCTGAAATGGCGGCGTTCGCGGGGATAGGGCTTGTCGGGTATTCGATATCGTCGATATATTCCGTTGTATTTTCCCGCGCGCTCAATGAAATGCCGGATTCAGAGAACGAGATATCCGGATTGATGACTACGGGTATAGCGGGAGGCGCCGCAATTCCTCCCGTAATGACTTTCGCGCAGGGAGTGTATGGCGGAGTGTCGGCGGCGTTGGCCGTCATGGTTTGTGTCTGCCTATATCTGGTGTGGTGTTCGTTTTGCGTTTCGGGAGAAAAAAACTCGCAAGAAACAAATTAGGCTTTATTATTAAGAAAAATATTTATGAAAAATCTTATAAAAAAATTTCCGCAGACGGTGGCAGTGCTTGCCGCAATCGCCGCAATATTTCTGTTTTTTGGCAGCCGAGAAAGGGCTGTGCAACCCTCACAAAAAGCGTCAAGCGCGGGCGTAACGGACTTAAACGGTCAGTGGTCACTTAAATTCTGGCCGCAGCCAGACACCGGCGCGCTGAGGACGCTTGGCGGGGCAAAAACGGCTCAGGGGGCAAAGACAATCAAAGCCCAAGTTCCAGGAAATGTCGAATTGGATCTTTTTAAGGCAGGGCTGGTTCCCAATCCGGAATTGGGCGACAATTCCTACAAGCTGCGCGAATACGAAGGCTACCAGTGGCTTTTCTCGCGCGAATTTACGTCGCCGAATCTCGGCAACGGAGAGCGCGCAATACTGCGGCTTGACGGCGTTGATACGTTTGCCGACATATTTATAAACGGCAAAAAAGTCGGAGAGACCTCTAATATGCTTATACCGCATACATTCGACATCACAGATTTTCTGTCGAAGGGCGGTAAAAACAATCTGGATATTTTAATCCGCTCGGCGATAATGGAATCGAACGGGAGAAAGATCGGGGCAATATCTTCGGCATACGATTCCGAAGGGATAAGAAAGGCGCCCCACATGTACGGCTGGGACATAATGCCGCGCATGTTGAGCGCGGGTATTTGGCGCGACGCAAAAATTGAAATTCAAAAACCCGCCCGCATTGAGGACATTTTCTTTATGACGGTCTACACAGACCCAAAAAATAATGAGGCCGTATGCAGCGCAAGGATAAGAACAGCATTGCCGCGCGAGCTGCTCGGAAAGCTTTCGGTGCTTGCAAAACTGTCTATCGGCGGGGAAACAGTCTGGTCGAGGAAAATGCCTGCCGATATGTTTACCCTTTCGCCGCGGGACATAAAAATAAAGAACGCCAAACTGTGGTGGCCGCGCGGATACGGCGAAAGCCCCCTCTACGTTTTCGAAGCCTCCCTGCTCTCGCCCGACGGAAAGCTGCTCGATTCAAAGCGAATAAACGTGGGGCTGCGCACAGTTAGCCTTAAAAGGTCGGACGTCTTTAAAAACGGCGACAAGGGCGAATTCGCATTTTACGTAAACGGGCGCAAAATATATATAAAAGGTACGAACTGGGTTCCGCTCGACGCACTGCATAGCCGCGATCCCCAACATCTCCAAAAGACTCTCGAAATGGCGGCGGATTTAAACTGCAACATGCTGCGCTGCTGGGGCGGAAATGTTTACGAGTCCGACGCATTCTACGATTTTTGCGACAAAAACGGCATATTGATATGGCAGGATTTCAGCCTCGCGTGCACAACTCCCCCGCAAGACGACGATTTTGCAAAAGCGATGGAAATTGAAGCAAGAAGCGTAGTCGAAAGGCTCCGTTCGCACCCGTCGCTCGCGCTGTGGGCCGGCAACAATGAAAACGACTCGTCTTTCTATTGGCTGTTTAATTCCAACAGGCTCAACATCGACCCTTCAAAGGAACGCATAAGCCGGAAGGTTTTGCCGGGAGTTTTGTACGAGCTCGACCCCACGCGCCCGTACCTTCCGAGTTCTCCGTATTATAGCAACGACGTGTTTGAAAACAAGGCCGACCCTTCGGAAGTTCACCTATGGGGTCCGCGCGGATACTACAAGGCGCCATTTTACACTTCAAGCAACGCCCACTTCGTAAGCGAAATCGGATACCACGGCTGTCCCAACAGGGAATCGCTCGAAAAGATGTTCGATAAAGAACACCTCTATCCGTGGACTGACGCAAAGAATTTGAAATGGAACAAACAGTGGCAGGCCAAAGCCATCACCCCATTTGAAAGCAATATTGGCAGCGAAAAAAGAAACTATCTGATGACAAACCAAATTGCAAAAGTCTTTGGGGAAGTCCCGAGAGATTTGGACGATTTCATATCTGCGTCGCAAATAGTGCAGGCGGAAGCGAAGAAATATTTTATTGAATTCTGGCGGACAGGCAAACCGTATAGATGCGGTATACTCTGGTGGAACCTCCGCGACGGCTGGCCGATTCTCTCGGACGCGATAACCGACTATTTCTTTTCAAAAAAGCTCGCCTACTACTACATAAAGCGCGTCCAGGAAAACGCCATTGTCGCCGTAAACGACGCGCTTGAAGTGATTGCCGTAAACGATACATTCAAGCCAGCTGAAGGTAAAGTTGAGATATCGGACATTGAAGGTGGAAAAGTCTTGTTCGAGGCAAACTTTAAAATACCTCCAAACGGCAAAACGCTCGTTGGGAATGTATCCGGGCTGCCGTCGGAACGCGGCATGCTGCTTATAAAATACGAAATTGATGGCAAGGAGCAGCTAAACCACTATCTGTACGGCAAGCCGCCGTTTGATCTCAAAAAATACAGGAAGTGGGCTGAATCTCTCGAGATAAAGAGGGACTGATCGGCAAAATCTTCAAAGTTCCAATTCAACAAGATTGCAGTCGTCGTACCCAAGCACAAACGCGCGCACAATCCGCGCGTTAAAGAGCGACTTTGCCGCGCGCGCGTACATGGAAAGCTGGCGCGCGTATTTTTTTTGCGCGTCGACAGAAGTGCTTTTGTAATCTATAACGCGCACTTCGCGCGCTGATCCGTCAATATCTTTAAAAACTTCAAGCCTGTCGAATATTCCGCTGACCGCTGCGGAGTCTCCAGTAAATAAAAATTGGTACTCCGAAAAACATTCCGACTCCCCATGCTTTTCAAAAACTTTTCTTCCGCCCTCCGATTCGGCGAGCCTTTCGACTGTTTGAACCGCCTCCGCGATATCTGCGTCGGGATATCTCGAAACGGCGCTTTTAAACTCAAGAGTCCCAGCAAAGCCTTCACCAAAATCGGCGCGAAGCCTCAATAGCTCGTGGACCAAAGCTCCTCTTTGGAGCGACTTTTCATCGGCTTCGACCAGAGGCGCCGACGGTATATCGGGGCGCGCTCCAACAGATAAAATTTTCGGATTTTCGACGGGAACTATGTACGGCATTTGCGGGATTTCTCCCCCGCCCTTTTCAAACCAAAGAGGATCGCCGCGCTCAAATTCGCTATCTGAAATTTTACGGCAGTTTATCGACTCAAACGCGCCCACTATCCATTCCTTTAACGGAGAAGCCGATTTGTTTGACTGCTCCGGCATTACGACGTAAACCGCATTTTTAGCGCGAGTGAAAGCCACGTAAAGCGCGCAAATATCCTCAAAAGCCCGGGCGTCCCTCACGCGCTCGTAATTGGAATTTAGCAGGGGATCCAACGCGCATACAGCCGCCGGAGGGGTTATTAACATTCCAAGGTACTGCTCCGCGTCCCCAAATCGCCCATCGCAGATTTCGCCAAGCCCTGGCGATGAGGATTTTTCATTCTTATATGCGTCAGGCAAAATTACCATGTCAAAGCCAAGCCCCTTCGACTTGTGAATTGTCATTACCTGCACGGTATTTTCCGCCGTCCCGGACCTGAAAGTCTTCGAGCGGATAAATTCCACAAATGCGTCGTCGCCACCAGAAAGATTTTTATCAAATTCGCCGCAAGCCTCGCAGAGGCGCTCAAGCATTTCCAGAGAAAATTCGTCGAGCTCCGCGATCCCAGATTCTTCCGAGGTTTTTATAAAATTTTCAAATTTTTTAAAGAGAGCCGAATATCCTCCGCATTCAATATCCGCGCGGGCTTCACTTAAAAATTCAGAGTCGAAACCGCGGCAGAATTTCCAAACCGGAGTCATTTCAAGCATCGCTGTTGCTGCGCTGTCAGACGGGTGTGCAAGGCGCTGGACAATCTGGATAAACGGCGGCACTATCATATTTTCGGAAGATATGCGCGCGTCAAGTTCCCCAGCCGCCGGAATATTTAAGCCGTCCTCGGCGGCGCGCCTGCGCATGTACTCGACGAGCGCCTCAACTTCGTCGTTTTTGCGGAGCAAAACCGCGCACGATTTTCCCCTGAGCGGCGGATTGACCTCTTTTACAATCCCGTAAACTCTCTCATACACGGCAAGTTTTTCGGCGGCAAGCTCCTCGGATTTACGCCCCTGCGCACGTTCGGTAATGGAGAGGCGTACGTACGACGGCCTGTCTGGTACTGCAGTTTCATGGGCAGTGAACAATCTGGAAAACACCCCGGCCGCATTTTTCTTGAAAACGCTTTCGAGTGAAGCGCTGTCAGAAAAAAGCGCATTTACAAGAACAATAATGTCAAGCCCCGAGCGCCAAGACTTTACAAGCTCCTCGCCCTCCTCCATCAATCCCATTCCGGAATAATTTGCGAAGATTTCTCCGAACAGCCTAAAATCCCCCCCACGCCATGAATATATCGACTGCTTGACGTCGCCTACATAAAAAAATGAGCGCTCTTTTGAATCGTCAAAAACGGCTTCGTCGACGAGATTTTTAAATACCTTCCATTGGGCGCGGGAAGTGTCTTGAAATTCGTCGAACATCCAATGTTTTAGCTTTGAGTCGAGCCGCTCCTCCAAGAGCAGGGTTGTCACACAGTTGTCCGGCGCGGAGAGTATTTTGGGAATGTCGTCGAAAACGAGCTTGCCTTTTGCGCGTACGCTTTTTGTGTATTCTTTTTCAAAATTCGAGCAGATTTCCGCGAGGGAGTGCGTTGCCTCGCAAAGCCTATGCAAGTGCGAAGAAAGTAGCCCCTCGAAAAGCGAGGTAAGCGCGGATGCCATTTCGGGGGGAATGGATACGGTTTTTCTGCCCGCTGCAATTTCAGCGTTATTCTCTATGCGCCCCGCGAGCCTAAACGCCTCCGAGAGCCTGGCAACAAAAGCAGGGACGTAATCCGCCATTCTAAGGTGGTTGGAGTTTTCAAAAAACTTGGACATTCCGAGTTTTTCCATGCCAAATTTTGGCTCCAAGGCACGCAGGGCTTTCAAGTCGCATTCGTATTTTTCCCCATTCCATTCGGCAGGCTTTACGCTCTTAAATATTTTGGGATTCCCCCATTCGGATATGTCCGGATGCAGCCATAGCCATTTGCGGGACAACTCCACAAGTTCCGCAAGTTTTTTGGAGATTGATTTTTCCTCCTGCCCGAATGTCGTCTTTTTTACGAGCTCAGAAAAATCCTCAAAAGTTTTTTTGGAAATTGCGCCGTTCTTGAAAACTCGCTCCCGGACCGCCGACAGCTCCCTTCTTTCCGAGAAAGAATCCATTAAAGCCAAGTCCGAAAAAATCCCGAAGTCCGAGGCGAACGAACCGAGCATCGCCGAACAAAAAGAGTCTATCGTCCCGAGCCTCAACCTGCCGAGATTTTTTACGAGCCTGCCAAGCAAAGATATAAAGTCTTTTTTTGAATACTTATTTTCGTCGCCGGAAACCTCTTTTGAGAGTTTTTTTGCCTCCAGCTCAGATTCTGCCGCAGAAGCTGTGCGCCTTAAAATCTCGCTCAAAAATCCCCCCGCCGATTTCCGTGTGAATGTGAGGGCAACTATCGACGCCGGATCTGCCTCTTCGAGGGCTATTGCGATATACCGCCCAGTGAGGCTGTACGTTTTCCCGGATCCAGCCGAGGCCGAGCTTCTAATGTTTGCAAAAGTCGGTTTGGTTTTCATCTGTCGAACTCGGTAAGATCTTTCATCTCTGAATGGGTAAATCCGAACACGTCGGAAAATTCGTAAAAAGGCGGATTGCCTTCCGGGGAAAAGTTTTCCGACGATATTTTATCAGCTATCTCCAAAGCTCTTTGCATGGCAGAAGCAAGCAATTCGTCCGAAAAATTATCCCACATTTGCACACCTGTCTGCGATAGGTCCTTTGGAACGAGAAAATATCCGCACGATATTTTGCGCCCCGGATAAATGTCGGCAGCAGCACGCACATAGAGCGGAAGTTGCAAATTCTTCCACTCGCCTTTGTTCGACAAATGTTCTCTTTCGACGTAGTCGGGCGATACTTTGTCGGCTGTCTTGTAGTCGAGAACAGCGTATTCGGGGGAATTTTCCGAATTTTCGCGGACGTCTATTCTATCAATTCTGCCCGCAAATCTGCGACCGCCTTCCGAAAATTCAAACGGGACTTCCGTCTCGGATATTTTCCAGCCCTCCGCGCGGCGTCGCGCCTGCACTCTCGCGACGCTACCTAGCCTGTTGCGCAAGTTCTCAATCTGCATCCTTACCTGCATTCTTTGAGACCTCCCAAATTCCGCCTTTGAGAGCGCATCGAGCCTTTCGGACATAAAGGAAAATATCTCCGCCCAATCTGTGCTGTCCGCAACCGCCGACTTCGCGAATCTTTCCATAACGGAATGGAAAAGCGTCCCGAACTGGGCTGCGTCCATCTCTTCCTTTTCGCTGTCGAAAATCTCGGCTTTCAATACGTATTTCAAATAAAAAACCCACGGGGACGATATGTATGTTTTTAGCGCGCTTGGAGAGAACGGACGGCTGTATGGAGTCTTTTTTGCGGAGAATTTCCATAGAGGCAGAAAGTGCGCATTGCGCGAGCCCGACGGAAGATCTTTAAAAAGCATTTTGACCCGCCCAGGAAGGTCGGCTTCGCACATTAGTATTGGCGACGGCATCAAAGGGTCGGAATCTATATTTTTGCGGGGAACTATTATTGACAATTTGCGCCCCGGCTCCGAGCGCGAGCGTTTTAGCGCCCACAGCATATAAGCGTCGCGGGAACGCCGCGATTCGGAATTGCGCAACCCCAGAATTTTTCTCGACGAGTCGGATAAAAGAAACGTCTGAGGCTCTGCGAGAGGGACTATGCCGACATTCATATCGGATAGCACAACATGCGGATTCGGAGACCAAAATATGTCTATCCAATCAAGCAGGCGAATATCTCCCGGATTCCCCGCCCCTCCGGAGGCATCGGAGGCCAGGCGCTGAATAAATATTTTTACGCAGTCGGCGAAAGTAAAAACATTTTCGGGACAGCCGGAAAGCTCTTTTGCCGCCTCCGAAAATATTTTGAACGCCGCCCTCTCGGTATTCGGAGCGCGGTTTGAAGAAAAGTAGGCCTCCGCCATCAGCGATATTTCCGACGCGAGCCACTCGGCGGGGTTCGCGCAATTTGAAATCTCCGCCTCAAAATTGGAAACAGCGCGCAAGACGCGGCCAAGCAAATCGATATTTTTTATCCCCGCCGAGCGCGCCCCGCGCGATAAGAGAAAGTCGAGCGCAGCATTTGTGCCGCCCGGTATTGCAGCTGAAAACAGGGCGTCAAAATCCAAAAGCAATTCATCGGCATTTTCGCCCGGCAAATATTTCTCGCTAAAATATGGATTTTTGCAAAGCTCTCCCGCAACATTAAAGTCTCCGCCCTCCGAAATTTGCTCCAAAAGCTGCAGCAATCGTCCAAGAGCGCTCTCCGCAAGAGTGTCTACGTTAAGAGGCGCCACAGCAAAACCCTTTGCTTCGAGTTTCGCCTTAAAAACGGGCGCCGCCTTATTCTGTTCGCAAGCCACAGCCAAAACTTTATGCGCAATACTGCCGTATTTTCCGGCCAAATCGGCGACAATTCCGGCCTCCTCCGCCACGGACTGGCACACTGTAATCGAATCGTCCTCAATTCCAAGCAAGCGGCGCGAACCAAAACCGACAGGAGCCCCAAATTCGTCAAAAAACTCCGAATCTCTATTCGGAGCATACACGGCAGTTTCAAAGCGCAAGGCGCAACGCGCGAATCTTCTAAAAATTCCGGATACGTCCGGGAAGCCTACAGCGATGTACTTGCGGCCGCTCTTTCTCAGTTTTTCAAATGCCATTTCGAGAGCCTCTGCCCTCGTAGGGAAGCCCTGCGCCCGCAAAACCGCAAAATAGCGCCTTTCAAGCAAAGCCAGATCCTCCCACTTCTGCGAATCAGCCGATTGGGACAGAATTTTTGATGCGGAAGATATTGTATGGAGATTTTCAGCAAGAACTGACTGCAAAGACGCTATTTTGCGGGCAAAGGCCATGCGGTCGTCGTCAGTCGGCAACCCCGACGGAAATATAGACTCAAACTCGCCTTTTTTTACTTTTGACAAAATATCAGTCCATATAGACAGATTCCTTATCCCTTTCAAAACTTTACTATCGGCTATTAAATCCGATATTTCAGATTCGAGGGTTGTGAATTTTAAATCGGTCGCGCCGCCTTTTCCTTTCCTCAATAACTCGGCGATAAATTCGCCGCGCAAAAGTTCCGCTGCCGTATGGGTTGGAACGATGACCGTCGCGCAGGCAGACGGCGGCGTCGACGACAATTCCATTTCAAAATGCGATACGAGCCATTTCGCAAATGCCGTTGCGAGAGGTTCGCGCGAATCGATAAAATACGGCATAAAGCAAGATTTGCAATTTTTACCGCTCTTTTCAAGAAGTTTCGGGCTAAGTTCGGCGTTTTGCTTGACATACCCGCAACGCGAATTGAGATATTTACAAAATAAGCACATATAAAAAATATCCATAGGCACCATAAAACAAATAAAATGTTTAAAGTAATAAAAATTCTTTTAAGGCTCGCGGCATTTTTCGCATTTGCAGGTTTGGCATTCTGGCTGACTGGGATAGAAAATTATAATAATACACTTGAAAGAATCGAAAAACTTCCCGACTGCGACTTCCGCGCTATCGCTGAAAGTTTTTGGAACCGCGGTCAGAAGGCCGAGGCTCTCGCATGCCTTGAATACTCTATATCAAACGGGCTTCCGGACGCAGCAGCGTGCAATTTTTTGCGGAACAAATATCTGAAAGCAGAGGAAATAAGAAGTTCCGCAATAGGGCGGTTATTCTCAGTCGGGCGGGGATTTATAACCGGAAATGTCGACGGCATTGAATCTTTTGGAGGCGCGGTAGTTTCTGACATAATCTTGTACGGAGACCTTCGCGACATCGCAAAAGAACTCTTTATAAATGAGCAAACCGACCCTTTTATACTTCTACTATCGACAGCCGGAACCGCTACAACCTTATTCCCTCCCGCAGATGGAACCCTTTCTCTAATTAAAATAGCCAAGAAAACAAATTCGCTTGCAAAGCCGCTCCAAAAAAATCTGGAATCTGCCATCACACTTGTGCTAAAATCGCGCTCCAAATCATCTGCGGCCGAAGCGTTAAAAGCAATATCCCCTATATCGGATTTATCAAAGCGTACAAAAACATGGACCGGATTTTCATCAGTGCTAAAATTTGCGGAATCCCCAAGAGAAGTATCGGCCATATGCAGCCTGCTTGACAAGTCTCCGGCAAACGCGGCAAAGCTTGAGCAAATACTTTTTATAAGCGGAAAAAATTCAAAGCGCGCCTTTGAAATCGTCGTCGACAATTCCCAGAAAGGAATGGATTATCTCTACGGGATTTTGCGGAAAGGCCCGCAGGCTATGAAATTTGCTGCGCGCCATCCTGCGCTTATATCTAGAAGTGCAAAAAATGCCTACAAAGCCTATCCGGTTTTTGCGGCAAAAATTGAGGACTACATAAAAGCATCTTTATTTATGCGGCCGGCGTTAAAATGGGTATTGGTATTTTGCCTCTCAGCTGCCGCTGCAGCATCCATCTTGCCTTACCGGTATATATTCTCCGAAGCGAGGGGTGTCGATAAAAACCGTTTTAGGGCAAGGGCAGTTTCTGGCGCGTTAATTTCTTGCATTTTGATTGCTGCCGCAATTACGGGGATCCTTGCGGCGCGCGGCTCTGCGGAAAATGATCTGCCGCACATCAATACCGAAGGGACTGAAAACAAATCTATTATGTTCTGGGCTGACGCAATTTGCGATATAAATATACTGATTGACGAAGACGCCTATTGGAACGATTCTCTCGAATTAAAAATAAAGGCGCCAATAGTAAAAATTGGCGCCCGCCAATACGCCGTATGCGGATTTGACGCAATAGGTTTTGGCTGGAATAAAATCGGCGACGGAGGAGTTTTCAATCTGCAGATATGCGTTTCGAAACGCGGGTCGAAGGCATTTTCGTTTTCCCCGAAGCTCGCATACTCGGACGGGCATTCGAACATTTATATTCCCCTCGAAGCAGATTGCGAAACAGCTCTGGATCTTGCAGGTAAAAATATAGATATGAACGATGTCGCTATATTTTCAAAGGCCACTGGATTTAAAAATTCCCCTGTTGAAATATCGATTCCGTCAGACGGCGCGCTAAACATTTACTCTCCTTGCAGCGACGGAGATTCCATAGTATTGCGCGGCGGACTTTTTTACGGGACAATTTCCGCTGGGAGAACAAATACTCCAACATGCCACAAAGTTAACGCCGAAATCCCCGATGAATTTTTAGAAATTCCGCTTGTAAAACCAAACGATCAAACATACTACAATGATTTTATGCGCGCAGTGTCGGAAATTTCAAAGGCGCGCCCAAAATAATTTTTTATGAATAAAGCGATAATATTCGATTTTGACGGTACGATTGCCGAGACGATTCCATTGACGCTGCAAGCCATACGCGCGGCGTACGCAGACAATTCCCTTCCCGTGCCCACCGAGGAGACAATAGTTTCCAACTTTGGGGCGAACGAGTATGGAATGTTTTATAAAATGAGTCCGGACTGCGCGGATAAGCTTTTTGAATCATACCTTTCAGAATACGCGGCACTCCACGAGAAATATTCGCCCAAGCCTTTTGAGGGAATTGTAGATGTATTGCATAAAATAAAAAATTCGGGCTGGAAGCTCGGGCTTGTGACCGGGAAGCATCAGCGAGCCCTTGAATTGTCGCTATATTATTATGGACTGAAAGGTGTTTTTGACGGCATTAGATGCGGCGGAATAGACCGCTCAATAAAAACAAAAAACATATCTTCACTATTGGCAGAATGGGAAATTAAGCCTGAAAATTCTTGGTACATAGGAGATGTAGCAAGCGATATTTCCGACGCAAGAGCAGCCGGAGCGCACCCGCTTTCTGCCGCCTGGGCTCATACGAAGCTCGCCCACCTGCAAGAACTTGAAGCGCTCGCTCCGGAGAAAATTTTTAAGTCGGTAAAAGAATTTGACGCTTGGATAAACAATTTGCTTAATAATTACGACTCTATTGATAATATTTGATATTATTTTTAATAAATTAAGCTTGCAATAATAACATATATAATCCATATAAGTGATAAAACAGATATGGGTTATATAGCGAGGTTATTTTGGATATTTGTCCCTTGCGCAATATTTTTTGCGGCATGCACAAAGGATATAAAAATAGACGCAAGCAGCGACGCTTCGCTAAGGAAAAGCTTAATCAATATGTCGCGCGACATGAGCGAAAACGAAATTAATGATTTTAACAATGCCATATACGGCATAATTGAGCTAGTGACAAACAGCATTCCTAAGAGCGAAACCCGCACAGACATCGCAATAAAAAAAGTAAGATCAATGCTCGACGGCAAGTCGTCCGAAGAGGTATTCGAGCTTTACGAACACCTTGCGAAAGCAGAATCCAACCTTGCAAGCGCAAAATAGAAACCGCAATTGCCTTATTTACAAAATGAGGCATTTAAGCCGGCATAAAATCCGCAAATATTTTCTAAAAAAATGTTGCGCGCGGTGCCTGATAAAATAGCAGCACAACGAATATTTTGTCCCCCAAAAAAAGTCAGCGCGTTTTCACGCATAGCACGCATTCAATAAACCGCGGCAGCCTCAAATGAAAAAAGCGCAAGCCCCCAATGCGACAGCAAAAAAACTACAAAATATCTTTGGCCGACGCCAAGCACCGCCCGAGCCAGTCGAGCATCAGTGCTTCGGACTCCTCCTCCGGCAATCTCCAATCCTCCGAATAATTTCTCATTTTATTCACGAGAATATTTAGGCATAGCGCGCTAAAAACCGACAAATTGACGCTCTGTACAAATCCATACATCGGCATTGAAAACGTTATGTCGGCCATATCATGCGCGGCCTGCGTAAGCCCCGTAAGCTCAGTGCCAATCATGACAGCCAAAGGCCTATCCACGGGGACGTCCAATATATCAATAGATCCTTCACGCAACGTTGAGGCCGCAAGCAAATATCCCTTCCCCTTTATTTTTTCAAGAGCGGCCCGCGTATTCGCAAGGCACTTGTCGTCTACTGACAATTCGCGCGGCTCGTTTGCCCTTCGCCTGCGGGCGGTCGGGAGGGTGTATCTATGGATATCCATCCATTTTGATGCGCCCATGTCGACATTTCTGCTCGGTATAAATTTATTGCGGTTTTCGATGACATGCGCCTCTTGTATTCCAAATGCGTCGCAGCTGCGCAATACTGCCGACGCATTGTGCGACTGAAATACGTCTTCCAAAACTACAGTAATCCGCCTCGTGCGCCATTTTAACGCGCGGCGCATAAGCTCCACCCGCGTCGGCTTTAACTTTGCCGACAGGAATTCTATCTTTTCAGATGTTGTCATTTATTTTCGTGGTTTGGGCGCGAGCACAATCCGGCATATGGCTCGTCCGGGAAAGGAAGGTTTTCATTTGCCCCAAGCATAAATTTATCGCACACGCCCATCAATGCCGGAACTCCGCGGGCGAGGCGCATTTCCCTAAGAAACGCACCGTCTCCATCTACGGCAACCCCTATAAAATTCAAAAATTTTTTCATTCTCGAATCGGGATAGCGCACAGACGATGCAATTACAGATTTCAATAGATCCTCTACATACACCCTAACCTCTCCAAGCGTTGGCGAGTATGGCTTTGCTGCCGATAAAGCTTCGGATATTTGCCGGAATATCCACGGATTGCGGACTGCATGCCGCCCGACCATAACACCCGCACATCCCGTGCTTTTCAAGACGTCGAGAGCTTTTCGCGCGGATATGATGTCGCCATTTGCAATTACCGGGACTGGCGACATTTCAACTGCAGCCTTTATTTTGGAATAGTCGCATTCCCCGCGGTAGAGTTGTTTTACAGTGCGTGCATGAATTGTTATAAAATCGGGGTTTCCATCTAAAACTGCCGAAAGGATATCTTCAAAATTTTCCGAAGAATCAAACCCAATGCGCATTTTTACGCTAAAAATTCCGCCCCAGTTATCGCGCATTATGCGGGTTAAAGAGCGTATTTTTTTCACATCGCGCAACAGCCCTCCCCCGACGTTTTTTCTGTAAATTTTGGGAGCCGGGCAGCCGAGATTCAGATCGAGCGAATCGATTGGATATTTCGAGAGCTTTTTTATTGCCCGCAAAATGCAATTTTCGTCCTCGCCGATAAATTGCGCGGAAACGGGTCTTCCGCCGGGCTTTGACAATACCGCTTTTAACACATGCTCCTCAAACTCAAAAAACTCGTGTATCCGAAAGTATTCTGCAATAAAATAGTCAGGCGCTCCCCTATTTGCGACTATTTGCATAAAATTGGCGTCAGTAATATCCTGCATGGGCGCCAAAAAAGTCACGACACCCGACTTTCCGAAAGGCGCCGCCATAAATATCAAACTTCTCCACGAAGCTTTTTGAGAGCTTCCGACATGTCTGGAAGGGTTTCAAGGACCGCTGAATCTATTAAAATAGGCGCATTTGCCCTCATCGCCAAAGCAAACGTGTCGCTAGGCCTCCCGTCGATTTCCACTATTTTTTCGCCGAGCTCGTTCGACATCTCAACCGTAAGATTTGTGAAAAAAGTCCCGTCGCAAACATGGTATATCACTACGCGCTTTATTTTACAGTCAAGCCCGTCTAACATCTGCATCACAAATTCGTGCGTGAGCGGTCTTTCAGACGAGAGCCCCTCAAATGCGCTTTGAAGCGCGGCTCCTTTTGATTTGTCCACGTAAACTACAAACGTTTTTTCAGGCGCGGACAGGAAAATCGCATAGCCATAGGGCGTCGGGCAAATATCCGCAATATTTACTTTTATCAAATCGCTCATCGATAAACCGTCTAAAAAAATCGCAATACAGAAGATATGTTTTATATATCGTAATCCGATGTGGATTATAAAGGCGGAAGTAAAAAAAACCAGCCCTCTCAAGAATGAAGGGCCGGGATACAAAATGCTTTCGCCCCATCTATTGGCGGGACAAGTTGCCGCGCCACGGCGAAGAAAAAGTTTTAGTTATTTTACAGCTTTAATTTTGCCGGCAATTTTGCTTTTTACGCGCGCAACTTTATTCGGGTGGACGATTCCCCTCTTAGCAGCTTTGTCCATAGCCGAAGCAAGGACACTGCCGGCAGCCTTTATTGATTCGGCGTCGGTGGCGGCTTCGAGCTTTTTAGTCAAGGTTTTAATGCGGCTTGTGGCCGCGCGGTTGCGTTCCGTACGGGTAGCCGTTCTGCGGATGTCTTTTTTCGATGATTGATTGTTTGCCATATCGGTGATTTAAATATTGCTAGTTTTTATGAAGGCGCGTTTATTACGGCTTAATTGCAACCGCAACACCGCAAGGCGCCTAAGCGGAAATGCGGGGCGCGCGTACGCCTCCACTTAATTTAAGCGTCTTATAAAATATGATTATTCTCGCAAACGCAACAAAAATATTGTCATACCTAAACTTTTTTAAGCCTATCAATTTTATCCGGCCCGGAGGTTTATATAGCAAATGCACCAGTAAAGAAAGAGTCTCAAAAAGGATAGCGGTAAATAAAATTTTCAAAGAGCGGTAAGGAACTTGCATTACTCGAAAAATCATTCGCAGGGGCTTTACTTAGATATAAAATATACCTTCAAAATATTTATCTTTATAGCGCAGTAGCCGGAGCCTACTTTTATTAAATTGGATTATTTTTACAGTTTCTCTTTAAATAAAAACAAACCATTCCGAATGAAGAGCCGCACTTTTTTATTCAAAAAAAACGCCCTCGCACGTGTAGGAAAGTTTTTATTTAGCATAATTATGCTTTGCCCTATATCCTCAAAATTCTTTCTTTGGGAAATCGCATTGAACTAGATTTATTTGTAAAAATCCTAAGAAAAGCAATTAAAGCTGAAAATCGTTTTATAATTACACCAGAGATAGCCCCGTATATTCGTATATTTATCAAAAAAACAATATACTTGTACTGACAGATTTTAATACACAAGGTATTTTTTTTGAATATATAAACAAATATTAATAGGCTGCCAATAAAAGATTGCACCACTCAGCACGCAACCATCTTGCAAATCTTACCCACCAAGCGCGAATTAAATCAATACAAGCCTCATTTTATAACAAAAATCGCCACTGCTGTATTTACCTCCGCAAGCGCAAAATAAATACTGCTTTCAACGAAATTTTTGTTGAAATTTAGGACCTTCATTAGTACCTCACGCTATCGTAGGTTTTTGTTGCAATCCGATAAAATTGCTTTACTAAACGCCGCAACGCCTCGCAGCGTTTTTGATAAAATTCAGCAAACCTTTCATTTGCTGAATTTGTTGTTATTCTAAAAATCTTCTCGCTAGACCCCAAGCGCCTCGCGGAGCTTTTGTTGAAATTCGGGAAGATCACTTTGCGGCGGAGTGTATCCAGGCGTTGATGGATTTAAGCCGAGCCTTCCTGAATTGTCCAAAACCCATTCTGCCGTTCCTCCGTCAGAGAAAACCACGTCGCCGCTCATGACTGTTCCAGGACGCTGTATCGGGCTTACAGACACTCTTACGCCTCCAGAACCTCCCCCAGTATTCTCAGATTGTGCAACGGTTTCGCCCACACCATCAGGTTGAGAATTTTTACTCTCAAAATCAGCCGAATCCGCCGTCTGTTCCAAATCCGCCGGCCGTTCCGAATCCGAATCGGCAGCTTTTTCGCCGCTCGAAGGAATTTGCGCCCCGATATCGTCTATCAAAAACCTCACGTCAATATACATCATATCGATGCCGAATTCTGACGACAGTAACCTCTGGATTTCAGATACACCTTTTCCTTCGGCGACCCACTTTTTAACGGTTTCTTTTTGTTGGTCAGTTAAGTTCATATTTTATTCTATCGGCTCCGACATAAATATTACGCGGCGCGTCACAGTATTGCCGTGCGCAAGGACAAGCTCCTTAAACTTATCGAGGCTCAGATTTTGCCCCTTCATCAGTGCGCGCATTTCACGCGCGCCGGCATCGGACATAAATGTCATTGAAATATCAGCGTAAGCGAGCGTTCCATTTTCTACCTCCGTAGGCACAACCGACTCTCTTCCGCCTCCAACAGCATAGGAATACAGGGGCGCTTCCACCATTATTTTTTTGCCTACCGCAAAGCCGACTCCCGGCGGGACAAACGCTATCTTCTTTTTAGGTATATTAGCCCCGGGAGTATATGACGGATTGTCATACGATATTGCAAAACGCACTCTGAAATCGACAATGTTCATCGCAAGCAGATTTTCGGGATCCAACGTCCACGACCTCAAATCCTGCATTGGCTGCTCTACGCCATTTTCGTCAATTACTGTGCAGCGCTGTCCCCAAAGGTTCATCTGCAAGGCGTACCTATAATCCTCACTTTCGTAAGTACCCTGCTTTTCAGGCCCCATAGCTTCAAGAACCGTGGACTTTGGGTCGATTACTGCGCGGTACAAGCCATAAAAAGCGTTATATTGGCTGGCATTTGCAGATTCGTCAGACTGCCCCTCCATAAACGGGCTTTTTACGCACAGCTGATATTTTATAGCGCACACATTGCCGGGAATCGGAATTGCGTTTGTTGGATCCAAAACCGACGAAGACAAATTTTCCCTCGTATATCTGGGCCTGAGGGAAGTTGGCGCATAAAACATTATTTCCGGCGGGCGAAGGGGAGTTGTATCGAGCTCGTTCGAGCCCGTAAGCATGCCGGCGTTTACAGGATAGGCCACTTGCAGCCATGCCCCACCATCTTTTTTAATTAGCAGACTTTCCAAGTCGTCTTGCATTATTCTGCCGACTACCCCGGCGTCGAAATAGGTCTGTATTTGGCCGCTCGAACGATTCCAAGTGTTTATAATCGCAGACGTCACATATAAAACCGCAACAACTATCAAGCTCATGATGGCGCTCGCGGCGAGTATTTCCACGAGGGTAAAGCCTTTTCTCGCCTCCGCTGCCCGCACGTCCCGTCTGCAGCCCAATATGATTTTTTTCTCAAAAATTTTCATGGTCTTATCGCATTTTTATTATTACGTCGTCGTATATGCGCCTCTGGACATTTTGGCTTTCTTCGCCTACGCCTGAAATTATGTCGTCGCGCGGGTCGGCGAGTATTTCCACTTTTATCGGCAAATATGCTAGAGCATATAATTGAGAATCCCCGGGAAGGACTCCGCCGCCGTATTCGGCCGAATCTCCAACTGTTATTTTTTCGCCCTTCAAGCCCTCCTGATAGACCGACACAAGCACTCTGTATATTTCACCCTCAGAGCGTTTGAGATGTTCATTATCCGGCGGCATCCCCGACATCATGCCCTCTTGCTCGGAAGAAACTGTCACGAGGCTCGAGTTGTCGGGATCGTCCGGGTTTTGATATTCGTCCCAAAAGTATATCACATGCGGCTCTGTTGGATTCAGCACCCATTGGTATACTGTGTCAAAATTCTTATCCTTAAGAGTAGTCTCTATATTAGAGATTAGCGCCACAGCTTTGCTTTGTTGGCGGATTTGATTTATATTTGCCGTTATCGCAGAAAGAAGCCCAATCATGGACGATATTGCAATCGCCATAACGCCAACGGCAAGCATCACTTCGACTAGTGTGAATGCTTTGCGTTTATTTTTTAAAGGTGTTCTCATATTATTTTATAGTTTCTTCCATTTCACCGTAATCGGTAAACGCTATTGTGTTCCCTATACGTCTGACAACAAATCCCATCTGGGAAAAGGCATTGTCAACGAGCAAAACTCCTTTGGGGTCGAGATTGCCGGCAACAAGCATTATATATGCGCCAGGATTCATCGACAAGCCGTCGGAGGAAAATTCGTAAGAATACCAGTCTCCGTTGCCTTCGGAAACTGAAAGCGGCGTAGCCGACGGAAATTCGCTTAGGCCAACGCGGTTAAACACGCCGGAGTAGCCGTTGTTAAAAGTGCTCTTGAAAACGTCTGAATCAGAAAGTCCGTTTTGCAGTTTCACCATTGTCGAAAAATCTCCCTGCGGAGGCACGAAAAACACGCCTTCCGGAAGCATAATTCCCCTGTTTAGGGCAACCCAACCTTTAACTTCGTCGTCGGTTCCCTTTACTTTGTAGATTACGCCGACTTGGCGCAATTTGCGGGAAAGATCGTCGCCGCGGTATATTATTACTCGCGACGGACTCTGCCGTTTTATGGCGTTTGTTCTGGCCTCGTGGAAGGCCGCCATCATTGTCCTATTGGCAGAGTACATCGGCTGAGCCGAGTCTTTCATATTTAGCATGGAAATGCCGGTGGACAATATGGCTATAATGCCAATAACCACCAACATTTCTATGAGGGTAAACGCCTGTCTTGAAGTTCGCATAGCTTAAAAATATAGCCGGTTACCAAGAGAATATATCTTCCGCGCCGTATTCAGCCTTCGCGCTGCGGCCGTCTTTTTTGAGAGTAAAGACTATCGCCCTCGCCCTCAATCCGCGTTCGGGATTCGGAACGATATCGCGCAATTCGTCGGCGGGAATGCCGTCTGTGACTGTCGGGAAGCCCTGTTTTATGAATCCGTCGCCGTCTTTATCGACGCTAACGTAGATGTTCGGATTTCCGAAACCGTCAACAAGCTTCCATTTGCCCTTTAATTGAACGAGGTTGCTCGTGCTAAATTCGAGAAATTTGCGGCCCTTTCTATTGAATTCAGCCCTATCAGCCTGCGAAAGTTTTTTTCCGTCGCAATCCACGCCTGTGACCGCCTTGACAAAGTTTTCGGCAAAATTACCATCATCTAAGTTTGTGCGGTCGCGGGCTGTGAGAAAATCCGGAAAATACCCGTACTCGTCCTTGTAGCGCTCGAGAGCGTTTACCATATTTGAGAAGAATGTCTTTGAAGTTGCCTTCACGGCGTTCTTTTGTGCATTGGATATCATCGGGGTCAAAAGCCCGACAAGCACGCCTATTATCGATATGACTATCATCAGCTCTATGAGCGTGAAACCTTTTTTTGCGGATTTCATATACGGATTCCTTTTCTTTAAAGAGATTAGTTGTATTGGGGTAAATGTTATTCTTCTATGCCTTGGATTATATTATCCAAATTTTCAGGCTCGCTTTGGTAGTCGTTCATATCGGGGATTATGCCTGTCGTATACATTGAGCGGACATTTTTTTCCTTTCCGTCGGGACCTTTTGAAAGCAATATGAAGCCCTGTCCGCGCCATGAGGCAGTTTCCGTATTCAGCGTGCTGGCGGTATTATAGAAATAGAGGTACGGCTCAAACCACGGATCAACAAAATATACTCCGCTCTTTTCGGGGTCGACATTTTCAATATGCGGGTCGGCCGGATCCGCTATTTTCAATTTTGACACGTCAACAAATGGTCTCGTGTCGGCTCCGGCGTCGCTCATTACAATCTGCGCGTTTTGAATTTTCGCAACCATTTTGCCGGTCAGACACTTATAAAGATCGCCTGCGGCCTGCTTTTCGTTGCCGGCGGAGGTTATTCTCGGATACGTGTCGTATTGGTTAAAGAACGACTCTATGCCCGTTGCTATAAGCGCCATGTCGGACTTCGCCTGCGCCCTTCCCTGTGCTTCGCCTACAGTGCCAAGCATTTGCGTAGTAATTCCCATAAGCAATACAATTATGCCTATGACAATCAATATTTCAATTAGGGTAAAACCGCCGCGCTTGGCGGTATGTTTTGGGGTAAAAATATGACTATCCATGTGTAAAAGATGTGTAAGACTATGCGGGGCAATTGTCAAAGTTTTTAAGCGCGTTTATTGAGTTTTTTTGCAAATATCGTATATTTCGGACTTTAATTTTCCGATTCCATCCTCGGACAGGCATGATATGGGGATTATATCCAGATTTTTATGCCTCTTTTTAAATTTTTTTAGGTTCTTAACGGCTTCTTCTTCGTCCATTTTATTTGCAGCAACTATCATCGGCTTTTTGAGAAGTTCGGGGGAATAGAGCCCAAGTTCTTTTATAAGGTTTTCATAGTCGTCCGAGGGGTCGCGCCCGTCGGTTCCCGCCATGTCGATAATAAGCACAAGAACCTTACAGCGCTCTATATGCCGCAAGAATTTATGTCCCAATCCCTTATTATCGCTAGCGCCGTCTATGAGGCCGGGAATGTCGGCAAGCTTTAACTTGGCGTAGTGCTCGGGGTATTCAAGCGTTCCAATATTTACATGTAGCGTTGTAAACGGATATGCGCCGATTTTTGGATTTGCATTGGTAATTAAAGAAACAAGAGAAGATTTCCCGGCGTTGGGATACCCGACAAGCCCCGCGTCTGCGATTGATTTTAGAACGAGCCTAAATTCCCCGCTCTCTCCTTCCGTGCCGTATGTAAACTGGCGCGGCGCCCTGTTTGTCGAGCTCTTAAAATGGATATTTCCAAGTCCGCCCCTGCCCCCGCGCAGCAGCAAAATCTTTTCGTTGTGGCGCAGTATCTCCGCGACAACCGCGCCGTTTTCATCATTTATAATTACAGTCCCTGGCG
>UMAM01043958.1_pt1 | contig 26948 bp, 16 predicted proteins | sample 1963711 | NCBI WGS metagenome assembly UMAM01 (sample SAMEA4835916, study PRJEB28245) | human gut metagenome | biome: gut microbiome; material: fecal sample | place: Denmark | collected 2008
GTTCTCGCTGCGACAGGTCTTTCTTGATTTCCACATCGTTGATGTCCACCAGTTCTTCACGGTTCACATCCCGAAGTTCCATCGCTGCCAATTTCTTCAAATCCTCAAGTGTATGCGTCATTTTCTGGTACATCAAATACCTCCCTTCACCTATAGCATTCTAAAAGGGGTGTTTGGCAACCAAATTTTGAAATTTCACAAAAATATTTTTTCAAGTGGTTGCCAAAAGGTGCTTCCAGAATGTTATAGGTATAAGGACAATTCTCGATTTTCCAGGTCGTGGGGCTTTTTTCTCTCTTAGCGCAAGATTCGCCCATAGCCGCTCAAAACTCACTTTCGTGGTTTTTCCCGGCTGGCAATCTTGATGGGGATTCCGTTCCCCATTCCCACGGTACGCACAAAATCTTGGATTTTGGCTATCCGGCTCCACATAAATGTGTTCGCAGCCGAACGCCTACGGCTTATCGGGAGTTGCTCTGCAACTATAAAATGCAGGAGGATTATTCTATGGCTCGACCAAAGAAAGACGAATCGCTTCATAGGGGGAAACGAGTTTACATCCGTTTCACAGAATTGGAATATGAGCTGGTAGCCGGATACGCTAAAGACGCCGGATACCCGATTGGTACTTTTGTACGCAAACAGGCTCTCCGCGAAAAGCTGGAAGTCAATTATAATATCGTTGCCGATCTGGGCGAGATTCAGAATTTAACGGTGCAGGCCGCAGGCATCGGAAATAATCTTAACCAGATTGCCCACTATTTCCACGGCGGCGGTCTGGCATCACGCGGAATGTTAGAAGAACTAAAAAGGTGCATTGCGGAAATCCGTGAACTGCGGCAGGAAATCGTTCAGCTTGGAGGTGTGTATCGTGGCAATTCTAAAACACATCGCAAGTAAAAATGCCAATTATGGGAGTGCCATCGACTATCTGAAATACCAGCATGATGAGTTTCATCTGGTTCCCGTTCTGGATGAAAGCGGGAATATGCTGCTTCGGGAAGAATTTTATCTTGACGGTTTGAACTGCAATCCCGAAACCTTCGACCTTGAATGTGAACTGTTAAACCAGCAGTACCATAAGAACAACACTTACGATGAAATCAAAAGCCACCACTACATTATCAGCCATGACCCCAGAGATAACGCCGACCACGATTTAACAGGAGAACGTGCACAGGCCATCGGGCTGGAATACGCAAAAGCTAATTTTCCGGGGCATCAGGCTTTGGTCTGCACCCATACAGATGGCAATAATGGAACAGGCAACATCCATACCCACATCATAATCAACAGCCTGCGCAAATCCGATATAGAGCCTCAGACCTACACCGAACGGCCAATCGACTGCAAGGCTGGATACAAGCACCACCTTACCAAAGACTATTTGAAGCACCTGCAAAAATCTTTGATGGATATTTGCCAGCGCGAAGGGCTGCATCAGGTCGATCTGCTCTCCCCTGCTGCGGATAAAATCACACAGCAGGAGTACCATGCGCAGCGGCGCGGGCAGTTGAATCTGGATATTGCAAACATGGAACTTCTGGGCGATGGCATCACCCCCATGCACACCACCTTTGAAACCGATAAAGAAAAAATCCGCAATGCCATTTCTGACATTGCGGAACGTGCCACATCTTTTGAGGAATTTCAACGGTTATTAAAAGCGGAATACGGAATTTTGGTAAAAGACCATCGTGGACGATTCAGCTATCTTCCTGCTGACCGACAGAAATTTATTTCTGCCCGCGCTCTCGGTTCTAATTATGACCGCGACAGGCTTCTCCGCATTTTTGCAGAAAATGCGCGGAACAAAGAACGGAACAACCCTCATTGGGCAGCAGATGATCCTATGGCTATTTTGTTCATTAAGTCCGATCTACGCCTTGTGGTTGACTTGCAGACCTGCGTAAAAGCACAGCAGAGCCGCGCCTATGCGCAGAAAGTCAAGATTTCCAATTTGCAGCAGATGGCACGAACAGTCGCTTATGTGCAGGAACATGGATACGATTCTTACGAAAAACTCTCCGATACCACTGACGCCATTCAATCCAAAATGGCGAAAGCCCGAAGTGATGCCAAATTCACCGAAGCCAAATTGAAAAAAGTCAATGAGCAGATTCGTTATTTAGGCCAGTATCTCTCTACAAAATCAGTCTATGGTGATTTCTTGAAATCCGGCAATAAGAAATCTTTCCGTCAGGCTCATGCAGAGGATATTGCCAAATATGAAGAAGCCCTCCGCATCCTAAAGCAGCACTCCCCAGATGGAAGGTTCCCGACCATGAAAGACCTCCGGGCTGAAAAGGAGCAGCTTACCATTCAGAAAGATGCCCAGTATGACACCTACCACTATTTCAAAGATTACCACAGGGAACTCCAGACTGTATGTGCCAATGTAGATAACATTCTAGGAACAGAACGAGAAGTACAGCGCAAACAGCAGCAATCCCGAAAGAACGAACACTCTCTATAAAACAAAAAGCCAGCCCTGGTCTTTCCTGCGAAAGACTAGGGCTGACCCTTTTCTACCATATTACTCTTACTTTGTTTAATCAATCCAACGAATAGGATACCCTTGTGCTTGAAGCTGCTCAACATAGGTGCTTCTGTATGTAGAATCCTCAATTTCCTCCATTACCCACTTTGGTATCAGAATCAAATCGTATACGCTGAGGATTCCATCAGATGGATAGCTTCTCTGGCTCAACTCGTGCATAAAAGATGGCCTCCTTTTTGGGGAAGCCATCTCAACGATATTACGGTATTTTAACTTTTTCGGCTTCTTTCCTGTTCCTGCTGCGGCGTATTGTCTTTTTGTCGCCGCTCAGCCTGCTTAATATGCAGCCGATCAAGCACCGACCACCTGCCACCAATGCGCCGGGGCTTTTTCGGCACATTATTGACGCAGCCATCTATCATATTGTAATTTTGCTCTGTGCCGGATTCTTTGGCACGTTCCGCTGTGCCGTTTTCAAAGAACTTCTGATGGTGCAGCAGTTCAGGTTTTGGGCCTTGCATGAAAGCGCGCATCTTTCTGGTAGCTTCTCCATCGAAACCTAAAGCTGTCTGCGTCACAAAGGCTCCACTCTCGTGAAGAATAATGCTCGGCGGCGGATTTTTTGTTTGTTCACTTCTCATCTGAACAAACCGCTGACCATCGACCTCCACTTCATCCGATACCAGCCATGTGCCTTTTTGTCCTGCCACCTGATAGCCGCCCTCATCAAGAATTAGGTATGTGCCACTCTGGGGCCTTGGAAAAAAGCCGTTGAATCTCACCAACCTATCCTTATCAACATAGAAAAAAGAGGTTTTGCCTGCCGCAGTCAATCCGATGACATCACTGACCCCAAATTTTCTAATTTTGAATTTGTCCGGATTAATGCTTTCCATCTTTTTACGAATCGCTTCCGCGCCCATTCCCCGTGAAGCCGTACCAGAGTAGCCCGTGCCATAATTGTCTGCGGTTATCATAAAGCCATGCTGAATCTGGTATTCATAGCTGCGGCAGCGATACTCACGGTTTTTCTCAGAATTATCGATCTGATAGATTGCAAACACATCTGAACTCATTTTCCTGCATCATCCTCCGGCCTATGCCATTCCAGCTCCAGCCCCTTGAACTGCGGCTCAGTCAACCGCTGCATCTTCGGGATGGTCTGCTGGACAAGCGCAGACATCTCTGCATCCTCTGCTACAAGCGGCTGAACTTCCAGCAACACCTGAATCGTATCTTTGAGTATCGGCTGCTCAAACATCGCCATCAGCATCAATTCCAGTTCATCAAAACGCACATTGCTCATAACTCCATCCCTTTCTTTTTCGCTTTCTTCGGCTTATCCTGTTCCTGTGCAGGCTGCTCCTGTTTCTTGGTTTTCAGACTGCGCAGGGCATCCAGAACAGACTTTTTCGTACTGCTGCGTTCCTGCTCCTTGCTCTTCTGCCGTGCCTCCATCAGTTTTTCCATATCGGAAATAGCCTGCTGCACCAGCTTATCATCCCTGAAATAGTTGATGGAGTTGATGTTCTCGCGCTGCACTTTATCGTTCACGACCAGCTCATACATTCCAACAAAGCCACCATCTTCCTCGATGCAGAATCCAATGCACTTGTCGGCATTCATCCGTTCGGACGGAATCTTGTCGTAGGCTTCCAAGGCTTCTTCCATTGTCAGATGATCGTGGAACTCTCCCGCAAATGTAAACTCCAAGCACTCCGCGACATAAAAGCTGAGCGTTTCTTCCGGCGCAGGTCTTTCTGCAGCGAGTTTTTCTTTCAAAACTTCTGCCTGCTGTTCAGCCACCGTATCAGCCTGTTCCCGCAGTTCTGCCGCATCCATGACTTTACACTCTGCCGCATCGCAGCCGAACTCTGCCAGCAGCTCCGTCATAGCCTCCTGCACAGGCTTATCTCCATCCGTTTCAAGGATGCCGCCATCCCGCTCCGTGAAGTCTTTATTATATAAGGTATAGTCGAAACCATCGTCACAGGTCTGGATGTGAAAATAGGCATCCGGCAATTCGTAGGCCAGTTCCACATCCTGCACGGCTAAGGCCCCCTGCAACGGCTGGACAACATGATTCTGGATATACGGGTTATCCCAGCCCGGAACCGTTTTGTAGTCCTCTACGATGGTGTCAATGCCGTTCCTGCACTGCAAAACATCCAGTGAACCCGGCAGAGGATCAGGATTTTTCTCCACGCCCAAGGCTTTCATGTAATGGTTTGGAAGTGCCTGATACTGCGCCATTGCATCGTCCAGATTGCCGAACCGCTCAATTTTCAAAGGCGCGGCTTGCAGATTTTCGACCACATAGAACTGTTTTACAAAAGGCTGTTCCTGTCTCTTCTGTGCTTCCAGTTCATCCCGGTACATCGTCACAAAGCCATCCAGAATAGCCGGGTGGCTGTCAACCACCCAATCCGTGCGGAAGGTCATGCGGTCTGCATTATGCTCCGGGGTGCTGACCTGCTCTGCCCATTCCTTATTGCCGTGAGAAAAGCGGCCATCGTAGCTTTTATGGTGCAGAGTATTTGCCAGAATGTAGCCCACGCGCTCCATGCCGTACTGCCGCACCACCTGATCGACTGCACCATCGCCAAGGTACATCCCGTCATAATTATCCGCAATCGCTTCATGGATTGCCTGCTTGCACTCGCTGTTCAGCCGATAGGATGTACGGTATAAATCCACCTCGTCATTTTCTTTGGCATAGCCGAACGGTTCATAGTAAACAGGCACATCCGAATAGTCCTGTGCGCTGTTGTCCGGCACAGGCGCAGCCTTTTCAATGATCTCCGATACCACATCTTCTTTTTTCGGCATATTCCATTTTTCAGAGAGATATTTCTGCACGGCCTCCTGAAAATCTTCATCGAAGACGTTCCACAAATCCTCTGCCACCAGCTTGCCCTGCTCATTGACTGCAACACAGGCCGCCATATCGCCGTGTTCCTCATGCTCCAGCAGGAAGAACTTTTCGCCGCCAATTTCCGTTTCATCAATAGCGTACCATGTGCCGATATGCCCCTCGACTACGATATGGTCGGAATCGCCGTGGATCAGTCCATTTCCTTTCTGCTGCTGTTCCTCCATGAACTCTCGCACGGTCAACTCTGCGCCCGTGAAGTTCAGTCCTTCCTCGCCAAGTTCCAGCCGCCCCTCCGCGCCAAGGTCAAGTTCTTCGGCCATCAGGACAGATGCCGCATGGTTCACCACCACAGTTTTCTCCACTGTAATGGGCTGGCCGGGGTCGTAGTCCGAACCGCGCAGATCATAGCGATATAAGTCCTCCGGCACATCTTCATCCCGCAGTCGGCCATTGCTGAAAAGACCGGGCTTATCAAAGATTTCGATTTCCTGCAGTTCTTCGTTCAAAAGGTTTTCTTTCTGCAAATCCACATTCCTTTCCTTGAAAAATTCCGGCAGTTCAGCAAATCCGATGCTGTCCACATAGTAGGCTTTGACTGTACTGCCATCATTGAGTGCCACCACATCGCTGACCGACAACGAATGTCCCGTAAAGTCTGCTGGACGCTGAATATTGAACCGCTCATAAATGCCATCCAGCGTATCCTTTTCCGTAAGCGGTGCGGCATAGATCAGGTCATAATCTGCACGGGAAACCGTCATGCCTTTCTTCTGCACATAGTCCAGCCCCATGAAACGATAGTTATGTTCCGGGTCGCGCTCTGTAATCTGATAAATGCCGAACTGCTTTTCGCTGCCATACAGCAGCACATTTTCCTGTTCTGTCATGTTCCTCTCCTGTTCCAAATCTGCTATTGCAATCTGGAAGGTATCACTTCCGCGCTCGATTTCCTCTCGCGCCGTGACAAGAATCGGCCACGGGCTGATGCGGACAAGATATATCTGCTTTCCCTCGTCATACAGCCGCAGAGCCTGTTCACGGTTTATTACTGTCAGCTTAAAATCCGGGCGCGCATACTCGTCCTCTGCATAATCTTCCCGCTGCTCCAACAGAATCGCATCCCATGCGTCTGCCTTAATGCCGAAAATGCCATCGTGCTGCTCGATTCCCTCTTGGCTTACATAATCACCTGCCGTGCCATCACGGAACAGCGGATAAATCTTCTCACCCAGCCGATGCCATTCCCTCGCACCTTCTTTCGTCAGCGGCAGCACATCATCTTTCCGGTAGCCATAGTCGTGCATTTCGGAAAGTCCAATCATCCCATCCGGGAGATTTTCGATTTTCTCCTGTGCATCGTACATCAGACGGTTTACTTCTTCTTTGTCATCCTCGGCCAGTGCAGCCGCCAGACCGTTCACCAGTTCTTCCGTTGCTGCCCGGTCATCCAGCTTGAAAGCAAAATTCACGATAAGGTTTCGCTGCTCATCATCGAAAATCGTTATTTCCTGCTCCCTATTGGCAATCAGCTTTTCCGCATACTGCATCGCGGTCACACGCTCTGCACTCCTTTCTGCGACTGCCGCTTCCAGCTTTTCCAAAAAATCGGCTGCGGTCAGTCGAATCGTATCCATCGAATCTTTCAGTTCCTTCATCTCTTTGCCGCTGGCCCAGCTTGCCACATACGGAAAAGAGTAATCGGACGTATCAATGCCCAGAGCCGAGCATACCGTAAAAGCGATGCTTTCGGCTTCGGTTTCTTTCGTGAGCCTGTCTTTTTCTTCGCCGTTCTGCTCCATCAAATCGCTGTTGTGCAGCATCGCATGAGCAACCTCGTGGATCATCGTCTTTATGGTCTGGCTCTCGCCCATGCCGACCTGAATGCAGATTTCTTTGTCTGCATCACTGTAATAGCCTTTGGCATCCCCTTCGATTTCATCAAACCGCATCGGCACAGGCGATACCTGCTCGATTGCCGCTGTAAGCAGCGCATAGTCTTTGACACTGGCCGTCAGTTCGTTCACTTCCAACGACGGAATCGGTTCCCCATCCGTCTGCGATATATCAAAAACTGTCGTCAATCGGAACCTCGGAACCACATACTCCACACGTTCCATTTCCGGTTCACCGTTTTCGTTCAGCACAGCCAGGCCCGTATCCTTGTCGATTTTCTCGCGTTCTTCCACTTCCTTGATGGGAGCCGGAGCAATGATCTGGATGCCCTTTTCGCCTTTTTTGACGTAGCGGTTGAACTTATTCTTCCATGCGTTAAACCCTGCCACCAGTGTGGCATCAGGCCGCTGCATAGCGATCAACAGCGTATTGTTGAAGCTGTAATTGTGGAATTTTGCCATCGTGCGCAGATACGTCGTGTACATTTCCGATGTAAAAATGTCCTTTACGCCCTGCTCCAGCCGTTCCGTGATTTCTTTCATCTGCTGTTTGCGGTCAACTGCCATGCAAGCCCTCCTTTTTCTTGACCCATCGTGTTTTCATCTGGCGCGGATATTGGTCGGCCTGTTTTGGTGCTTTTGCACCGTTCCATTCCAAGCCTCCGGCTCTGCCCTCACAGGTGTAACCGGCAGCTTTCAGGGAGCTGCCATTCTCCGTGTCCAGAATGTAGGTAACAACTTTGTTGTAGCCCATGGCCCGTGCTGCACGATATGCCGCCGCATACAAAATGCTGCAGGCGTTCGGTGTTCCATCTGTACACAGACGGTTAACTTCCAGCGTATAGCCATCGTCCAGCCGCCGCGCCACAGGTCTGCCGCAGATAGCAACGCCCACCAGCGCACCATTATCCGATACGCCGATGGAGAACTTATGCCCCCGCGTCGGTTTATGGTGGCGGTGATGCTGCTGCACAAATGCGTTTGCCGTTTTCAAATTGATCGGTGTTAATGTCAGCAAATGCCCTCCTTCAAAAAAATGCCCCGCCAGACAAAACTGACGGGGCGGCTCTCATTTACAGTTCCATATCGTGACTTTTCCGCTTCTGGGATTTCTGCGGTTCTGCGCTGCGCTCTGCCTGTTTTGCATGAAGCTGCGCCAGCACAGAGGGTTTCCGCACATTGTCCGCAGTGCGCTCTGTAACGCGGCCTGCATAGTTCACAGGCTGGCGCGGCCTGTCTGCAACTTCGGTTTCGGCTGCATCCTCGTCCACTCCCAGCGCATCCTCACTGCCCTTTTCATCCATGTTGAGCAGAGAGTTCAGCTCCGCAAGGCGCGCAGATTTTTCAGCCAGTTCCGCTTCCTGCGCAAAGGGACGTTTGGCTTCTTCCTTTGCCTGCGCCAACTGCTGTTCCAAGGTTTCCAGTCTGCGTTCCACCTGCGGCAGCGTTCTTTCAATGCCTGCCAGCGCATTGGTAACGCGCAGAATGTTACCCTGCGGGTCTTTGCCGACTTCCATCGAGTAGTTCCATGCACCCTTGATGGATAAGCGGAACACCTTATCGAAGTTGTCAAACCGGGAATGCAGTTCAAACGCACCGTAGCTGCCGATTCTGCCCTCGGTGCCTGCTGCTTTCAAAGCCTTGCAAGCCTCGATAATGGCTGCACCTGCTTCCTTGCGTTCGCTGTACACCTTACCGCTGATTTCCATAGAGAAGTGGTCTTTGTCCTGCGCCAGAAGCGGTTTTGCCGCTTCCATATCGGTTTTCAGTGCTTCAATCTGACCCTGTGCCACAGCGATTTCTCGCGGATAGCGGCGCGCAATATCCGATTCCAAGCTATAAATCTGACTGGTGTGATTGGCTTTCAGCAATTTCAGCTTACTGACCTGAATATCCAGATCCATCTTTTCCTTGATGTAGGGATTGCCCGTTGCCAGTGCCTTGATTTCGGCATAGGACAGTGCGGTATCGTCCACATCATCACAGGCGCGGACAGGAGATTTGGAAGTCATGATCTGCGAGATGAATTTCTGCTTATTTTCCAGAATCTGCCACATATACGAATCAAACGTATTTTCGGTGACGTAACGATAGATTTTCACCTGCTTATTCCGGTTTCCCTGCCGAAGAATACGTCCCTCCTGCTGTTCCAGGTCAGACGGTTTCCACGGACAATCCAGATGATGCAGAGCAATCAGCCGATCCTGAATATTGGTTCCTGCGCCAAGCTTCGGCGTAGACCCCATCAGGATACGCACCTGTCCGGCGCGCACCTTTGCAAAAAGCTCTGCCTTTTTGGTTTCCGTGTTGTACTCGTGAATGAACGCCACTTCCTCACGAGGAACACCTCTCGCCACCAGCTTTTCCCGCACATCATCGTAAACATTGAATGTGCCATCGGCTTTTGGTGTCGATAAGTCACAGAAGATCAACTGCGTTCCCTTGTCCGGCGCAGATTCTTCCCAGACCTTGAACGCATTGTCCACGCAGCGATTGACCTTGCTTTCCGGCTCATCCGGCAGCATCTCGTTCATAAGCCGCTGGTCGAGTGCCAGTTTTCTGCCATCGTTGGTGATCTTCAGCATGTTATCGAACTTCGGATTCACGCTGCCGTTGCGTACAGCCTCGGCACGGTCTGCAAAGGAACTGACCATTTCTTCCTGTATCTCGCTCGGTTTCAGCACTTCGTTGATGTACTCCGCTTTCGGCACAGGCAAGTTCAGCATATCCGCCGTCTGCACGTCTGCCGATTCCTTGAACAAGGAAATCAGTTCCGGCAGATTGAAGAACCGGGCAAAACGTGTTTTCGCACGGTAGCCGGTTCCTTCCGGGGAAAGTTCGATTGCCGTGACGGTTTCACCAAAGGATGCCGCCCAATCATCGAAGTGGCTCAGTCCCATCTTCTGCAGGGTGTCATACTGGAGATACCGCATAATGGTGTACAGCTCCACCATCGAGTTGCTGACCGGGGTTCCGGTTGCAAAGGTCACGCCCTTGCCGCCTGTCAGTTCGTCCAGATACTGGCACTTTGCAAACATATCGCTGGACTTCTGGGCATCGGTCTGGGCGATACCTGCGATATTCCGCATTTTCGTGTAGAGGAACATATTTTTATAGAAATGTGACTCGTCCACAAACAGACGGTCAACACCCAGTTCCTCAAATGTAACTACATCATCCTTTCTCGTCTGGTCGTTCAGCTTTTGCAGCTTTGCTTCCAGCATTTTCTTTGTTTTTTCCATCTGCTTGACCGTAAAACTGCGGCTGTCCTCGCTCCGGGCATCGGCCAGAGCCAGCGTAATATCGTCGATCTGACGCTCGATAATAGCCTTCTGCCGTTCCGGGGAGAGCGGCACACGCTCAAACTGCGAATGACCGATCACGATGGCATCGTAATCGCCGGTTGCGATCCGGGAGCAGAACTGCTTACGATTGCTGGGTTCAAAATCCTTTTTCGTTGCCACCAGCACATTGGCATTGGGATAGAGACGCAGGAAATCTGCGCCCCACTGCTCTGTGAGGTGGTTCGGCACCACATAGAGGTTTTTCTGCGACAGGCCCAATCTGCGGCTTTCCATGCCGGCAGCAATCATCTGGAAGGTCTTGCCTGCGCCCACACAATGAGCCAGCAGCGTATTGTTACCGTACAGAATGTGCGCCACGGCATTTTTCTGGTGCTGCATCAGTGAAATTTCCGGGGTCATGCCCTCAAAGCGAATATGACTGCCATCGTACTCACGGGGACGAATCGCATTGAAAATCCGATTATAGGTCGCACACAAATCCTCGCGGCAATCTAAATCTTTGAAAATCCACTGATTAAACGCTTCCCGAATGGATTCCTGCGCTTGCTGTGCAAGCATGGTTTCCTGCTTATTCAGCACACGATGGTCGCCATCCGCATCGTGAATCGTATCGTAGATTTTGGTATCGCGGAGATTCAGCGCATCTTCCAGCAGCTTATAGCCGTTGACGCGCAGGGTTCCGTAAGTGTTGGTGACAAGCGGATTGCCGCGATCCAGCGACTTGCCCGAAATGTTCCATGCACCAGAAATTTCGGAATAGGTTGCCTTAATGTCAATCCCGGCATAGTAGTTCGGTGTTTTGAACACTTCTTTCATAAACTGCGTGATATACTCCGGCTTCACCCAGTTCGCACCCAGCCGCACTTCGATTTCCGAAGCGTCCAGGTCTTTGGGCTGTACCCTTTTCAGGTAATCCACATTGATCTGGTACTCTGCATGGTTCGCCGCAAAGGTTTCTGCCGTGGCTAGTTTTTCACGAACATTGCCGGACAGGTATTCATCCGAGGTTTCCCACTGCTGTGTCACAGGATTTCGGAAAATCGCACCTGCCAGTTCATCCGTGATCTCGTGTTCCGGTTTACCGCAAAGCTGCATCATAAACGGCACATCCACCTTTGCTTTTTCTCCAATGGAAAGTGCCAGGGCTTCGCTTGGCGTGTCTACTGAGGTAACAGGCTCCGGCTTACGGATGGTACGTTTGGTAAAAATATCGGCCAGCCGTTTGAGATTCTTCTCCTCATCCAGAATTTCCAGCGACGCCAGCAGACAATAGCTGCTGTCCTGCCGGAACGCCCGCTTGTTTGCCGTGCTGTTGATAAGGCCGTACTGTGCCGTGAACGCTTTGTACTGCTTCAGCAGGTCATTCTGCAAAAGCTGTACTTCCGCATCCGAACCATCATGCAGTTGACAATCCAACAGTTTCCGGGTGGTTTCCCGCAGAGCAATCATGCCCAGCACTCGCTCTGCAGTAACAGCAGGTAGTTCCACCTTATTCATAAAGGAATTTTCGCGGTAGTAAATCTGCCCATCTACGTTCGTAAAACTGAAATTCTTCACGCTGGGGTCTGCCGGAATCGGTTCTTCCTGCACATCCAGTTCATCATCGGAAATTTCCGGCTCCGTGATGGTGGCATGGATGTTGCCGACCGCCTCTTTTAACTGCTTGGCAAGGTCTGCGCCCTCGATGGGCTTGACCGTGGTTTCCTGCTTGCCGTACTGGGTGCTTTCCGTGGTGATCTCGCCCAGCACCATTTCAGGATGCTGCGCAAAATACTGGTTGATGGAGTAGCCTTTCGGTGTTTCGCTAAGGTCTACCCAGTCTGCCCGCTCTACCGCTGCACGGTCACGCTTCTGCAAAAACAGAATGTCAGCAACCACGCTCGTGTTGGCATTGCGCTGAAACGCATTGTTCGGCAGACGAATTGCGCCGACCAGATCGGCACGGTTGGCAAGGTACTCACGGACAGAGGAATCCTTCTTATCCATCGTACCGCTGGACGTTACCACTGCTACCACGCCGCCCGGACGCACAAGGTCAAGACTTTTCGCAATAAAATAATCGTGGATGAGAAAATTGTGGCGGTCATACCGCTTATCCGGTACTTTGTAATTGCCGAAGGGTACGTTGCCCACAACACAGTCAAAGAAACTGTCCGGGAACTGCATTGTTTCAAAGCCCTGCACCGCAATCTTGTTTTTCTGGTACAACTGCTGTGCAATGCGGCCCGAAATGCTGTCCAGCTCCACACCATACATCCGAATCTTCTCCATGCTGTCCGGCACCAGACCCATGAAATTGCCGACACCACAGGACGGTTCAAGTACGTTGCCTTTGGACAATCCCATATTGCCTAGAGCTTCATACATTGCCTTGATGACCGTAGGAGAAGTGTAAAACGCATTCAGGGTACTGGCACGGGCTTCCTTATACTCATCTGCCGTGAGCAGGGACTGTAGTTCGGCATACTCTTTCGACCATTCTGCGTTGTTTTCATCGAACGCCTGCGGAATGCCGCCCCAGCCCACATACCGGGAAAGTATCTCCTGCTCTTCTGCGGTAGCCTGCCGCTGCTCTGCATCCAGTGTCTGCAGCACCCGAATGGCTTCCACATTGGCTTTATACTTTGTTTTCGGCCCTCCTGCGCCGAGATCATCATCCGTTATGCGGAAGTTAATAGGTTTCTGTTTGGGCTGTGCAGGCTGTTCTGTTTCTGCTCCACTGTCCAGCGGAAGATTGTGCTGCCGCCGTGCATGGTTGACCTCTGCCGGGGTCATAGGCTGCTGGGTCAGCGGTTCAAGGGCTTCCTCTGCTGCTGCACGGCTGATGGCATCCGTTCGGTTCTGCACATCTGCGATCAGCTGCATCTGTTCTGGCGGGAAGTCAGGATTCAGCAGTTCTTCCAACTCGCCGCCTGCTTCTGCCACCGAATAGATCACATCCATCTGCTCCGGGGAGAAATCCTCGTAGGCCACACCCGCATTGTGCAGAGCCGTAAAGACTGTGATTTCAACCGCTTCTTCCATCGGTACATCTGCCTGTTCGTACAGATGCCGAATGTACTCCAGCTGTTCCGTTCGGAAAATCGGATACCGGGCTTCTTTTGCAAGGGTCATGTCCTGCAAACTGACCGTTCCATTTCCAAAGTCCACCGAATCCACACGGAACTCTCTATCGTCCAGTTCGATGGTGGTATTAACAGGCAGATATTCCTCTCTGCGGAAGTATTTCGTTTGGGCATGGGTTCCATCTTCCTGCTGGCCGGACAGATAGACACTCTCCCCCTGCTTCCAGAGCTTCATTGCCTGTGAAACCCACTGTTCACGCGGAAAACCAGATACCTCAACCTTGCCGAGTGCGGTTTCCTTTTCCAACAGCTTGCTGCCAAGAAGTTCTGAAACGCGCTTTGCATCCTCGCCGTAGAACTCAAAGTTACCGTGCTGCTCGTAGCCGACCAGTGCATCCGGGTAACGCTCTTTCAGAGCGTTATACTCGTTGGCGGCATCCAGCGGCAGGGGCTGCAAGGTCGGCTCAACGGCCTTTTCTTCCGCTGCATACGGAACCATCATGCCGCGCACCCACTGCGGTGCGTCCTTGCTATCCTGATACAGTGCAACGGCATCCCGTCTGTCCGTAATAACGTCCTGATAGGTGCGCTGGAAAATATCTTCTTGAATCCACTCTCCGAAGTGCGCCCATGTGTCGATAGCCTCGGAGTAAACAGCATTTTCCACCTCGCCAGAATCAAACAAATCCTCGATTTTCTCACGGATCAGTTTTTCCGCTTCTTCCTCGGTGGTATCGCGGTCACGCAGCAACGGATAGATTTCGCTGCGCTCTACCTTTTCCAACAGCGTGTACAGACATTCTTTATAGATGCTGCGGCTGTCTTTCTGGGTGTGGTCCGCATCCAGTTTCAGGAAATCGTTCAGCGGATTCTTCGCCAGCGTTTCGCTATATGACGGTAACGGAATGACCCGGCCAGCCACCGCCGAATTTTCCATATCTTTCAGATAAACGTCATGAGCATTGGAACGCTCAATGCGGTACAGATGGTTATTGTCCAAATACAGAAAACTGCCGTTTTCTCTGCTGTACATTTGCTTGGGCTGATTTTCAAACGATTCTACTGCTTTTGCATCTTCTCTCGTTTGACGAATGACCGCCTTTGCATCATTCAGACTGTTAAACGGCCCTGTTTCTGCAGCACCTGTGCCCTTTTCTTCGTCATAGTTATAATGGTTATAGAACTTGCCATCGGAATATTGTAGAATTGCAATATCCTCAATATATCCCGCCTGCATCATCACCGTTGACTGATACCGCGCAACGACTTTTGCCTTTTGAGAGTTCTCAACCGCTGCGGCGGTTGACTGCTCTTTCGATTGCGGCTCCTGCTCCATGAAGTCAAACATGGACATCTGTCCCTGTTCAGGAACCGCAATCTCAACAGCCCTCTTCTTTTCCGGGAAAATCGTGTACGTTCCCTCGACATACTGGTGCAGGATAGAGAGGGATTCTGCCTTTCGCTCATATTCTTCGGAATCCAGCGGCACAGACAGCAGTGCATTGTCCATCTGCTCCAGCAGTTCCACCGCCTGTTCGGGGTCTGCCAGCTTTTCAACCAGAGCCTTTCGTCCCTCTTCGTGGTAAAGATCCTGCGGGAAAGGACGTTCCACCTCGTTCGGCAGATGGTGATAGAATCCCATCACCCGCATTGCCATCTGTTCCCGTTCATAAGCAGGCATCCGGGAGTAGTCTGCCGGCTTCAAATACTCACTGTCACGGATAAGCCGATCAATTCGGCCTGCGGCCTGATTCCAGTTCAGATGAACACTTGCATCCGGGTTCCCGTATGCGCCACGCTCCAAAGCAATACCCCTGCCATCGTGATCTTCGTGAGAATCGTCTGCCCCGCAGAGTGCATGGCTGCTACCACCGATTCCGTAATGGTCTTTCAGGAAGTCTGCCCGCTCTTTCTTGTCCTCATGATTCAGGAAGAACGAATAGATTGCCAGCCGACTGTCCGAATAATTGCTGCCCCGTGTGAAGTAAGCATTGATTTCATCTTCCGTGATGAACTTCTTATACTCATTCCAGTGAAAGCCATCCCGCGCCGAGTAGTTCTGATAAGGCTTTGCAAACTGCTGGAACAGAGCTGCCACTTTATCCGGCTTATAAAAGTGCATCCGCATCAGGTCTTTATCTTCGGCGTAGGCTTCCCCCAGCGCAGATAATCTGTCGTTTAGGTCAGTCAGAAAATCCGTATCATCCAGCAGGCCTGCCAGCCTGTCTGTCAGTTCCGGGAAACCGCCCCTGAAGATTTCTGTATCCTGAAAGACTGCTTCGGCAACGCCATCTGCCAAGTCGCGCTCCATATAGGCCAATGTCTGCGCGTGTTCCTGCAAAGCGTTCTGCCGTGCAGCATCCAGAACCGCCTGCGGAGCATACTCACCCTGCCGGAGCAGTTCATGAATACGATTGCTCACATCCTCCCAGGATAAAAACGCATTGGCAATCGTGCCGCCCTTTGCCGTGCTGCCTGCTGCAATACGCATCCCCAAATCATCAAACCAGACTGCATACTTCGCACCGCCAATTTCAAAGCCTTTGCCGCCCGTGCCGTATTCGTTTTTCACGAACTCCGTGTATTCTTCCGGGGTTTTCTCGACCATGAAATTGTAGATCAGACGCAGCTGACCCTTGCTGCGGTTGCTGCCCGTGCGCAGAACTTCATCAACCACCTCGGAATCAAGTGCAATCTCCTCCGCATACCGCGCCCGGATTGGTTCTTCGATGGCACGGATCTGCTGTTCCACGGTCGGCAGATTGGGAAAAGAAAAAGCAGAGGCAATTTCTTCCTCTGCTTCGCTCAAATCCTGTTCCGTTATTGTTTCAGTTAATTGTACACCAATTCCTTCAGGACGATCTCTTCTGCTATCGCCGTCAGGCTGTTCTGATGTTCCGCCCATGCCAGCGGGTCCTTCTCCTTGCTCGGTGCCGGGAACTTCTCGTTCAGGCTGTCCAGCAGGTTTTCTACCCGGCTCTCCGCTGCTTCCTCGATCTGCGCCAAATGCTGGTTCAGCCTGCCGCTCATCAGCATACTCTGATACCAGTTCTTGCGGTTCTCTTTCAGGTACGTCCTGCGTAGCATCCCGTACTTCCCGATGGTCTGCGGCTCGTCCTTCACGGCCAGATTCGGGAACAGATAATCTCCCTTGCGGTAATACGTCAACTCCATTTTCTTGTCCTCCTTTGGTCGTGTTTTCTTCGGTTTCGCGCTTTAATGTGCTAAAGTCCGTATTGGTATTATACAAGCTGTCAACGGATTTTTCAAGCTGCTGCGTGATTTCTTTTTTGTAAATTTTCCGCATCTCTCGGCCAATGTCAAAAAGAACCGCTTCGCACTGTTCGGAAACCGCGTTGCCAAGGAACGACAGCACCGGCAGCTTGTTGAAATCCACGATGCGGATAAAGTCATCATCGTCCAGCACATCCATAGGCTCCTGCCCGCAGCGACGAGAAAGCGTATAGAAAATACTGTTGGTCATCAGTTCCCTGAAGCGGACACGGATGTTATCTTCGTCCAGTTCTTCCAGAAAAGTATCCGCCACCTCATAGGCCAAACCGTCCATCGCTTCATCCAGATTATCGGCGGTCAGCTGCTGTGCCAGTTCCAGCAGGACAGTATTCATGCTGTCTGTCTGCAACAGGCCGTAGGTATCTGCCAGATGGTCTAAGATAGCCTGCTCATGCTCGTGGCTGTCCAGATTCCATAAGAGCGGTGTTTTTCCGCCGCGCACCAGATGGGTGTCAGCAATATCGAACACATACCGCAGCTTGGTACGCGGTCCGGTATCATCCAGAAGTGCGATGCCTTTTGCGCCACGGTTGACCCATCGGCTCATTTTCTGATTCCAGAGTTCCAGTTCTGCGCAGGCGGTCGCATCGGGCCGCTGCGCGTGGATCAGGAGTGTATCGGTGAACGAATAGCGGTACAGCCGCGCCGCCACATCCAGATAACTCATCCAGTCCTGTGGCGAGTTACTGACATACCGGGCGTTCTGCTGCGCCAATTCTCGAATATCGTTAATCTGTGGCAAGGGTCAAACCTCCTTTATGTTTTCTCTTTCATCGGTGCTTTGGGAAATTCCAGGCTGTACTGTGCGCGGCCATCTTCGACGCGCATCACAAGATCGGCAGCGAACGTTTTATCTTTTTTCACGGAATAAAAGTCTTTTACATGGGTGCGGCCTTTCTTCAAAAGGTCTACCGCCATCTTCTTGTCCAGCGTTTTTCTCATATTGGCCAAGTATCTGCTTTCTTTCCAGAGGGCAAATTTGCAGCTGCGGTCTGCACAACAAAAGCTGAGCTTACTCTCATGTACAGGGTTTCCGCAGACCGGGCAGCTTCCTACGCTTACCTTATTATGATAGGGAGCCACCACAACGGTAGGAATCTGCCGGAGGTCAGCCAGCATCTTATCGATCAGTCCATGGATGCCCTGCATAAAATCATGGGGCTTGATCTCACCGCGCTCCATCCGCAGCAGGTCATTTTCCCATTCGGCTGTCATACTGGCAGATTTCAGGTAGTCCGGGATATTGTGAATCGCGGCCACGCCGTCCTCCGTGGGAATCATCTGCTTGCCTTTACGCTGCACATAGCCGGAGGATACCAGCTTTTCCAAAATCGCAGCGCGCGTTGCAGGGGTTCCCAGACCTTTCTTCTCCGTGTCCTTTTCAAATTCCTTGTTGCCTGCGGTTTCCATGGCCGACAGCAGGGTATCTTCGGTGTAGACTTTCGGCGGTGAAGTAAAGCCCTGCTTTTTCTCTGCCCGTACTATAGGAAGAACCATTCCCTGCTCCATCTTTTTCGGAAGCGGTACATCTTTGTCCTTTTCCGGCTCTGCAAACGGAACAGGTTTTGCAGTATAACCGGGTTGCAGAACATCCTTATATTTTGCCGTGAAGTTCCTGCCCTGGCAGCACACTGTTACCAGCACATCCTCATAGATGAACGACGGCTGCACAGCCTGCACCAGTTTCCAGATGATAAGCGAAAGAATCTTCTGTTTGGTTTCGGACAGCTTTGCCTTATTACACTTTGCGCCCTGCATCGTCGGCAGGATCGCATGATGGTCTGTGACCTTGCTGTTGTTGATAACGCAGCTTACGTCTGCTGCCGCGCCATCTAAGGCCAGCACCAGAGATTCCACCGTCTTGCGCATATCCTCGGTCACAAACTGGCTGTCCGTCCTGGGATAGGTCACCAGTTTTTCTTCGTACAATTCCTGCAATGCCTGCAAGGTCTGGCTGGCAGTCATACCGTAATAACGGTTTGCTTCTCGCTGCAAGGTCGTCAGGTCATACAACTTCGGGGGCTTCTTTTCTACCCTCTTGCACTCGATGCTGCCAACCACTGCGCACTGACCATCGCAAACGGCCTGCATAGCATCTGCTTCCTGCTCCTGCGCCATCTGTTCTGATACCGCCACGACACCCGCGCCGGACAGTTCCACTTTGTAATAGGGTTCCTTTACAAAGTTCTGGATTTTGGTCTGCCGTTCGGCCAGCATCGCCAGCGTCGGGGTCTGCACCCGGCCAATGGTCTGTTTTCTGCCGTACTTTTTCGTAAAAGCACGGGTTCCGTTCATGCCGATCAGCCAGTCCGCTTTTGCTCTGCACTCGGACGCTGCAAACAGATTATCATACGCCGCACCATCTTTCAGGTTTTCAAAGCCCTGCTGGATGGCGGCATCCTCCATGCTGCTGATCCACAGCCGCTTGATGGGGAGTTTGCTTCCGGCAAGAGCATACACACGGCGGAAAATTGCTTCGCCCTCGCGTCCGGCGTCACAGGCGTTCACCACATAATCAAATTTCTTGCTGCGGAGCAGTTTGCGTAGGACATTGAACTGCGGCTTCTTGGTGCTATGCACCAGCAGTTTCCACTCGGCAGGGAGAATCGGCAAATCTTCAAAACGCCAGCTTTCATAGCGTTCATCGTAGTGTTCCGGGGCTGCATACTCTGCCAGATGCCCCAGACACCAGCTTACCACGCAATCCCCACCCTCCAGATACCCGTCCTCCTGCCGATATGCACCGATCACTTTTGCAATGGATTTCGATACGCTCGGTTTTTCTGCAATCACCAGATATTTCAACGCTTTCTCCTTTTTGAAAAAAGCAGGGATAGCCTTTCGACTACCCCTGCATCCTTATGTTACGGTTTTCTTATGTGCCATTTTCGTTGCCGGACTGATTATCCTCGTTCACAGTCGCAAGGCTCTGGTCGGTTTCCAGATTTTCACTCTGCGGCGTTTCTTCTTTCGGCTTCGGCTTATAAATGTAGAAGTAGAAGAAAGCACCTGCACCGCCCAGTGCCGCCACGAATACCAGCAGCAGAATCTTATTCATGCCACCGCTCGATTCCTCTTCCGGTTCTTCGATTTCCACATCCGGGGTAGATTCGGGTTTGGTTTCGGGCAGAACTACCGCAGGCGTTTCTTCTTCCTGCTTGCCGTTCCGCTCTTCATCGTCCAGAAACTCCTGCAGATCGTACTCGTCGATCATCGAGAGCATATAGACGTTTTCGCTGTTCCGCGCCCGGTCGATCACCAGAAAGAACGTATTGCCGTCCTTCGTCTTGACGGTAAAGAACTCCTTGCTGGGATCATCTACAATGTTGTCCTCCACCTCGCCGTTGCCTGCGATGGTGAACGGGATCTTTTCTTCCTCCGTCGGCTCTGCTTCCTCGATTACCTGCACAGGTTCCTCCGCCACCGCAGTGGTATCCACATAAGCAAAGACCGGTGTCGAAAAGCCCACTGCCATCAGCAGGGTCAGAATTGTGCTGGGGATAACAACTCCCAGCCGTTTAAGCATCTTTTTCAATCGCTTCCTCCGTTTCTGCTTCTTCCGAAGCGTTGTTTACAGCGGTCAGGAACGTCACATTGCCCGCCTGAATGTTGTCCAGCAGAGCCAGCAGTTCGCGCCCGCCCATCTTGGTGCTGCGGATGGCACGAATGATCTCGCTGTCCTCTTCCTTTTTCTGTGCTGCCCGGATGGTTCTCAGCCGTTCTTCCAGTTCCGCGATCTGCTGTTCGGTCTTTTCGGCTTCATCCAGATATTTCTGTAATTTTTTGCCCATCGGCCCTCCTTTCAGTTGATGCGGCCAAAGCCTAAAAAGTGGCTTTGCCAGTAGGTCGAATTGATGCTGGTATAGGAAATGGGGTCGCCGCAGTGGATCATCATGCCATTGCCGACGTAGATTCCAACGTGCGACGCGCCAACGGTGTTATAGGTTTTCTCAAAGAAGATCAAGTCACCAGGCTGTGCATCCGCAGGAGAGACATAGCTGCATTTTCCTCGCAGACCGTTGGCTGTTGTACGCCCAACGCTCCACCCATTGCCGCTGTTATTGATGACCCAGCAAACGAAGCCGGAGCAGTCAAAACTGGTGCTTGGGGAACTTCCGCCCCACACATACGGCATACCAAGATACTTTTCGGCTTCCTCAATCATCCTTGCAAACTTTTCATCCGAAAGGGCTTCCGAAGGAATATCATACTTGAAGCCGCCGGAGCCACCAGTACCGCTGCCTGTACCGATGCTGCCTGTTGTACCGCCGCTGTATGTCGGGGAGCCTGCGCCGAACAGTTCGGGGCGATTGCCATAGGTCAGGTTATAGGCATCGTACCGCCCGGTCTGCTTCCGGTTCATGTTCTTCCGCGCAATGGTGTCGAAGCCTTTATTTTTCAGCAGAACGTTAAGGATTTTGTACTCATACTCCACTTCTTCCTGATAGGTATAGGTTTCCATGCTGACGTTTCCAAAAGCGTCTATCGTTGGCCGAACCCCTACTCTGGTTTCCATGCGAGTGCGAATTTCTATCGTTTCCCACACTTTCAGGAGATACTGCTGCTTGAACAGTTCCTTGATAACAGGCTTGACCTGTCCTCTGGTGAACTGTTCATAAACCGCAGTCAGATGGGAAATAAGCTGATATGGGTCATGCCCGATTTCATCCAGCTGATAGCGGTATTCATCATAGCCCGGATGGGTGGATTCCATCTGCCGAATCTGCTTATCCAGTTCTTTTTCCAGCTCCAGATAATCCTCTTCCGCACCTTTCATGTCGGCATCCTTGCTGGGGTAGGTCGTTCCCACAAAGGTACTGCCTGTTCCCTGAATCGCTGCACCACAGCTTGAAAAGGCTCCCAGCATAACCATCACCAGCAGGATGCCCACACCAATACTGACCCACAGGGTTTTATTCTGCACGACGATCTCCTGCACCGCCACTTTCGCTTTCTCCGTAATGGTGTTGGTTGCCGCTGCCGCCTGCTTGCTGGCAGCAGTTCCGGCTTTCTGGCCGCGCTTGGCGGCTGCATAAGCATTCTTATACTGCTTTTTCTGGTAAAACTTCGCGCCGACTGTTTTTGTTTCACCTCCTGCGGCAGTCGGTGGCGGCTGGGGCTGTTTCTTTTTCAGCTGCGGTTCTGCTGCATTTTCTGCCGTGCCGCCCTCGCTCTCGGAGAATTTCAGACGGCTGGACTTCTGATCCTCCCCACCTCTTTTCTCCGCTCTGGCAGATTTATCTTTGGGCTTTTTTCTGCCTTTTACAAAGTGGTGCAGGCGTTCGGCGGCTTCTTCCGACTTGTGAGCAGCTTCCACGCCGGAATTGTCCTTTTCTACCTGATGTACTTTCTGATGGGCGAACCCGGTGGCGGTATCCACTCCCTTCTTGGCCACCTTCTTAACGCCCATTCCTACGCCACGGACAATGCCGCCTTTTTCATCCTCAAAGGAAAGTCGTCCTTTCTTGGTCTGCGGCTCTACATCCGATTCCGCAGGCGCATCCTTCGGCTTGCCCTCCTCCTGATGGGCTTTGTAATAGTCCGCGCTCTGCTTGGCAGTGCTGTGATGCCGGGGTGCATCCTCCTCCCCGTCCCCGGCATCCATGCACCGTTCTTCTTCCACAATAGGTTCTTCATCTGTTTCCTTTTCCGCAGTTTCTTTTGCCGAATCTTCCTGCTCCGGCTTTTCTTCTGCAGTCGCGGACTTCTGTTCCCCGGTGCGGAGGTTTTCATCCACCAGACCATCCTTGGTCATTTTCTGGACGATTTTATCTCTGCCCCGAAACTTTTTGTCTGCTATGGAAATCACCTCCTTCCGGCTGGAACCGTCATGCAAGCAGGGCTGCGTGGGTTTCCCACTTATCAAGCACCTGTTCCAGCTTCCGGGCAAAGGCGATCAGACGGGTGTTTACTTCCTCACGGTCAAGATAACCGTGGGCTTCCATGTGAAAGCCGTCAGTCAGTTCATCGGCCAGTGTGCCAACAGCGTAAAAGTCCTCCAGCACCGTATGTACCACCGATTCTTCATCGTGGAAGTTGAGCGGCTCCACCTCACCAAAGGGCGGGCCGGAATCGCTTTCGTGCGGCTCCATGTCAGAGTGATGATGAATCTTACGGCTCAGTCGGTCAAAAATGTTCGGTGTGTTCATGCTTCTTTCTTCTCCTTGTATTTTCCCATCTCATTGGGCTTGGTGGTCATCAGGCTATACAGTTTCAGCGAAGTATCGAACTTATCCTTAAATGGGATAATCGTGTTGCCGTAGAACAGCAGTCCCTCGCCCTCGTTGCTATTCGTCACATACGACAGCTGGAACGGCGAAATATTCAGCTGCTTGGCAAGGATCTGTCGGTCGCCGGATGCCTGGTTAAGCATATAAATGAAATCGCTGTTCTCAAAGATGTTCTCGATTTCCCGGCTTGCGAGCAAATCCTTGATGTTCTGGGTGATGCCTGTCGGTACACCGCCCCATTTTCGGAATCGCTTCCAGATTTCCACACTGTATGCTGCGGTCTGTTCCTCTTTCAGCAGGAGGTGGAACTCGTCTATATAGTACCGCGTGTTCTTTTTGCTGTTGCGGTTGACGGTAACACGGTTCCAGACCTGATCCTGAACGATGAGCATACCCAGTTTTTTCAGCTGTTTGCCCAACTCTTTGATGTCGAAACAGATAATTCTGTTATCCAGTTCCACATTCGTCTGATGGTTGAACACACGCAGCGAACCATTGACGTAGATTTCCAGTGCCGTGGCGATACGCTGCGCCTGCCGCTCTTTCTGCTCCCGCAGACAGTCGTACAGATCACCGAGCGTCGGCATATTCTCCGGCTTCGGATCGTTCAGATACTTCTGATAGACCAGCGGCAGGCAGCGGTCAATGACCGACTTCTCTTCCGGCTCCATGCCATCCCGTGCGCCCATGATCAGTTCACACAGGGAAAGAATAAAGTCCGATTTCATGCCCAGCGGGTTATCATCGTCGGCATAGTTGAGGTTAATGTCCATCGGGTTGATGTAGTCCTTACTGGTGGACGAGATATGGATAACCTGACCGCCCAACGCTTCCACCAGCGGATAATACTCTCCTTCGGGGTCTGCGACGATAATATCGTCCGTTGTGGTAAAGAATACGTTCGTGATCTCACGCTTTGCACTGAACGACTTACCGCTTCCCGGTGTGCCGAGGATCAGACCGTTCGGGTTTTTCAGCTGCTTCCGGTCTGCCATAATCATGTTGTTGGACACTGCGTTCAGACCATAATAGAGGGAATCGCCCTCCATAAAAAGCTCCTGCGTGGTGAAGGGAACGAAGATGGCGGTGGAAGTGGTGGTCAGTGCGCGCTTGATGGGAACGAGGTTATTGGCCAGCGGCAGGCTGCTCATAAGGCCCTGCTCCTGCAGATAATCCAGACGGTTCAGAGTGCAGTTGAACTTCTGAGCGATACCAGCAGTCTGAAACACAGCACTATCCAATTCCTGCTTGGTCTTGGCTGTATTAAGGAACAGCACCGTAACAAGGAACATACGCTCATTACGACTCTGCAGATCATCCAGAATCTTCTTGGCCTCGCCGCCATAAGTTGCAAGGTCACTCGGAATAATTTCCATATCATAACCAGACCTCACAGCTTTCTTCTGTTCCTCGATTTTCATACGATCCAGATCGGTAATTTTGCCTTTGATCAGTTTGATAGCTTTCAGCTGATCTACCGACTGCACATGAATGCTGACCACCAGATTTTTGTCCATGTCCAGAAACTCGGCCAGCACCTTATCCGTCAGTTCCGGGGCAAGGATGTTCAGATAGGATGCAGCACCATAGGTGTCACCCATCATAAAATCCTTGCCGCTCTTGAACAGGAAACTGGTCGGGGCAATGAAGTCTTTGGTCGTCATGCCGCTCTGCAGGATGCGGTCATAGCTGAAATCGAACTTCTGCTGTTCCTCCTGATGAAAGGTTTCGTACATGATCTGAAGCCGTTCCACGCCGTTCAGCGGGTAGGCTTTCACGCCCAGCACCTTGAAATTGTTGAGGATGTCGGTTTCGATACGCTCCAGCCGGGGTTTTGCCTCCCGGACACTCTTTGCTTCGATGCTAAACGTGATGTACTTCGTCCGAACCAGACCGTTATTGCCTTTGGCAAGCTGCTGTTTTAGCATCTGCGCATATTCCATACGCACATCGTCAAACGCGTCGTGCTGCGGCTCGATCTGGATGACCTTGTTGTACTCGCTCATATCGCTCTTGTGGTTGATGAACGAAAGCTGAAAGCGGATGCTGGCATCGAAATAGTTGAGGAAATCGCACCAGCTTTCAAAGATGGTGTTCTTATCCTCGTTCTGTGCCAGCTGGTAGTTAATGTCGTAGAATCGGACAGTTTTGGAGTACAGATGTTCCTCCACCCGGCAGATACCGTCGCGCCCCATTTCCAGATACGGAATGGAACGCTGCACGGTGAGCCGCTGTTCCTTTTCGTTCCTTTCGGGTTTACGAAAGAACTTTTGGAAGAAGCCGCCGAACTGCGGTTTCTTCTTCGGTTCACTTTTTACCAAGGATGCCTCCTTTCTTCTGGATCGGTGCTGCGGTTTCCAGTTCCCGCTCATACAGGTTTTCGACCTCATAGCGGCGTACCGCAGGACGTTTGAATCGTACGCTGATGAAATTCGTCAGGATGGTTTCAAGGTGCATCCCGTTTTTCTCATACAGAGCAAAGAAAAATTCCGGCAGCATCAGGAGCACCATGCCTGCCGCTGCATTGCTGGTTCCCAACGTATCACGCATGAGGAAATAGAACGGAACACCGATGCCCGCCGCAAACCCCATACATACAAGCTGGCGTTTCGTCAGGTTCAGAAAGACCTTGTTTTTCACTTTGGAAAGGTCTTTGGGAATCGTCACATAGGCCATTTATCACCAGAACAGCATGACCGCCGCCGGGAAACGGCGTTGTCTGCTGTCTTTTCCTTTCATTGGATTTTCCCGGATTTAGTGACTGCCAAAGATCTGTTTGGACAGACTTCCCGTTTTGAGCAGCGAGAAGCAAAGAATCACCGTGTAGGCCATCGTGCCGAACAAAGCCGAGTGAATATCCGAAGATACCCGGATGCTGCCGATGAGAGCTGCATAGATTGCCACGCAGACCATCATCAGGAACGCCTGGAATGCCAGCGCGAACAGCCCTCGGAAGTAGTTTGTACCCACATGGCCCCATTCACGGTTACTCATGGTTGCAAATGGAATCGGAGCAAGCGAAGTGTAGAGGTATATTTCTATCATTCTGCCGTACATAATTACCGTGATAACCACCGACAGAATTTTCAGACACCAGCTTACAACAAGGGTTTCCAATGCCAGCGTCACCAGTTCGCCAATCGCCATTGTTGCCATTGCCGCCTGCATCTGCATGGAAAGAGAACTAATATCAATGGCGGTATTGCCACGGATAATGCCGGAGGAAGAATTTACCACCGACTGTCCAATGTCAAATACCGCCATTGCAATATCGAACGTATGACTGACGAGATAGACCGCGATCCACATCTTCACAAAATACTTAAAGAACATCCAAGTGTCTACATCGTGCAGATTGTTCCGTTCCGTCAGCATCGAGATCAGTTCGTAGCAGAGGATCAGCGTGATGATGATTCCCGCAATGGGGATTACCACCGAATCCGAAATATTACGGATCATGCTGAAAATGCTGCTGTTCCACCCTTGCGGTGTCTGCCCGACCTGAGCAGCGATTTCACTGGTCTGTTGGTTGACCGCTGTGAACATCGTACTCAGGTTGGACTCCACCATGCCGGAAAGAAGTTCCCTCATCCATTTTTCGATTGCTGCGAAAATATTATCGAACAATGGCGGGTTTTCCTCCTATCGCTTGTTGATTAGCCGAACAGACCAGAGAGCAGCGGGATCAGCTGGGTGCCGATGAGGATGACACCGCCGCCGGACATCAGCTGCTTCATGCCCTGCGACTTTACTGATGTGCGATAAAGAAGTAATAGAAGTGTAAAAA
>UMAM01043852.1_pt1 | contig 26503 bp, 22 predicted proteins | sample 1963711 | NCBI WGS metagenome assembly UMAM01 (sample SAMEA4835916, study PRJEB28245) | human gut metagenome | biome: gut microbiome; material: fecal sample | place: Denmark | collected 2008
TAAATTGCGTAAAAATTATTTTTATTTTCCTAAATAGCATTCAATAGTCTGCTTTGTTTTCTCAAAAAATTAGTTTATATATTATATTTTAGAATCCAGCATCTCAAACGCTGCTTCTATTGCTTCTTGTTTTGTTTGATAGTTTTCGTTACAAAATTGACCATCCATAGCATATTTCCATAAATATGTATCCTTAGATTGATATAAAACGATATGGTGTTTTTTATTTTTTAAAAATGAATTTCCATTTCTAGAAGTTTTCCATTTTAACTTTAAAAAATTTTCTTTTCTTTTTTCTTTATTTTTAAATTCATTTTCTCGTTTTTTAGCCGTTTCTATATCACCTTCCATTTTTCCAGCACAAATACACCCTACATTTAAAGGATGATAATTTGGATGCACCATATGATGAACATATCTAATAATTTGTTTCCCACACATTTGACAAATTCCTTGAGCGCTTCCTAAATCAGTGATTCCTACACAATTCCATCCTTGATGTGGAACATCATTTCTTTTCCAAAGATTATCAACTTCTTCTTGAATTTCATTAATTTTAAATGAATCTTGTTTCTTTTTTGCTTTTTTAATATCGTTTTTATTTTCAGATTGTTTTTCGTTTTGAACTTCTTTATTTTGTAAATCAATAGGTGTTTGTTTTATTGGCTTTTGGATTTCATTTTTGTGAGTTATATTTTCATCTTTTTGTTTCATTTTTATTTCGTTTTCATTTTCTTTTTCAAAAACAAATTTATCTTCTTTTAACGGTTCATCATGAATAGTTTTATTGTTTTCATCAACAAATTGCTTTTTGTTTTGATTAAAATAATTCATTGAAATATTACGAGGTTGTTCAAATTGATCAAATTGGATAAGGTAACTATTCTTTTTTTTATTAATTGAAAGAATTTTTCCTTTCTTAAAAAAATGATGATAAACCTCTGTTCCTATTAAAAATTCATTTTCTTGTTGTAAAAAATCATCCGTTTGCTTATCTTTTAGTTGGTTATCCTCTTCAATAATTCCAATACGTTTATAATTATGAGTACCGATATCATTTAAGAACCGTGAAGGTGTTTTTTTATTTCCATTAGGAGAAATTCCTTCTGAATCTAAAATAAATAATTTCTTTTGTGCTCGTGTAATCGCAACATAACAAAGTCTTCTTTCTTCTTCAAGTCCCAATCTTTTTCTTTCTTCAATAGACTTAAAAGATGGAAAAATCCCTTCAGTTAAGCCAACTAGAAAAACAACGGGAAATTCAAGTCCTTTAGCAGAATGAATCGTCATTAATTTTACAGTGTTGACATTTTTTTCAGGATCTTCATTGGATTGTAAACTAAGCTGTTCTAAAAATAAAGATAGACTGACGTTTTCTCCATAATTATTTTCAAATTCATTAGCAATGCGTTTAAATTCTAAAAGGTTTTGATACCGTTCTTCATCTCCTAATTCTTTTATATATTTTTCATAACCTGTTTCTACACAGACTTGATTGACAATTTCTGAAATTTTCAAAGTAGCATAATTTTTACGAATTTTATCAATAAAATAAATAACATCTTTTACATCAGAATTAGGAAAATGATCTTGCTCTAATTCTTCTTTTAATGTTTCAAATAAAGAAAGAGTCTTATTTTCTTTTAAAAAATATTGGTTTTGAAGGTTTTCTAATAAATTAAACTTTGCTCGACCAAAACGTCTTTTTGGTTTATTTATAATGCGTTTAAAAGAAGAATCATCATCAAAAGCAATTAATTTTAAATAAGCGATTATATCTAATACTTCCATTCTTTGGAAAAACTTATATCCACCGACAATTTCATAAGGAATATTATTTTCTACTAATTTATTTTCAATATTTCGTGATAAAAAACCTGAGCGATAAAGTATTGCAATATCACTATAACGATAATTCCCTTCTTTTATTAAATTTTTAATGTTTTGAACGATATAAATTGTTTCTTCTGCATCAGTTTTAGAATGATAATGAATGACTTCCTCCCCATCATTTGATAAAGTATATAAATCTTTTTTTAACCGATAAATATTTTTTTCAATTAACTCATTGGCGCATTTTAAAATTTGAGGAGTAGAACGATAATTACAGTTTAATATAATGGTTTTTGTACCTTCATGGTTTTTATCAAAATCAACTAGTAATTGAACGTCTGAACCGCGCCATTCATAAATGTTTTGGTCTGGATCTCCTACAATCATTAGATTTTTATATTTTGCAGACAAAATATCAATTAGTTGCATTTCTCTTTTTGTACTATCTTGAAATTCATCTACTTGAATATAATTTAATCGGTCTTGCCATTTTTCTCTTATTTCTTGATTGGTTTGTAAAAGGTATAAGGCAAAGCTGAGCAAATCATGAAAATCTAAAGCACCAATTGCTTTTTGTTTTTGCATGTATTCTTCGATAATTTCATCTTCTAAAGTTTCCATTTTAGAAATAATTTGTTGCTTTGCAGGCAAACAAAAACGAGGTACATATTCTGTTGTACTTTTTACTTTAGCGATTAATTTTAAAATTTCTTCAAAAGTAGCATAATCCAGTTTAAGTTCATATTTTTGATAAATCTCTTCTAATAATGTTTTTTGTTGATACGTATCTATAATTTGAAATTCTTTGGTTAAAAATAATTTTTCAGGATTTTCTCTAAGCAAACGAGCACAAAAACCATGGTAAGTGCATATCAAAGTAGTACTATAATGACTTCCAATCAATTGGCGTATTCTATTTTTCATTTCTTGAGCAGCTTTATTTGTAAAAGTAACGCATAAAATATTAGAAGAATCAATACCATATTCTTGTACCAAATAAGCATAACGACTTACTAAAACACGCGTCTTTCCACTTCCAGCACCTGCGATGACCCGAACATACCCTTCAGTTTCTAAAACTGCTTCTTTTTGTTTTTCATTTAAGTTTTTTAATACATCCATATTGTATACTCCTTGATACCAAGTGTGTTCTAATATAATATTACAATAATCTTTTTTTGATTTCAATTTATAAAAAAATTTGGATACTCATAATAAAATAAATTGATTCCCATAAATAAACTGTCATGAAAATTGCAGCCACTATAGGCATACGATAAGGTTTCTTTGATTCTTTTTTTAACAAATAAGATACAATACAAGGTATTTCTACAATTAAAAAGATTACACCAAAAATAATTAAGGTTATCATATAATCATCTCCAGATATACTAGTTTGAGACAAATACCATAAAACATAAGTTATAAAAAAGATTGCATTAGCTAAAAAATAAATTCCAACTGATTTTCTTGTTTTGTTTAACCACATAAAAACACAACTAGTAATCATCATTGCATCAAATATTAACCATGGCCAAGGATTTTTGACCATTTTATAGACTTTCCATCATCAAAAAGTCTTTCACCTTGATATGCCTTACAACGCTCGTTGAATAGTCAATATCATCGTTTGTGATAATGATTTTTTGAGAAAGATTATCTATATTCTTAAATGCGTTAAACTCTCTCTGATACGCCTTTTCTTCTGCTACACTGTACGCCACTTGCACATAATATTGCTTTGTGTCTTTCGTTGCCAAGAAGTCTATTTCCTTGCCGTTATTGTTATATACATATACCTCATATCCCATATAAATCAACTCGTTATAAACGATGTTTTCAAGATTATGCGTGAGGTCGAAGCGGTTGTTCATACAACGAATAGAATTGAAACAAACGTCAGCATTATAAATTTTAGAATAATACGAAAGCTCCTTCTTCGTTTTGGGAGAATACTGCTTGACAGATTCGATGATATATGCTTCTTCCAAGTAGCCAAGATATTTCATTATGGTATTGACCGAACAACTCGTATGTTCTTGCTTGATATAATCACGAATAGAGTTTGCAGAGAAAATACGGCTGTTGCTTCGCAAAATGAAATTTACCAAGCTCTTAAACAAACTTTCTTTGCGTATCTTATATCGTCTAATTAAGTCGTTGATAACGATTGTATCGTCTAAATCGTTCAAATATCTGCTCTGCGCTTCGAGAGAATTAAACTCAAATCTTTTAGGAAAACCACCCCAAACAAGATAGTCCGTAACGGAAGTCTCCTTTCCAAGCTCTTTGCAATACTCTATAATTTCCTTGTAAATGAAAGGTCTAATACGAAACGCAACGTATCTTCCCGATAATTCTTTCGTAAATTCGCCTGATAAAAGTTTGGAGTTTGAGCCTGTGATAAACAAGGAGTAATTATAAAGTCTCAATGTTTTACAAGCGTCTTGCCAACCATCAAGCGTTTGAATTTCATCAAAGAACAAATAACATTTTCCGTCTTTTTTATTTTCTTCAACGTAAGAAATCAACTGATCGGCATTTGTTAAATTGGCGGACACCTTTTTATCTTCAAAATTAAGATAAATAATATTATCCGTTTTTTCTGATATTTCCTTAATAATTTGTTCCATAATAACCGATTTACCACATCTACGGATTCCCGTAATGATTTTGATTAAATCAGATTCATAAAAGGGGCGAACTTGCTCAATATAGTGTTCTCTTTGTATCATCTTTATCACCTCGATTATATTATACTGAAAAATTTTCTTGTCATCAATAGTTTTATTCAATTATATTGAAAGATTTTTATATTTTTTGAAATTTGTTCATTATCCTACATATTAGAAAAAGGTGAAAGATACAAACTTCCACCTTTTTTGATTATAAAAAAGTCTTTAGAATGATATTCAAAATATAATATGCATTTTTATAAACCTCCGATGAATATGCATCAGGATAGACCTCTCCGTGCATAAGGGAACATCTTAATAAACATAAACTTCAATAATGCCACGGCTGACTTTTGAACGTTCAGGCACAAATATTGTTATCTATTTTTTTACCAATTTTCTACCTAAAATATAAAAAGTCCTAAAACATTTTCATTTTTTTAGGACTTTAAAGGCAAAATAGCCTTTTCATATGCTTTAGATGGAGCAGATAACGGGAATCGAACCCGCATAACTACCTTGGCAAGGTAGTGTTCTACCATTGAACTATATCTGCATTAAATGTGCTATATTATATTAGCACATCATTTTTATTTTTTCAACACTTAGTTATGGTTTTTTAGCATCTCTTGTAATTGTAAACTATTTTCCATTAAGCAACGAGGTAAATGGAATGGTCCTTTAAAAATATTTCCTTTTAAATCTGTAGCTATACTACCATCGCGATGCAAATAGCCATACCATTCTCCATAATGAGTATCTTTAAAATGACCAAAAGCATAATCATGAACTAAACGATATTGTTGTAGATAATGTTCATCTTTAGTCAACTTATAAGCCATTAAGAAAGCAATAAGCATTTCATTATGTGGCCACCATAATTTCATATCCCATTCTAATGCTTGCACTGGTTTATTTTCGACATCTACAAAATAACGTAATCCTTTTTCTTTAACATCCCAACCTAAATCAAAAGACCAATTTAAAATATTTAAAGCTAAGTTCATTAACTCTTGATCATGATTGCGATAAACTGCTTCCGTCATCAAAAACCAACTTGCTTCAATAGAATGACCAGGATTAACTAATCTTCCACGTGATCCTTCTACTTGACTTCCATCAGGATTTACATTTTCAAAAACAGCTTTAAATTCTGGATGAACATGTAATTTGATTTCCGCTATACTATCATCAATAATTTGGTGATAATAATCCTTTTTCTCTACATCAATTTCTCTTAAAATTTGGCTAGTAACTAAAAGAATCATTGGACTAGCTAGTGAAATGCATTGAATGACTTCAGGATTATATTTAGGTTCCGTTTTAATCACACCTGTTTTTACTTTTAACATCGTGTCAAACGTTTCTCTAGCTGTTTTTAAGTATTTAGGATCTTGAGTCGCACGATAAAGTTCTGCTGAACCAACGACAGTAAATGATTCAGAAAACCAATATCGTCTTTTTTGAATTCCTTTTCCATCTCCTGTTACTGTAAAAAACATTCTACCATCTGTATCAAAACAATGTTTTGTTACAAATTCATAGGCGTCTTGAGCTGCTTTTAAATAACGAGCATCCTTTTTAATAAAATTATAGGCTCTTGCAAAAACCCACATTCCTCTTCCTTGGGCCCAAACAGATTTATCTGTATCATAAATGTCCCCATTTCGTTCTAGGCAAGTATAAAAGCCTCCATTTTTTTTATCATATCCATAGTTATACCAAAAGGATAAAGTTTCTTCTAATTCTTTGTTGTAAAATTGTTGCAATTCTTCAAAATATTTTCTATTCATTTTCCTCATTTCCTTTTCAAGCATATTGTATCACTGTTCATTTTTAAATTAAAGAAAAAAAGATTCCATTAGGAATCTTTTAAAAATCTTTTAGTTATAAGTTCTTACAGGTAAAATTAATTCAATTAAATTTGAATTCGTCTTTGATTTTAATATGATTGGTTTCATATCACCTGTAAAATGTAAAGTGATTTCTTCACTATTTAAAGCTTTTACAGCTTCAACTAAATAACGAGCACTAAATGAAATCATTAAAGGATTTCCTTCATAATAATAATCATTTAATTTTTCAACCACATAACCGACTTCCATACTTTTTGCAGAAACAAATACTTCATCATCTTTCATATTTAATTTTACAACATTGTTTCTTTCAGTTAATAAAATAGAAGCACGATCTACAGCACCTAATAAATCTTTAGTAGATAAAGTTAAAGTTTGATCAAACTCATTTGGAATCAGTCTTGAAGTATCAGGATAAGTTCCGCTAATCAAACGACTGATAACAACACAATCTTCTAAATCAAAGATAACTTTTTTATCTGTTATATAGACATGAACCATTGTTCCTAATTCAATAATTTTATTTAATTCATCTAAAGAAGATTTTGGAATTGTAACATTGAATTCGTTAGGATTAGATAATTCAACAATCTTTTTAGACAAACGATAGGTATCTGTTGCAACAAATTCTAATGTATTATTTACGCATTTTACATTTAAACCAGTTAAAATAGGTCTTGCTTCTTTATCACTAGAAGCAAATAATGTTTGATCAAAAACATTTTTTAATTCCAAGGCATCAATACTAAAGGAATCTCCAATAAGTGAAAAATCAATACTAGGATAATCAATAGAAGGAATGGTATTGACACTAAAGATAGACTTGTCACTTCTAATTTTTGCTAAATTATCCATGACTTCAATTTCAATCATATCAGATTCAACTTTTCTTACAATTTCACAAATAATCTTTTCATTGATTACGGTTGAACCAATTTCTTCTATTTCAATCACTTGATCTCCATTTACTTCTTTATTAATAATGCAACGAATGCATAAATCGTTGTCACTTCCAACTAACTCTAAAGATTCATTTGTTAAGTTAAATAAAATTCCTGTTAAAGCTAAAAATGGAGTTTTGTTATTTACAGCCTTAGAAACTTTTGATAGGTTAGCTAATAGGATTTGGCGGTTGATTTTAAATTTCATTTTGCTCTCTCCTTTTATTCTTTTTTATTGTTTTTTTATATAATAACAATAATAATAAGCAGTGTTGATTTGTTGATAAATAATTATCACCATTGCTTATATATATTATAATATATATAAAAAAATAAGTCTATAAAAATCGCTTGGTGGATAACTTTTATTTTGTTGTTAATAACTTTTTAATTTTGTTGATAGCGAGTTTATAATTCTCGTTTTCAGTATATAATTTTTCAATTTTTAAACAAGCGTTCATCACTGTTGTATGATCCCGATTTCCAAATTCAGATCCAATTTCTTCAAAGGTCATATTTAATAAAGTACGACATAAATAAATGGCGATATGACGTGGAATAGTTAATACGTTTGTCCGACTTTTTGAAATGAGTTGAGAAGACGTTAAAGAGTAGTATTCAGCGACAGTTTTTTTGATTTGATCAGCAGTTAAAGAAGAAATATTTCCTTTTGGTGGAGTGATAGATTTAAATGCTTCTAAAGCTAAATCCATATCGATTCGATCGCTTTTGTTAATCGTGGTTGCATAGAAAAATAAACGTGTTAAAGAACCTTCTAATTGTCGTACATCACTAGAAAAATTGCTAGCTAAGTAATGTAAAACTTCATCATCTATATTTTTGATTCCTAAATTTTTAGCTTCTATTTTTCGTTTTAAAATTGCATAAGCTGTTTCATATTCTGGAGCATCCATTCCTACAGTTAAACCTGAAGCAAATCGACTGACTAATCGCGATTCTAAGCCTCTTAAATCATTGGGATAACGATCAGAAGTTAAGACAATTTGCTTTTTTTCATTAAATAAATTATTGAAAATGTGAAAAAAGACTTCTCCTGTTTTATCTTTTCCAGCTAAAAATTGAACATCATCTAATAAAAGAACATCAATACTTCTAAATTTAGCTTTTAAGGATTCAACATCTTTATTTTGATTAGAACGCATGAAATCATCGACAAAATCATTAGCAGTAGTATAATATATATTCATCGTTTTATTATGGTGTTCTTTGCAATAATTTCCAATAGCATGAAGTAAGTGGGTTTTTCCAATACCACTTTTACCATAAATAAATAAAGGATTATAAAATTTACCAGGTTCTAAAGCAGCAGCTAAAGAGGCTTCATAACATTCACGATTAGAAGGACCAACGACAAAATTTTCAAACAAAAATTGTGGATTCAAATTAGAAGACAACCGAATGGCATTTTCTTTTGCAAAAACTTTTGTTTCAGTGTTTTCTGAGGCTTCTTTAACAACCAAATAAAAATCAGTTTCTGTAATTGTTTTTAAATAATCATTAATTGTTTGTCCAAATTGTCCAATTAAAACTTCTTTAACAAATCTAGAAGGAGCTTCAACAATGAATTGTTGATCTTCTACACTGATTGGTCGAACAGGAACAAAAAAAGTGTTATAAGCATTTGCATCAAACTTTTTTTCAGCCCGATTTAATATTTCATTCCATATTTTTTGTATGGTTTGTCTTTGAGTTACTTCCATAAGCCTTTTACCTCTCTGTGCATAATAGCATAACATATATTTGTGGAAAAGTAACTAAAAATAATAAAAAAATTACTTATCCACAATTTTATATGTAATATAATCCTAGTTATCCACATTTTTTATTTGTGGATAAGTTGTGAATAAATTTTATTCACGTTGATTTGTGGATATTTTAAATTATATTTTCCACATTTTAAATTAAGATAAAAGTGTAAAATTCCTAAAATTAGGGAATAAACAAAGTTATCCACAAAATAATCCACAAAAAAACTACTAAATAATATAATAATATTATTTGACTTATCCATGATAAAAAGGTATAATCTTACGTGCATAGTGAAAAATCGGAGGTGTAGTCTATTATGAAAAGAACGTATCAACCTAGTAAAAGAAAACATAAAAATGTACATGGATTTAGAGCCCGTATGGCCACTCCTAATGGAAGAAAAGTTATTGCAAGAAGAAGACGTAGAAATCGCCAAGTTCTTTCTGCTTAAGATTCGTGGCCACTAGCACTGCTAGTGGTTTTTTCCATTTATTAAGAGGTGTTTTTGTGAAGAAAAAATTTCGTTTAAAAAGAAATGAAGAAATCTCAAAAATCGTCAATTCTAAACAAGTTGTTCACACTGTTTCTTTTTCCATTTACTATCAAAAAAATACACTTCATCAATCGCGAATTTGTATTTCTGTTAGTAAAAAAATTGGACATGCTGTGTTAAGAAATAAAATAAAACGACAAGTAAGAGAAATGGTGAAACAATGTTTTGATTTTCAAAAAGAAGTGGATTATGTTTTGGTTATTCGTAAAAAATATTTAGATTTTACTTTTCAAGAAAATTTAAAAATTTTAAATCAACTTTATTTAAAAATTCGATAGGAGTGAAGATATGAAAAATAAATGGCTCAAAAGATTAGCAATTTTATTTACTTTTGCCTTTTTATTTATTGGAACAGGATGTTCGTCAAATCCTTATGATGGTCAATTTTGTGGAAATGCAGAAGATCCAAATACCGAATTTGGAAAAATACGATATACCTACATTATTGATTATTTAGCAGATGAACATGAACTGCAAGATCAATTTATCATGCAAAATGGAGATTTAGTACTCGTAGATGAATCTCAAACAAATGTGGAAGGGCAATATTTATTTGTACTTTATGCTAATTTTTATGGAAAAGATACAGATGAAATTAAAACATTAGATTATCAAAATGCAGTCGGTCGTTATATTGCTACTTCTAATCAAGTAACTTTTAATGGTTTAGATGCTGATCCTATTTATTCAGGAGAAGATCAAACTGCAGTTGATAATGCGAAAACACAATTAAATGACACGCAAAATATTGCTGCTGATTTTGTGCATCGCATTAAAACACCATCAACTGATAAATCAGGAGGCCAAAATAATCCTTTGACTGTTTATTATCGTTTACAAAGCCATTCAAAAGCATGTTTTGTTGTCGGTAAAGATATTAAAGACCCTGATTCAGGAGTGACTTTGACTCATAAAACTTGGGGTGATGCTTTTAAAGTTAGTTTCTTTACTGGTTTAATTGTTTATCCAATGGCTTGGTTATTAAATACTTTTGTAAACTGGTTTGGTGGAACAGGAGTAGCTCAAGTTTTTGCAATTTTATTAGTTACTTTGCTCATTAAAGTTTTAGTCATGTTAGTCACCTTTAAAGGAACAATGAGCACTCATCGGATGCAAGAAATTCAACCGGAAATTGCTAAAATCCAAGCAAAGTATGGAAATAATAAATCTCCAGAAGTGCGACAACGAATGGGTATGGAAATGATGAATGTGTATAAAAAATACAATATTAAACCATTTGCTCCATTTTTATCACTCATTATTACGTTCCCTATCTTTATTGGAATGTATCGTGCCGTTATTACTACCACAGTTTTACGGACAGGAAGTTTTTTAGGAATTGTATTAGGAACAACCATTTCCTCAAATATATTTGGAACCTTTAAAATTGGGGCATTAGCAATCTTCTTATTTATGGCAGCAAGCCAAGTATTATCTATGAAAATGCCTAATATTTTAAATCGTAAGCGAATGACTTACGAAGCGAAAAAAGCTCAAAAACAAACAGCTATGGTTTCTAACATTTTTATGGTAATGATTTTAGTAATGGGCTTTATGATGCCAGCAACAATGGATATTTATTGGATTGCAAGTTCTTTAGTTCAAGTCTTACAAAACGTAATTATGCATCATATTAACAATGCATCAAAAGGAAAAGGTAAATATAAATTAAAAAAAGTTGAAAAAACGTATACCATTCCTAAAGGAACAAGTACAGAAAATTAAAAGTAGGAGGAGTAGTAATGAAATATTTTGTGGGTAAAAGTGTAGAAGAAGCACTACAAAAAGCCAGTGAAGAATTGAATAGTCCAATTGAAAATATTACCTATGAAGTGGTAAGCGAAACAAAGTCTTTATTAGGATTAAAAAAGAAAGTTCAAATTGCTGCTTATACTGAAGCAATGGTCATTGAATTTGTTCAAAATTATTTAATTGATGTGATTGAAGCTTTAGGTCTTGAAGTCACTTTGTCTACTAAATATGAAGATGGCTTTATTCGCATTAAAATATCAACCAATCACAATTCAATTTTAATCGGTAAAAATGGTAGAACATTACAAGCTTTAAATCAAATTGTTCGTTGTGCTACAAACTTTGTATTTAAAAAACGTGTACGCATTTTATTAGACATTAATGATTATAAAGAAGAAAAATATGTAAAATTAGCTGCAATGGCTAAAAGAGAAGCAATTAAAGTTTCTAAAACAAAAATAACTGCCGTTTTAGATCCAATGACTGCTGATGAAAGAAGAGCAATTCACAATGCGATTGCAAATTTTAAAAATGTGAAAACAGTCAGTGAAGGAGAAGGAAAAAATCGGCACATTACGATTGTTTATGAAGAAAACTAAATAAGGTGGTTTTATGAAAATACACAAAAATAATGTAAAGTTATATTTTAAAGATAAAAATACAATTATCGCACTTTGCTTGTTTTTTGTGTTTTTATGTGCCTTTTTAATCTCTTTTGCTCCGTTTGCTACTTCTGTAAAAGGGATATCGGAATTGTTTTCTACTTCAAAAGTAAAAGATTTATATAGTAATAATTATTCTGTGATTTATGCTGTTGATGAAGATGATGTTTTGCACTATAGTTTTAACAAATCTTCTCCTGGACATCTCAATGAATATGCTGGTATTGAATCTTTAGATAATGAATATGGTGATGCGACAAGTCATTTTTATAATTTTATAACAATTGATTATGATTTTGGAAATATTGTTAAGGTAGATGGATTTAGAGATAATGTTTTTGGTTTAGATGGGTACACATTAGTTTTAACAGAAATTAATGATTTATATTTGTTGTACAATAATGCAGAAGCATTTGTAAAAATCTTATCAGATGTCATTGATGTGGATGCAGGATATGCTAACTTTACAGTTTTGACAAAAGATTATCAAGTTTATGAATTTATTTTAAAAGGAGGATATCTTTATCAATTTAATCCTCAAATAGAAGATGTTAGGATGATTTCCACTCAAGGGCATTTAAAAATAAGTAATGATGCTACGACAGATTTTCGGCAATACACATCTTATTATGTCACAAGTCAAAATAAAGTCATTCAAAATCAAATTACAGTGGATTATAACAGAATGCATTTATATTCTCAACAAGATAAAAGCGAGATTATAAAAGAAATCCAAGAAGAATCATTATTACAAACAAAAGAAATGATATCTAATCTTTTAGTAAAAAATATTTGTTCTATTGAAAATGCAACTTTTATTTTAACTCAACAACAAGAATTATATGCAATTGGCAATAATTACATTGATGACGATTATGGAATATTTGGCATTGGGTTAGGGGTCGATTCTTATGATACTTTTACTCCCATTCTTCATGGATTAAAAGACATAGAAAATATCTATACTACGGGAACTTTTGCTTTGGTTCTTCAAACAAAAAATGATTTTTATTATAGTGGAAATATAGGGTATGCTAGTTCTTCCACATTTAAAAAAATCACTGAATTTGGAAAAATAGATCAAATAATTGGTGGTTACTATTCTACTATTGTGTTAAAAGATGATATACTATATTATGTGGATTATGATAACCATAATGAAATGATTAGAATGTATGACAATTTTATTGTTGAATATGTGGTGAAATACTTAAGTTTGTTTTTAATGGTTATGATTCTCTTTTATTTAGTGGTATACTTTTTTGAACAAAATAGTAAATACAATCGATATTTCAAAAGGAGATATGAAGATGAAAGCAAAAAATAGTCTAAAATTAGCTTTACTTACAGGAGTTAGTGTATTAGGATTATCCTCTTGTTTTTTAGCCGAAAAAGAAAAGACTTTTTCTAATAATGGAATTACCATTACTTTGGATAATACTTTTTTCAAGGTTAATATGGAAAATGTTACTTTAGGATATACAAGTTCTAAAGGAATTAATGTACTTTTTTATCAAACTTCTAATAGTTTAAGTGCAATGTTTCATGCCATTGACGAAGAATTAGATTTATATCCTGTTCAATCTGGTGATGATTATGCAGAGTTAAAAACAAAAGGGAATTTATATTACTATGAGTTTTATTATTTGGAAGAAAATTTAAAAATATACACTTTGCTTACAGCTTTTGAAGATGAATATATTTGTGAAGTGAACATGGAATATAGTGAAACTAACAAAAAACTTTATGAAGAAACGGTATTTACGTGGTTAGAATCTGTAAAAATTGATTAAAAAATAAAAAAGATTATTTAGTGAAGATACGATGTGATTTAATAAAGAAAAATACATTGTATCTTTTTTTGAACATATAAAAAGACAGTGTAGGAAGCAAAATTGCTTTTTGCACTGTCTTTATTTGGTTCATTGACTATGTCTTTTTATTTATGCATAAATTAAAGTAGCCAAATTGGCATAATCAATAAATGGATTTCGATTTCCTTGATATTCATAAATACGATTGTTTCTTTGAATTTCAAATTCATCAACAGGATCTTCTTCATGCCATTTCAATAAAACAGAAAGTTTTCCCATTGAAGTATCATTACTTGTATCTAAATCATCATTTAATTCTAGAAAATCATATCTTAAAGCCATATAGAATAAAATTCTTGCTACATCGCCACGATGGTCCCCTTGATAATCATGGGAAATGTTTCCATCATCAGCAAGATTGGGGAAAAAGGTGATATCTGTATTTGTGTCATCATAAAATTTATTTCCGTGTAAACCATTACTATTTTGACAAGTAACACGAAGATTATGCAAGTCAGTGGCGTGATTTTTGGTGTCACTGCTAGGACGTGGATCTTTTCCATCTAGTTTCATTTGAGAACAAGCCCAAACGTGTTCTTTATTCCATGTTCCGTTTGCATCAGCTTTAATTAAATCCCCATCATAAAAACCATATAAATATCCAGGGTTTGATACGCTTTCATCAGTATAAAGCATGACATAGGTATCATCACCATAAGAAATTTTAGTCATTTGCGAAATTAGTGTAGATAAATCAGTTGTTAAAGTTTCTACATCACTTTCAAAATCAATGTTTTTATAGTATTCTTCTTTACTTATTGCAGTATAGTTAGTTTCAGGAATTAATCCTTCTCCAGGGACACTTGGTGTTACATCTCCAGCATCAGTTGTTAAATCTAAATTTGAAGTAAATGGAACTGTAACACTAAATGCAATCGCATAAAAATATACCGCTTTTACTTGAGATGATAAAGAAAATGTCAATGTTTCCATGGGTTCATTTAAACCACTTTGGCTATATTCTTCAACGACACTATTTTTTACATTTTCAGTATATGTATAATTGCCACCACTGATAACATAATCAGCACCTGAAGCACCAGTTGCTTTAATAGATACTGTAAAACTATTTAAATAAACTTCTTCACCAAAAGATGTTGATAAAGTCCATGGTTGAGTTTGAGGAGCTTTATTGCTTCCAATTTGTATGCCATCACTTGATTGTCCTAAAAAAGAAAAAGCATCATAAGACCAACTTAATCCATTAATATTGTCGGTCGTTCCACTTGTTGTGTCATATCCACTGCCTGAAAAATCAGATTGATTGAATACATGTTGATACGTTTCAACTTTTCCATCAATTATTGGTGGAGTTGTTGGCGAAGTAGAAGTAGAACTAGAACCAGAACTTGGATCACTAGGACTGCTATTTGAACTGGAACTGCTAGAATTAGACGGATTGCTTGTAGGTGAACTTCCACCAATTGAAGATGAACTATTCGCATTGGAATTACAAGCGGTTAACGACAAAAGAACTAACGGCAATAACAACAAATTTTTCATTTTCATTTTTTAAAAAATCCTCCCTAATTTAGGATTATATCATGTTATTGCTGAATTGTAATGACAAAAAATGACATTTTTAGGATACAGTTTGTAAAGCAGATTATCCATCTTGATTTTATTGATATGTTGTGGTATTATTTTTCTATGAAAAATAAAGGATTTAATTTTAAAAATTTATTGAAATATAAGAAAACAAACGGTCTAATTATTTTTATTATGGCTCTTTGTACTTTTAATATTGGCTTTTCTGCTTGGGCTATTATGGAAAATAACACCACACAATCTTCTTTAACTATAGAAGTTGATAATACTCTTGATATTGATAGTTTTTTTACTTTTCAACCAATACAAATGTTTCAAATTTCAAAACAGGGAATTGTTGAAGATGAAATGTTTGTTTATGAAGGAGATATTAGAATATCATTTTATGTAACAGTTAAAGATGGAGTTTTATCTTTTTTAACATCAGATCAATTAAATTTGAATATCTATTTAAGAAATAGTGGATCATTTAATTTGTTCAGTGCAGAATTTATGCAATCTGAAACTCCTACTATACAATATAATGTATCTAGTAGTTATTCTACTAATCCTGACCTTTCAAATACAATAGAAGGAACATTACAAAATGGAGCAATTTTATCTAAAATTTCCTATTTAGACGAAAATTTATCTAATATCAATCTTCTTTTTTACACTCTTGTTTACCATTTTGATTTTTCGGCGTATGCTGATTCTTTTGAAACCGCTATTTATAATCAAATTCCAGATGATGGTATAGAATTAAATATCAGTATAGGGGTGGATACGAAATGAATAAAAAATTAAAAAGTATAACACTTTTAGTTTTATCAGCAACTTGTATCAGCTCTTTAGTTGGTTATAGTAAATGGATTATTTCAGCAAATAGAAGTTTTACAGTTGATAATAAAATTGAAGTAGAACCAGTAGCATATATTTTAGGAAGTAATGCAAAATTTACTACTATTGAAAAAGCATTAGAAATGGCTGAAAGTGGAGATATTGTATGCTTAGTTCCTCCTACTTTAAAGAATTATCACGAGACATCTAATGCTGTTATACCTGATAAAGTAGAATACAAAATCACTCGAGATTGTGAAATTAAGTCAGGAGTCACTCTTGTTATTCCTACGGATCAAGAAACACTAAGTTCTGTAACAAACGCTAGTTCTTTGGATTCTTATATTACTAGTATGCAAACAGACGATCGGTCAAGGGGAGGAACTAGTTCTTACTCTCTTTATGCTACAAATTATGAAAATCGTTATTTAAGAGTAACTTTGCGAGTTGAAGATAATGTTACTATAGTTAATAACGGAACTTTGGTTGTGAGTGGATATTTGAGTGGTGGAACAAGTGGTATTAGCACACTAGGACAAACCTCTCATAGTTATTCAAGAATTTTATTGGGTTCCAATGCAAAGATTGTTCAAAACGATGATAATGCTGTTACTTATTGTTATGGGTATATTTCAGAATCAACACTTAATAATGCAAGTAGCGTCAGTTTTAATAAAGGTAAACTATATATTCCTTTTATTGTTAATGATTATCGTGGATTTAATTTTTCTTGGGCAATGACTGATGGAGCAATTGAGGAAAATAGATGTTCTCCATTTAATCAATTTGAGTTTAGAAATATTGATGCGTTAGTCAATATTAACTACTCTACGAGTGTTTATGGGATAACAAACGTTTATCTTACTTATTCCTCTATGAGTATTGATAAAGTATTTACTAAAATATTAAATATTGTTGGCAATACAAGTGATTCTTTTCTTCAATTAACAGATTCGAATTATTCTTCTCTTTCGTATAAATTTAATAAAACTACAGAAGTAGCTGATTTGAAAATTATTGGAGGCATGGCTTTAAATGATTTTCAATTGCAATTAAAAGAATCAATTGTTACAGTGGATTTGAGCACAACAGAAGCGTATTTTCCATTATCTTATCGTCTGAATGTAGAATTATTAGCAGATGAAAATCAAACATCTGCTACCTTTGATATTACAAAACAAAGAATGAAAGTGTTACCAGGAAGTATGTTAACCATTCACGATAAATGCATTTTAAATGCGAATGAAATTATTGTTTATTCTGCTTTTTATGATGGAACTTTAGGAAATGGAGAAAGTAGTTTTAATGGATATAACTCCAAGAAGTATCCTCTCAAAGAAGGGGGGGTCTTAAAAGTATTAGATGCTGGGAAAATTATCGCCAATAAATTGGCTGGAACGGTTTATGGTGAAGAGAGTAATTTTTCTTATACTACTAATGAAATTACGGCAAAAGAAGCATGGTCCTTTAAATCGTCAGGAAGTATTAACCCTGCTTGGACTATCGGAGAATATTTAGAAATCAAAGAAAAATTAAGTGTTGTTCCTGTTTCTTATTTAGAAGAAAAAGATCAGTTATATGTGGGAACGAATATATTTACAAACTATAATAGTTATACTCCTTCTTTTGATGTTTTAATAAATGATGGATTAGAATCTTATACAATTGATGGATATCAAGCCGTATTGCAAATCGATAACTTAATAAATTATCAATTAGTATTTAATTCTAATATTTATAAATCTTATTATGATGATATTTATTATCCTAAAAATGAAGTTATTTCCTATACAGGAGAAAACTCAAAAATTGGAGTAGTCAATAGTGTTTTATCTATTTCTAATAACAATAATGGGGTCAATGAATTTGATGTTCAAAACATTGAAATTATTTGTCAAACTCCAACTATTGATGGGGAAATTCCTTTATATGTTGAAAAAAATATTTCTTTAGCTGCAATAGTTGATAATATTGATAAATCTTATGATAAAACAATTACATGGACTAGTTTAGATACTAATATTGCAACGGTTGACCAAAATGGAATTGTCACAGGAGTTGCATTAGGTAAAGCGATAATTCAAGCGGAATGTGATGGGGTTGTTGCTGAGTTTGAAGTAGAAGTTATTGAAGAAGCAGATGTAGAAGCAATTGAATCTATTTATATTACTGATAGCAACGGAAATTCCTCTGAAGTTGTTGCTGGTCAAAGCGATTGGGGAGGAAGTACAAAGACCGATTATAATGGGGCATATGGAAATAATAAAACCATTACGTTCACTTTAAACATCAATCCATCAACTGCTCCATATAGTTCTATAGAATGGACATTTACTGCTTCAGCTGCTGGAAGACAATGGATTAATGATAATACGGCTAAAACCGAAACAATAAGCAATGAAACTTCTGTTGTTGTTCATACTGGTAGTGGAACTGGTGCAAGTGATGATAAAGCAACATTAAAATGTGTTGTGACAGGTTTAGATGGTACAACATATACTGCAACCTTCATCATTAATCACGAAGCTGACACATCTGTATGTTTTGAAGCTGGAACAATGGTATTAACTAATCATGGCGAAAAGAAGATTGAAGATATTACGAAAAATGATTTAATTCTTTCATTTAATCATTTTAGTGGACAATATGAATATAAACCAATTGCTGCTGTAATATATCATGGAATCAGTAATTACGAAGTAATGGAACTTATGTTTGATGATGGATCTTATATTGGATTCATTAATAATCACGGATTATTTGATGTCACTTTAAATCGATATGTTGATTTCACATCTGAAAATTATAACAATTATATTGGACATGAATTTATTAAATATAATCAAGGAAATCATGAAAAAGTTACTTTAAAAGGTGTAAATATTGTTCATAAAACGACAGGTAGTTATACGCTTGTAACTAGTGAAAATTTAAATTGTGTTGGTAATGGATTGTTAAATATCACGAGTGTTTTATATGGAGTTTATAACATCTTTGATTATGATGAAAATTATTGTTACGATATGAATCAAGTAGAATCCGAAATAACTCAATATGGTTTATATACATACGATGACTTTAAGGATTTAATCAGCGAAAAAATCTTTGTAGACTATGGATTCAAATACTTTAAAATTTCTATTGCTAAAGGATATATGACTTATGAAATATTAATGTATTATATTAACTGGTTACATTCTTGCATCCAAAATGGAGAAGCTATTATTTATTAGTTTATTAAAAAAAGCATATTCTTAAAATTTTTAAGTTTATGCTTTTTATTTAATTCAATAAAAAAGATTAGTAAATTGACATAAAAGATAGTAAAATAAATATAAGGAGGTTAGATAAAATGTTGTCTTTTTTAGGTACAACTGGAGGACTTGCAGTTGTTGCTGGTGCTTTAGCCATTCTAGTTATTATTTTATTTTTATTCAAAGTTAGTTTAAAATTGATTCTAAAAATTGTTATTAACGCCCTTTTAGGTGCCATTATATTGTATCTTGTAAACTTTATTCCAGGAGTAGATTTACCTATTACATGGATTAATGCCTTAGCAACGGGTATTTTTGGAATCCCAGCTGTCATTGTCATCTTAATTATTTATTTTGTTACAAAATAGCAACTTGAAAAAGTTGTTATTTTTTTTAAAAAAATATTGCAAAGTGAAAAAGAACAAAGTATAATCTTATTGACAACTATTGTTAATAGTGTTGTCGAGGAGAAATGCAATGGAATATAGATGTACAAAACAATATCAAGCAATTTATGATTTTGTTATGAACCATCGTACTCATCCAACAGCCGAAGATGTTTATCAAGAAATCGTTCAAATTATTCCTAATATTAGTTTAAAAACTGTTTATCGAAATTTATATAAACTAGTAGAAGAGGGAAAAATTACTAGAATTTCAATGGCTAATGAAAAAGATCGGTTTGATGGTCAGACGATGAATCATTATCATTTGTGTTGTAATCAATGCCATAATTTCGTAGATATTGATCTTCCTTATCAAGATCAGTTAAATGAAATGGCAGCTAAAAAAAGTCATTATCAAATTTCAGCACATACGATTATATTTAAAGGCATTTGCCCTCAATGTTTAAATCAAATAAAGGAGAAAAAAGAAAAATGGCAAAAATGAAATGTTTAATTTGTGGAGCAATTTTTGAAGGAGATGTATGTCCAGTTTGTGGAGCAAGTGGAGACAAAATTGTTCCTTATGTTGAAGAAGAAATGACTTGGGCTGATGAACACGTTTTAGGTGTTGCTAAAGGTGTTGACCCAGAAATTTTAGAAGGATTAAGAAATCATTTCCAAGGAGAATGCAGTGAAGTGGGAATGTATTTAGCAATGGCTCGTCAAGCTTTCCGTGAAGGTTATCCAGAAGTAGCATTAGTTTTAGAACAAATTGCAAAAGAAGAAGCAGAACACGCAGCACGTTTCCAAGAAATGTTAGGAGAATTAGTATCTTCTAGTACAAAAGAAAATTTAGAAAAAATGTTAGCTGGTGAAAATGGAGCTTGTCATGGTAAAAAAGCAATTGCTACTAGAGCAAAACAATTAAATTTAGATGCAATTCATGATTCTGTTCATGAAATGACAAAAGATGAAGCTCGTCATGGTCGTGCATTACAAGCATTATTAGATCGTTATTTTAAATAAAAAGAGGCAAAAAACAGAGAAAAAACTCTGTTTTTTTCTTTGTTTGATTGATTTTAAAGGTCTTATCCTATATAATAAATATCGGTGATTAATGAAACATTAATCAACTATTTCGAAAATAAAAAAAGGAGAGAGCACATGGCTAAATACGTTTATTTATTTAAAGAAGGAAATGCCAGCATGCGTGAACTTTTAGGGGGAAAAGGTGCCAATTTAGCAGAAATGACATCTTTGAATTTACCGGTTCCTCAAGGATTTACGGTTACCACTGAAGCATGTACAAAATATTATACAGATGGCAAAACCTTATCAAAAGAAGTTGTAGAACAAATCGAAGCGGCTTTACACGAATTAGAAAATATTTGTGGAAAAAAATTTGGAGATATTAATAACCCATTATTAGTCTCTGTAAGAAGTGGTGCTAGAGCATCTATGCCTGGTATGATGGATACAATTTTAAACTTAGGTTTAAATGATGTTTCTGTTGAAGGATTGGCAAATTTGACCAATAATCCACGCTTTGCTTATGATTCTTATCGTCGTTTTATTCAAATGTTTGCTGATGTTGTCATGGAAATTTCAAAAGAAAATTTTGAAAAAATCTTTGATCAAAGAAAGCAAGATAAAGGTGTAAAATTAGATACAGAATTAGATGCAGAAGATTTAAAATATTGTGTAGATCAATTTAAAAAACGTTATAAAGAAATTAAAGGGGAAGATTTCCCTCAAGATCCTAAAACACAATTATTTGAAGCTGTAAAAGCGGTTTTTAGATCTTGGGATAATCCTAGAGCAAATGTCTATCGTCGTTTAAATAATATTCCATATGACTGGGGAACTGCAGTAAATGTTCAATCCATGGTTTTTGGAAACATGGGAGAAGATTCAGGAACTGGAGTAGCCTTTTCTAGAAACCCTGCAACAGGAGAAAATGAAGTCTTTGGTGAATATTTGTTTAACGCGCAAGGAGAAGATGTCGTTGCTGGTATTCGCACTCCTTTCCCAATTGCTCATCTTAAAGAAGATAACAAAGCTTTATATGATGAATTTGTTCGTGTTGCAAAAACATTAGAAAAACACTATAAAGATATGCAAGATATGGAATTTACAATTGAAAAAGGTAAATTATATATGTTGCAAACCAGAAATGGAAAAAGAACAGCACAAGCTGCTTTAAAAATTGCTATTGATTTAGTGAATGAAGGTTTAATCACAGAACAAGAAGCAGTTTTAATGGTTGAACCAAAATCTTTAGATGCATTATTACATCCAGGATTTGATCAAAAAGCATTAAAACAAGCGACTCCAATTACAAAGGGATTAAATGCTTCTCCAGGAGCTGCTTGTGGTAAAGTTGTATTTACAGCTGAAAGAGCAAAAGAATTAAATGCTCAAGGAGAAAAAGTTGTTTTAGTACGTTTAGAAACTTCTCCTGAAGATATCGAAGGAATGATTGCTTCTCAAGGTATCTTGACAGCACGTGGTGGAATGACTTCACATGCAGCAGTTGTTGCTCGTGGAATGGGAACTTGTTGTGTTTCTGGTGCTGGTGAAGTTCTTGTCAACGAAGAAGAAAAATACTTTACAGTAAAAGGAAAAAGATATAACGAATTAGACTGGATTTCTATTGATGGAAATACAGGTTATGTCTATGGTGAAGCAATTCCAACAGTAGAAGCTAGTGTAACAGGTGATTTTGCTACTTTAATGGCATGGGCTGATAAATATAGAAGATTAAAGATTAGAACAAATGCTGACAATCCTCGTGATGCTAGAGTAGCTTATAATTTTGGTGCCGAAGGAGTTGGACTTTGTCGGACAGAACATATGTTCTTTGAAGCAGATAGAATTATGGCTATGCGTGAAATGATTGTTTCAGACACCGTTGAAGAACGCAAAAAAGCATTAGCAAAAATTCTTCCAATGCAAAGACAAGATTTCGTCGGTATTTATCGTGAAATGAAAGGATACTCAGTAACGATTCGTTATCTTGATCCACCTTTACATGAATTTTTACCTCATACAGACGAAGAAATTGCTGCATTAGCACAAGAAATGGGAATTACTTTTGAAAAATTAAAAGAAAAGGTAGAAAGTTTACATGAATTTAACCCAATGCTTGGACATCGTGGATGCCGTTTAGCAGTCACTTATCCAGAAATTGCTGAAATGCAAACAAGAGCAGTTATTGAAGCAGCAATTATTGTCAATAAAGAAGGATTAAAAGTTAGTCCTGAAATTATGATTCCATTAGTTGGAGAAGTAAAAGAACTACAATATGTTAAAAAAGTAGTTGTAGAAACTGCTCAACAAGTTATGGAAGAACAAAATTATAAATTAGATTATAAAGTTGGAACAATGATTGAAATTCCTCGTGCTGCTTTAACAGCTGATGAAATTGCTAAAGAAGCAGAATTCTTCAGTTTTGGAACAAACGACTTAACACAAATGACTTTTGGTTTTAGTCGTGATGATGCTGGAAAATTCTTAGAAGATTACTATTCACGTAAGATTTTTGAAAGCGATCCATTTGCTCATGTTGACCAAAAAGGTGTTGGAAAATTGATGAAAATGGCAGTAGAATTAGGTCGTTCTACTCGTAGTGATTTACATTGTGGAATCTGTGGAGAACATGGAGGAGATCCAGTTTCTATTGAATTCTGTAATGCAATTGGATTAGACTACGTTTCTTGTTCACCATATCGTGTTCCAATTGCTCGTTTAGCTGCTGCTCAAGCGGCCATAAAAGCAAATAAAAAATAGCAGATAATAATTAGGCTAAGATTTAAAATCTTGGCCTTTTTTGTGCAAAAAATACGAAGGTGTGAAAAAAATAATATTTTAATCGGTAGAGGTTCAAATGACTATCAAAATATTTTATCGAATTTAAAAAAATGATGTAATTTTTTATATGCAAACTCAAAAAAAGATATTAACAACTCATATATTTTTATTATTGTCGATGAAATAATTGAATAGCTAGTTGTGTATGTAAATAATAATTCAATAAATGCTAAAAAGCAGACAGTGTTAAATAAGAATGGCTAGTTTTTTTTAAATTCTAAAAATTTATTATACCCTAACGGGTTGTTTTTATTAAAAGTAATGTAATAATAACACCGATTAGGTATAAAACAAATAAAAACGATTGATATGCACCCCGAACGGGTATAAAATAATATTATGAAAAATATTAGCGAGTTTGTAAAACAGAATAGAAAAGCTTTAGGACTTACACAAGAAGAGTTTGCAATGCGAGCTGGACTTGGTCTTCGCTTTGTCCGTGAACTGGAACAAGGCAAAAAACCTTGCGTCTAGATAAAGCCAATCAGGCATTGGCTGTTTTCGGTGCGCAGGTATCAGTAGGGAGATTAGATAAGGATGATTGATACGTATAGAAAAGTCTATATATATGTGCGAAATATTTTTGCAGGTGTATTATCTGAAACGGTTAAAATGTTAAAACTATATCTTGCAGATGATTTAGTAGTTTTACCGATAATGTGTAAGCTTAATTATTTGCAATTTTACATTTAAACATTATATATTTTTCTTTTTCAAAATTTAAAAGGACTTATTACAAAAATAAGCCCTTTTTTTCGTAAAGTATTTTACTTTATGATACTTAAAAGAAATAAAATTCGACAAAATAATAATATCAAATATTTATTTTCTTGTCAATAAAACACAAAAAATATACATTTTATTGGAAATAAAGAAAAAGTAGGAGGATTTTTAATGAAAAGAAAAATATATCGGCAAAAAAGAAAAGAAAGTCGAATGAATTACCACAATTTATTGAATAATTGGCTAGATTTTATAAAAACAAAGGTTAAAGAGACGACTTATGTTCGTTATCAGCATTTAATATATCAACATATTTCCCCATTTTTAGGGAAGTATTATGTAGACGAATTAAATGTCAGTCTCATTGATCATTTTATGAATCAAAAACTTCAAAATGGTCGGTTGGATAAAAAAGGTGGATTATCCATAAAAACTGCATCTGATATTTTAATTTTGATAAAAACGACTTTACAATATGCAAAGAATCATCAAATAGCAATGAATTGTTGTTTAAGTTTGCTAAAAATAAAGCCTCAAGAAAAAAAGATTATGATTTTAACAGAAAGAGAACAATTTAAACTTGTCACTTACTTGCTTGAAGAATTAAATCTATATAAATTAGGGATTTTACTTTCTTTATATACTGGTATTCGAATAGGAGAATTGTGTGCTTTAAAGTGGGAAAATATTGATTTAATCGATAAAAAAATATATATTAATCAAACTATCCAACGAATCAGTAATTTTGAAAAAACGATGAATAAACAGACAAAAATTATTTTTTCATCACCCAAAAGTTATTGTTCTATACGAGAAATTCCTCTTCCTGAATTTCTTGTAACTATTTTAAGTCGTTTTCAGACAGATGCTAAATATTATGTTTTAAGTTGTAAAAATAAATATGTGGAACCACGAGTAATGCAATATCAATTTAAAAAGCAAATTACACAATGTGGATTGCCTTCATCCTATTCTTTTCATTGTTTAAGACACACGTTTGCGACTCGATGTGTTGAAATGGGATTTGAAATCAAATCACTTAGTGAAATATTAGGACATTCAAATGTTAACATTACTTTAAATCGTTATGTTCATTCTTCTTTTGAATTAAAAATGCAGCAAATGAATAAATTAAAACTATTTCAAGAGTAATAAAACCATCATTTTTTAATAAAGTAAAATACTTTACGAAATAAAATTGGACTCAACTATATTATGTGACAAATAAAAAAAATAATGAAAGAAAGGATAAAAATGTCTATTGAAAATGGAAAATGCCCTCATTGTGGAGGAGGCTTACTTCTTGATTCCATAAAAGAAAAGGCAACTTGTAAATTTTGTGGAAGTGAATTAATTATTCGACAAGCAATTCAACAAGTTCAAATTGATGGGATTGCTACTTTTGATGCTTTATTTATTGCAGCACAACAAGCTTTAGATTGGGATTATGATTTTGATAAGGCTGCTAAAAAATTTAAAGAAGCTTTATCACTAAAACCTAATGACTATCGTGTTTTATGGGGACTTTTTTTATGCGAAACAGCTGGGCTTGATTTTGCTTATCAAAAAAAGGGATATATTCAAGTCGAGGGAGATATGCTGATGAACGTAGATGAAGTCATTCATCGTTATGGATTAAAAGCTATTGAAAATGCTCCCCAAGATATTCAAAATTATTATTTTCAAGAAATTGAAAAATATAAATCAAAATATCAGCATCTTTCAAAAAAAGGAAAAAAGAAGGCTGTTATGTAGCAACATTAGTTTATGGTTCTTATAATTGCCCACAAGTTTGGGTGCTACGGCGTTATCGTGATTTCCAATTAAAGAAAAATTTCTTTGGTCGTTTATTTATCCGAGTTTATTATTTTTTTAGTCCTAAATTGATTAAAATATTTAAAAATCATCAAAAAGTAAATGAAATGATTAAAAAAAGATTAGATAAGAAAGTAAAAAAATTAAAAGAAAAGGGATTTCAAGATACGAT
>UMAM01052960.1_pt1 | contig 25972 bp, 20 predicted proteins | sample 1963711 | NCBI WGS metagenome assembly UMAM01 (sample SAMEA4835916, study PRJEB28245) | human gut metagenome | biome: gut microbiome; material: fecal sample | place: Denmark | collected 2008
AAATAAAGAACGCGAAATTATAAAATTTTCGCGTTTTCTATTATTAGAATTACAATCTTTTCTTATAATCGCACAATGAGGCAATTTGAGTCAAAAATATATGGAATATGAGCAAAATATGATTTAAATCAAAAACGGCAAAATCGCTTTTTTTTTGAAACGGGCGATTAAAATATTTGACTTTCGATTATTTTCGTTTTTAAAAAAAATAAATTGCTTTATATTATGAATATTAAAAAGAGAAAATTACCCCTTACTCTTTCTATTGCCTCGCTAATAATATCTGCGGCTTGCGCCAGTGCAGATACATTGTACTGGGTGGACTCAACTACATATTTTAATGCCGCCGCTTCGGGAAAAATTGAGGGCACCGGCAATATATGGGATATAGGCAGAGATTTTTCAAGCGCGGAAAAATCCAAGTACTCCGACGCATACAATTGGGCGACCGACTATACGATTAAGGAAGTTAAGGTTTCGTCTGAGTCTGGGGAAACGACTTATTATGTGCCCGAATACATATACGCTTCGCCTGTTGTGGCTCCGAATGAAAATACCGACGTATATTTTAAATTCACGGATTTTTCTCAGGGGGATTCTAGTGTTGGCTACCGCTACCGAATTGCTGGCTCTCCCTCCTTATCGGCCGACATCACCATTAAAAGCTTAACGATAGAAAACGCAAACGACAATTGGCTGATGTTTAAAACAAACGGCCACGATTTAACAATAAAAGAAGACCTTACATATTCATCTTCAGCAGTGGCGTATATTGGCAGTGATACTAGAACAAATATATACGTTGGAGGATCTGTAAATATGCGCGGCATTGGCACTTCCGTATGGAATGCATTACGAATTGGAAACGATGGGGTAAACTCTATAAAAATTGGGGGAGATATAGTATTTCAAGATAAAGACGGGCGCGTGCAGCTGGCAACTGCGGGGGCTGCTACGACATTCGCGACTCCGCAATCTGTCGTATCCGGAATAGTTGATTTTTCGGGATACGCTTCGCGTTTGGATTTGGGGCGTGCCGGAAAAGACGGAGTGGAGCAGTTTTATGCGTTTGGAGGTCTAAGCGGCGCAAACAGCGGAGCAATAATATCTACGGGAGCTGAAGCGGGCGCGAATGGATTAAATTCCACTCTTGTGCTAAAAAATGCCGCTGACGCCGAATTTGCCGGAATGGTCACAAATCCCGTAACGGCAGGAGACAGCGACGGCTCTGCGATAACGACATGCGTGAATATTGTCATGGACGGAAGCGCCAAACAGGTGTTGTCCGGCGACAACGCATTTAGCGGATATATACAAGTTGAGAATGGTACTCTGGTATTGCGTACAGCTTCCGGGGCCTCGCACGGCAAGCTCACAATTAACGGCGGAAAGATAGGGGCGATAACAAATATAACCGTATCGTCCGCAGAGTGGAATGGGGGTGTAATAAGTTTTATCAATTCGGACGATGCAATAGCTAATGAGACTCCCGAGACTATAACTATAAAGGGCGACTTCCTGAAATCCGGAGCAGGCAAAATTATGATGGATTTCAATAATTTTAATACATACGGTCTCGTAGATGAAGACATATGGTTTGATTTGATATACGTAGACGGAGAAACATTAGGTTTCGCTGACTATGCCAACGACGATTTTTATGCCACGAATTTGGACACGTATGCGGATTTCCAGTGGGTTGACGGCGAAGACGGGCTTGGCAAAGTGTTGCAAGTGTCGTTTACATCTGTTCCGGAACCCGCGGAATTGGCTATCGTAATAGGTGCGATAGCGCTGTCTATGGCGGTTTTCCGCAGGAGACGTTAGTTGTTTAGTTAGCAAGGCGGAGGCGCGCCTAAAAAATGCGGAGATTTTTTCTCCGCTTTTTTTTGAAATAGATTTATCGAATTGGGCGTTCTCTCATTCGTGCGAGATTAGAGCGCTTGATGTTTATCGCACTGTTAGATAAATCCGTATAAATTTTTGGCAAGCGTTGCAGAGTTTATATATTGGATAACATAAAAAGTACCCGTATTTGCCGCCTATAAAATTTTATCTTTTCGCATTGCGGCGAAATTTTTTTGAAAATTTTATCATCTATATCTTTTTTTAATAAAAAAATGACGTAAAAACGATTGTCGGGATTTTTAAAATAAATTTATAAAAGATAAGTTGTATCAGGATATAATATAAAAATTTTGCGGTTTTGCGCTCGCGCAATTTAAAAAATTTTCAGGCATCTCTTATGAATTTTTTACACAAACTAATTGCCTTTGTTTCCAGTATACAAACTGTCTGAAAAGCGTATTTTTAGCTTGCAGGGAATGTCTGTGCGGGCGATTTCCACCCCGTCGGAAAATACCGCAAAGCCGGCTCCTTTACCATAGCGCGAACCGTCTTTGTCCCACAAGACGGATATAAACTTTCCTCTATATGGAATGCCGTCCAATGCAAAATAGTCCCATGAATCGGGCGCGAGCGGCTCTATTAGCAGATCTCCGCCAAGCTGCGGCTGTATGCCGACAAGTCCGTTTATAATTAGATCGGCGAAGGTGGAGTGGTTGTAGTCCTTTCCGCGTTCGATAAATTCTTCGTCCCATGTACCGTTTTTCCACTTCTTCAATCTTGTGCGCGAAATCCAGTCTCCGTTAAAGGGGTTTATGTTTTCGTCTATCCAAAAGACGGTTTTCCCGTCTTCGCGCATTCTTTTATGGGAAGCTGCGTATGTTTTTAGAGCGTCGAAAAAATCGGATTTATCGAGTATTTTTGGAGGATTGCTACGTATGAAATTTGCCATTGCAGAAATTGTTATCGAGGTCGAGTATGGCCATACGGGGCCGTTCCATTGGCATTCGTGGCCGACATAGTTTACGCTGAACAGGCGGCTGCGCCGCTCGAGAGTTGTGAGGCCGAATGGGGCTTTGAATCCATTTTCATCTTTAACTTGAAGCCAAGCTTGCGCGTATTGCTCTGGGGCGATATTAAAGTACCACGGGGTGTAGCCGTGGAGTTCGCGGTGGGGCGAGAATATGGTGGCGTCTCCGCTTTTGGGGAGAACTTTATAGAATTTGGCGCTGTCGTCCCAGAGCAGAGTATTTATATTGTTCTTTAACATTAGCGCCTCATTGGCATACAGCTCGGATTCTTTCTTATAGCCAAGCATATTGGCGATTTTTGAAAGGGATTTGCATTCAGCATACATGTAGCTGTTTATAGTGGCGCGGTATCCCTTCCAAAATGGATGCAGCGAGCCCGATGCCGACAATTCCATGCCATCTGCGAGATCAGTCGTCCAGAAAAGGCCTTTTGATTTGTCAAAATTGCTCTTGCGCCATGCGGCGTAGTTTTCCTTCAATTTTGGATACAGGCGCTTTATAAATTCAATGTCGCCTGTGCTGGCGTAAATTTCGAGCGCTGAGGTCGCAAACCAAGAAGAGTAGGCGCGTGGTTTGTCAGACGAAAAGCACCAGAAAGCCGCGTAGTCTTTTGCGATATTTTCGTTGCGCAACCATCGCGCCTCCCTCATATGGTGAGCGCTGGCGCACGATATGGTGTTGTGTTTCCCGGCCCATGAAACGTCTGGCATAAATTCTGTAATGACCCAGCCGTCCGATTCTGTTTTGCGCAAATGTTTTCGGAATGTCCACCACCGGAAATAATAGACTTTTTCAATTAATCCGTCCGGACAATCGAAGCGGGGAACATTTTTTAGCATAAATTTCTCAGCTTCCGAATTGGGGATTTTATTCTTATAAAGTTCTGTGTCGTCCGAATTAAATATGCGGACATTTTCTGCGAGCGCGCCGTCCCCCAATTCATATGGAATTACACTTCCGCGCAATATACACGCACAGAATGTTAAAAATAAAAAGGTAATTATTTTCATTTTCATTACGACAACTGTATGTGTTCAATATAATGCCTATAAATATTATGGTTTAAACTGCAATATACCAAACCCAATGCATATTCAATTTATTTTCGACTCCCATTGGCGTGGTTTGCGCGGGCACTTATTAGAAAAGAAATAAATACAAACAAAAAAAGGCGGCCCGAAAGCCGCCAGAAAAGTCTCTTAATTTATTGTTTCTTAGTGAAGAACTCGGTAATGGCAAGGATCATGTAAGAATGTTCTTCGGGAGAGATTTCTCCGCTCTTGCGCATTTCGTCAGCCTTTGCGATAGACTTGCTAAGTTCGCCGAAGGGGTCATTGCCGATTGAGTCGGGGAGGAAAGCCGGTTTGAGGCTTTGGTCTATGCAGGAAGGTTCAAACGTTTTGTAATAGCCCGCGTCTACAAGGGGACCAAACTTTACGAATGGATTTTCCTTAACAGTTGCGACATTCATATTGATATCCTTATAGCCCTTTTTAACGAGCTTGATATCGTAAACCCCATCTGTTTGTAGGCTGATAGTTGTGGGAGTTTGCCCCACGAGTTCATTGTTGACAAAAACATTAGCGCCTTCGGGCATTGAAGAAACCGCGACATCTTCGGTGAAGGTGCAAGCGGAAAGGATAACTGCAAGAACAGGGGTTAAAAGTAGTTTTTTCATATCAATTATTTTAAGTGTCGAATTGAACTGTTGTTGTTTATAGGCTGTCAGTGTTTTTATAAAAAGTCAAGTATTTTGATTCTTTTTTTGGGAATAATTTTAGTTTTTTTTTTAGAGTTTCGAAAGTTGCCTTGAACGCTCTTGGGCTGCTTTAAGCGCATCGGAAACAGTCTTGCGGAAACCGTTTTTCTCAAATACGTCGAGGGCTGCGAGAGTCGTTCCGCCCGGGCTTGAGACGGCAATTCTCAGTTCGTCGGCGCTAAGAGGCGATTGGCACAACAGCATTGCAGAGCCTAGCAGAGTCTTATCAGTAAGCTTTTTTGCTTCCTCTTCGGTAAATCCGATATTTTTTGCGCCTTCAATGAGCGCGGCCGCGAACTCAAAAAGGTATCCCGGTCCGCTTCCGGATAGGGCAGTCACCGCATCGAGCTTATTTTCGTCGGTCTGCATGTATTCTCCGATGGAGCCAAGCACTGTTTCCACAGCTTTTAGCTCTTTATCAGAAAGCTCGGATTCCGGTGCGAAGCAGGAAATGCCCTGCGATATTTGCGCCGGCATATTCGGCATTACCCTGACTATTTTGCCTACGTGAGAGAAACATTCGCGCAGGCGCGTAATCGTGGTTCCCGCGAGGATTGAAATCAAGAGGCTCGCGCGCGCTCCCGCCGCTGTTTCTGCGACTTGCGCGAGCTGCTGCGGCTTGCAGGCTGCGACTATAATTTCCGCCGAAGAAAGCAGTTGCTCTATATTTTTAGCGAGCGAAATACCCGTTTGTTCAGATAGATTTTTGCCTGTGTCGTCATTGCCGCAGGCGCAAATTATTTCGCACGGCTTTACGGCGCCTGATGATATCATTCCGCGAACTATGGCGCCCGCCATTTTGCCGGCGCCTATAAATCCAAATTTTTTCATAAAATAGGCAGTAAATAATCTTGGATGTTTTAGTCAAGAATCGATTGCCGTTGCGCTCTGAAAACGGCGAAAGTTTGGCGCAGCGGAGGGTGGAAAATTTTGTCGTTTGGGCAATGCGCACCGCTCAAATCCGGGTGTGAATTCGGAAGGGGATTGCCAAAAAATCAAAAATGCGGACTTCATTAAAAAATCTGGAGAAATTTTTTCAAAAAACTCGTGAAAGGCTTTACAATGCCCGGCAAACTAGGCAATAGTCCGCTGCTTACCCATTTCGGAAGGGGAACAAACGATTGCAAAAAACAGCGTTTGGCGCAAGGCGGATGGATAGTAATAGTCAAATAGAGAAGGGCTAATGTATTATTAAAATATTTTCACAGGGCAGGGAGGGGGCAATTGGGGGAATCTCAAAAAATTTTTTAAATAAATGCCCGTGCTTTTTAGATGTATTCTATGGTAGTCTGAAAACTAAAAGTTTTTTTGGGAATAATCATGAAAAAGTGCGCCCGCATACAATTTGCGGGCGCTAGTTTATATCAGGAATATTTGTTCTGAAAGTTTTTTACGGCGAGTTAGAGCATTTCAAGCGCAAAGTCGCGCGCTATTGCGGCGAGGAATTTCGCGGCTCGGTTGTTCGCCTCTATTATATTAGGGGCAATTTTTGCAATTTCCCCGATTTTCACGTCGGAGAGCTTCATTTCCTCTAAATCCTTCTCCGATACGTCGGACGTACCGCATAAAATCCATATGTGCTTTTTATGCTTTTCAGCCATTTTTGCGAGCAGATACGGTCCTTTGCCTTGCGAGTCGGTCTTGTCAAACTTGCCTTCGCCTGTCACAAGCACATTGCATTCTTTCACAAATTTGTCGAGGTTCGCATATTCTGCGAAAAGCTCAAATCCGCTGACTCTCTTTGCTCCGAGAAAGTTTATCAACCCGTATCCGCAGCCTCCCGCCGATCCAGATCCGGGGGATTCATGCAGGCTTTTGCCAAGGCATTTTTGGGAAATTTCCGTAAGGCGCTTCATATTTGCTTCGAGCTCTTTTATTTCGGAGTCGTTTGCTCCCTTTTGTCGCGCGAATTGCAGCGCCGCGCCGTGCTCGCCGAGGAGCGGAATGTCTACATCGGTTGCGGCTATGAAGCGCGCAGGTATGGGATTTTCCGGAGGGACTATCTCTGCGAGTTTTGCAAGTCCCCTTCCGTTTGGTTCTATCGGCTGGCCCTTTTCGTCCAAAAACTTAAATCCGAGCGGTATTAGAAGGCCAATTCCCCCATCGTTTGTCGCGCTTCCGCCGACGCCGACAATTATCGTTTTATATCCCCGCTCCACAAGCTTTGCGAGAATGTTACCTGAGCCGATGTTTGTAAGAGTTGCTGGGTTGCGGTCAGATTCCGATATGAGGTTTATCCCAGAAGCTTCGGTGAGCCCTACGAGAGCCGTTTCGTCGTCGAGCAGTGCGCACTTGGCGGTCAAAGTTTGGCCGGTTGGGTCTATTGTTTTAAGCCTTATTACTTTTGCGCCTTTTTTAACTTTTGCGACGGTGTCGACGAAGCTGTCGCCGCCGTCGGTCAGCGAGAATTCGGTGATTGTCGCGTTTGGGATAGCGGAGGATATCCCCATTCTTATTGCATGCGATGCTTGTGCCGCGGAGAGAGAGCCGCGAAATTTATCAGGGGCAACTAAAAAGTTTAAAGGTTTTTTCATAGATTCCTTTATGTGCAAAGACTACATCTTATTATTTTTAACTCTAAAGAAAAACTAACAAAATACAATATTTTTTTTTAGCTAAATTTTCTTTGATTGCTTGGGTTTTCTTTTTGTTTCAAAGAAAATCAAAAAAAACTTGAAAATAAAACAAAATAAAACAAATATGGTTTCATATGGCATCAAGTTATAATACTGCAAAACAGATATACGCCGATTTTGGTGTAGACACCGAAAAGGCGATGGAGGTACTCGACAAAATACCGCTTTCAATGCACTGCTGGCAGGGCGACGACGTCGGCGGGTTTGAGACTCCCGACGCGACATTGGGTTGCGGCGGCATACAGGCGACCGGAAATTTTCCCGGCAAAGCCCGCAGCGTGGACGAGCTGAGGGCCGATATAGATGAAGCCCTAAAATATATTCCCGGCAAGACGCGCATAAACCTGCATGCCATATACGGCGAATTTTTCGGGAAGAAAGTCGACCGCGACGAAATTTCCTTCGACAACTTTAGGGGCTGGGCGGATTGGTGCAAAGCGCGCAAAATGGGCATCGATTTCAACCCGACATTTTTCTCGCACCCGCTTGCGGCGGACGGGTTCACGCTCTCAAGCGCCGACAAGTCTGTCCGCAAATTTTGGATAGCCCACGCGATTGCTTGCCGAAAAATAGCGGAAAAAATAGGCAATGCCCTGTCTGACACAGTCATAACAAATTTCTGGATGCCGGACGGAATGAAGGATTTCCCCGCCGACAGACTTTCTCCACGCGAGCGAATGGCGGACTCTCTCGACGAAATATTTTCAGTAAAAATTTCAAAGAAGTACGCGCGCGACGCCGTCGAGAGCAAGCTCTTTGGCATAGGCAGTGAAAGCTATGTCGTGGGTTCCCACGAATTTTTCATGGGCTATGCGGTCAAAAACGGCCTTATACTCACTCTCGATTCGGGGCACTTCCACCCGACGGAAACAATCGCCGATAAAATTTCATCAATGCTGATGTTCGTGCCTGAACTGCTGCTGCACGTCTCGCGCGGAGTGCGCTGGGACAGCGACCATGTCGTAGTCTCGGACGACCCGACTGTTGCGGCAATGCGCGAAGTCGTCCGCTGCGGAGGCCTTTCGAGAGTCCACATTGGCATGGACTTCTTCGATGCGAGCATAAATAGAATATTTGCTTGGGCGATAGGCATGAGGGCGGCGCGCAAGAGTCTGCTTTTGGCGCTTCTCGACCCGCTTGCGATGTTGCGCTCGGCGGAAAATTCCGGAGATTACGGAAGGCGCTTGGCGCTTGTCGAGGAGTCCCAAAATCTGCCGTCAGGCGACGTCTGGGCGGAATACTGCAAGCGCGCTGGCGTTCCGTGCGGAATTAAAATGCTCGACTCCGTTAAAAAGTACGAGCGCGGCGTAATCATGAAGCGTAAATAAAAAATGAATCCATTGCTCGGTGTTTTTCTCCATGGGATAGGCGGTTTCGCGTCGGCGTCGTTTTACGTACCGATTAAGTTCGTAAAAAAATGGCGCTGGGAAGTGGCGTGGATTGCCATGGGAATTGTCGCGTGGCTCCTGACTCCAATGATAGTCGCCACGATAACGATGCCGTCATGGCCGCAGGCTATTGCGCAGACAGATGGCCACATACTTCTGCTCACTGCCCTATTTGGCGGAATGTGGGGCTTCGGGAATGTCGCGTACGGGCTGACTATGCGGTATCTCGGGCTGGGGCTCGGAGTCGCCGTCGCGCTCGGAACATGCGCGATTTTCGGGACGCTCATTCCGCCGATTGTCTCGGGAACTTTTCTCGATATTTTTACCACGACCGGAGGGTTAATCGTTATGACCGGCGTGGTAATAGGCGTCTTGGGGATAATCATAAACGGGCTTGCGGGGGTGATGAAAGAGCGCGAGTGCGCGCGCGTGGATTCGCTCCCGGAATTCAATCTTAAAAAGGGATTGGCAGTTGCGGTTTTCTGCGGGCTGTTCAGCGCGGGATTCTCGTTTTCCCTCTCAATAGGCTCTCCGATTGCGGAGGTCGCAAAAGCCATTGCGGTGGATACCGGAGCGCTTGCGCCCGATTCCGCTGAGTTTTTTAAGAACAACGCTGTACTCGTCGTGACTCTTTGGGGTGGCTTTATAAGCAATCTTTTAATTTGCGGCTACATGCTCGTAAAGAACAAAAGCGCGGGGGATGTAGTTTCTGCGGGTGCGCGCTTGGGGATAGCCAATTTTATTCTTTGCGCGATGGCTGGCGTTTGCTGGTATGGCCAATTCTTCTTTTACGGAATGGGAACTACGCAACTTGGGAAGGAATACGACTTTTCAAGCTGGTCGCTGCACATGTCTTTTATAATAATATTTGCGGCGTTGTGGGCTCTTGCATTGCGCGAATGGAAGGGCACGAGCGCGTTGACAAAAACTGTGTTGTGGCTAGGGATACTTGTTCTAATATCGTCCGCATTTGTGATTGGGCTTGGCAACAGCGTGTAGCTTGCGACTGTCGCTCTCCGCAATCAGGCGCGTTGCTCTCGGAATTAAATGATTGCCATTTTTTAGAGCAAGCTTGCGTTTGTCGCTCTCCTCAATCAGGCTTGCGGTTTAGAATGCTTGCCGGGGGAGGGCAGTAAGACCTGTAAAATTCGTACTTTATTTTTGGGCGCGCTTTACGGCGCGCCTATTTTTTGGGAATGCGCGCTGGGCAAATTGTAGTTCTAAAAAATTTCGATGAAGCGATAAATAAAAGTTCCAAGAGTTGCATTTTTAAAACTTTTTGCGCATGGCAAACCGAGCGTGGGAAAAGGGGGATAAAATCCGGCGAAGCATGCCACGCCTGGCTTAGAATCCGCTTTTGCATGCATCTTAACGCACAAGGTTTGCGGTATTTTTAGGATAGATAAGTTGACTTTTAAAAACGTGCTTTCTTGTAAAAACGCCGTCAAAAATTTCTTTGAAAGATTTTACTTTATGCGGCGCGCGCATTTTTTGTGTGTAAAGCGGCGCTTTTTGAAAAAAATCCCAAGTAATATAGAGAAAGTGTAAAATCGCGGAAGTCGGCGCGCGGTGTTCAGGAAGATTTTATATTTGAAAGCAATATAAGATATTTTCACTTGGTCTGCCCATTTTAAATGCAATATGATCGTTTTATGCATTTAAGTAATAAAAAGAGGGAGCTCCGATATATCTGTATAGATGTTTGCAAAAAAATTTTTATTGAAATTTATGCAGTTCAAGACATGCAAATACTTAAACTTCGCATATAGGCATGCACTCTCAATTCCGCTTTACTGCTTTTATATCATGCCGCTATGTTTTTTATATAAAATTCTGAGTTTTGAAACGGCGCATGCGGAATTCCCAAGTCAAAATCCGAATTGATAAAAAGACGTAAAAATACCTTAAAAATTTTGGCAGTGTGGGTCGCCGAGAGTGGGGCAATCGGCTTTTTTAGAACAACCCCTAAAAGGCTTCCAGAACGCAGAAATTGAAAAAAAGTAGAATAAAAACAAGAACTAACGAATATTGTAAAATATAAAAAATTTTAGCCTCCATTTCTAAAAAATATTTTATGGGAAACGCGCTGCCGCTTTTTTTATGAAAGCCTTTTGGTTTCCACAAATAAAAAACCGCCGAATCGCGGCGGCTTTTTATTTAGCCAGAGCTTGTGCGTGGGAGAATGTTAATCCGGCAAATTTAATCCAATCAGAGATTGACTAAAAAACGCGCTAATCTGACGAAATTCCCCATTTCTTTTGCAGGTTGCGCTCAATGGGTGAAAATATAGCCTTGTCTATCAATAGGCCAATCGCAATAACCACACACATAATGCCGATTACCTGGTCCATTCTCATAAGCTCTCTTCCGTAGTGGAGGAGCTGCCCGAGCCCGAAGCCCGTCAGTATCGTGACATAAATTTCTGCAGCCATAAGCGATCGCCACGCAAAAGCCCACCCTTGTTTCATTCCGCCAATTATGCTTGGCAGCGCGGCCGGGGCGATAACGTGAATCCATGTGTGCAACCCGCGCGAACCCATGGTGCTTGCTGCGCGCAGATATATCGGGGGAATGTTGGTGACTCCGTGCTGGGTTGCGAGAATTAAAGACCACACAGTCCCCATAACAACTACAAACAGCATTGCCGATTCCTCTTGCCCAAACCACATAATTGCAAGCGGAACCCAACAAACGCTCGGCAGCGCCTGCAATCCCAATGCGAGTATTCCGATAGTGTCTTTAAAAATATTGAAGCGCGAACAGAGCATTCCCATTGGAATGCCTACGCAAAGACCTATGGAATAGCCTATAAACAATCTTTTCCCTGTGACCCATACTGCCTTGGGGAGAGAGAGGTCGCAAATTGCGCCCCACAGGTACGCGGCAACTTCCGATGGCGCCGGCAGCATGTACTCGGCAAATTCAAAATATCTTACGGCGAATTCCCAGAGCAATAGGACAATCGCGAAAACCGCCGCCGAAAATAAAATTCTTTTGTATTTTTTCATTATTCTGCAACCTCTTTCCCGTCGGTGTGTTGTTTTAACGCGGCAGTGATTTTGAGCGTGTATGGGCTGAGCGACGGGTCGTTGATGTCGCGCAGGCGCGGAATGTCTATCTCGAATGTATTTACTATTCTGCCGGGGTGGGGCGAGAAAAGAACTACTCTATCGCCTAGGCAAACAGCCTCGCGGATGTTGTGTGTGACAAAAATAATCGTCTTTTTGCGCTTCTGCCAGATTTGCTGGAGTTCGCCGTAAAGCTGTTCGCGGGTGAGCGCGTCGAGGGCTCCGAATGTTTCGTCCATGAGAAGTATTCTTGGATTCGGCGCGAGCGATCGCGCGAGCGCGACTCTTTGACGCATGCCTCCCGAAAGTTCATGTACTGCCGAATGCGCGAATTTGTCAAGCCCCACAAGATGCAGGTAAAATTTTGCAACCTCCTTGCGCTCTGGATTGGTGAGGTTTGGCTTTAATCTTAGGCCGAACATTACGTTGTCGAAGACGTCGAGCCACGGGAAGAGGGCGTGCTCCTGAAACATCACCATTCTGTCGCGCCCTGGGCCTGTGACGACTGTGTCGTCGACTTTTATAGTGCCGCTGTCGGGTTTGTCGAGCCCCGCTATGAGGTTTAGCAGAGTGGATTTGCCGCAGCCGCTTGGCCCAACCAAGCATACAAATTCGCCTTCGCCCACTTTGAGGCTGACGTTTTTGAGAGCCTCAACTTTGCCTCCCGCCGAATTGAATGTTTTGCTTACGTTGTCGACGACGAGCTTTGCCGTGACATTTTCGAGTTCCGCATGAATATTGCTCATTTCTTATTTTGGTCGGCGAAGATGTTTTTTATATCGAGTTTGTTTCGCAGGAATCCGCATTTATAGGCGTCTTCGACGAATTTTTCGAGTTCCTTATGGTTGATTTCTGAGGTGAAAATAAGCCTCGGCCAAGCAGCTGCAACGAGCTCTTTTGATATGCTTGCGCCGCCCATGAGTGCGTCGAGGGCTTCGAGCGCGAGTTTTTGAGCTTCGGCGGGATTTTTGTTAATCCATTCTGTGAGCTCATTGTGTGCGGCTACGAACTTTTTTACAAGCTCTGCATGGTTTTTTAGGGTTTTATTGTTTGTGACGAGGATTGTTGTGACCGCCTCTTTTTGTTCGAGAAATATTTTTCCGCCGGCGTCTTGTTCGAGGCGCGTGACCCACGGCTCGACTGTCCAAACGGCGTCCAAGTCTCCGCGTTTGAATAGCAGGAGCTGCTCAGGATTCGCTGTGGGAATAACCCGCGCTTCGCCCGATGTTAGCGTGACTTTCACCCCATTGTCGATTAGCCATGCGCGGCATGCAACGTCCTGCGTATTGCCGAGCTGCGGGGTTCCGATACTTTTGCCTTTAAAGTCCTTCGGTTCTTTTAGACCGAGCTTTGGGTTTACAACGAGCGACGCCCCGCCGTCGGCGGCGCCCGCGAGGATGCGAATATCGCGCCCGCGGGTTTTAGCGAAGGCGTTTATTGCGGGATTTGGCCCTACGTATGTGATATCGACAGCCCCCGCGAAGATGGATTCCATAGCGCTTGGCCCTGCGTTGAAAAGCATCCATTGAATTTTTACGTCTTTGCCGAGTCTTTCTTCAAACCAGCCTTTGCCAAGCATGCTAAGTCTGTGGGCGACCAGCGCCTGTGCGTGCGATATGTTTGGAAAGTGTCCGACGCGCAATACAGTTTCGGCGCTGACCGGAAGGCATAGTGTCGCGGCGGCTGCCGCTATAATTGCTGTTTTCTTAAAAAAAGCTTTCATTTCTCAGTGTTTTATTAATTGTTATTTTTTTTATCTACGCCTCGATTTCAAGCATTAAATGATTGCGCGCAGAGTCTACAATTTAAGTTGGAATTGTATGCGGAAGGCGTGTGCCTCCGCGCAGCCGGTTGCCTGTGATTGCGGGATTGAGCCTGAGAACTGGGAGTATTCGTACCCGAGCTGTACTTTTAGGTCGTTGCCGTTTAGATACCAATTTATTCCGGCGTAAAAATCCTGCACATGGTCGAAGGGAGTCCCCACGTTTGGAGCCTGCCTTACGGCGTCGGAAATGGTTATGCCCCTTCCGTCTGTATCGAGCCAGCAGTACCGGAATACGGGGCCTATTTTCCCATATTCTTCGGTGTCAAACAGGTACTCCACGCAAAAATTAATCCCGTACGGCGAGCACTGCTCGCGGTTTCCTGCGGCGGACACCCGCCCGTCCGCGACAACCGAGCCGATGTACTCCGCCCAAAAATTAAAATTGCCCCAGTTGCCGGCTATGTACGGATTTATCGAGTATATGGCCGAGTTGTTGTCGCGATTTGCACTAGAGGAATACATAGTGTAAGCCCCTATTTTAAGCTTCCACGGATCCTCTTTGCCTTTCATTGTATACGATGCGCTAAACCAATATGCGAGTGAGTTGTCTATAAGCTTTGTCGATGGCGACCTTCCGTCGGTTGGCGAGAGTTGGTAAGAGTTTGTGACAGACAGCACATATGCTAACCCCGGAATCTGCCTTACATTGCCGTTCCATCTGACTCCTGCGTAACGGTTTCCGACCCCCATGCGCGTTGAGCTTGCGGCTCCAGACCAAAACATCGTTGCCGGAGAACGCTCTATCGCGCTTAGCTCAAACGACGAAGTTGTTTCTTCATATATGAATTGGGGCTTCATATATCCGAGGTACAGGGTTCCGTCGATGTATTCACCTTCTATTGATTTTGCGACGTAGTTGTCGATTAGGAAGCAGTTTGCCTGGGTTCTTGCGAGGTCAAGCCCGAACTGGGCGCTCCAGCCGCCGCCGAGGTCGGCGTCTGCCTGTATAAATATCCTTCGGGCGAGAAAAGACGAGGCCCCAGAGTTTGAATTAGTCCCGCGACCGGAAATTAGTGAGCTGTCTGTCCATTCGTATTGCAGCTGCATGCGGCTGGAAAGCCTTAGTTTGCGCGTATCTTCGCGTCTTGGAATGACGTTTGCCATCGACTTTGAGATCTGCGAAGCTTCCGATGGGGTAAGAATCCCGTACTTTACATAGGAATCCAGCTGCTGTTTTTCAGAAGCCTGGAGATGGAGCGCCGCTACCGCCGCAAGGGCTGCCATTACGGTTCTTGGGAGTTTCATCTTTTTATGGTTAGGGGGGTAAATTTCTAAAAGACTTTTTTTTCAAGCGGAGGGCTAATGTTATAAAAATGTTAGCCGAATATTATTGAAAATGGGAGTGGATTCCTCCAAGCTCTTGTGAAATGCAATGTATTTTGCGCTTTTTTGCAAACAAATAATTAACTTTTGAAATAATTTAAATAAACAATTTTTGAATAATAAACTAAGCTGAATGCCGCAATGGTGGCATACAGTTTGGCCTTGCCGGTCGAGTTGCGAAAATCCGCTCAAAAAGCCAATACCTATGGATACCCAAAAGGAAATAAAAGAAACACTGAAATCAATCGGGAATATGGACAGGCGCCATTTCGTAAAGATTATGGCGGCGGCCGGATTGGCGACTGCCGCCGGGACAGGAACGGCTGCCGCAGCGACTTCTTCCGCGAAGGGCAAGATAGTGGTGGTAGGCGGCGGAGCGGCAGGGATATCGACAGCCGCCAAGCTGCTTAGGCGCCTTGAAAATCCAGATATTACAATAATAGACCCGTCGGATTTGCATTATTACCAGCCGGGATTTACACTCATAGCCGGGGGAGTTTATGGCGCGGACGACGTTTATAAAAAACAGTCCGACTGCATTCCGGACGGGGCAAAATGGATAAAGGACTCCGTAATAGAGGTTGATCCCGAAAAAAACAAAGTAGTGACCTCAAAGAACGGGACGATAGACTATGATTTTCTCGTTTTGGCGCCCGGTTTGCAGATAAACTGGGGCGGAGTCGAGGGTATATCGCGCGAGAAACTCGGCGAAGGCGACGCCTACTGCATATACGACCACCAGGGCGCAATACGCACTTGGGACGGCATGCAAAAGTTTGCGCGCAACGGCGGCAGGGGAATATATACCGATACCTACACGAAGCATAAGTGCGGCGGCGCCCCGAAAAAGATATGCATGCTTACCGAGCATTTGAGCCGCAAATATGGCACGCGCGAAAAGCTCGATTTTAATTTTTACACGGCAGCCAAGGAGTTGTACGACGTCCCGTTTTTCACTAAGCGCCTGCTTGAAATATACAAAGAAAGGAATATTCCCGTTTCCACGCATGTAAAGTTAAAGGGCATAGACTCCTCCTCAAAGACGGCGTATTTTATAAAAGAGATAGCCGACAAAGACAATCCTTCAAAAAGCAAGGTTGTCGAGACCAAGGAGCAGTACGACTTCATACACTTTTTGCCGCCTATGACTGCACCCGATTTTATAAAGAAATCAGGGCTTTCGATAGAGAAGGGCAAGACGGCGCCCGAGGGTTGGGCTGCGGTAGACAAGCAGACTCTCGTGCACCCGAAGCATAAAAACATAATAGTGCTCGGCGACGCCTCAGCGCTCCCCACGAGCAAAACTTCCGCGGCTATACGCAAGCAGTATCCGATAGCCGCCGAAAACCTCATCTCGATAATGGAGGGCAAAGAGCCGTCGGAAAAGTACGACGGTTACGCGGCGTGCCCCATAATTACAGACTACGGACACGTTTTAATGTGCGAGTTCGACTACGCAAAAGAGCCTAAAATATCCTTTCCGCTTTCGCTTTTCGACATGTCAAAGGAAAGCCGGTTGGCGTGGTTCTTGAAGGTCTACATGCTAAAACCAATATATTTTTACGGAATGTTAAACGGGTTGATATAGCATAATCCGGCAATTTCGCTTAAAAAAAATCTCCGCCATTTGGCGGAGTTTTTTTTTGTCGGGCGCGGATATGAAATTTTCTTAATGTGGAAAATTTTTTGAGAAAAGGTATGGGAAACGCACTGTTTTTTTTATAAAAAGTAGTTGCGCTGCTTTTCGGATATTGGCAGGCCGACGCGCTCCATTACGGCGAGCATATCCTCCCATACGAGGCGTTTTGTCTTCATATTATTGCCGTATTGGAGCAAAAACGAAGGGTGGTAGGTTATCATCAAGTCGGCATCGGCAAATTTTTCCCACTTGCCGCGTATTGCCCCCATTTTCCTCATAGGGTCCTCGCCGAGAAGCCCGTTGACGGCGGTTTTGCCAAGAGCAACTATGACTTCCGGTTTTACGATATCTATTTGCGCCTTCAAATACGGTAGGCAGTAGGCCATTTCCTCGCTTGTCGGGGGGCGGTTCCCGCGGGAGGTCGGCATTTCCGGGCGCCAATTCATTATATTTCCGATATATACGTCTTCGCGCGACAGCCCCATCGCCGATATTATTTTAGTCAACAGCTGGCCGGCTTTGCCTACAAACGGAATTCCCTGTATTTCTTCGTCCGCCCCAGGCGCTTCCCCGCAGAAAAATATTTTGGCGGATAGGTTTCCGACTCCAAATACCACTTTTTTGCCGGGTTTTACATGGGCATTGCATACTGGGTCAGAAAGCACTATATCGCGGAGGGCGCTCCACTTTTCGGAGGGTGGGGCGTCCGGAAGCTTGAAGGGGGTGGGCGGGGGAATTGTGCCGTAGTTAGGTGTGTTTTTCACAATTTTTGTCCTTTCGCGCGGTTGCTCTTTTTTCGATTCTATTTTTAAGTCGTCTACGCCCGCAAATTTTACTTCTTCAGGCTCGTCGTCTGAGGGTATTTCGGAGCGCATTTCCGCTGCCAACTCTTCGGCGTTCATTCTGCGGAGGATTTTTAGCGAATCGTCGTCGAGCGCAACACTTTCGCAACCCTCGTTTAGCATGCGTCTCAACTCGTCGGCTACGGTTTCGAGAAATTCTTTCATTTTAAATTTTTATTTAGTATTGCTGCGGCGGCGTCCAGAATAGAGCTTATTTCTGCGAGCCTTCCCTTGCCTGAGACCCCGCATGCGAGCATTCCAACTTCCGGTTCAAGAAAGTGCGCGCCGTCATTTTTCAACGTGCATATATTTCGCACAACTGCGGGATTTTCGTACATATTGGAGTTCATCGCGGGCGCGATGAGCACGGGGCATTTGGCGGCGAGGTACGTTGACGAAAGCAGGTCGGGCGCAAGGCCGCAGGCAAAATTCCCAATCGTGTTTGCGGTTGCGGGGGCTACTATTATAATATCGGCGGATTCCGCGATGGAGATGTGTTCGGGCTTCCATTCGGCAACGTCTTCCCACATGTCGGAATACGTTTTGTTGCGCGAGAGTGTCTGGAATATCCGCGGGCTGATTAGCTTCTTGGCGCTTTCAGTCATTATGACGGTCGTGTTCGCGCCGAGCTTTACGAGCGCCGACACGAGCTCCGCTGCTTTGTATACGGCAATCGAACTGCATACGCCAACCACGACATTCCTGCCTTTAAACGACTCCCTATTATTTTCCATAAAAAAAATTTTTACATTTATCGCGCAAAGTGCAAGCTGTTTCGCATGTCAGGTTTTAGAGCGTATTGCGATTTTTCCGAACTTTGCGAGGGCGGCGAGATTCCCGTTGGAGGCTCCGTGGAGCTGAATGCCGCCGAAAGCCGCCACTTGTGCGGATCTCTAAGGGCGCGGGCGGGTGATATAGTCGATGTATTCGACGCGAAGGGAAATGCCTACCGATGCGAACTCGCCGAGGCGTCTTCAAAATCGGCCGCACTCAGGGTAATCGGGCGTCTTTATCCGAAATCTCCGGATGTTGAGGTTTATTTGGCGCAATGCCTTCCAAAGGGCCCAGCTTTTGACGAAATTATACGCCAAAGCGTGGAGCTTGGCGCCTCTGGAATATATCCGCTAATGTCTTGCAGGTCAGTAGTGCGGATAGGGCGTGCCGACGCAGAAAAAAAATCCGCAAAGTGGTTTGAAAAATATGTGGAGGCCATAAAGCAGTCGTCAAACCTGTCAAAATTTGAAATGCCGCTTGTTTCGGATTTATCAGATTTTCTTTCAAATAGCGGGGGATTTGGAGTAAAGCTAGTGGCGAGCCTCAGGGAAAACGCATTGCCGATATATAAAGTTCTGACATCCGCCGGTGTTGATTTTGCGAAAAGCGCGTGTGTTTTGATAGGGCCCGAGGGCGACTTGTCGGACGCCGAGTACGATGCCGCGGAGAGAGCCGGATTTATTCCCGTGAAACTTGGGGACAACGTAATGAAGTGCGACACCGCAGCCGCGTGCGCGCTTTCAGTGTTAAAGGCATTTTGGCAAAAATGAAAAAATAGCGCACAAAAAAGCTAATTAATTGTCAAATTAAGCTGTGAGAAGATTCAGAAGGACACTGATATTTTGCCTTGCGATTCTATGCTTAGTTTTGGCGCTTTCAGTGTTTGTGTCTCTCATGCGCGAAATAGGAGCGGGCGGCTTATTTTCAGAAACTTTGCGCCTTGCGGATATGAAAGGGAAGGCCCATTACGATTGGGGAAACGAACTTGCAATGTGCGCGCGCCGCGACGGAAAACTTATATTTTTTACCGTCGGGAGAGAACATGATTTTAAGGCTGACGGGCGTCTTGAAAAACTTCTTGGCAATAGTTTCTATATTACTTGCCTTGAGCCCGACAGATATCCGGCAGATTTTAGAGTTCTGCAAAGCGTATACGAGCGTGGCACTGGAAATTTCGCTCCCATAAAAGGCGGTATCTTGTCCGCGAGGTTTGCCCCTATCTATCTGACTTCTAACCTTGGCGGAGACGCTGCGCGCGGCATTCCATCTGCGGCTGAGGCGGCTGTTGCGGCTGCTGGAATCTTGCGCGACGACCCCGCAGGCTTGCGGGCTGCTGAAGGCAATCTTGCCAGACTCTCAACCGTGGAAGACGGGCGGGCAGATTATGAATATGCTTCGGACTTGCTCGCAGACGGTTTGGACTGGAAATTTGAGTCTGCTAAGCTTGAAAAATTTTTCGGCGGCGATGTATCGGATATTCCCGTGGCAATCGTCACCGAAAACGCGCGCTTAGCTGCTGGGATATTTTCCGCATTCCCGGAGCTAGAAAGCGCGGGGCGTGCGGAGGACAATGCCCGCGAAATGCTCATAAAAATGTTCACAGAGCCCTGCGCGCTCGTGGAGCGCCTGCTGATAGCAAGGGCCCTTTTGGAAATGCCCACAAAAAGCGGAATCGGCGATGAGAAGCTAATTCGGTTTGCGGACGAATTGCTTTTTATGACAAAGCCCGACGGACGCATGATGGAAGACGGGCGCGACGCAGTGACTGCCGAGAATGCGTTGGCGGCCCAGGTATTGGCTCTTGCCTATTCGCGCTTTAAGCGCAGAGCGCATCTCGAAGGCGCGGAGAGAATTTGCGGGTATATCGAATTTCTCTTGAAAACTTCTTATCAGCTGCCGTCCGTATCGAGCGTGGCTGTGGGGTCTCAATCGTCCGCGCGGACATACGCGTTTGCAGGAGGGGCGTTTGCGGATATGCATGCGGCGACAGGCGAGAACAAATATATTGTTTTGTGCAGAATATTATTCGATGAACTGGACGGGCTATTTATGTCGGAGTCTGGACTTTGGGCGGTAAACTCTCATGCGTCTGCATTGTCTGGAGTGGCGAGACCTATCATATATGTAGATTCCCGCATTCCATCGTACATGGGTGAGGCCGCGCAGTTGCTAACGTATCTTTCTGCGGAAGATTCAAGGCTGAATGCCGCATATTCAAAAAAGCTCAAAAAAATATCTGAAGGCGCGCTGAGGCCTTATAGATTCAACGACTTTGAAATGGCCTCTTGGAAAATTTCCCAACTTCCGCGGACAAAACAGAAACCTGTTGCGGGGGAATAAAATCCGCAGTGCCATAAATCCCAAAGATAGGGCTGCGTAATAAGCGGACGCTCTCTTGCGGAATTTTTTGAGATTACCACCTTATGTGCGATTCCGTATCATAAAGCGGGAATGGATCCGTCGTGTATGGGAAGTGCGGGCTTTCGTTAAAAGCGGCTTCGGGATTTTCAAGACGGTCTGCGAATTTCGGGAATTGTTTGCCAAGCTCCGCCTCTGCGAGGTTTTTCATCTGAATGAATCTGCTTCTTAGCGCGAGCGCGCTCCAGATGTGGGACGAACCCGCGCCGAGTTTTTGCCCAGCTTCTATTTCGTATTTTAAAGGTTCTTTCGGGAAGTTTAAAAGTATTATTTTCCCGGCTCCGATGCGCTTTTCGGCGGCGAATGCAGGATTCGTAAGCGCAACTACGGCGTCACCGCCAATGTCGCCCATTTCCTGCGGCACCCTTAAAAAGGTGTCGCGCGCGTCGAGCGCGTTCCAGTATTTTTTCGCTTTTCCGAGAAGCTCAAAGGAGGAAATTTTCTTCGGAGCTGCGATGGTTATATTCAAAGCCGCAGCGGTTTTTTCGTCCAAATTGTCGATGACGGCGACTCCCCCGTTTGAAATTCTTGCTGCTAGTTCGCTTGCAGATAAATTTGAAGAATCAACAAATTTTGCGGAGGCGGCGGGCGCCCGCATTTTTGGCAGGGCGTCTATAGTGGCTCTCAATATTCTAAGAGCTGCGGGCTCTTCGCATCTTCCGCTGACTTCAAGTTGGCAGAATGCAACAAATCCCTTCCCGGACGAAATGAAAAATAGAGGCGAGTATGCAAGGTCCATTCCGCATGCGAGCGATATTTTATAGTTTCCGAGCACAGGCCTAAGTATCGGGTACGACGATACCGTGTTTAAGTTTTTCCAATGCCAAAACGGGCTTGGAACATTGTTCTCGCGCTCGACTGAAATTTCGGGAATCGGCTTTGACGGCGCGTGCGTGCCGTCGCCTTTCCAATTAGAGAAATCTTCGGCCGAAAGCCCTTGTGGAAGCGGAAGAGATGTGGGGAAAGCGTTTCGCGAATATATCGCGGCAGCTTTAAGGCCAACGCGCTTTAAAAGTTCCGGTTTTTGCTCGAGGACAAGCACAGAAAGCTTTCCGGAGTTGACGCGCTTGGCGAGAGAGTTTTCGGAGGCGAACTTAAAGAATTTATCGTCGAGGCAGTCGCGCGCTACGACTAGCACATCTATCCCGTCGAGGCCCGACTGCAATGCGTTCGAAAATTCAACCCCGCATGCCGAGAGCGCGTCTGCGCTTTCTTTATTCGAGCCGAACAGCGCGCAGCGCACGGCGGATTTTTCATCTTGCCTTGCAAAAGATTTTATTTTTATTTCGTCCTCAGCGCGCATGCCTGTGTCGGTTTCGGCCGAGAGCTTTACAAAATATTCCCCGTCTGTTTTTGATTGCGGAAGTTTAAACTCTATCGGAATGTGCGCGACTTCCGCGGGGGCGAGTTTTAGTGTTTGCGAGTTTTCAGCTATTTTAGCGCCGTCACTGCCGAATGCCGACCATGAGATTTTTGCGAGGGCGTCTTTGCGCGTATCGTTGATTACCGTAGCGAGCCTCGATACGTTCGAGCCTTCAAAGTAGTTTGCCGACTGGTCCGCAAGCTCCTCTTTCGTGCCCCCTATAAAAACCTTAAACGGGGCGAGGGCGCTTTTCAGGGCTTCGCTTGCGGGCAGGGGCTTTTCCTGGTCGAATTCTTTTAGGTAAGGCATTTTTATTACGTCGGGGTGGACGCCTTCGCTTCTAAAATCCTTTTGGTCGAGCTCGATATTTTTTGTTTCGTACCACAGGCGGGGGCTTGCGTGCCTCGCAAAGGCGAAGTACAGTTCCGCAAACGGGGAAATGCCTGACATGTCGAAGCCTCTCCAATATTTTATGGTCTCAGAAATTATGCGGGATTTTATTTTTTGCAGAATGCCGATGTCGTGGAATGTGCGGGCGTCGCCGCCTTTTGACGATATGGCTGTCTGTTCGAGCAAGTCGGGGTCGGGGGATTTGTACGCGTCGCTGCCAAAGTACCGGGCGGCATTTTCGTACACAAAAAGCGGCTTGTTGCCTCCGAATCTGTCCATGCCGAAGTAGCTGTTAACGTAAGGGAAGGAGGTCTCTATTATATGCAGGGGCTTTTTGCCTATTTTAGACCATTCCTGCGGCCACGCGTTTTTCTCTGTTTGCGGCCACCAGCAGAAATAGGCGTTGCTCGTTATAACCTCGCCAAAATTTCCGCCAGCCTGAAAAAAGTATGGGCGGTCGGGGTCGTACTTTCGCATTATTTCAACTCCGTTGAGGCAGACTTGCGCCTTGCGTTTTTTGTCGCCCGAGGGCAGATAGCCGTCGGCCATTTTCAGCGGGTGGTAGTCAAGCCCGTAGCCGAGAAAATTTGTCGACAGAAAATACATTACGTTGGAGGGGTGGTTGCGCCATTTGCGTATAGCGGACGCCATGTATTTTTCAAGCTGGACGCGGGTTTTGGAATCGTTCCATAGCGTGTAGCTTTTGGCTGTGACGCCTTTTAAACAAACAAATAGAAGGATCCCCTCCTCATCGCATGCCCTTATGATGTTTTCAAAGCGAGAGTCTTTCGCGTCCACCGGGAATAGCCCGCGCGCCGAGTTGTACCCGAGCGATTTCAGTGTTTTTGCGGTTTTTAGCGCCTCTTCGTAGGTCGCGGTGCAGTTGCCCCATGAGTCGTGGTTGAAGAGGTGGATTTTTTTGCCGTTTAATACGTAGTCTTTGCCGACTATTTCAAAAGACCTAAATCCGAATTTAAATGGCTGTGCGGAGTCCGCGACTTTCCCGTCTTTGTCGAGGAGCTCCATTCGGCAGGAGTACATGTACGGGGAGTCAACGTCCCAAAGTTTTGCGTTTTTCCACGGCGCGGAAAATGAGATTTTTCTTTCGGCGCCTGCCGGAATTTCAACGAGCTCGCTTTTTAAATCTGCCGGCGCGTTTTCGCCTTCGACTATAGCGCTGAGGGCAAACTTTTCGCCCTTGCCTGTATTGTTTTTAACAGTGGCTTCAAATATGATTTTCCCGTCTTTAACAAACGTTCTTACGGCGGGGAACATTATTTTTGTCTTTGGTTTTACTTCTAGGAAAACGTCGCTTTTTATTCCGCGCCAATTCCATCGGCCGCCTTCGTCGTCCAGCTTTACAGTTATAAAGTTCCAGTCTCCGTAGCGCAGGTCGGAGTCGTCGAGGACAATTTCGTTGTCGAACCCGTCCGAAAATTCGGCGACTTTTTTCCCGTTAATATACACTTCCGCGCTCTGCGACATTCCGAATTCGCCGAACGTCAAAGAAACATCGTTCCCGCGCCAGCTTTTGTCCGCGATAAACGCGCGCTCCAAAAAGTATTCGGTGTATTCGTGCAGCGGTTTTCCGCCTATTTTTATTCTCGAATGAAGCTTTTTTAGGTTTTTGTCGCGCAGGCGGAATTCCGCGTCGGAGTGGCCGTTTTCCCAGCCGCTGAAGCGTCCGGGCACTGCGAGGTAGTAGGGGCCGGCATCTCCCGAGGCGGGAAGGATAAGCCGCCATAGGGCGTTGAGGACAATTTTGCGGCGGGTGGGGGTATTTTCGGTTTCGGCGCCGTTCAAATCCCAAATGGGAAGCTCGGAATCCCTCAGCTTGTCAATCTTAAGCTTGGCGCTTCGGGCGGCGGCGGATTTCTTAGACTGGGCCTTTCTCACTTTTGAGAGCATGGAGGGGTCGAGGTAGTCGGGGCAGGCGGTTAATTCGTCGATTACGCCTTCGGCCTGCGTTTTTGAATATGTGTCGGAGCCGCGAGTGTCGCCGATTATAATGCGGCCTGCTCCCATGTCGCTTGGGGCGTCAAAGGATAGGTTTTTTTCCTCTTTCTGGGAATCAATCGAGGCGTAGAATTTTTTTGATTTGAAGTCGAACCCAAAGCATATTTTGGAGCTTTCACCCTTTTTAAAAATGGAGGCGGGCAGCGATATTTTATCGGATTTCCCGCCTGCCGAGAGCTCAAATACCGCTTCGCTTCCGCTTTTTATTATCGAGAAATTTAGCGAGCCGGAATTGCCGTCGAGCAAGCCGTGAACTTCCCTGTCGTTGCTTCCGTCCCAGTCGGGAATAAAGTAAAACATGTACGATTGCGCGTGCGCCGACATTCCGGAAACTTCCGTGAGGCTTGCGACAGCCTTGCGGTCGTACCCGTGGCGGGACATTTTTATGCCTTTGCCAAACCTGCCCGCAGTAAAAATTGTTTCCGCAGACTGGAATGAGGCGCCCTCGCGCGGGTCTATTTTCCCTTCAAAGGGTACGTATAAAAAGGCGTCCGTGCGCTTTTTCCCCGGCGTGGAATTCATGGCTTCGGCTATCTCGGGCAATGAGAGGGGGCGGTTGTAGATTTTGAATTCGTCGATTCCGCCGTCGAGCTGGTCGGAGGCGGAATACGTCATTGCCCCTACTTCAAGCTCGCGCTGCGGGGCGCCGATTTTGCCGCCCTCGTTGCGGTTGTATACGGCTTCGTTGCCGTTGATAAAAAGCTTCATTCCCTTGCCGTCGTAGACGAGTGCCGCATGTGTCCATTCGCCTGCGGGAAAGGAGGATTCGCTCACGTCGAGTCCTTTGTAGTTTTTGTTTTCGTCAATGTATGTGGCGTTCAGCTTCCCCCATCTGTCAAACTGCACATAGACGTTTCCGGAGTTCCAGCCAAAATTTGTCCGGAAGACGGAACGGTGTTTGTCTCCGCTTCTGGTTTTGTCGGGGTTTATCCAAAAACTTACCGTCCAGCCGCTGTCCGGCATAGCCGAGCCGAGGGAGTACCAGAGGTCGCCTACGCCCGAGTTTTGGCGGAAGGCGAGCGCGCCGCCGTATTTGCCTTCAATTTTTAGCGGGGCGGGTTCCGGAATTTTGATTATCTTTGTTCCGTCAAGGGCAATTTCGGGAACAAATCCGCCGTCAAAAGACGCGTAAAATCTCAAAGGGTCGTCGGCGCGGGCAAATGCAAATGTAAGCGCGAGGGCGGCAATGCCGCAAATTGATTTTAAATTCATAGGCTAAAACTAATATTTTATGGATATGTTTGTAAACATAAAAGGCGTTTATGCTTGCCAAAGGGGCGCCTTAATCGGAAATTTTATGCATGTCCAAGATTAAAATAAAGGCAAACGGGAAGGAATACGCGGTTGAGGACGGGCTAACGATAGCCGAATTTATAGAGTCCACCGGCGCGAATCCGCGCAGGTGCGTAGTGGAACACAATCTAAATCCTATGCGCTACGAGACCTTTGCCGAAGTGCGCCTGCGCGACGGCGATACTATTGAGGTAATGGAAATTGTCGCGGGTGGCTGAAATCGCCGCGATATGCTGAATGTGTAGCGGGAGGCTGAATGACCCATTTTGAAAGATACGCGCGCCAAATGGCGCTTCCGGGATTCGGAGCGGAAGGGCAGACGGCGCTTAGCGAGTCGCTCGTCTTGGTAGTCGGCGCGGGGG
>UMAM01061417.1_pt1 | contig 25735 bp, 23 predicted proteins | sample 1963711 | NCBI WGS metagenome assembly UMAM01 (sample SAMEA4835916, study PRJEB28245) | human gut metagenome | biome: gut microbiome; material: fecal sample | place: Denmark | collected 2008
AGATAACGAAATCCGCAAAGTAAGAGTTTCAATCCACGCGCCCGCGGGGGGCGCGACGCCCGAAGTAGCGGCGCAGTTGCAGGCTTTTTACGTTTCAATCCACGCGCCCGCGGGGGGCGCGACATCTAATGGCAAAGCGCATAACGACGGAATCCGACGTTTCAATCCACGCGCCCGCGGGGGGCGCGACTGCTATCTATATATGCACTTAATTCTCAATATATTACGTACACCATTTCGCGAACCTTTTTTTTCGCATCTCTCTTAATCTATTATTCCATTTATTTTTTTTGCAAGTATTTTATTACCAGATTCTGCGATCCTACTTCATTCCTTGCAACACTTCATGTTCGCGTTCACTAAAAAATTAATATTGATTCTTGATTCTTTCCTGGATCCCTCCCTATTACATCTATATGCCCTCCCCAATTTTTCCCCATTAAATAAAATCTTACACTATCCCTTTCCCTATCTATTATCCCCAATATCTTTACTCTCAAATTTACATACTGTGCTTGATCTAATACACATTCAAATACCGAATTCTGAACCCTCATTCCGTAGTCCATACAAGCCTTGGCTACTTTCCTCAAACGCCTCGCACCTCCTTCTGTCGATGTCTCCACATCGTATGTTATTAATACCATCATTATATTACCTCATCACAAATACTGGATAATTCTCTATATCTCCACGTATATACCTACTAAGCAACTGCGCTTGTATATGCCATATTATCCCTAGCGGCATTTTCTCTCCTAAAAAAGGATGCGTTATCGTTTCCCTCTTCCTCTCCTGCCAAGCGGATATTACCTTCTGCCTGCCTTCCTCTGATAATAATATCATGTCCGTTCCCTGCCTTATGAAGTCTTTCTTTGTTATCTGCATTCGGTTTATCATCGACAATACCAACCTGTCCGCTAAATATCCTCTCAACTCCTCTATCATGTCCAACGCCAACGATGCCCTGCCTGGTCGCAATGCGTGTAAAAATCCTACATATGGATCCAACCCTACACTCTCTAACGCTGACGTAGCCTCATTCGCAAGCATTGTATATATAAACGATAACATTATATTTACCTCGTCCCGCGGAGGACGACGGCTCCTCCCATTAAACTTAAATTCCTCCTTTTGCCTCAATATTAGCTCCCCAAATACACCAAAATAGGTATTTGCTGCATCTCCCTCAACTCCCAACAATTCTTCGCGCGTTGATACATTCAATGCCTTTTTCGCGCTGCGATTCAAAAATTCCGACGCCTGCTTCAAACGCAAATTTTCCCCATTATCCCTTATCGCCCTCCTCAATATATTGCGGCTATTCTGTATCTTACCTGCTATAATTATCCGCGCCAAACTTAAACAAAATTCCTTGTCATCACTCATTCTATACTGCCTCTTGCGCAAAAGTACATTGCCCCTGCTCGCCCCTTGCAAACGGGAAATATATTGCCCACTTGGTGACATAAATGTAAGCAATACATTATTATCCACGCATAGCTTCATTAGCCCAGGACTCACCCCCATATACCCAAAAGCCACTATCCCATCCAAATTTATTATCGGTATCCTAAAAATATCTTTCTGCTCCACAGATACAACTACATCCATTCCTTCACGCCTAAGATACGTTTCTGCCCTCGTCACATAGAGTGTATTTAATAACTTCCTCATTCCAAAACTTCCTTTAAATAGCCTTCCACGCTACCTCTCTTTTCGGGTAAACATATATCGTAAAGCGAACACCGCTTGCACCTCGACGCAAAATGCGCCTCTGGAGTTTTTCTTAATGAATATAATTTATGCATTCCCTGCGCGTACATTTCTGTACGCACGCGCAACTCGTCGGTAATTTCTACTTCCTCACGCCTCCTAACCTCCCAATAAAAAAGCGATGCATGCGATATCTCAATACCATGCATCTCCTCCAAACACATAACCTGCGCCACTAGTTGCGCTATGTCACATTCTGTGCTCTTTGACCTCCCCCTCTTGTATTCCACAGGATGCGGAATATACCGACCTGCATATTTCTCGTGTTCTATATAATTCCTTTCTCCTTCGCAAGGAATAAGCTCCAATGCATCGCACACGCCGTACAAACCTAGCCTTCGCGACGCTACATGCACTGAGCGCAACGTTAGCTTATTATTATTTAAAACTCGCCGCGTTGGATCATCAACTCGAACATGCAAAGAATGCCCCTCCGCAGTCAGACGATTCTCTGCCCACTGCTGCTCTATATGAATCAATGCCCACTGCCGGGGACAAAACACATAGTGCTGTATCCCCGACAGCATTAGCATGTCGTCTTCGGAATATTCCAATTTATAAAATTTCCTCTATTTCTACGCCAGCAGGGCACTTCCCTTTGTCGATCTCAATGTCATAGTCGGAAAAACTACGCACAGGCCCGTCTGTATTTTTGGTGATTTTCACAAGATCAAAAAGTTCCGATGCAGGAGCGCAACCCAGTTCAGAATTATGCTTAAATAGAATCAACTTGCGCGCACTCATCATCCCACGCGCTGCAGAATGATCCGAATCGAACATATTTTTAAGCGCCTCCCACAGCAGCTTTAAATCCTCATCTGAAAATCCTGTTTGCCCAGCAAGGCTCGCACTTATAAATCCTTTGCATAGATATAAACCATAATGCACCGTTGATTTGCGCCCCATAGTATGGTTTTCTCCCTTCATCTTTTCTGCCTCCTTCTCTGTCGCAACAGCAACACGGGTAATGGAATGTTCTTGGGTAATTACCGGATCTATGGAACGCGCAAATGTAATCTGGACGGGCCCCCTGACTTGCCCTGCATTCTTTCCAGTAGACATAACTGCACCAAATGTGCGGACATCGTAATACTTTTCACACATTACATTTCTCGCAGCAGCAGTTTTATCAACATCTTTTTCCTTGGATTTTACATCTTCTGTATCAAACGCCGCATCTATTAGATTATTCAGTATTGCCTTCTCTTTTATGAAAATATCGTAGCCATTCTCGCTCCCTCTCGATAACTGCACATAGTTTCTAATCTTGCGTTTTATACATACATCTGTCACAAGCCCCTGCCCGGTTTCAGCGTCAACACGCGGCAAGTTCCCGGCATCGGGATCTCCGTTCGGGTTACCGTCTTGAACGTCGAATATATAGATGAAGTCTATTCTGTTTTTTATGCTTTCCATAGTTGTTTCCTTTAATTCTTTTTTTATTAAAATTCTGCTTGCGCTTTATTTGCTGGCAAAGAAATCTTGCCTCTGCTGATAGTACCCTACAAAAAATCTCCCCTGATCTTGCAGATCTAAATGCGCCGGAAATCCTTCCGGAGGCAAATTCCCTATAATCTCCTGCTTCAATTTCTCATAGAATATCTTTGCACCTTCACTCTTCAAATTATCACTATGATGGATTGAAAGATTGAGAATTGTACTAAATACCGTCGCGGGACTTGACGAGGCTGCGCTCATGTATCTCTCCGCTATTGTATTTATCCCACTGGCGTCTTCCTGTATTTTTACAAGAACCGCAAAAAGCCTACCACATAGGTAGCCTATATTTTTGTTTTCTTTATCTAACATAACTTCTATCTTTTTGTGATTTGTATTTTGTCTGTTTAAAAAAGCTTTTATTATCGCCATTCGCGTGGCTGAAAAACATGCCTTCTCTGAAAGCTCGGCGTTTATGCGGCGCAGGCATGCAGTATACAGCGGAAAAGGATACGCAGTCGCCTGCAACACGCTCTTCAGCAAGGCCTCCGGAAGGTTTTGCTGCACTTCGCTCGACTTCCCTCCCAACGCAACAGCAGACAATATATTATAAAGACCGAAATATGGCCTAGTATCCCTTTTATCACGGATAATTTCCATATCCTCAAAGTGCTTTAATAAACTGCCCGCAAAATCTCTCACGGAGCATTCATTCCAATATACTACTGCTATTCGCGCCGCATTCGGAGCAAGCCCTAAAACGTAAAACCTATCGCCCGACGCACTCGGGCTTTCTCCAGACCAAACCGCAGATAGCACATTCTTTATCCGCTCCAACCCGGCATTGGGATTGTCTTGTTTCTGGCTCCCTATAAAATCAAAAAAGCTCGACTCGACCTCCCTTGACGATTCTTTCGTATTTGACGCCCAAAATACAAACGTTCTATTGCCAAGCAAAAATTTGTTTCTCGAATTTTTATCAAGTAGCGTTTTTAGCGCCGTTGTATATGCCGCTTCCGCCTCGGTGCTCATAGGGGCGTTCCCGCATTGCTCCTTATAATACGAGTCATACCCATACCCTTTTTGGAATGATACAAGCTTTGCTGTCGACTGGCTTCCCGCTATCATGGTCGACGAAGTGCAAACCACCGAATTCCCCCTGCTCCCGGTTATCAGGCATATTGGCAAACCATCAGCCGCCTCGCGCCCGTTCTTCGACTCCACATAAGACTTTATCTCTTCCAACTCGGGTATAGGCTTAGAACCCCCCTGCAAAATAAAAGAAATGTTCCTTTTTCTATCTTTTAGTACAGACTCCCATTTCTCGTCTTGCATGACTTTCTCAACGCCGCCGTTCTCGTAGAAAGATAAAACAGCTTTTAACGCTTTTGAATCCGGCAACGCCTCAGCAATTTCTCTGCATTTCTCTATAAACGCGGAATTTTTAAGCTTTGCATCGCGTTCCTTCTTTTCCTGATCGCCATCGCTTTTCTCATCTTTCGGTATCCCCAGCACATATTCTCCGTTATCCCACAGCAACTGCGATTTCGGAACTTTCCCTGTCCGGTTTATATCGCGCGGAACAGTAAATTTTTTGGGGACTTTCTTTTCATTTCTGGTATCGTCCACCCGGATGAAATTTCCGTTCACATCTATGACTATCAGAAATGTAATTTCCTTTTTCTCAAACCCCATGGGAGCAAGTTCACCCATACGGTGGTAATAGTCGTATAACGCTTTTAATATCATTTTAAAATCTCCTTGCTGCCAAAAGGCGGAACTTCAATTACGCCGCAGTTCATTTGCGCGCGGTAAAACATTGGCACTATGTTTTTATTCTCAAAATCTGTAAAATCCATATCGTACAGCATTATCCCAAGATCCCGGCTCTCCGGTATCGGCGCCCTTTCGGACAACGGATCCTCTACAAACCGCCATTCAGCAGAGCATTCACGCGTTCCCAGATAGGGTTGGGTAAAGCACTGACCACATTTTGCCCGGCGCTCAAACATCGCATAGTACTTTCTCGGATTTTCATCCGCCCCAGGCTCGCGCTTAAGCTCCTTGAAAAAAGCAGGATTGCGCGATTTTACGGGTATAAATACAAGCTTTGCATATATCCGATAGGCGACATCCCTTAGCATCAAAGAATTTCTCTGCTGGCGCTTTTCCTCAATAAATACAGATTTGCTTCTGATAGACGCCAATGCTCCAACTTCGTTCCTGCGTATTGAAATCCATTTTATGGGATTTAATACGTCTATGCGTGTTATTTCCCAGCGCATCGCGTATTTTTTAAACAAAATCGCCTCAAATATTGCGCGGGCTGCCGAGGGGGTTATTACATCATAGCTCACCCTCTCTACCTTTAGTTCAGGACGCGTAAAACATGCGAAGTCTCCTTTGACCTCCAAACAGTATTCTTTGTCAGTATATTCCATTTTTATGATTTTGTTAACAAATTAAAATTTCCTCAGGCCAATGGTTTTCAGTATTTAACCCAGTCTCGTCGTTGTACTGTGAAGAATCCTTCAATATATAAAAGTCTTCGAACTTCTCTATCATTCCATTTTTTTCGAGCTCCTCAAAATCTCTCTCTCGAAGATTTACAATATAACGGTTTAGCTTTCTATAAACTGGCTTGTCCGCATGCCCACTAAGCAACCTATCTATTAAAATAGGTCCTTCCTTGCCATACGGAACTATTATACTTTCCCCAACGTCGTCTATTAGCTTAAAAGAATCGTTTGCCTTGCTAAACATGAGTTCGTCATAATTGTATAACATATCCGAAACGCTGTAATTTTCCGCATTAAGTTTGTCAAAGTTCGGTATGCGAGAATAATATTGCGTAAAATATTCCGAAATCGCCTCTGGACTAAACCAATCCTTTTGCGGTCCCATATTCAGGCGCGCCTGATTCGCAAAACTCAGAGTGCCGTTCGGCAGAGTTCTCCCCTTTATTTTAAATACAACTACTTTTCCAAGCTCGCGGGATAGCCCCTCCCTGTTGCAACGTCCCGCCGCCTGAAGGATTGAATCAAGCCCAGCCTCCTGACGCATGACAAACGGCAAATCTATATCCACGCCCGCTTCAATAAGTTGAGTAGAAACAATACGAACCGGAGTTGCACTATCCGATTTTAATATGCAGCGTATTCTATCAAGAATATCATCTATGTGGGCTGAACACATCATGCGCGACAAGTGGAAAACATTTTCCACCCCATTTAACCGATTAAATATTTCTTTGGCGTCCTTACGGGTATTGACAACGCAAAGCACGCGATTGTTCTCGGAAATCTTATCAGCAATTTCTGCGTAATCCCAGGCGCATTGCGAGTCGGCAAACTCTATTTCTACGCGTTTTAACTGCCTATCAAGCGAAAGTTCCCGGGGAACAAGCTCTCTGATTTTATCAAATCCCACCAAATCCTTCTCATGTCCCGGTCGCCTTCCCTCCAACGTAGGCTGGCTTGCCGTAGTAAACAATACCGACACTCCGAAAAGTTTATTATATGCCTTAACCGCATCTACTATTGGTTGCAATCTTTCGCCGGGCAATGTTTGTACCTCATCCAAAATGATTACACTGTTTGCAATATTGTGAAGCTTTCGGCATTTGCCAGGATGCGATGCGTACATCGACTCAAAAAGCTGGACATTTGTCGTCACAATTATCGGTGAATCCCAATTTTGCCTCGCCAACTCGTACTTCTTTAACTTGGCGCTATAAGATTCTCCGTCATTTTCCGGAAAATAGTTGCAAGTGTGTTCAAGTACACTATCCTCGCCAAATATTTTACGCAAAAGCGAAGCTGTCTGCGATATAATACTAGTGTACGGGATTGCAATTATTATGCGCTTTTTATTATTTTTTATCGCATGCAGCATTGCCCACAACAACGAAGATAGAGTCTTTCCCCCTCCAGTTGGAACAGTAAGGCTATAAATTCCGGTCGGGAACTCAGAGTTTTCGACACAATATTTCTGAACTTGCGCCCTTATAATATTTACCTTTGTATTTGGGGCGTTCTCCGAGATTCTTTTAAGATAAATCTTCAATAACGGCAGAAGATCTACAATCTTTTCCCCGCCCCTGAAATCAGAATCCGCTGAATTCATGAACGCCTCAGTATCTAGGTAATCGGCATCCACAAGGCAGGAGTATAACATTCTGACAAGGTGGTTGTAATTTTCTTTTGTAATTCGGTTTTTAAGCGGGAAGGATAGTTTTATCTTTACAATATTCTTATCAACTTCTTCTGGTATGGGTTTTGCCAGAAGTTTTTCCAAATCCAAATAATCGTAAAGTCCCGCATGGTGCCCTGCAATTATGTTAGTAAGGCAATTACCGCACTCGGGATAGAGAGCTTTTGCAAGCAGAGCCCCGACGTAAGCATGCGATTTGTCAATAATCGCGCAAGATTCGGCTCCATACCCGCTTTCCAATTTTATATAGGTTTGAAAGTCTTTTTTTTCTTTCCCTTTGTCATGCAATATTCCGGCAACCCTCGCCCAGTCTCCCATATTAAATTCGTCCGCAAAACTCCCGGCAAGTTTAGATACGCCAATCAGATGCTCAGCATTGCTCTGTATAATAAAATTCTTATCGTCAATTTTCCTGATGTGAGATATTATCATAATACGTACAAACTTTAAATATATTTAAAATATTTCACATATCAAGTAAAATATATTTATAATTACTTACACAATCAACCACGAGAAAAATTGGTATGATTATAAAAATATACATGTATTGACTTGATCTTTAACCAATGTTATATATTTATGGTCATATTAAATCTTCCTTTATTTTATATCGCAAAAAAAATTAATCATGAGAAAATACATCTTAATATTTATTTTATCTGCGCTAAATTCATTCGGGGGAAGTTTGCAGGATTTTGCAGATATAAAACCCGATTTGCTATATTTATATTCCGATTACTATCGCTCAAACAAGATCTCGATATCTTACAATCAAAGTGTAGATGAAAGCAACAAGCCGCTTTATTTCGCAAAGCTCTATAATACACCCATTGAAGCCGCCAAGAAAAAATATGTCGCTGAAAAATATAATTTGACGGTAAAATTAGATTTTTACAACGACATTACATTTTGGAAGTATGCCCCTCAATCCGACCCTGATGAATATAAGGCCATAATTATAAAAGGAAAATACAACATCTTTTACGACAACAAATTTAAGTATTCGGTATTTGACTATTTAAACGATAATACAAAAAGCAGTGTAGCAAAAATCACAGATTATCTTTTGGCAATTCCCAAGTATCTTCAAAATGAGAGTCCATTTTTATATAAGACATACGATAAAGCAATACAGGATGCTCTCAAAGGAAAAGGTAACGTTAAGGTGTTGTCACATACCGATAAAGATATTGTTCTGGAACTTTCATTGCCATTTCAGCAAAATCTCCAATATTTGGTTATAGTAAAATTAAAAAAGATAAACGGTGTATATGTTCCGCAAAAATATTTCCATAAAAGTTCAAACGACCCAAACGCAATATCTTTGTGGGAAGTAAACTGCGAATACAATTCTATACAAGCCGACTTTCCTTTCCCAGACAAGGTTACCATAAACATTTATGGATATTTTGAAAACAGCGAACGCATGGAAATTAGGCGGGAAGTATTTTCAAACATACATGCTGAAAAAATCGATTTAAAAGGAGGAGAATTTTTGCCGCTAAAATTGCCTAGCGGCACTATAATCAGACTCAGCGAAAAAGATAATGGATGCGTTATCGTAGGCGGAAATCCCGACAGTTAAAATAAAGTCGTTTCACATGCATTGTTTGCCCATAAACAATTTGCACGGCAAACATATAGAAATAGTTTAATGCTTGCATTGCCATACGCTCGCAACAAGCAAGAACTGTGTCTTTTTAGAGAAATAAAATATAAAGCATAAAATAATTTAATACCGCAAACGCAAAGCTCCATTACCCGCAAATTTTAATTCGAATGCAATGGACTCATATATTTTTATTTTACCTCAAAAAAGGTATATACTCATCAGAACTTCCAGTATGCGAATTTTAGACTCTAAGAACTAACTTTTGCGCCTGTTTTTTTTGCAGGGTAAGACATTCGCGAAGTGTCGATTCCCTCAATCTCAAGAAGCTTGATTTTTATGTCTATGCCTCCGCGATAGCCAGTTAAATTGCCGTTTGTGCCAATAACCCTATGGCATGGGATTATAATTGGTATAGGATTTTGCCCCACAGCCTGCCCAACAGCCTGCGCCGACATTTTCGACTTTCCAAGCCGCCTCGCTACCTCACTTGCTATTTCCCCGTATGTAGCGGTTGAGCCGTATGGAATTTTGAGTAGAATTTTCCAGACAATTTTTTGAAACGGCGTACCTTCTAACGGCTTTATTGGCACGCTCGATACCGGAGGATTTTCCCCAGAGAAATATTTTTTGAGCCATAGGTATGTTGATTTGAAAACGGGGAGGTCTTTCTTTTCCGCAAACCCGTCCGGCGCAATATCGCGCCTTCCAATAGCTTCCAAAGCATTGAGATTTTCTCCGTCGCTTATCATCAAAATACGGCCTATTGGAGAATTGCTGATCGTAAAATATTTCATTTATTGCGGACAAGGATAAATACCCATCAATATTTTTATATAGGCAACCCTACCCGTACTGTAAATGTAAATTTTCCGCCAATTTCCGCGCAAACAATTTCAGCGCGCAAAAAAACAATAATCTCTCGCAGCAAGTAGGAGAGCTGAAAAAAAATACATTCGACGGCTGAGACTTATCCAATGATAATATCGGACGCCGTTAGTCTTAAAAATTTCGTGGAGTAAATAAGCGAATTGTTTGCAGCGATAATTAGAATACGGAGGTTTACGAAGAATAACGGAATTACAGAGGGCTTCCACCGCAAGATGAAGCTAATCCAAAGACGAGCCTACGGATACAGAAACTTTGAAAATTACAGACTGAGAGTGCTTGTAGAATGCGGGGTAAATCTATGAAAGGCAAATCTAAAAAATCAACCTATTCCACTCTCTTTGGTGTTGACCCAATCCTTTAAAATATGGGGAAAGGCTCAATTAAAAAAAAGAAGCCGCAAAATATTAAAATTACGGCTCTTAAAATGGTGGGAGTAGCAGAACTCGAATCTGCGACCCCTTGCGTGTCATGCAAGTGCTCTAACCAACTGAGCTATACCCCCGCTGTTTTGTTTTAAGGCTTCAATCCAATATTATATCTGCTGTTTTGCAAGCATTTTTTTTCAATATTTTCCCGTTTCAATATACCAATACCATATTTGTTTTAAAACATACCTTCCCTTTTACCGCCATTGGGAAAGCAAATCTCCACAGGGGGCTTATTCAAATAAATAATCCACTCCTAAGCTGCCAAATTCTAATCTTCTTCCAACAGAGAATCTTTTACAAGCCCGCTTAGATATGGAATTAGCTGCTTCTTCCTGCTGACTATTTTGGGAAGCTCGTATAAATCGCGCTTGGCGTCCCTTACATACCCGATTTTCTCGCGTATCTTTTCGCCGCCGCTTATCATCAGCAGAGAATCCTGCGTCATAACATTTGTGACGAACAGTGCGGAAAATAGCAGCCCGTTCTCGCGCCTATATTTTTCCAAAGCCCCGCGAATTTCTTCGAGCCTCTCAAAGAATCTTGAAAAGTCCAACTCCTCTATTTGCGAAACTGAAAATTCCACGTTCTCCTCCCTGTATCTCTTGCAGTCCGACGTTATTATTTCCACGGCGTCGTTTACCGATAGCGCACTGTCCGCGCTAAATATGTAGTCGGCAAGTTCCGAGGAAGTCATACCAATTATCTCGCAGAGGTATTTTATCTCCTCTGCGTCGTCTTTTGTCGCTGTCAGGCTTTTTAGGTTTAGCGTGTCGCAGACTATCCCGCTGCATAATAACCCCGCTATTTGGCGGCTCGGTTTTATGCCGTTTTCCCTGTACAGCCCGCTTACTATTGTGCATGTTGAGCCGACTGGCTTGTTCAAAAAAAGTATCGGCGACGGCGTTGCGCTCACCCCTATTCTGTGGTGGTCTATTATCTCAACTACCTCGCATTCGTCCGCCCCGGTGACTGCTTGCGAAAGCTCGTTGTGGTCGACAAGCACTAGTTTTTGCACCCGCGCGGATATCAATTCCGCGGTGGACAGTATTCCGCGCGGTCTATTCTCCGAATCGCACACGTATATAGTTTTGCCAGAGTATTCTCGGGCCCGCGCGGATATTTTTGAAATCAAAAAGTCTTCCGGAACGACTGCGACATCCTTTCGGATTAGCGGCAATGCGCGCGTTGCCATTCTCACAAGCAGTGCGGTTGTCGCGCTGTCATATTTGCACATCAGCACGCTTACTCCCTTGCTTTGCGCCATATCGACTACCGCCTGGTCAATCCCGTATCCGCCGGTTATTATTATTGCGCGCACCCCCATTTGCACTGCTTTTATTTGTATGTCGAACCTGTCTCCGACAACTATCAGATTTTGCTCCGGAGGCGTCCCCTCGCGCTCGATAAACGACCCGAATGTCGACACTTCCATCGCGCCTATCCTTACATACATCTCTTCGTCAACGTCGCCTTTGAATTTGCACAGGGCTGTTGCGTTTAGAGTCTTTATAATGTCGTCTAGAGTTGCCCTGACTCTGCGGACTTCTTTTGCAGATTTTGGGTGCGGAATAAAAAACTCGCCGAGGTCGAACACGCAGAGTTCGCCGAGCAGCTTTCCGCCGGAATCAATCATCGGCACGGAGCGTATGTCGTTCTTGTCGATGGCGTCCATTATCGAAAAGCATGACGCGTCGTCGTGCATCTTTATAAAATCTGCGTTCATTGCATCTTTTGCACGTGCCCGGACATCGCCTACAAACTGGGGGAGAGTCGCGGAAAACTTTTCGAGTATTCTGTCTATTCTCGCATTCGAGTTGCCGCAACGCGCGGCTTTATAATTTTTCTCGCCAATCGACTCTTTAAAATCGGCGTATGCGAGCGCCGAGCAGATTGAGTCGGCGTCGGGATTTTTATGCCCTATTATATAAATTGATTCCATTTTTAATGTTCTGTTTGAGCAGATAAATTATCCGAATCCGCCGCAGCACCTTTGCGCATGGAGAATTCGCATCCGCAGTATTGTTGGTTGTAGAATCCACGCTCGCGCAGGATTTCCGCGCGTCTCTGGGTCAGACCGCCTTTGCGCCAGTTGCGCGCCCAAAATTTTGGGCCTGCAATTTCTTCCGCGAATTTTCCTGCCTCGAAAATTTGCTCTATGCATTTCCATCTCGACGACGATAGTGTTGTCGTGAAGACGGAATATCCGTGCTCTGCAGCGTATTGAGCAGTTTTAAGCAGCCTGAGTTTGAAACATTCTAGGCATCTGCTTCCGCGCTCGGGTTCCGCGCTTAGGGCGGAACATTTTTCAAACCAGAAATTGTGGTCGTAATCGGCGTCAATAAAATCCGCGCCGACGCTCTCGGCGAATTTCATATTTTCGGATTTTCTAAGCTCGTATTCTTCGCGGGGGAAAATATTGGGGTTGTAGTAAAACACGGAGAACTCCTCCGCGCTCTCCAAGAGAGTTTCTATTATTGCGGCCGAGCACGGCGCGCAGCACGAATGCAATAAAATTTTGCCTTTCACCGGCGGATGCAAGTTGGGAATTTCTCTATTCCTCAAAGACGACATGTTAACAGTGTCCTAAGCCAAATTCTCTTTGTCAATTTTTATCGGGAAGGCAGGCAAATAAAAAAACGCCCGAAGAAAAATCAGTTTTCGTGGCGTTTTTTTATAGAGGAATCTTTATCTAAAATAAAAAAGTTTTATTATCTGGGGGGGTATTATTGACGAATGAATGTGTGATGTAAAGATAATATTTTAAATTATAAAATTAATAAGTTCATAACTATTATACATGAAGAATTTTAAAATTGCCGGGTTGCGCGTGCGCGCGCTTACTGACTGAGAACGCTTTTGAGATGCGAAATCGCGGAGATTTTTAGTTTGGAAAATTACATTGGGCGGCGGAATAAGAAACAATCTGCATACGGAATAAAAAAAGATCCTCTCCATCACGGGCTTTAAACGCCGTTTTTGCGCGAAAAGGAATTGGGGAAAAAATGCATCTTAGAAAATTTTTTGCGTGGTAGAGAGCGTCCGCGCTTTTATTTTATCTTGAAAACATTCCCATATTTGTAAAATTATGTTTTTTATGTTGAAAATCGGCAGACTCCCCGCGGCGTTATTTTTCGCGGCAAACTTTTTTGCGTTGGCGGCAGGCGCGAATCAGCAAAATGCGCACTCCCCGACGGCGCCGTTTGTCGATTCGGCGCAAATATTAAAGGCTGGCTCAAAAGTCAGGGAAGAGTCGGCTCGCGACGCCTTGGCCTCCGGGCTTCCCGCGCTTGCGCAGCTCATAATAGAGGACGGAGAAAAAGACGGCGGCGGACAAATCGGCACCGACGAGATTCTCGTTTATGTGGACTCACTAATTGCCCAGGGAAAATTTGAAAAGGCACTAAGGCGCATATTGCCAATTGTAGAGTCCGCGCCGACTCCAGAAAATAAAATTAGGGAGGCGCTCGCGTATATAGGCCTTGGCGAGGTCGGCAATGCGGAGGACGCGCTATCGACTGTTTCGGAAGAAAGCGTTCCAGAATACTTTAAAGGGTGGTACTACCTTGCATTGGGATACATAGCGTACCAAAATTCCGACATTTCTAAGGCTATCGCGGATTTTGAGAAAGCCAAATCCGCATCGGTGGGAGAACATATGCTCGCCGACGCAAAAATCGCTTTAAATATAGCAAGGCTCGCCGGAACTCTCAGCCGCGAAGATCTCGAGAAAATTGAGGAGGAGCTTGCCGACAACGTAAAAATATACATGGGCACCACCGCGGGATTCCAGTTTGCGAAACAGTACGCCGCCGTGCTCTTTAAGCTTGGGAAATTCGACAAGGCGGTCGAGACGATAGAACAGCAACTTCAAATAGATCTTGCGGACGATATAGACCGCGAAGAGTTGCGGCTTATAGGCGCCCTTATAACGCGCAATTCATCGCGCCAATTAGCGATACTGCGCGACGTTCTCAAAAAGACTTCTTCCCCCGGGGTCGCCGAATACGCGATAGCCCTTATCGAAAAAAATCCGGAAATAAAAACTGAGGATTTTGACGCGCTTATAGACGACGTGTTGGAAAACGGCTCCCCAAAAATTCGCGATAAAATTCTCTTGGAAAAGGCAAAAATTCTCGTTAGGCGCGGCGACGACAACGGGGCGGCAAAATTCGCCGGCCGGCTTGCGGCGGAATATCCCGGCTCAGAATACAGGCGCGACGCTCTAAGAATACTCGCTTGGGCGGCATATTCGGAAGCGGCTGGGAAAGCGCCCGAATACAGGCTTGCGGCAACCTACTTGTCCGAGCTTGCGGAGGTGGAAAAAAACTCTAAGCAGGCGGGGCTTATAAGGCTGCTTGCGGCGGATTGTTATAGGCTGAGTTCCGACTTTCAAAGCGCGGCTGCCATATACAGGTCTCTGATAGGAAATTACCAATCGAAATCCGGGCTCATATTGTTTAAGGCGATCGATGCAATGCTTGAAGCCTCCGACGAAAAGAGCGCCGTAAGCACGCTCGACGATGCATGGGAATCCCCGTCAATTTCCGACGACGAGTTATGGAATGCCGAATGGCTGCTGGCCCAAAAACTGAGGGTGTCGGGCCGCTCCGGCGACGCGCTTAATCGCATAGAAAAACTTTTAAAACTGAAAAAGTCCGACAATCTAAGGGGCAGGCTTCTGTGGTTGAAAGCAATCATTTTAAGGGAGAAAGCGGACTATGCAGGGGCCGAAAAAATTTGTTCTGAAATATTGTCAATAAAAGGATTGTCGGCTGATGTGGCGTCGAGCGCCATGTTAGTCAAGGCATCGTGCCTGGAACTCTCAGGAGGAGCGAACGGATCAAAGAAAGCGGTTGAGGTTTACGAAAAGTTGAGGAAGGATTATCCGTCTACGGACGCCGCGCAAATATCGTATATAAACGCGGCGAGAGTCGAGGCTTCCGCAGGGCGTTATTCTGAGGCGAAAAAACTATGCCTGACCCTGTGCGAAAAATATCCGAAAGGGAAATTCGCGTATGCCGCCTTATTTGACGCCGCCAGATACGCCGCAAAAATAGGGCTTGAAGCCAGCTATAAAGACGCTCTTGCGCTTCTCGACCGGCTGTGCTCTACATATCCCGACGACGCCAGAAATTTTTACGCGCGCCTCGAACAGGCGGATATCTTAAAATTATTGAATTCGTTTGGAGATGCGCGCACGCTCTACAACGAAATATTGAACAAATACCAGTCGCATCCAGAGATACACCTTGCGTGGCTCGGGCTCGGAGACGCGACACTCGCGCAGAACACGAGATCGCTTGATGCCGCCGCGATTTTTGAAAGGCTTTATTCACTCCCAGGAATGCCGCCGGAAGCCCGCGCGGAGGCCGCTTTTAAATGGAGCTTTGCCCTCGAAAGGGCTGGTAAACGGAGCGAAGCAAACGACGTAAGGTGGATTACGTCATCGGAGCTTCTAAAAGGCAATCGCAGCCGCGGTTCTGGGGAGGGATATTGGATAGGAAGGTCGCTTTACAATCTCGCAAAATCGATGGAGTCGGAAAACCGGAGGCGCGATGCGAGAAGCGTGTACGAAATCATCGTAAAAAATTCGCTTCCGCCGTTGCAGCTCGCGAAACAGAAGCTGGGAATGGACAAGGAGAAATGATTTATGGAAAAAATAGCGGACATTTTTAAACTCGGCGGGCCGATGATGATACCTCTTGCTATGCTTGCATTTGCGGGGCTGATAATATTTATCGAGAGGCTATTGTACCTGCACAAAGGTCAAATTCGGGCAGTTGAGTTTGTGGCGGGGATAAAGACCGCGCTAAAAAAGCGCAGGCTTCTTGAAGCCGTGACAATTTGCGACGAAAGCTACGGGCCGATTCCCCGCGTAATAAAGACGGCGCTGTTAAACTTTGAAGAGACACCCGAAACAATGTCGCAGGCAGTAAACATAGCCGCAGCAAACGAATTTGCCCTCATAGATAGGAGGGTTTCGAGCCTTGCGCTAATTGCCAAGCTCGCTCCGCTTACTGGTCTTGCCGGCACGGTTTTGGCAATTTTGCAGATTTTTCAGAAAATGGCGGAATCGGGTTCGTACGCAAATGCGTCGGAGTTTTCCTATCAGATATACAATGCGCTGCTTTCAAGCGCGGTAGGGCTTTTTATTGCAATACTCGCGTGGCTTGCGTACGCGCTTATAAACAGCAGGGTAAGGGCGCTAGCCCAGGATATAGACTGGTCTGCGAACGACATAATGCTGTTTATCATACGCGGAATGCCAGAAAATGAAAATCTCCATATGGACGGGGAACGCAAGAAATGAACCTCGTAAACACAACGTCTAAGGTACGCAAGCAGGAGATATCTCTCGACGCTGTTGCGCTGTTTGACATACTGCTGATAGCGCTGATGATGACGCTATTGGGGTCGAGCTTTATTGCGGCGACAGGCCTTGGAATATCATTTGGCGGCGATGAGTCTTCGCTGCCGCGCATGGCGTCTCCCGACGAGGTAATAGCCGACTCCGATGTGGACGTGCTTTCTGCGCGCGGAGACTCAATGCTAATATTTGACGGCGCGATTTATAGCATGGATACATTTAAAAGAACTTTCACATCTGGCGCAAAACCAAAGCATCATGGAACTCTTCTTATAAAAGCAGACAAGAATCTGGCGGTTCAAACCCTTATAGAAATATGCGAAGCCGCCAAATCCGCCGGATTTGAAAACGCAATAATAGCTGCCGAACCGAATGAATCGAAGTAGACCATATCGGCGAATGGGTGACCGCATGTACGCCGTAGCCGCGATATTAACGTCGGTGGCATGTGTTGGAGCGTTTGTATATTTTCTTCCCGACGTAAAGCCCGAGCTGCTTCCCGGCAGCAGACTAAATACTTTTGTAAAAATCCGCGATGAGATAGGGGGGGGAAACGCAGAAATAGGCGTTGACGAATTGTCGGACTATTCTCCGCTGTTTTTGCCGACACGCTGGAATTACGGGCGCAACGCATATTCGCCCGACTATAAGAGCATGTCGGAACCCAAGGCAATTAGGGCAACATACGCAGTTCCGCTGGAAAATAAAAGCATTGTTTTGGAAAAGGACGATATTGAGTCTGCAAAGACGGGGTTATACCGTTCCATAATGCGAAGTGTATTTTCCGGATTTGGGCGCAATGATTCAAAATCCGATATAATAGCGGAAAGAAGCGCCTTGATAAAAGTGGTGGATATGTCGAGCGGGAAAACAGTGAAGCGGGTTTACGCGAATCCAAATACAGACGGGATAATGATATCGCCTGCGGAATTTTTGGTAGACGTTTTTAATGGGGGATTGGCGAGTAGGCCGTTGCTGCTGAAAAGTTCAGGATCGGACTCGAACGATGCAGCGATAGTGAAATTCATTGCCCAGAAGTCTATATTTAGGGAGTTGGGCAATGGGCAGTATAAAGTGATGTTTACTTTTTAGGCGCGGAAAGGTTTTTGTGTGAGGTTAATTTTTTTTTAGTAAAAATAAAAAATAGCTTGCAAACTTTTAAGGGGAGTGCATTTATATAGAGCTTTAAATAAATAAGTGCGCCTTTAGCTCAATTGGATAGAGCATCTGACTACGGATCAGAAGGTTGGGGGTTCGACTCCCTCAAGGCGCGCCACTTATGAACGCGGTTTCCACCGCGTTTTTTTTTTGCAAATTGCGCGGATAATTAGGCAATTCTCAAAGTCATCAGAAATTGGCAACACTACATCTTTGCACCAAACATCTTGGAAGTAAGGAAATAATATCGATTAACGCCACAAATTGCGGAATGGGAAAAAAGAGATTAACGCAAAAGCCAGCTAAATCGGGAAGGGAAACGAGAGCAAAGACAGGGCAAAAAAATTAGGGGTAAATTGAGCAAAGCGGGTGAAAAATATCATAGAACGCTCGTTGCGCTATTTAGTTCAAGAAAGCCATCAGGTCAAAACCAAAGATTGAACAGTGTGAAAAAGTGCAATGTTGCATTCTAGCATATTACCAAATCTTTTGCGTTTCGTCCAGGCAGCAAGCGAATGGTTTGCGCCGATAATAAGAATGTGGAGATTTACAAAAAATAACGGAATAACGGAGGGCTTCCACCGCAAGATGAAGTTGATACAACGCAGAGCCTACGGATACAGAAACTTTGAAAATTACAGATTGAGAGTGCTTGTAGAATGCGGGGTGAATCTATGAAAGACAAATCTAAAAAATCAACCTATTCCACAACCTTTGGTGTTGACCCAAAAAAGACCGCCCCCTTTGGGAGCGGTCAAAAATGGTGGCCGGACCAGGAATCGAACCAGGGACACAAGGATTTTCAGTCCTCCGCTCTACCAACTGAGCTATCCGGCCAAAAATTGAAGCTCCTACTTCATTTTAAATAGACGAATATGTCAATATATTTTTTCATTTTTTTGAGGACTTTCATAATTCTTTTTACAATTTGGCTTGTATATGAGAACTGCCCACATTAAAAATTCATTAATTCTTAAGCCTTTAACTTTAAAAAATTCATATGAATTTATACAAAATACACCTGACTTTCATAATATCTATGTTTTTTGCCGCAATAGCGTCGGCAAACCCAGATTTACCGGAAAATCCAAGCCCCCTCACCGAATCCAACGCGCGACTCGGCATGCCGAATCTGATTGAAAAGCTTAAAGCAGGCGAACCTGTAAAAATTGCATATCTCGGCGGAAGCATTACTGCACAAAACGGGTGGAGAGTGCTGTCGCGCAAATTAATACAACGCAAATTCCCAAATGCAAAAGTCGAAGAAATAAACGCCGCAATCGGCGGCACCGGCTCCGACCTCGGCTGCCTAAGAGTCGGCGCAGACGTCATATCAAAAAATCCTGACGCTGTTTTCGTGGAATTTGCCGTCAACGACGCACATCAACGCCCCAATACCATTTTTAGAAATATGGAAGGCATTGTGCGTCAAATCTGGGGAAAATCGAAAGATATCGATGTATGTTTTGTCTACACCATAACTGCAAACAATATGCAAGAACTCAAAGACGGCAAGATGTCGCGCTCCGCAAGCGCAATGGAAGTTCTCGCAGACTATTATTCAATTCCGTCAATTCATTTTGGAAAGGCCGTTGCAGACGCGCTCGCCGCGGATAAAATCGTCATGAAATCCGATTCGCCTGTAAAATATGTCGACGGAGAAGCCCTCGATGAAACGTCGAAAGTTTCTCTGACTCCTGACGGGAAAATCCCATTTTCAAAAGACGGCGTACACCCGTATCCCAACACCGGCCACTTGCTTTACGCAGGGGCTTTTGCGCGCGCTTTTGAAGAATTTTCCAAAATGCCAAAAGACTCGGACGCGCTCGCTGCGGCGCGCTCTAAACCCGCCGCCGACAACCTGTCGCCCACCAACATAAAAACTATTCCATTAGCCGCCGCCGAGCTTTTTGGAGATACGGAAGACCTCTCCTGGGACTCCCCAATAATGTCTAAACAATTTTCAGAACGCGCCCCCTTTAAGTTCAAAAAGTTTAAGAAAAACTCCGGCTTCAAATTCGATTTCCACGGCAGAAAACTTGTAATGTACGTCCTTTACGGTCCCGGGGGCGGCGAGGCGACAATATCGATAGACTCTCAGGCTCCGCGCAAAATAAGATTTTTCGACGGATATTGCTCCTATTATAGAATGATGCCCATTCTAATTTTTGAAGGCAACGACGGCCGCCATATCGTAGAATTCAAAATGTCAGACTCTAAAATAGACAAGCGCTCCATTCTATTGCCGTCTCACCAGCAAGATTTCGATAAAAATCCCAAAAAATACGAGCCTGCAAACGGATATGCGTGCTGCCTGTATATAGTCCAATAAATCGGGATAATATCGCCGCCTTGTTATTCCGGGTTGACGCCGTGATTATGGAGGGCAAATAGCCCCCGCAAAAACATTCCCAGCAAAAAAAAAGAGCTTTCGCTTGAATACGAAAGCTCTTTTTTAAATCTATTTACGGCGCGCCAAGCTAAAAGAATTTTTTGTAGAAGGGCTGCGAAGATGATCCCTTATTGTTGTCGTCTCCGCAAAGCACTGCAAATTCTTCGAGTTTCTTGCGCTGTTCGTCAGTTAGGCGTGTCGGAACCTCTATGTTTATTCGCACGTACAAGTCGCCAACTCCGCCGCGCAGGCTCGGCATTCCCTGCCCTTTCAGCCTCATCAGCGCTCCCGGCTGGGTTCCAGGCGTTATTTTCAATATCGCCTTTTTGCCGGTCAACGTCTCAACTTCAACCTGCCCACCAAGGGCGGCAAGCGTAAACTTTACGTTTATGTCCGTGTACAAATCGTTGCCTTCGCGCTCAAACCTCGGATTCGACGCAACAACTATTACGACGTATAGGTCGCCGCTCGGGCCGCCGTTGTATCCGGCGTTCCCCGCGCCGCTTTTTCTAAGCCTCGAGCCTGTGTAAACTCCCGCAGGAATGTCTATCTTAACTTCGTTGCGCTCTCTAATGCGCCCCTCGCCGCCGCAACGTGGACAAGGATTGTCAATTACAGTGCCCGTGCCGTGGCATGTCGGGCAAGGCTGGCTGAATCTTATCGGCCCTTTGGCCATATTTACTCGCCCAGTCCCGCCGCATTTGGGACAAACCTTGCGGCTCTCGGCACTCTTCGAGCCAGTCCCTTTGCAGTCAGGACATTCAACAAGACGGTTGTACCTTATTGTGCGCGATGTCCCCTTCGCAGCGTCTTCAAGCGAAATCTCCAATTCTACGCTTATGTCGGATCCGCGCTCCGGCGCATTTACGTCTTCCTCTTGCATTCCGCCGCCGCCCATGCCGCCAAAGAAATCGTAAAATGCGCCGCCTCCGCCGCCGCCAAATACTTGACGGAATATGTCGTACGGATCTTGGAATCCGCCGTATCCGGCCGCGCCGCCGCCCATGCCGCCCTGTGTGAATGCGGCATGCCCAAATTGGTCGTATTTTGCGCGCTTCTCTTCGTCGGACAATACTTCATACGCCTCGGAAACCTGCTTAAATTTCTCCTCCGCCGCCTTGTCGCCAGGATTGTGGTCCGGGTGGTACTTTAATGCGAGCTTCCTGTACGCTTTTTTTATCTCTTGGGCTGTCGCATTTTTGTCAACGCCCAATACTTTGTAAAAATCTTCCGCCATAAAAAGTCTCTATTTCTTCGGCTTGCCGCTCGAAACAACAACGCTCGCGGGGCGCACAAGTCGCCCATGTATCTTATATCCCGCGCGCATTACCTTTATCACTTTGTTCTCTTCAACAGTGTCGCTCGGAGAATGCGATACGCACTCCTGCGTATTGGGGTCAAAATCCGACCCTTCGTCGGCAATCTCTTCCACTCCGTAGTTCGCAAGCACTTTCTTTATTTGCGAATACACCATTTCGACTCCCTGCAACAGCGTCTTTGCGTCGTTTGACGTCTTTGCAGCCTCTATCGCCATTTCAAGATGGTCTACAGAGGGTATTAGCTCCTCTATCAGCGGCTGCACCGCAAACTTTGCAAGCTCCTGCTTCTCGCGCTGCACCTTTCGTCTGTATGTATCCAAATCGGCAAGAGTGCGCATGTATAAATCTTTATTCTTTTCAGCCTGCGCCACGGCATCGTCCAAACGTCTCATCAAATCTGTGGCGTTCATCGCCTGCTCTTCCGCGCACATATCGTCGGCGGCGCGTTCGGCGTCGGTTTCCGTGGCCTCGCGGCCAGGTATCGGTTCGAGTTCGGGCGCGCGAGCCGATTCGAGCGGCTTCAAACCTTCTTTTCCCAATTCCGCTGAATCCTCATTTGCGCCCCGGTTATTCTCGTGTTTATGCTTCATGGTTTAACTTAAATTTTATTTATCGTAAAATATGACAATTCTGTTAGCTAAAAAGTCTCATATTTCGGCGTATTTTTCAAGCGCCTATTTCTCCGCCCGATTTTCCAACCACTTCAATGCCCCGTCCAAGTCAGAAAATCCACCATCGAGCTGCACCTCGTACGCCTCCGACAATATATCCTTGAATTTGGCCGAAGGAACCATGCCACGCTCAATAAGATGCCGCCCCATCAATATCGGCGCCGGCGCGGAATCGCGCACGCTAAGCTCGCGCGCCCTCTCGGAAATCCATACACCCTGCGGCGAGTCGCCAGGCTCTATCGGAGGACGCCCGTTGCGGTCCGCGGAATCGACCCTAACAAGCCTGTCTATTCGCTGCACTTTCCGCGCAAGCCTCCTTATAGCAGAATCGCCCGCCCCGCTGCGCCATAAATCCAAAACCGCCATGTGCCGCTCAACAAGCACGCATACCTGCTCTACCAGCGATTTCTCGCGCGTCATTCTGCCTAAGAATTTCAGAGTGGGCTTCACGCCCAGAATATCGTGCCCGTAAGAATGTATCTTGCCGTCGTCCCCCCTCTTGGTGCATAGGGGCTTGCCCAAGTCGTGGCAGAGCACGGCGAGGCCTACAATTAAGTCTTCGCGCTCGTCGCCTATCCTCTCTTTCGCAAAATGGTCGAGGCAAAAGCCCGTATGCACAAAAACGTCCCCCTCCGGATGCCACTGGGGATCCTGCGGGCACCCTACGCATGCGGCAAGCTCTGGAAAATATTTCACCCATCCGCAATCCCGCAAGAAATTCAGGCCGGACGATATTTTTACACCTTTTAAAATTAGTTTCTTCCACTCCTCAAACACCCTTTCCGGCGCCAGTTCGCCAAACGGAATCTCCGAACACAGTGCAACTGTCTCGGACGCGGGCGCAAGGCCAAAACGCGCTATGAACTGCATCGCCCTAAGCACGCGCAGCGAGTCCTCCGCGAATTTGCCGGACGTATGGCGCAATATCCTGTTTTTCAAATCTTCCCTTCCGGAATATGGGTCCACAATCTCTCCGGTCAGGTAATCGCACAACATCGCGTTTATAGTAAAGTCTCGGCGCGCGCATGCGGCCTCTACGGGCAGAAACGGATCGCACTCAATTTCAAACGACTTGTGTCCTTCGCCGACCTTGCGCTCCCTCCGCGGAACGCTCACGTCTATGTCGTATCCTTTAAGAATCCAAACGCCAAAACTTTTTCCGACTACTTCAAACCGAAAGCGGCGCGACAATATGCTTTCTATGCGCTCAGGTGCAAGCCCATAGATTTCCATGTCGACGTCTTTCGGCGCTATTCCAAGCAGGGCGTCCCTCACGCAACCTCCGACAAGATACGCCCGCCCGCCAGCTTCTTTTACAGCCGAGCTTATCCAACGGCAGGCTTCGGATTCGCGTTTTGAGAGTTTTATCATTTTATAGTCGCTCCGCATTTGGCAGCGTTTGTTTTTATTTTGGAAGAATTGCGCGCATTTTGTAATCGGATACTTTTATGTTCCTTCGGAGCCTCATTTTTATCCGGCAAACTTGCGCGCAAAAATTCATCGGCAATCGCGCCATTGCAATGCAAGCATCTTCCTCTAAAATCCGGCAGCAATAATGCCGGCTGCGCGCAATTTAAAAAAATTCGGCGCGAATTTACTTTTGAAGCATTATTTTGGAAGACGCGCCGCAGCAAAATATTTCGGCGCGAATTACTTTATATCGTAAACGAGCAATTTGCCGCCTGCGGGCTTCAAGTAATTCTCGACAAAGTTTATATGCACGGGGTGTGACGAGTAGCGTTTAAGCCCCTCTTCGTCGTTTTCAAAAGCGACCACCAAAGCTACATCAAAAAAATCGTCCACAACCGGGCGCTCGCTTGGAACGGGCTCTCCGCAATGAAAAAATTTAACGCCGTCTATCGCGCGCAACGTCTCGACCCCCTCGCGCAACAAGGAAACTTTATCGGCGTTTCTCGTCCTAAAAATAACTACATGTGTAAGCATTTTCGTAAAAATAAAATTAAGCAATTATACCCCGGAATCTTATTTCCCGAGTCATTGGAGATAAAATATTAATCCTTGGCAGAAATTTTAATAGTATGGATTCCGCGTATAGGCGCACCTTTGCCATCCAACAATTTTACCTTTTTACCATTGCGGAATATTTCAATATTTTGCGCATCGGTGACGTCCAGATTTATTTTAGTTTTATATTTGAACTCTTTTTTCTCTCCTGCAGAAATAAGCCCTGAATAAATGGGATTCTTGGCATCGCTTGGATAGTATAGCTTGATATATGTGTCGTTTGTTGCCGCTATACCCAACAAATACTCTTTCGCAGCAGTTGCGCCGGCCGTATCCGCGCCGGAAACGGGCTGCCCAGACGCCGTTGTCGAAACAGAAGAAGCCGCCATATTTATATCGGGGTTTTCCTCCGGCGCATTTGGGCGCACGAGCGCCGAAATTCCAAAAACAATGACCGCAACCGCCAAAAGAACGCCGACAAACACTGCGCCAAGCTTTATATACTTCATTTGATCCTCGGGAATCGAATCGTCCGATTCTTCAAGCGAAGTGTCGTACCGGGATTCCATAGGCTGCGGGGGCTCCACGTCCTTTGGTGATGCCGGCGCAATGCGTTCAAGCAAGTTTTTCGCCTTGCGTGAATCCCCGCGGCGCGAGGCTTGCAGTGCCGCGTATTCCGCAAGAATTTCGTCCACATTCAGCTTCAAAAACGATGCGTATATCCTCAAAAATCCGCGCCTGTAAATTTCCGGCAAATTAAAGTTGAATTCGCCAGACTCCATATTGGCTATAATATCAGTACGCAGGCGCGTTTGATCGGCCACGTCTCTCAAAGTATAGCCCATGGCGTTCCTTGCCGCCGACAATTTTTCTCCCAAATTTTTCATCGCACATAAGTCAATTATCCAAAAGCTGTTTTTGCAACACCAAAAAAGCATATTTGGCATATTTTTTGGCTTCCAAGCCCCGCAATTTTTTGTCCGCAGGTCAGCGATTTTTTCTCACTCCGAATGCAGGGGCGGAAAGCAGCTTTTCGCACTCGATTTTTAAATCCTCCCACCTATCCCAATCAATATCTGGAGCTAAGACTATGCAGCGCATTAGACTCTCCCATTCAAGAATCGCGCGCTCAATGTCCCCGCGCGACAAAGTCGGCGTTTCAAAGGACTGCGCACTTCTGCCACCGCGTATCTCGCGCACTATTTCAGACGCCCCGGCCCCGTATTCGGTCGGGACTCCTCCGCGCAGATACCCTTTAAGTGTCGCACCGAATGTCGCCACGCGGCATAAGTCCGCCATGCGGGTGGACGCCTCCGCCTTTATTTCCGACAGCGCAAAACGCCGTCCCGCCCTAAGGTTCGCAATATCAAACGATATGTCTTCAACCGCATACGAGGCGTCCTCAAGCGCGGCGGCTATTGCCAACCCCTCTCCTTTTGAAAAAAATGAAAATATTTTTCCGCGGCGCGTCAGCGCAAAATTTTCTCCTATCAACCCGAGCCTGCCC
>UMAM01046283.1_pt1 | contig 25638 bp, 19 predicted proteins | sample 1963711 | NCBI WGS metagenome assembly UMAM01 (sample SAMEA4835916, study PRJEB28245) | human gut metagenome | biome: gut microbiome; material: fecal sample | place: Denmark | collected 2008
AAATGTCGCGAAGCGACAAAGGGGACGGGCTCCCGTCAGGAGCCGGACGCGAGTTTGCGAGCGGACGACGGGTAGACGAAAGAAAAGCGAGACGAGAGTAAAATGTGAAAAATTAAAGAAACGGCAAGTATCAAAGGATACTTGCCGTTTTTGGAGCAGGTGAGGGGAATCGAACCCCCGTATTCAGCTTGGGAAGCTGATGTTCTGCCATTAAACTACACCTGCTTACGTGCTACGCTGAATATTTTATCATTATTTTTACAATAAATCAATAGTAATATGATACGCGGCACAGCTTAGCGGGGTAGGTCGCGCTGTCGCTTAATATTACAGCTTTTCCACGGAGAGCCTCAGCCTTTTCAAATCGTTTTCGTCGGGATGAGACAGAGCACGGTCAAAGTTTTCAATCAGCATATCGAGATTCGGCACGGGATTCGGCAGGCTTTTCATTTTGATATAGCGCTCCCTGACCGTTTGCGGCATTTTCCCCTGACACATATACTCACCGACTGTGATGTTGCTGCCGCTAATGCTCTTTTTTGTATTTGCGAGGATTTTTTTGAAGTACTCCTCGTCTCCGCCGAAGCCAGCCGTTCCGAAAAGAAAAATTCTTTTATTTTTCAGCTTTTCGAGCAAATCCAAGGTCGCCTTGTCGGCGGTTCCCTTATCCGTCCAAAAGCCTATAAACAAAATGTCGGATTGTGTATCGGCGTTTTCGCTCACTCCGAAATAATTGCAGTTTTCCTCCGGCAGCGCGTCGCGAATGGCGTCGGCGAGCAGCCTCGTGTTGCCTGTCGGACTGCTGAAAATAATTGAATAGCTTTTATCTGTCATGATGAACCTCTTTGTTTGTGCGGCATATCACATATGCGGCGAAATTATGTTATAAATTATTATATAATTACGACGGCAAACAGTCAACAGCCGCAAATGCCGAAAGCATATACAGAAAGTAAGCTTTTCTGTGATCGGCAATAAAAAGGCTTTCGTCTCACCTGAAACGAAAGCCTTAATTTTATGTGTTTATGCTTGACGTTACGGCTTTGAGCCGCGCTTCAAAGCCTATTCAGTCCTTGAGCTCGTCAACATACTCGGTATGCTCACGCAGATACTTTTTATCCTCGGGCTTAAGGTCAAGGCCTATGGTTCCGCCCGGATTCATAAGGTAATCGGGGTCAAAATAGTTTTTAAGCGTGCGGATTATGCCGTATTCCTTTTCGCCGAGGTAGCCCTCAAGCCACGGGGCAAACATCTTTCCAATACCGTGGTGGTGGCTGATTGCCGCACCGCTCTTCTGTATGGCGTCGAGAATTGTTGCGTGATAAGCACGGAACTCCTCTTCGTCCTGCATTTTAGTCATAAAGATGAAGTAGAGGTTGGCGCCCTGCGGATAGCAATGCGACATATGAGTTGTAACGATTGTGTTCGGAAGCTTATGGCAAACCTCACGAACCTCACGGTGAACACGAGCCATATTTGACCAGTTGACCGTGCACTCAAGCGTATCAATCATAAAGCCGAAATCCATGAGTGTATCGCGAAGATACGGGTCGTTGAAGCGGCCCTTTTCCCAGCCCTTGCATACGTAGCCGGTCATCGGGATACCGCCGTGCTTAACGGCAATTTTCATTATGTTGTGCGCAACGTTTCTTGAGAAGCCCTTTTCGCCGTCTGTAAATCCGAGGAAGAGACAGCGCTCAAAGTCCTTGTAGCCCAATTTATCAAGAAGAGGCTCAAGCGGCGTTTCGTCAACGTTGTAAAGATGGAGCATTAACGAAGTCTCCTCCGGGTCTGAAAGACGGAAAACAGAGGAGAAGCCGCACTCGCACTGCATCATTTCACGAGCGGCGCGCATAGCTGTCGGCCAGTCCTTGAACATATAAGAAAAGCGTTTTCTGTTTTCGGGCATCCAGCGGAAAAACTTGAGCGTGACCTCGGTAAGAACGCCGAAGGTGCCCTCGCCGCCCATCATGACCTGATTGAGATTCGGTCCCGTTGCCTCTCTCGGATAGTGACTTGTCTCGATTTTACCTATCGGTGTGGCGTATTTCTGCGAAACAACTATATCGGCTATGGTGCCGTAATAGGTGCTGTTCTGACCGGCACCGCGTGTGACGGTCCAACCGCCGACGGAGGAATATTCAAACGACTGCGGGAAGTGGCCGCAGGTGTACGGACGCTTTGCGCCGAAAAGGCTCTGAGCGTTTTGAAGCGTTTCCTCAAGCTTTGGTCCGGACATACCTGCCTGAACGGTAATGGTCTGGTCGGTCTCATTGAATTTAATGACCTTGTTGAAGTTGCGGCGCATATCAAGAGAAACGCCGCCGTTAATGGGCTCAACGCCTCTTGTAACCGACGAGCCGCCGCCGTAAACATAGAGCGGTATTTTATTCTTTGTGACGTAGGCTACGATTTTCTCAATCTGCTCGCTTGTCTCCGGAAAAACAACAAGGTCGGGAAGAGAGTCAAAACGACGGTGACGCATTCTGAGAAGATCGTACATTGTCTGTCCGTAGGAAACAGCGAGACGGTCGTAGTCGCTCTGTGAGACGTTCTTTTCGCCGACTATTGCGGCAATGGCCTTTACGTGCTTTTTGTCAATCTTCGGAGCGTGCTCTTCGCCGAGATTTACGGGGTCAAGACCCAAATCGTCATTATACTGCATAAACTCCTCGTCCTTGAGATTGCAGCGTTTTTTAACATATTTGTAAAGGCTCTCCTTCGGATATTTGAAGAAGTCGGGGTCGCCCCAGCGGAAAATTGAACGATAGCTGTTCTCAGGTGCTCTCTGAAGCATCCATTTAGGCTCAAAGCCCTTATACGGTTTTGTACTCATTATCAGTGTCCTCCTGTTTGAAAATGATGTAGGTATTTTTCTATTGGCTTTAATCTTGAGGCAAGGTGAGAATACGCCTTGCCGTAAATTTTCATATAGGTTCGGTGGTTTTCCTCGTTCGGAATAAATACGTCTTTTTTATGTACCATATGCTCTATGGCGTCCTCATAGCTACCGTAAACGCCCTGTGAAATAAACGCAACCATGGCACAGCCGACTGCGCTCGCCTCGTGAGTCTGAATACGGTGTACGGGCAAGCCGAATACATCTGCGGCAATTTGACATACGACCGGGCTGCTGGAGCCGCCTCCGCCGGCATAAAGCTCATCTACCGTGACGCTTGAGCGTTTTTGCATTTTAACGAGCCCGTGGTACAGCTCTAAGCAGATGCCCTCTATTATGGCGCGATACAAATGATAACGCGTATGGAAATCCGAAAAGCCTATAATTGCGCCGCTCGCGTTCGGGTTCGTGATGCCCGGAGTCCAAAACGGCTGTAAAATAAGTCCGCCTGAGCCTGCCTCAATATCCTTGATTTTATCGTCAAGATAACGCTCTATGCAAACGCCCTCCTCGGCGGCGTCAACCTTATCCTTCGCGGCAAACTGCTCTATAAACCATGAAATCATCCAAAATCCGCGATAGACCTCGAATTCGGGATTGAACATATCGTTCGGAACAGCCGGATAAGCCGGCATATAAGGCTGCGGTTCAAAATATTTTTTAACCGCCATCTGTAAGGTTGAGGTCGTGCCGAAGGAAATTGCCGCTCGGTTTGATTTTACAACGGACATACCGATGGTTTCACAGCCTTTGTCGGAGCCGGTTGCTATAAGCGGAAGTCCCATTGGGATGCCCGTTTTTTCGGACGCATCTTTTGTGATTTTACCTATAACCTCGCCCGACGGAACAAGCTCACAGAGCTTTTCGGACGGAACATTGCACACGCAGCGCGTGAGAGCACCGGGTTTCATCCAACGGCGGTTTTTGTAATCAAACGGTACGTGACCTATCATATTTGCCACGGAATCCTTAAGCTCGCCCGTCAAAAGATAGTTGAGATATGACGGCAGCATAACGTATTTGTCTGTTTTGGCCCATATTTCGGGCTCGTTTTGCATAATCCAGTTGCCGGTAGAGGCTCGGTAAATCATATCTACCGATTCTCCCATTCCCACAAGCGAAAACAATGCGCGTTTTGCTGCCGGAATCTGCCCGTCCTCGTCGGCCTCACGCTCGTCGAGCCATAATATTATATCGCGAAGCGGACGTTTGTCTTTGTCGAGGCAAAGCACCGTGTCACGTATGCAGGTAAGGCATACGGCTGTTATGCGGTCAAGCTTATCGGTATTTCTCTCGATAACCTTTTTTGACATTTCGGCTATAATGTTAAAATAAAAATCCGGGGTCTGTTCTGCCCATCCAGGCTGTTTTGATAAATAAGGAACCTTGTATTTTTGCTGCTCCTTATCCTCAAAGTCTCCACTCTCATTGACAAGCAAGCATCTTGCACTCTGCGTGCCGACGTCAAAGGTCAGCACAAGTGACTGTTCCATTAAAGATTTTCCCCTCTTTCTTTTTTAAGGTTGCTTCTTCTCGTCCTTCAGGATATTGCTTGTTGCAATCAAATCCACGCCGAGATTGAGAATATTCGGTACAACGACTTCCTCTCGTCCGAGTCGTTTTGAAACGGTGATACGGTTTACCTCGTGCATCAGGTCGAAAATTCTGTTTTTGGGAATCGACCCCGATACGCGAACGGGCAGAACCGGTACCGAAGGGAAGGCGGTGCGCACCGTTGTGCAAACGGTGCGGCGCGGGTCGGTCATTTCGCTTACGGCGAATTCTTTGCCCCTTTTGCAGGTGTTGCCGGTCACAACAAGCTCGTCGCCGTCTGATGTAATCGTCATTCTGCACGAACGGGGACAAACGATGCAAACCAATTCTTTTGTCATTTTACACCGTCTCCTTTACCGAGTCTTTCCAGCCGAAGCTCCACTCGGCTGTTTTCGTTTAATTCGCATGCGCTGAAATCAATCGTGAGATTTTCCATTTCGGGCGGACGCATAAATGCGTAACGCTTTTTAAGTATTTCCTTACCGTCCGCGTAAATATGAAGCACACAGTTGTTTTCCTCCTCGCGGACGCGGAAATACAGGTCTGTTTTACTGTTATCCTCGTTGAGATTGAGCCTTTGCGGCACTGCGTACAATAAGCCGTCGCCCGGGGTTATCTCAATAAGCCGTCTTTCTCTGCCCGAATAAACGGCGGCTGATTTTCCCGCCTGCTCGGCGTTCTGCGAAACAAAGTCAACCAAATCGTTGACGTGCAAAGCGTTGCCGCAGCTGAATACGCCGTCGGTACTCGTCATACACTGGCCGTCGCATACGGGACCCTTTGTGCGTGGGTCAAGCTTTACTCCGACGGACTCGGCGAGCTCGTTTTCGGGAATCAATCCGACCGAGAGAATCAGCGTGTCACATTCGACGCGGCTCTGTGTGCCGGGTATCGGAGCCATATTTTCGTCAACCTTTGAAATCTCAACTGCTTCGAGCCTGTCAACTCCGAACACGCGAGTGACGGTGTGCGACAGGTGCAGCGGAATGTCATAATCGTGCAGGCATTGATGCAGGTTTCTCGTAAGTCCCGACGGCGTAGGCTTTGCCTCATAAACGCCGAGAACCTTTGCGCCCTCAAGCGTAAGCCGGCGCGCCATGATAAGTCCTATATCTCCCGAGCCGAGAATTACGCATTTTTTGGCGGGCATAAGCCCAAGCAGATTTGTAAAATGCTGTGCGGTTCCGGCTGTGAAAACGCCCGCAGGACGCGTACCGTGAATAAATACCTGCTTGGCGGTACGCTCGCGACAGCCCGTAGCCAGCACAAGCGCTTTTGCCGTAAATATCGAAACGCCGCTTCTGCCGACGGTATGCACCGAAAAGCTTCCGTCGCCGTTTTTGTCTATTTTCGTGACAAACGTCAGGGTGCTGTATTCGATATTGCGTTTGTACAGCTCATCCTCAAACCGCTCGGCGTATTCCGGACCGGAGAGTTGCTCGCCGAAGTGATGAAGACCGAAACCGTCGTGAATGCATTGCTTGAGTATTCCTCCGAGCCTTGCCTCTCTTTCAAGAAGGAGAACCTTGGCACCGTTATCATGAGCGCTTATCGCCGCCGCAAGTCCGGCAGGGCCGCCGCCGACAACGAGTACGTCATAGTTACCTGTCGTCATCACTCTTCGCCTCCTTCGTTTACCTTTGTTTCGCCGTATGTTATCACCGCTTCCGCCGAGGATTTTTTAACCTCATACAGCGGAACGCCGAGGAATTCGGCAATTATTTTGGTGACAAGCGGCGAACAGAAGCCGCCCTGACAACGTCCCATTCCCGGTCTTATGCGCTTTTTGATACCGTCAACCGTCGGAACACATATCGGGGATTTCAAAGCGTCGAGAATTTCGCCCTTGCTGATTTGCTCGCAGCGGCAAATAATCTCGCCGTAGTCGGGATTTTCGGCTATCATTTTTTCTCTTGTATCGTCGTCCATTTCGCGAAGCACGGGAACGCCCTTGCGAATGGGATTATAATTGTTGTTTTTTTCAACCGTCTCGGTCTTGCCGAGCATATCGACCGCAAGCTCCGCCATATCGACGGCAACCGCGGGAGCGGTTGTAAGTCCGGGAGATTGAATACCGGCTACGTGAATCAAATTCCTTGTTCTTCTGCCGGGTTCAAGTATAAAATCCTCCTCAAAGGTAGGAGCGCGAACGCCCGTGAAATAAGTGATTATATCACGTTTTGACAGCGCCGGCATTGTTTGAGTCTGCTTGTCGAAGACGGTTTTAATGCTCTCGGCACGTGTTTCCGTGTTTTCCTTTTCAACCGTTTCTACGGCGTCGGGTCCGACGAGAAGATTATCGTGGACGGTGTGCAATATGCCGCCGCCCTTTGAATGGGTTTTACCGTGAACGCTTATGTCCTTTACGGAGGCTACCGAGTGCATATATGCGCCTGCTTTTTGGTCAAGAATCGAGTTGGTTCCTCGACGCGGATGAATCGAGAAAAATCTGTCATCCGCCATGGCGGCAATGTCCTCGGCAAAAACGCCTGCGGCGTTGATAACGATTTTCGGATGAATAACGCCTCTGTTGGTGGTAACGCTTATGATGTTATGCTCCGACACCTCCATGGAGAGCACGGCGGTGTTAAGGCTTACCTGCGCGCCGTTTTGAACGGCGTTTTCGGCATAGGCTATGGTGAGTCCGTACGGGCAAACACAGCCTGCGCTCGGATTATACATTGCGAATTTTGTTTCCGGTGTGAGGTTCGGCTCGCGGCGCATAAGCTCCTTGCCCGAGATTATCTCGGTGTCCTCTATGCCGTCGTGATGCTTCCGCCAAAAAGCATACAGACCGATAAGCGGCTTCAGCGCGGCGTTGCGGAAAAGCACATATTGACCTACCTGCTTAAACGGAACGTCAAGCTCACGGCAAACGTCTGCATACATATGGTTTGCGCGGCGAATGTACTTGTGCTTGAGCGAGCCTTTGCCGAGGTCGATTCCGGGGTGCACCTCGCCGTCGTTGCGTCCCGACGCCTGAAGCGCGAGGTCTGCCTCCTTGTCTACAAGTAAAACGTCAAGCTTCCACTTGGTCAGCTCTCTTGCTATCGAAGCACCTGAAATGCCGCCGCCGATAACAAGCACGTCGGGTGTTCTGCCCTCGAGGAAATCATCCTTGAGAGACGGCAGACGCGTCGGAGCGGGCTGTTCGCCCGTGTAAACAATATCGTTGACAATATGCGTTGTGCTGAATTTTTTTGCCGCCGCTTGGCAAGCCGCGACGATTTCGCCCCAATCGGAGCTTTTGCCTCGAACAAAAATCGAGCCGTTCTCCTTTGAAGCACTGAATTTTCCGCCGAAAGTCTTTTTCAATTTTTTGTTAATTGATGATATGTTCATAACTTCAAGCCTCTTTTAATCAGCCTTGCAGTCGGTCACGCGCCCGACTGTGCATAAAAAATATGTCGGTTAACTGACCGACTCATAAGCCAAGTATAATTCCGTAAAAAGCATTTGTCAATACTTTTAACTAAAAAAATCACTCTTACGTATTTTTTTTGTGAATATTGTTTTGTAGACATTGCTGATTGTTCGTGTTATACTTTAAGAAATTTTGCAGGAGGGTATTATGGCAGCTCAAAGACCCGAAAATATAAACGAAATCATACTTGATACTGCTGAGGAGCTTTTAAAGGTAAATTCCTTTTCGGAGGTGACTCTCGCGAAAATAGCCGAAAAGGCGAATATTTCGAAGGGCACGCTGTATTACTATTATAAAAGCAAAAACGAAATACTTTTTGCCGTTACCGACCGCTATCTTTCGCGCCAATGGGACGAGCTGATACAATGGACGGAAAACAAGGAAAAGGATACCTCGCCGCACCGTCTTGTAAATTATGTAATCGAGAGAAATATAGCCTATGCCGGGCTCAGGCTTCACCTCTTTGACGCGGCATTGCTCGGCGACGAGGAAATCAGAGCTAAGCTGATTCATCGCTATGATGAATTCCAAAAGCTTATTTCGGCAAAAATCGCCGAGAGAACAGACGTTGTTTCTGCCGACTATTTCACTTGGCTTATTTTGATGGTTTCCGATGGTATTATTATTCAAAACAGCCTTAAAAACGAGTCCTTCGATACTCGGAAATTTCTTGAGAACAGCACCGAATACATTAAAAAAATCGAGAATATGCATAAGCCGCAATAAACGAAAGCCTCCGTCTTAATAACGGAGGCTTTTTACTGCCGTAAAAGCAGAAAAGGGAAACGAAAAAAATTATACTTTGTGCTTTTTCTTTTTGCGCAGGCCCGCCGTGACGCCTGTTACGCCGCCGCTGACAAGCAGCAGGGAAATCCATAAAGCGAGGTCGCTTGCATTGCCGGTTCGGGGAGACTTCGGATTGCCCGGCAGCTTAGCCGTTACGATGTCGGCCTTTTTAATTTCGTTTATACCGTCTTTGTCGCTGTAATACTTATCACAGCCGCCGCAGTACCAATACTCGATATTGCCCTCGGCATCCTCGGTTGCCGCCTTTGCGGGGATATACTTTAAGTCGGTGTGGTTCTTCGGGTCAGGCTCTCCGTAGGCTTTGCCGCAGACCTCGCATACCGCTTTTTCGGCGCAGGTTGCCTTGCCGCCCGAGCAAGCCATTGTTTCAACACCCTTGCAGCCGTCCACGGTGCATTCACGGCTATGCGTGCCGTCGCCGTTTGATGTCCATTCACCAAAGGTGTGCCCGCCATGGACCGTCACGGTCATCTCGGCGGTGTTGCCTGCCTTATCGGTGACAATGATTTTCTGTTCGCCGTCCGCAGGAGAGAGAGTAAAGCCGCCGTTTTCATCAAGCGTGACCTTTGTGCCGTTTACGGTAACTGTATCTATATACTTCTCGTCAATTGTAACTGTCTGTGCCTCGCAGTAGGTCTTGCCGTTTTCAATGCCGCCGATTACAGGCCGGATATTATCAAGCGTTATGCGGTCGGAGCGAAGATATGTTATGTTCATGCTCTCGTCAACAAGCATTGCATAAACAATATATTCTCCGTTAGGCTCTATTAAAAACGGCTCATCATACGCATTGTATACAAGAGAGCCGAGTTCCGTCTCAGAGAGGTCCCGATTTGTCACCAGATAAGAGACAAACACGGTTCCGCTGTTATCGGAGGCGTTTATCGTTACCTCCTGCGTGTCCTTAAAGAACAGACCGAAGGTCAGCTTGTTTAAGAATTCGCGCCATTTATTTGTGCCTATGATAATTTCGCCCGTGGGCTTTTCAATATCCTTCCATTTCGCTTTGAGCGTTATATTTTCGGCAGGCATGGTCGTGGGAATTTCCGTGTCCCACCCCGTGAAGGTGTATCCCTCTCTTGTCGGGTCGGCAGGTGCGGTAATTGCCGTGCCGTAATCCTGTGTAATGGGAGCAATTTCGCTGCCGCCTGCCGTATCAAAGGTAATTGTGTATTGATTCGTGTTCCAAACTGGATAGAGCGTCAGCGCCTCGTTTTTGGTATAAACATCATCAAAGCCGTACACCTTTTCGCCGCCGTCAACGGTCGCCCAGCCTACTTGCGTGTGCCCCGTGCGAGTGAACAAAGCACCTCGCAGCGTGAGATTGTCATTGTAAAGCTTAACGTCCGTTACCGCGTCACCCTCGCCGTTTTCTCCGGGCTGATAGGTCACATCCCAAGCGCCCGTGATACGCACATAGGTCTTGCCCGAAAGCTGCGGCACGGCAGCCTCTGTGGCATCCTGTGCCGAAGAGCCCGTGAACAGCCGCGCACCGTCTCCCATTTCCAGATAGCCGATATCTTGATTCCGCAGCGTAATGGCCTGCGGATCGCCCGTTACGGTAAGCGAGCCGCTGTCTATGGTAAGAAAGTACGCCGTGAGCCCGTCCGTCATGGTGACGCTGCCGCCGCCATACTGGGTGTACTGGCCTAGCGTCAGTGCGCTGTTCAGCGTCAGCGAGCCGTTGCCGAGAATGGAAAGGGTGTTATTGCTCTCGATAATTTCGTTCAGGCTTCCGATGGTATTCTTTCCGTCCAGCGTGATAAAGAGCGGGTTTTCACGTCCGATATACTTTTCGCTCAGGCGCACAGAGGTCAGGTCGGCATTTTTGAGCTTCAGATTCGTGAAGACACTGCCGTACTTTTCAATCTTGCCGGTCGAATAAATTTCCAAAATATCCTTGCCTGTCAGATTTCCTGATGCCCTAAGAGAAGTAAGGCTTCTGCCCTTAGGCAGAACAAAGGAGGCAGTTCCGTCGCCGAAAATATCGGTATAATTGTCCGGCGTAACCTCGACCTCGCCGTCGCCCCGATCCAAAAACAGACCTAAGCCGCCATAGCAAGCGATGAGGCTCGAAACATCCGCCGGAACGGTATCGCCGGGCTTATAGAAGTTAAAGTTATCATCTGCCCACCACAACTGTGCATCTGCCGAAATGCCGTCCGGGCGGGGCAGTCCCTCGGCAGAGGGAGCTTTGAAGCTCTCGCCCTTTTTCACGATAATATTGATCCAGTTCTGCTGCTCGCCGGGCATAAATTTACCCGTTAGCAGCTCTACTGTTTTCAGGCTGTCGGCGGCGAGATTTGTCGGCAGTTCAAGCACGGGGCGGAAACCGACGTCCCGCTCCGGAAGGGTTGGCCTTGCCCAAAATGTAGCCTGTGCAGCGAAGTGTCCACCACGAGATAGATACATTCCCTCGACATTCCCAGTACCTATATCCTGGCCGAAAGAGCGCATTTTATACCAGTTTTTGATATAATCGGCTGACTTCTGATAGATCGTATCCCATTCATTGTCAATTGGTGCAAGACCAGAGCCTTCTCCTTCATTACGGTGATGGTCTCCAACAGATGGGGCGCGGAGCGTATAGTTCACGTTACTCGCTGTATAGGTCTGGCCATAAATCAGGTTCATTTCTGCCAACGTCTCCCGCTGCAAAGAACATTTCACGTTATAGTCCGCAATAAAAAGGCTGTGCTCGTAGGGCTGCTTGGCGGTATCGGTTTCATTTTCCATCGAATAGGCATCCACCGTACCTGCATAGGTAAAAGGCACATAATGCAGGGTGCTGTCAGGCAAATTGCTGTTTACCGTTCCGGGAATATCCATTGCCGAAAGGTCAAAATAGTATCTGCCGCCGGGGGCAAGGGTGAACTGTTCGTCGACCCGCTTTTCAACCGTCAGCGTAACATCCGCGAAACCGCTTGCAAGGTCGGTTTTGCGGTCGCCGTTGTACTGCTCGTTGAAGACCTTCAGGGTATAGGTACCCTCGGCAAAGCCGGCAGGAATGGTAAGCTGTGCCGTACCGTCTTTTTCTGTGAGGGAGGCGTTGCTGCGGCCGTAATAGATTACATTACCGACATCATCAAAGATCAGAGCGGAAATATATTCGTTTGCGCCGGTTTTTGCGTCGGTATAGGATATCTCTACGGTGCCGCCCTTGGTGGAAGCGGAAACCTCCCAGGTAGTTCTGCTGAAATCGTTGCGCTTGCTGTCATAAAGGGTCAGCTTCCATTCGTTTCCGGTGTAATTTGGGGAAACGGGCTGCAGCCCTCCGTCGGGCTTGCCGCCCACGGCGGCGGATGCAAAGAGGACAGAGTCCAAATTCAAGTCGAAAGCGGGACGAACGCCAAACTCCTTGGAAGTAGAGTATCCACCATAGTAGCGGACTTCACCTCTACCAGCCACAAAGGCAGTGGAATAGTCTTCGTCTGGGGAGCGCAGCCACCAATAGCTTGACGCCCAACCCGGATGCTCGGGATCCACGACACGCAAATCGTTGTTTACCGCATTAGCCTCTTTTGAGGAAAGCGGCCAAAAAACAGCATTGCTTACCGCAGAACCCGCTACACCGTCGGTATTTTCCTCATCGTAGTTTCCGCTTGCAAGGGTCCGTTTTTCAACAGCATCGGTTTCTTTCGCCGTCAGCTTATCCGCAAGCGCGTCTATTGCCTCTTTCAACGCGCTGTCCGCATAAGCGTTGCTCGCACCGAACTTTGACAACCCCATGTTATTTGCCGCAAGCAGGGTCATATTCCCGGCTATGCCGGCTGCACTGTTTCCGTCATAGTCGATGACGCGCCATGCACCGGGATTATTTTCATGGTCTTGCCCGAAATACACGGTCGGTGCGCTCGCTGTGTTTACAGTTTTATTCAGTGCGTCTGTGCCGAGCTGTATCGTCTTTTGCAAACGCAAGCGCAGCGTGCTTTCCTTCTGAATATTGTAATCTGCCAGCGTGCGCCCGTTCTCAAGCTCTTTTTCGCCAAAAAACAGTCTTTGCGCATCGGGAGAAAAGCCTGTTTTTTCCTGAATTTTCTCCTTGATATTGTCAATGCTGTCGCCCGACACAACCTCGAGCGTTAAGTTTGCCTGACCGACAATGGTCAAGTCAATGTAAATCTCAATTGCGCTTGCCATCATCGGTACAAAGCTCATCATCATACAAAAGGCGAGCAGGATACTAAGTATTCGTTTTTTCATATTCTATTACCTCCGTTTTCGTGTATGTCGGCTCAGTCAAGAGCAGTTATTGTGATTGTGCCTTTGAAGCTCTCGAGACGGGTATTGTATGCCGACTGTTCAAACATGAAGTACAGCGTTATATCCTCGTCCGAGGCGTCGTAAATTCTGGTGAAATTAAAGGAATGTTGGTCGTTTGTCTGCGCTATTTTTTTGCCGTCACGTTTTATGCGTGTAACCTCACGGCAAAGGTCGTCGTCATAGCCGTCTGTCATCTGGATGGAGTAATTACCGTTGTTGTTGGACTCGTTTGATACCACCTGGAGAGAGCCGCTTATGGTGACGCTGTAAACATGACCTTTTTTGAGCGCAATCTTATCAAGATAAGTGGATATCAGGTCTCCGCTGTTTACCTTTTCATAGACGCTTAAAGCTGCGTTGCCGTTATTGAGAAATACTCTCGGAATTCTTGTTTCTGCATAAAAATAGCCCGGGCAGCTGCCGTTCTGACCGGCGTTGCCCTTGTCGCCTTTATCGCCCTTGTCGCCTTTGTCACCCTTATCGCCTTTGTCGCCTTTGTCGCCCTTTTCTCCCTTTTCGCCGTCTGTGCCGTCAACACCGTCTGTGCCGTCAACACCTGCGGCTTTTACACCGGTGTCGATTTCTCCGAACCACCAGTTGCCGTTCTCACCGATAAAAGGTGTTTTTCCGTCCTTGCCGTCAGAGCCGTTTTGTCCGTTTGTTCCGTCCTTGCCGTCGGCTCCGTCTTTGCCATCAGCGCCGTCTCTGCCATCCGCACCTTTTAATGCGGTAAGGTCGTAAAGGTTCAGCCATATTTCATCGCCGACATAACGCCATTGCAGGATATTTTCGCTTACGCGAAATTCCGGAGTTTTTCCGTTTGCACCGTCCGTTCCGTTCTGTCCGGCGGGGCCCTCTATATCGGCTATCGCAACAAGATTTTGCCACTCGTCACCCTCGTAACGCCACTGTATGTGGGTTTCGGTTCGCTGCACCTCTATGTTTTTGGCGTTAATGCCGTCCTTGCCGTCGGCTCCGTCTTTCCCGTCTATGCCGTCCTTGCCGTCAAGACCGTTTTTTCCGTCGGTACCGTTTATACCGTCCTTACCGTCGACACCGTCCTTGCCGTCTATGCCGTCCTTGCCGTCAAGACCGTTTTTTCCGTCGGTACCGTTTATACCGTCCTTACCGTCGGCACCGTTCTTTCCGTCAATGCCGTTAATGCCGTTCTTTCCGTCGGTGCCGTTAACGCCGTCTTTACCGGCTTCTCCGGCAGCGCCTCGCAGCTCGGTAAGCGCCACAAGGTCGCGCCATTCTTCTTCGGCGGGGTATCTCCATTGGATCGCCGTGCCGCTGTTGCGCACCTCCGGCAACACGGCACCGGTTTTTTTCACTTTGCCGCATCCTGCGACAAAAACAATGAAAAGCACCAAAAGCATACCTGTGAGCAGTTTTTTTCCTGTTCTCATCTTCTCTCCTCCGTTTCGCCGTCCGTAGACAGCTTAAAGTCATATTTCATTTCAAGCATGGCAAACAGCTTATGCATAACCGTGACGGCAAGCTCCCGAATATCAATCGAGCCGATAAAAGCAAGCACCTTTGCCTGTTCTTCCTCCGGTACACGATATACTCTCATTGATGCCGTCAAAAAGCGGCTGAGCTTGCGCTCCAACGGGAAATGAATATCACATTTGCGAGCCATATAGTTACGCATAAGTCCTGCCGTGCCGATTTCCATTTCGTAAAAGTCACTTTCGCTGTAATCGGGGAAATTTGCTCCGAAAATCTGCTTTAATTCCGCCGTGGTGTGCAGATAGATAAATTCCGCCGTGTCGGGCTGAGAATATGCTTCAATATAGATTTCTCGCAGGTTCTCGTTAAGCTCCGTTAGCGTGAGCTGAAGAGATGTTTCCACCGCATAGGCGTATACGGGCGGCAGCTTTTTGTCCGCAATGCTCCTCGCCACGTCAAATTGACCGCCGAACATCGATTCGGTCAAATCCAGCAGGATTTTGTCCTTGGTCGGAAACAGATTTAAATAGCTGCCCCTTGCGACGCCTGCTTCCTCGACTATTCGACTGACGGAGGTGCTTTTGTAGCCCTCCTCCAAAAACAACCGAACGCACGCCGTTAAGATTTTTCTTTTTGTTTCACTGCTATTTCTACGCAAATATATCACCTGTTTATAATATTATTAGTATGCATACCAATAATATCATATAGCATACAAAAAAGCAAGATAATGTTGATTATTAGCCCGTTATGAGTAGGTTTTGCTTAAAATAAACGGTTTTTCATATAATAATGCACTTAACCCCTCGGATAATGCAGACGCATATCCGAGGGGTTAATCTGTTTCTGTATCAAAATATATTGTTTTGAGGTGCTTTACGAGGGCTTTGCTGCTTGATTATATAAAATAAGATGCGGGAGATTCTCTGTTATTCGCATTCGCATATACTTTTTCTTGTGTGCAAAATCGAAGAGGGCGTTACCGAAAATTCGTCAAGCCCCCATTTGCAAAGCAAGGGAATAAGACGTGTATCGGCTGCCGCTTCTCCGCACATTCCGACGGGGATGCCTGCCTTTTTGGCGTTTTTGATCGTCGTTTCGATAAGGCGCAGAACCGCAGGCTGAATCGGGTCATACAGCTTTGAAACAGCGGCGTTTCCTCTGTCAACAGCCATGGTGTAGCCCGTCAGGTCGTTTGTGCCGATGGAAAAGAAATCAACCTCTTTTGCAAGCAAATCGGAAATTATTGCCGCCGACGGAGTTTCTATCATAACGCCCACGGGAATGTCGGCGAATTTAAGGCCCTCATTTTTAAGCTCATCTTTGCATTCTTCGATAAGGGCTTTTGCTCTGCGAACCTCGTCAAGTGTCGTTACAAGCGGAAGCATAACCTTTATGTTTCCGAAAACCGCTGCGCGGAGAATTGCACGAAGCTGAATTTTGAAAATTTTAGGGTTGTCAAGGCAGTATCTTATCGCGCGGTGCCCGAGAAACGGGTTGTCCTCTTTTTCGATTTTAAGGTAATCTATCGCTTTATCTCCGCCTATATCGAGTGTGCGAATGATAACCTCTTTGCCGTCCGTTATCTTTGCGACGGTTGAATATGCTTCGTACTGCTCCTGCTCTGTGGGAAGAGAGGCTCTGTCCATAAACAGAAATTCCGTTCTGAAGAGGCCTATGCCCTCGCCGCCGTTTTGCAATACGTTCTGTGCGTCCTCAGCCTTGCCGATGTTGCCGTACACATGCTTTTTTACGCCGGATTTTGTAACGGTTTCTTTTGAGAAGTATTCGTTGAGGCTTTCTTTTTCCTTCAGATATGCCGCCTGCTTGGTTTTGTATTCTTCAAGCTCTTCCTCTGTGGGGTCGGTAAATACTTTTCCCTTGAAGCCGTCTGCAATAATCATATCGCCGTCCGAGATTTTTTCAACCGCATTGACGACCGACAAAACGGCGGGTATGCCCATGGCACGGGCGAGTATTGCGCTGTGACTCGTAACGCCGCCGACCTCGGTGATAATTGCGGAAACATTTTCCCTGTTTATTTGTGACGTCATGGACGGGGTGAAATCCTTGGCGATGAGAACAGAGCCCTTCGGTACGGATGAAATATCCACACTTTTTACACCCAGAAGAATGCGCAAAAGGCTGTCTCTTATATCCTTTACATCCGAGGCGCGTTGGCGCGTAAGCTCGTCGTCAACGCCGGAGAACATATTGATAAACATCGTGCATATGCTGTCAACCGCCGCTTCGGCAACAGAGCCGTTGTCGATTGCTTCTTCCATCTGTGCGAGCATAAACGGGTCCTCAAGCATAACAAGATGTCCCTCGAGTATCTCCGCCTCTTTATTTCCGGCATTCTTTTTAAGCTCCACCACAAGTGATTTTGTTTCGTCGGAAAAGTCGGCGACTGCCGAGTGCAGACGCTTTTTTTGATGATCCGAATCGGTAAATTTTACGGATGAATAGTCAAGGTTTGTGTCCCTTATAACAACGGCCTTGCCGATTCCGAAGCCTTGAGATGCGCCGATTCCTTTAAGCATTAAACCCACCCTTTCATTAAGCCGCGGCAATATTATTCTTCGCCGAAGCCCGATGTGATAAGCTCTTCGGCTTTTTTGAGCATTTCGTTTTCGTCTGCGCCGTTGCACTCTACGGTGATTTCGCTTCCGCATTTGATGCAGCCTGCCATTATATTCATAATGCTCTTGCCGTTGATTCTTTTACCTCCGAAAACAATGTCAACCTCCGAAGAGAATTTAGACATTTCCGTTACAAAGGTGTTTGCCGGACGCATATGAAGTCCCATTTTATTAGTGATTGTAAAAGTTTTCTGTACCATAATAATTCTCCTTATGTTTGATACCTGCCGAGAGGATGATGCCCCTCGGCACGGTTTTTGATTGTTTGTTATACGGATTCTTTACGATTCTTTTTAAGAAGACCGAGCATCAGTGCTCCGACAACCGAGCCTGCAATAAGGGCTACGATATAGAGAAGAGGATGGTCGCATACTATAAATGTGAAGATTCCGCCGTGAGGTGCGGGGCATGTAACGTTGAACAGTGATGTAAGAGCACCTGCGACAGCAGAGCCTACTAAGCATGAGGGGATAACTCTGACCGGGTCGGAAGCGGCGTAGGGGATAGCACCCTCCGTAATGAAGCACAGACCCATAAGATAGTTTACGGGGCCTGATTTGATTTCTTCCGATGTCCACTTCTTCTTGTTGAAGGTTGTCGAAAGTGCGATTGCAATCGGGGGAACCATACCGCCTATCATAACAGCCGCCATAATCCATGTGTTGCCGTCGGCTATTGCAGCCGTGCCGAAAACATAAGCCGCCTTGTTGAACGGGCCGCCCATATCCGTTGCCATCATTGCCGCAAGTACTATGGAAAGAAGTATTTTGCTTGTATCGCCGAGCGACGAGAGGAACGAGGAAAGACCGGAGTTAACAACGCCTATAACGGGGTTTATAAGACACATAAGAAGGCCCATGATAAGTGTGCCGAAAAGAGGATAGATAAATACGGGCTTTATTCCGTCCATTGATTTCGGGAGCCAAGAAAATGCCTTTTTGAGGAGATTTACAATAATACCGGCAAGGAAACCTGCGAGCAGAGCACCGAGAAAGCCCGACACCGCTTTGTCGTCTCCGGTAAGGCTTTGGTTTTCAATCAGCGAGCTGAAGGTGTAACCGTTTGCCGCAAATACGCCGCCTATCATACCGGGCAAAAGACCCGGTCTGTCGGCAACGGACGATGCGATATAAGCCGAAAGAATGGGGAGCATAAGCGCAAATGCCGCTTTGCCTATCCAGAATACAATTGCCGCAACGGGACTTGTGAAGCCGAAGGTTCCGCCGACATCGGCATTGCCTGCAAGCGTATCGAACAGGAAGCCGAGAGCTATGAGAACTCCGCCGCCGACAACGAACGGGAGCATATGCGAAACACCGTTCATAAGATGCTTATAAAGTTTGTGCCAGCCGCTTTCCTTTTCGTCGTCATCAATAGGCTGTTTTTCACTTTCGTCGGCGTGATATATCGCGGCTTTTCCGTCAACGATTCTTTTGATAAGCTCCTCGGGCTTGTTTATTCCGTTTGAAACCGAGGTCTTTACAACCGGCTTGCCGTCGAAACGTGCCATTTCGACGTTTTTATCTGCGGCAATGATTATTCCGTCGCATTCTTCGATTTCCTTTTTTGTGAGCACGTTTTTAGCACCGCCGGAGCCGTTGGTTTCGGCTTTGAGCGGATAGCCTAATTTTTCGCCCGCTTTTTCAAGTGCCTCTGCCGCCATATAGGTATGCGCTATGCCCGTCGGACAGGCTGTAACTGCGAGTATTCTGTAACCCGTCGGCTTTACTTCGGGTTTTACCGCTTCCTCGGGGTATTTCTCCGCTTCCTTTTTGTCGATTATTTCCAAAAATTCGTCCGTCGTTTTTGCGCCCCGTAGAGCCGCGCAAAATTCCGGTTCCATAAGCATTACCATAAGACGGGAGAGTATTTCGAGATGTAAATCTCCGTCAACGGGAGCGGCAATCATAAACAAAATGTCCGAGGGCTTGGAGTCGGGAGCACCGTAATCAACGCCGTTCGGAACCGTTATCGCCGAAAGACCGGGAGTCTTTACGCTGTCCGATTTTGCGTGCGGAACGGCAATTCCTTCTCCGATTGCGGTCGAGCCCTGAGCCTCTCTTGCAAGGATAGCCTCCTTGTACGCCGCCTTGTCGGCAAGATTTCCTGCCTTTTCGTGCAGGGAAATCAGCTTGTCGATTGCCTCTTCCTTGTCGGCGAGAGAAACATTAAGAGCAATCGCATCTTTTTTTAATAAGTCGATGATTTTCATAAGTATTCCTCCTTATTTATACTCCGCGTTAAAGACGCGTTCAATTTCTTCACGGGTTGCAAGCTTTTCTGAAAAGGCCGTTGCGTTTCCGCACGCCGAGCCGAGTCTTAAAGCGTAGGAATAGTCGGCGGTCTTGATATATCCTGCCATAAAGCCTGCTACCATACTGTCTCCGCAACCGACGGAGTTTATGAGCTTGCCCTTTGCGTTGCCTATTTTGTGGACGCTTCCGTTTTCGTCCGTAAGCATTGCGCCGTCCTTTGCCATTGAAACAAGTACGTTTTTAGCACCCATTTCCTGAAGCTTTTTCGAATATTTCACAATGTCGTCATCACTCTTTATTTGGACCGAGAACAGGTCGCCGAGCTCGTGATGATTCGGCTTTATTAAAAACGGTTTGTATTTGAGCACGTTTTTGAGCAAATCGCCCGTTGCGTCAACCACGCAGTTTATATTTCTGTCGCCGACTCTCTCGAGTATTTGCTCGTAAATGTCATCGGGGAGGGTATTCGGGATAGAGCCTGCGAGGATAAGATAATCTCCGCTCTTTATGCCGTCAAGCTTTCTTAAAAAGCTCTGCATATCATCTTTTGTGATTTCGGGGCCGCAGGCGTTCAAATCAATTTCCTTGTCGGCCTTGATTTTGACGTTTATTCTCGTATCGCCGTTTTTAAGATAATTAAAGTCGCAACTAATATTGTCGTTTTTGAGCATTTCTTCAAGCTTTTTTCCGGTAAAGCCTCCGAGAAAACCGAGTGCCGTGTTGGGAATTCCGAGCTGTGTGAGTATGACCGACACGTTGATGCCTTTTCCGCCGTAATAGATTTCTTCGCCGTCCGTACGGTTTATGTCGTCGGTTCTGAGAGCTTTGAGCTTCATCACATAGTCGAGAGCCGGATTCAGAGTAACGGTGTAAACCATTAAGCAGTTACCTCCTTCACTACCGTTTTTGATTTAAGCTGTTCGTCATCGCATTTGTCGCAGACTATACACGCCGCCGCAACCGGTGAAAATGATACCGCCGAAACTTTTCCGAACTTTGTGTGGTCGCAAAGCACATAGGTTACAAAGCTTCGTTCAATGGCAACGGCTTTCAGCATTGCCTCCTCGGTGTCCGGGGTTGTAAAGCCCTGCTTTTCGCTGACTCCGTTTGTTCCGATGAACGCTTTTGAAAAGTTATATTTCTGAAGATTTGAAGCGGCTACTAAGCCTATGATTGCCTCGGTTGTGCTTTTTAATTCACCGCCGATAACAAAAACCTTGCAGCCATTGGCCGTCAGCTCCTTTGCGTGGGCGATTCCGTTGGTTACAAAGGTCGCTTTGGAAGAGGTTATATATTTCGTCATAAGAAAGGTGGTCGTGCCTGCGTCGATAAAAACGAAATCATCATCATTTATCTGCGATGCGGCATATTTTGCTATTGCTTCCTTTTCGTTTATGTTCATCAGCGATTTTTTGTTGAAATCCTCCTCGTTGTGGAGAAATTCCTGCCCGAGAACAGTCGCTCCGCCGTGAACCTTGTTTATTTTCCCGAGCTGGGAAAGAGCCAAAAGGTCACGCCTTATCGTAGATTCGCTTGTTTCGAATTCTTCGGCAAGCTTTGAAACGGTAACCGAGCCGTTCTGACGCAGAATTTCAAGTATCTGCGCTCTTCTGTCGGTTGTAAGCATATTCACACCTCCGATATCTCTGTTGTGCCTTAATTATACAAAAACAGTCAGATACAGTCAATATCGCGCAATAAAATTCAGCGTTTGTGCTTATAGTGTGCCCGTTTTGTTATCTAATATGCAATATTATTGAACCGTAAATGCGCACTTTTGCTCGTTTCAAATTTTTCAATCATAAAAATACGCATCGGATAACATAAAAAAATCCGCCCGAAAGGCGGACGACATCAGTCATAAATTCCGTTAGCAGACGGAAAAAAGCCAATGAAAAGCTGCGGCTTTTTCGTTTTTCTCGTTTTTGACAAAAATAAAAACCGAAAGCCCTTGAAAACAAAGGCTTTCGGCATTGCTTGTGGCTGTGGGGTACAGAAAAGATGTTTTTATGTTTTTTGTGGATAGAGTTGAACTCTCGGAATTTTTAATGAAATCGTTCGCGTTGCTCACGATGAAATCAAAACCTACGGTTTTGATGAAATTTTCGGCTACGCAGAAAATGAAATTAAATCCACCCATCGCCGCAGCGATTTCATACGCTGAAAGCGTATTTCATATTGCGAAGCAATGTTTCACCCACCCGCAAGGGTGGATTTAGTTGAAAAGGACAGATTTCTAACGAAATCTGTCCTTTTCTGGCGCGCCAAAAGGGATTTGAACCCCCGACCTTCCGCTTAGGAGAAGTCTCGGAGGGGCTTTTCTTATTCTCTCGAATTCCCTCGAAATTCTCAAAAATCCTTGATTTTACTGGCTTTTCCGAAATTTTAGTGTTAATAATTTCTCTTATGAAATCTGCTAATTTTACGCCGTTTTTTCCCTTCATTTTAGCAAGGTATTAGCAAATGCAAAGATTTTTGGGGGACATCATTCAGTTAATCTGATACTCGTTGCGAGTGCTAAATCGCCGTAGCACTTTTTCGTTATTTTCGAGTATCTTATCAAATTCGTGTTTTTATTATACTGATTTTGAGTATCAATTTCAAGGTTTTATTTGGGCATTAAAATGGCAACCCTTGCGGATTGCCATTTTTCGGTCTATATTGTTTTTGCCAATGCCTTTAACAACGCCGCTGCTTCCGGGTTGGATAACAGCTTTGCAATCAGAGAAGCATTTTCTTCTACACTGTTGTCATCGGAATTTTCTTCTTCCTCTACAGGAGGTTCCTGAACCTCTGCCATCGGGTCAAGAAATTCAACGGAGGTTTCAAACTTTGGCATAGGAGCAGTTTTGCCTTCTTCAACATTTTTCAGTCCTTTGGCATTGTAGAACTGTTCCTCAAATTTCTGTGCATTGTAGCGTCTGTCCTCGTCAATGATATGGCTGTAAACATCGGCTAGGGTTAGTCATCGTTTCATTTATTACATCTATGAGTTTCGTTGCAAGCGTGATACCCAAGTTATCTGTATTCTGCCAACCGAGGCAAGTAGTTAAGTCGCCCTGTGGGTCTGCGTCTATGAGCAATACTTTCTTGCCCTGCATTGCAAGACCTACACCGAGATTTACCGTAGTGGTTGTTTTTCCCACTCCGCCTTTTTGATTGCATATTGCAATCGTTTTGCAGTTTGACACTTTGTTGTCCTCCTTTCTTAAAATTCATAGCTTTTCGGCTATGTACCTGACCGATTCATTTCCTAATCGGTCGTGGCAATATTTATTCTCAATACCCCTTGCCGTGCAAGACGCTGTGGGAAGTCACTAAGGAACAGATAGCTAATCTGTATCATAGGAGTTTCACCTCTGTCGGGTTTTCCGCCAGCCCCGTAGGGAAGTATCATTATCATTCTGACTGTCATCGCCATAACAGGGGCAACCTGTTATTTATATAGGGAGTTCTCGCTATTCTGATATTCAGAAGTCTCGGCGTACCCAATAAGGTGGCTAAATTCATCAGAAATAAAGTCTTAGTGACCTGTGTATTCAGTTTTCAAAGTACAAGTGAAAGGCTTCCGTTTTCGTGGTTCGGAATTAACCCCTTCACTTGTTTGAAATGGGAGAGCGTTTTTTGGGGGGTGTTTTTTCAAAATTTCTTAAATATTTTTTTGAACGCAAAAAAAGCCGCCTATTATAAATTTAAGGTCAATAGACGGAGGGTAGAAATTTTCATATTTATGATGTATAATATGTGATATTAAAGATTGATAAATCGGAATTTGAGAAGGTAAGTGAATGGGATACCATGGAGGAATATGATAATGTCGAAAGATGAGTATTTGATAACCGATACGCCCGTCAAAGCGTTAACGGTTTTTGCAATGCCAATGATTCTTGGAAGTTTTTTTCAGCAAATATACAATATGGCCGACAGTCTGTTGTACAAAGAAGATTTTGCATGGATGAAAAAACAAACCTTGTTGAGGTTAAATTGAGTTTTCCATTGTATTGTATTGCTAATGAATAAGAATAAGAAAAAGAACAGACAATGCTGAATACTCTGGAAACAAGAATATCTGAGTATAGTATGTAAGTTCGTAACAGAATGAAAGGAGCGATTCAAATGAGCAATTTGGAAAATTATATGAAACAGCAAGCAATTTTTTGTGAACAAAATGATAGCATTAGTAAGAATCTGTATTCAGAGTATGGTGTAAAAAGAGGCTTACGAGATGAAAAAGGCCAAGGTGTGTTGACAGGGCTTACAAATATTTCTGATATAAAAGCTTTTGAATATCATGATGGAGTAAAGAGCCCATGTGATGGCGAGTTATCTTATCGTGGTTATAATATAAAAGATTTAGTAACAGGAGGTAAAGGAAAAAGGTTTATCTTTGAAGAAGGAGCATATCTTCTTTTATTCGGAGAATTGCCAACTGATACACAGTTAATGGAATTTCAGGGAAGACTATCTGATTGTATGGAACTACCGACTAACTTTACCAGAGATGTCATTATGAAAGCACCTACATCAGATATTATGGGTTCTATGACTCGAAGTATTCTTACATTGGGCTCTTACGATAAGGAGAAAGAAAGTCTTGAAATTCCGAATGTGCTAAGGCAGAGTATGCAGTTGATCGCAGTATTTCCTATGTTAGCAGTATATGCATACCATGCTTATTGTCATTATGAAAAAAACGAAAGTATGTATATTCATAGACCTGAAAAAGATTTATCTATTGCTGAAAATTTCCTGCGCCTATTAAGACCAGATACAAAATTCACAGAACTGGAAGCAAGAGTACTGGATATAGCATTATTGTTACATATGGAACATGGTGGTGGTAACAATTCTACATTTACTACACGGGTAGTAACATCTTCAGGTTCAGATACTTATTCTGTTATTTCAGCAGCAATGTCATCCTTAAAAGGAAAAAAACATGGCGGTGCAAATCTGATGGTAATGAATATGATGGATGATATTAAAAGTCATGTGAAAGATTATGAAGACGAAGAGGAAATTACATCATATCTGAGTAAGATTTTGAAGAAAGAGGCGTTTGATCAGAAAGGACTTATTTATGGAATGGGACATGCTGTGTATTCTATTTCCGATCCGAGAGAAAGGGTGTTCAAAGGCTTTGTAGAACAACTCGCAAGGGATAAAGGACGTGAGAAAGATATGACCCTTTATAACAATATTGAGAAGATTGCACCTAAGTTGATTGCAAAGCAGCGTCAGATATTCAAAGGAGTAAGTCCTAATATAGATTTCTATAGTGGTTTTGTGTATGATATGTTGAATATTCCAAGAGAATTGTACACGCCATTATTTGCGATAGCAAGAATTGCTGGTTGGAGTGCACATCGCCTGGAAGAATTGATAACTACAGATAAGATCATTCGACCGGCATATAAGAGCCTAGTCAGCAAAAAAGAATATATAGAAAGAGAGGAACGATAATATGGGAGCAGGAACCAGTGCAGAGGAGTTTTTTTTAAAGAGCATCAATGTTGAAAGCATATTTGAATTTATTGAAAGAACAGATTATTTGTTCCTTTATAGTATAAAGGAATGTGTTGAAAAATCAGACTGTCATGAAGGAGTATATCTTTCAGAAGTGGCAGAATACATGAAATTATCGATTCCAGAAACATCTAAGATGGTAAAAAGTCTTGAAAATAAAGGATATATTATCTGGAAATTAGATGAAAAAAAAGAAAGAACATACCTTGTTTTGACGAACAAGGCAATTGAATTAAGTAATTGTCAGAAAGAAAAAATGATAGAAGCTTATGAAAAAATCATATCGAATATACAAGAAGATGACCTGGCAGTTACACAGTGTACATTGAGAAAAATCCGACAGCTTATGGAAGAAATAAAATAGTGATTAATACAACGGAGTAAGAAAAGCTCCTTCATATATTAGAATAAAAATAAATTTTGTTGAGGTTAAATTGAGATTGACTTTGTATTGTATAAGTATAAAATAAAAAGGAATCATGTGATGTACAATGAAAAAGTATAAAATATGTAAAATCCTTCTTGTTATACTGTCAATTTTTTTATGTGTGGTTTTTTATGAATCATTTGGAATCTGTATTGCATATAAAAAACGGCCGGAAGTGTCTAATACCATCAAAAAAGAAACACAAAATGATTCGTGGAACGAACGCAGCGAGAATATGGAACGAGCAGTGATCATAGAAAAAAATCCAGAAGCACTTTTACAAAGAGTGCGTTTGATCCGAAATGCAAAAGAAGACATTATTCTTTCTACTTTTGCATTTCAATCAGATGAAAGTGGAAAATTGATCTTAGGAGCACTGCATGATGCGG
>UMAM01000953.1_pt1 | contig 25588 bp, 18 predicted proteins | sample 1963711 | NCBI WGS metagenome assembly UMAM01 (sample SAMEA4835916, study PRJEB28245) | human gut metagenome | biome: gut microbiome; material: fecal sample | place: Denmark | collected 2008
CAACGTGCATGGGAGAATTAACCCATGGGCTAAGTATAAGCCTGTAAAATTTACTAAAAAATCTGCTCTTACTGATGCAGAGCGAAGTTCTAGAAATTGGGGTTTATCAAATGTGCCATACTATGATAATGTAAACTACATGGCTGATTATGTAAAACATGGTTCTCCACTCGCTGGAAATTGTGGAACTCCATACTTCACGTTCATAGCACCAGTAGGAGGAGAATCTGAGCCTTATAGGCTATTAGACTTTAATGGATATTCTGCAAACGCAGTACAAATGTACTTGTCATATAATGATTCGATAATGATGGCAGAAGGAACTAATGCTTTTTCAATAACAGTGCCTATAAATGTACAACCTGGAAATAACCAAAGCATAAATTTAACTGATTTGCATTTTTTAGACTCTAACCTTAATAATATTAAAGATTGGAAAGATTGCTATTTATGTTTAGGCCTAATTGCTGTTAGTAGTACAGAATTCTATATAGCTACTGGTAATGCAAGTATATCAGACGACCCTACTATTGGTAAATATCCTGGAACATCTATATTTGTATTTGATAGATTGAGATATGCAGCAGGAAAATACAAATCATTTTTATTTGTATCTAGCATAAAAAATGTTGGCCAAAGTGGAGCTCCGACATCTGGTTACTTTTCACCACTAACATTCACTTATGGAGAAGTAACACTTAGAAATTATGCTCCTCCTGTAGAACTTAAAGAAGTGACAGCGACCAAGATAAGTACTGGAACAAAGGTTATCTCTGTTAATTGCAGAATATACAATAATACTAATGATAGGCTTTCAGCTAGCATAAAAGTAACAATTCTTACGCAGTACGAAGTAACAATTAATACTTTTAACTATACAGATTATGTGAATGCAAATTCATACCTCAGTTTTGCAAAATCATATCTAGGTTCACAAATATCTAATTTTGATGGTGCTAAGAAGGCAAATGTAACAGTTGTGATAAATGGGCAAACATTATCACAAACTGTAGATATGCAAGGATATTAAATAACAAATAAGCCTAATTGCCATATAGCAATTAGGCTTGTATTATCTACGGTATAGTATCTTCCACTGTAACTGGCGAAATTGCTTCTACCATTGCATCATACTTGCCATAATATGTACGTATATATCTCGCATTGTATGATACATCACCTGATACATTATTTAGAACTTTGTCTGTATACTGAAATGAAGCTCCTGCAGCTATAGTTTGGCTTGGTACAGTTACAACTCTTGATATTTGGTCTTGATTTGCATTAAGCAAAACAGTAGTTATTTCGCCTGTTGTTACAGTACTTCCAGTTCCATTCAATATTGTAAAGCCATAATATAGCTTTGACATATCAGATGATAAGAAATATCCATAATTATATATTCTTACACTTGATACTCTGAGTGTTACAGTTATTTGGCCAAAAGCCATAGGAATTGGTATTATCGTGCCAGATGAAGGAAGAGAATTTCCAGAAAACTGGGCTGTGCATAAAAATGGTACAACATTCCATGTTCTAGTACCTTGAAATGTATAACCAGATAATGGTATTCCTATTACTTTGTCACCCGCCACAAAATATTCTTGTAAGCGCTTGTTGTCTGTACCTGCTAGATATGAAACGTTATCATATACTAGTGCTCCAGCATACATATCTTTTGTCTCCATACCAACTACAGGTATTCGTATATCTTGTAATTGAATTGACGATGTATCTGATGTATTTGCATTATACTGTACAGTTAATATGCCAGTACTTGGGTATACAGTAATATTTGTATTTACAAGCTTATTTAATGGTGGTACAGCATTATGGTTATATCCATTGAAGTCTAATAATCTAAACCAATCTGTTCCAGCTTGCGGAGCAAGATAGTTCCAGCTCTTTATTTGGTTATTTCTAGCTGCAGAAAGAAATGTACTTATAGCCCCATAAATATGGTTACTATTTATATCTAAGCCACACAGTCCATCTGGCCCTTTCCACCAATCAGAATTCCTGTATGTAACTTTACCCCAAGCCAGAGGCTTATACTTAGCCCATGGGTTAATTCTCCCATGCACGTTGGAACACAAGTAGCCAAGATTACCTGCGACGCCAAGCACTGATGAAACGTCAGCTAATAGCCTAACAGGCGCTGTGATTATTCCATTTGAATTTGCCATATCTTTTAAGTTTTTAATAACAGAATCATTGAATTGAAGCTTGTTCGTAGCTTAATTTCCTTTCTAGCTTGTTAATTTTACGTTTTAGATGTCTTATTGCTGTTTCCAATTTTGACATTCTGGTATTTACTTTAATTAACTCGATAGTATTATCCTGAGTAGCGCCAGCTATAGTACATATAAAATCTGGTTTTATATAATTAAGTTTACCATATCCATCATCATCGACACCACACATGCTTGATAGCACAGGTAATACATCTTGGTATATCATACCAGTGTGCAAGTCATTATCAGCTTTTCTTACATCTCTTGATTTTGCTAAATCATTGAAGTAGTAGTCTCTAACTAGGCCCATCTTCAATAGCCTGTTAGCATAACTGGGCCTTTTCTGTATTTCTTTCAGCCTCAAGTCAGAAGCACTTCCAGCAGCAACTTCGCCAGTGGCATAGAAATTGCCGTACAATTGCCATGTCTGACCGCCCCAGTCATGCCATTCTCCAGTAGGATCACAAGGCCCTAAGCGAACCAAGCTGTCACTTCCGCCTGAGCCAATTCCTGCCATATAACTGCCGGGCTTATCAAACGAAAAGGCGGCGGCGTTATTATTGGTAGTGTATCTATATCCGAAAATTGTCCCTTTACATTGAAAATGTCTATCATTATACACTTTTACCCAAGTGGTATCTTCCATGTATATACCGCCATTGTAGGATTCGTTATACCAGCCTGTGTTACCGTATGTTCTAAGCCAACCATTTGCAAGAATATCTCCATTTACATGAAGCTTATAACTTGGCGATGTAGTGCCTATGCCGACGTTGCCGCCACCCACACAGCAAATTAAGTTATTAGGAGAATCATGTTGTAAATACAGATGAGTGTTATAAGCATTTATCTCACCACCTCTTCCGCTATCATTTCCGTTGTTATCTGTCTCAATGCAGATAGCATTAAATTTAGCCCCTCCTGATACATTGCTTGTACCGTCAAAAGGCTTGCTGAATATTGTGCGAGGGGTTTGCAGCTTGGTGGCGGACGCTACATTGTCCGTAAGCAAGGCATTGGTTCTGTTTACGTCTGAATAAGATGTTTTGGGAGAAACGGATTGATCTTGAATAGTATATGTGGACGTCCTTAATACAGGGTTGGTAAAGCGATCTACATAGAAATCATATACTGCACCTCCTCTGACATATACATATTCGGTAGACGAATTAGTTAACTGTCCTAAACCTCCAATACAATGTGCACCTTGAGCGCCTGCTCCATCTTGTATCTCATTTATTACTCTACGGGCGGATGTCCATCCCCAAGAAGAACCATTAACAGTGTAATCCAATATTAATGACATACGTTTGTCTTCTCTGCCATTCCATGACCCGGGAGCATACGTATTTCCTTGTACTCTAATTCTTGTTTGCAGAGAATTATCGATACCCATTGTAACAGGATACCACGTATTGTTATCAAGTCCTGTTGTATCTATGCTCACCTTATGATAGCTTTCAAAAGAATAGTAATGATACCCGTCCAACAAATCCGCATCCAGCCCTGAACCTGAACCGTCGTTTCCGGCATGCCAAACTTTATAATTATTAGACCCTAAAAGAATATTTACGTCTCCACTTACCCAGTCTTGATTAATATCAGTTTTAGCTATTCTTAGGTTACCGTCTCCGTCTGTGAAGTTAATTCCAATTCTATTGGAACCTGCGTTATTAAAACTGATAGCAGACTTGGTTCTTGGAATAGATACAAGGTCAATGCCGGAATTTGCATTAAACAACAAGGTACCAGTCATAGTATCACCAGCCTTCAAAACATACTTTCCGTCCGCATCCGTTTTCGTATAAGCATCCGTAATCCCATATCCCCCCAGCGTAGTAGGATGAGAGGACAACTCACCAAACGAATAACTCGGCTTGTTCGGCTGCTTGGCCCAAGAATACACGTCACTTGCCGGCAATGTGGTGGGGTAATTCGGCAATGTAATAAGCTTGGTAGTAGGCTCAGGATAGTAGTTATTGTTATTAAGTATTATGCCTTCTACTTTACCAGATATACTAGCCATTGGTATGTTAACCCAGTTTGTTCCATCATATTTCAGTAAGTCACCTGTAGTCAGGTTTGTAGGCATGACATCACCTATATCTGTCAAACGCTCGATTGCTGCGCCTCCACTTCCTTCTCCGTAGCCACCAGCTACTAATTCACCATCTGTGTACAGCGTTCTTCCTTCTTTGACTTTTATAGCGTTATTAGCTGTGTCCAATTCGAAGAAGTTATACATCTGTGAATACAGGCTGAATATGCTTTCTAATGTAGCTCTTCTGTCCTGTCCCGTGGTCGTCATAAATGCTATTTTAGCCCCAACAGTTAATTCAGTTGTGTCAGCGTCTGCTATACTTTTAATAGGAAGAGCTAAGTCAGGTAAAGTTATCAACTTGGTAGTCGGCTCAGGATAATAGTTGATGCTATTGAGAGTTATGCCTTCTACTTTACCAGATATGCTAGATATTGGTACATTTACCCAATTTGTTCCATCATATTTCAGTAAGTCATCTGCAGCTAAATTGGCAGGTGTAACATCATTTATATCTGTTAGTTTATCAATTTTACTTGATATGCTTGCAAGTGGGATTGTAACCCAGTTTGTTCCATCATATTTCAGTAAGTCATCTGCATTTAGGCTAGTCGGCTTTACATCGCCTATGTCTGTAAGCTTTTCTACTTTAACATTAGAGCCAGAGCTTTCATCATATCCACCAGCTATAATATCACCGAGTGGCATGGTGTAAAAGCTTCTATTACCTTTTACATATATTGCATTGTTTGCTTCATCAAAGCCAAAATACTCGTTAAATGCTGAATACTTAGAAAATATTTCTTCAATGGCTATTTTCCTAGCAGCGCCTTGGCCTAAATCAATTGGCATTGTCGATGCTGGAGTAATATCATTAACAGTTATCTGGTCAAGCTCTCTAATCATTTTACCTTGTCCAGAAAAATCGCTATAGTATTGCGCTATTGTATCATAATCAAACAGAATTGGCTCATTGATATTATACAATAGCGCATTATAAAAATTTGCTACATCACTCCTTTTAAAGCTCTCAAGTCTTTGTATGATTGTATCAGTCTCAAATTCTACAGTAAGATTTGCAACATCACCATAATCTTGCCAAGCAACTTCAAATGACATGTAAAGTGCATTATACACGTCGAGTGGTGTTGTAAACTTTATATAATCACACATTCTAGCTATTCGCATTGCATCGCAATTTGCTTCAGTAGCTAGATAGTTAAATTTGTAAACCTTAGTTGATACTTGAGTTTCAATGAATTTATAGCCAAGCCTTTTTGTAAGTTCTTCTTCAAACTCATAATCAGGTTTAGCTATTGTAGAACATATATAACTTACAAACTTAAAATCATTTGCTCCTGATACAGAATCTGTAAAGCTTATTACATAGCTGTTTGTGGTAATATCTGATGCATTCCAATATTCTAGTCTAACGAATTTGCTTTCATCGTCTATTACGCTAAGAATATCTGAATAAGCCTCTAGAGCTTCTCCTTGAGCACTCCCTGAATCATCAGTTTCTTGGTAAGTTACTTTGTAATAATATAAGCCAAGAGGCAATGCTGCTATCTGCTGTTCTGGGAATTTGATTATAACATACTCTTGTGTATGCACAAATGAATGATTGAGATTAAATGATTTGACTGTAACATCATCATTTACTCTCTTAATTTCAAGAGTAATATTACCAGAAGTAGATACTACATCTCTAGTAAAATATAACTGGAAAGGAACTAAATAATCTTTTCTAGCTGCAACTGGGCATATCTGCCCATATGTATACCAGCGTTTAGAATGCCAGTATTCCTTGCTGCTGTAGAAAGGAAGTATGTTGTAATTATTAGCTCCATTTAATTTCATCGCTATTGCCATAGTATCAAGTATTAAAATGGTTTATATATAAGAGTTGCTGTTGCTTGTCTTTTATCAAGATTTATTTTTATTGATGTCGCGACTCCGTTTCCTATTCCTGTTTTTATCAGCTTGTACGGGTCTAAATCTTCATTAACTGGAAACTTGACTTCCTGTTTTAATATTCTAAGTGTTCCCTTTGGGTTTAAAAACTTGCCATTTATGCTGACAAAGTCTTCAATTTCAATATCACTTCCAGATATATCATACATGTAGTATTCTTCCAAAAATGGCCATGAGAAATATGCGTTATTTACAGTTTCTTCAAACTCAGCAACTTCTTGGTCACTATCAGACAATTTTACAATAGATTTTGAAACTGACAGGTTATTATTAGCGTCTTTGGTAGCAGCTAAAACTGCTATACCATCATTTGAAAATTCACTCGGGTCTAGCATCATCATGTCAACATCAGCAGCAAAATTTCCAACTGAGATACTTTCCTTTTTACTATCTTTGCAATACTTGTTGTTTACATTGATAGGCCTTCCTTCAAAGCCTTCGCTTTGTCTTCCATTTGAAAATTCAAATTCGTACCTAGAAACTAAGTCCTCTTTTTCATAAGAAAACTGTGACTGCGCATAATCAAGTTGTAATCTCGTTCTTAAATCTATAGTACTTGTCAAATCAACGGATACTTCATTTTGCTGTGAATAACTTCCACCGTTCAAGAAGTATGCTATATTTTCTATTCTAAGTTTGCCATTTTCTACAAAGTAATAGCATCTCATTGTTTGTGCCAGCATATCCATTATTGATTTGAATGATGTTGGCATCTTTTGAGCTGGCTGGTCATAATTACTTTTTAGTATATTGGTTATCTGAGTTAAATACAGCCTTACAAAATAACCAGATACAGGGTTTGTTTCAGAAAATAAGAATTCACTATACTCTGTTGTCGCAGCAAAAGTCAAATTAACCTTCATTTCCTTTAACAAAGCATTTATGCATGACGCTATCTCATATGTATCTTTAACTACTACAGCCGATACCATTGAGTTATACATGTTTTTCACGTATGAAAACTTACTCGTATCAAACCAGTATGAGATATTAGTCCATATGTTTTTTGCTATGGGGATATATAGCGTTCCCTTCTTAGGCGGCAAAAAATAATTGCCTTTATCGTTTATGCCCCATTTAGTAGCTTCTGTTTGTTCTTGTGATGATATTGTAAAAATGTTCTTAGCTCTTGATGATACTTCAAAAGGAGCGCATTTTCTGTAGTTGAAATTATTTTCTGCTATATCATCTACAGGAATATCAAATGTAGTTTCTGTATCGAGATATGTATCAGAGTCAGTTATAAACCTAGCGTATATTGGCTTTGTTGAATAGACGCAGTCAAAACTTCCGCTAGCTTCTCCACTTACTGCTGATACAGTAAATGTATCATTTAGCCATCTTGATTCATCCTGTACGTTGCCATCCCTGTACTGAAAGTATACTTCATTTTTGCTCTCATGCTTTATTTGATACAGTGATGTTCTGTATATTAATGGGCTACCAGTACTAGGCTGATTAATCACTTTGTCAAATTGTACATATATAACATACGATATATTATCAACAGGTCTAAATGTTCCAAATTGCCTTTGTGTTTCTTGTACTGCTCCATCTCCTAGCTCTTCTATAAATGAAGTCTCTTCTAAGGCACCTATGTATGTAGTTGCTATAATAACTGGAGAGCCACCACTAGGATTGACTACAATATTTTTAAAATTTGATGCTTCTGCAAAATGGTACTTATTCTTGAGCAAATCTGTATTTTCAGTTGCTTCAACTACTTCAGTTTCCCAGTACGTAGTTAATGGCTTTATGCATCCTATAGAATTTTCTCCTGGTACATATACCTGTATGGCTGGATGCTTTGTCATTTTAAGATTCTGCCTATCAATGCTTAGCTTCATCAAATCATATTCGTTTTCTGCTTTTGCTTCTAACAATGAATATGCATCATCTGTAGTTAATTTGATTTTGCAATTGCAGGTTGAAAAGTCCATATCACAATCAGACTTTGTAAACCTGGCTGTGTGGTACGTGGCTCCATCCTTTGTGATAACAAACTTAAATTCTTTGTCAAGATTTGCAGTGAATATCTTTTTTGCGTCAGCATTCCATAGTACTATATCTCCTATTATGGACACAGAAAAATACTGCTTGTCATTCTCTCTGCTAAACTCTTTCGTTAAATCTTTAGTATGAGGGAATACTTCAACGTCATCTAAATAATATCTATATTTTGCTGGTTGCATATTACTTAATTAATCTTACTGTTTTACCATCAATTTCTACTATTGAGCCATCTGGCTTAACTACAAGTTTTCGTTCTCCTTGCTTTTTGATTTGCTCAACTTGGTCTTCTATGTATGACAAATCAACAGCATGCTGATTACTTGATATGCTTATATCGTCTGCGCCCGAAAAAGCATTTACAAATCTATCTTCAAAGTTCCCTTTGTTTAGGCTATCTACGATGCTGGGCAGCATTTTTTTATACTTGCTTGTTTTCCTCTTGTTTATAACAATTAGCGCTTCACCACCTTCAGCCTTCATTCTCTTATTCTTCTTATTCTTAACACCTAAATCAATATCATTTCCTGATGCATGCGACCCGCCTTCTAAGAACTCTATGCCACCTTCTCCGTACTCCTCTTCTTGCTGAGTTACTTGCCTAGCTCTCACCTTTGCCGCAGCAAATGATGTCCACATAGTTCCTATGGCCGCTAATGCTAAAGCAGGCCCTATTATAGGTATGACTGAAAGTGACGACCATATATTTGCGCTCGCAGTTATAAGTGAAGATGCTTGAGTAAGTGAGTTTATAGCTTCTTGTCTTCTTTGTGCTTCTATAAGCATTTGTTCTTTTTGCCTTTCTCTTTTCTTCTCTTCTTCAAGCTCTTTTCTAGCGATGGCAGTATTATTGGCATATCCATTGGCTCTAGCCTCCAGTTCAGTTTCATACACTTTTTTGGCCATGTCTACACGTTCTCTCTGTGCATCTAAAGCCTTTTCAGCAGCTTCAACCTCAGCGTCAGCAATACTTTTTATGTTATCTATTACTACACTCACTGCTTCTTCAAGTGCTTCAATCTGATCATCATCAAGCCCCATTGCTTCGAGTATTCCGCCAAATGCTCCTCTTTCTCCTATTCTGCCTATTACATCATCTGCTTCACTTATCTCTCTGTCAAGCCTTTGTATGGTATTCTCTGCGATTTCTATTTCTGCATCCGACATTTCTATCATGCCGGCTTTGGACAGGCTTAACAATTTCTTCCATCTATCTTGTTCTTGTTTAAGCCTAAATGACGTGAGCCTGTTTTCGCTTCTTTTTGTTATTTCATATTTTGTGGCTTCAATCTCCTGTTGTTTGTCAAAATCATAGAGATTGTATTCTCCCATCGTCAAATCAATATCTTTATTGTAGCCAGCAATTATGTCTGCTTCGTTCTGCTGTTCTGACTTTGGAAGTTGCTTGTTCTTCGCGACTGCTATTTTCTTTTCAATCTCAAGCAATTTCAATCTAAGCATAAGCTCTTCTTGAGTATCTTTTTTAGCTGATTTGAGCAATAACTCGGTAGTTTTACCTTCTATAGACAATTGTTTCTCCTGTCTTGCGTACCACTGTCTTTCTAAAAACTCAGTAAGCTCAGACTGCATATTTTCTGTAGCTTTTACAACTTCTTCTTGGGCTGCTATAGCCTGTTGCATCTGTTCTTTAGTGAGAGCTTTATATCTTGAATCTTGGCCATCGATTATGCGCTGTATCTTATTATACTTAGCATATAAATCAGCTACCTCTGCATTATATGCATCAATCTTATCACGACGTTGATTATCTAATTCTTCTCTTTCTAAGTCAGTTATACTTTTAGCATACGCTTTATGTATTTGCCTAGATAAGCTATCAAGAGTATCCTCTGTATCTCTAGGCCTTGGTTCTCTTCCTTTAATGCCTTTAGTATCAGGCCCTGCGATATTAAGTTTACTAGCAGAAATAGCCAACTGTGTATTGGCTCTAATCAAAGCCTGTATTTGGTCTTCAGTAGCCTGTGCCTGATCGCCGTATAGCTTTATATTATCAGTTAGGGTTTGTATAATTGCAGACTGCTGAGCTGCATAGTTTGCTCCACCAGCAGTAGCAGAACCAGTGGCTAATACACCGAATACTGTTCTGTCTGTTGCTCCATCTTGCTTTAGCTTTTCTGCCTTTCTTCTTGCAAGTTCAGCATTAGTAAGTTGACCTACTTTTTTAGTTCTAAGGTCAATTATCTTATTTGTATTTTCTACAATCTTATCTTCATATGCTCTTGCCTGTGCAGCGCTAAGTATGGACTTTGCAAGTAACTCGTACGAATCTTTTGCCTGCCCATTTAAAATGGCCTCTTTACTTATATTACCAAAATAAGAAGGGTACGTTTTTTGTAATTCGTTTACTGCAGCTATTCTTTCTTTGTAGCTAAGATTTGTATTTTCAGCTTGCTTTTTAAGTAATTTTAAATGAACTATTTCTCTTGTAGCATTTTTCTGTCCTTTAATATCAGCATCAAGTAGATTTTTCTTAACAGCGATTAGCTTCTGAAGTTCTGTTTTATAATCATTGGTTACTTTAGTACCTGCAAGCATTCCAGAAATGAACTCTATGATTTGCTTTCCATACATGGAAAATACTGTGAGAAGAACTACAAGAATTGTGTTAAAACTAAACAGCGATTTTACTATAGCTTTAGAAACGCTTACAGTTTGCATTCCTTGTTGCTGCAGTATTTTATTCTGTGCTATCAGTCTATTTATTTCATCCATAAGTATAGGTATATTATTTGATATACCTAAAAAGAATGTATTTAATGATACAGCAGCAGCTGGTAATTCTCGTACAACCTGTGATACAGCAACCCCAAGTCCATTCCAAGAACGTGCGTAGTTACCTACAGATAACTTGTAATTACCAGTAGCTTCCTGCAATCTAATCATTTCTGTATAAATCTCGGCTGTCTGCTTTTCAAGAGCTTTACCTTCTTCTGTAGACGAGCGCATTTCCTTGCTCATCTGGTTAAGTTTTATCTTATTTAGCGAATACTGTGCAGACAGTCTGTTATATGAGCCTTCAGCAGAATTAGCAATTTGAGCTTGGAGCTTAGCCTCTTGGTTAGCCTCTCTTATTTGCTGAGTGTACAGTTTAAGCTGTACATTTTCTTCTGATTTCGCGAATGCTAGTTTTTGCTCCAAAGCGGCCATTTCTGCTAGCACAGTTTTTCTAGCGCTTTCAGAAGCATTGGCTGCTTGGTTCTCAGCATTGTATCTTATTTGAGACTGAATTTTAAGCTTAATAGCATCATCATATGCTCTCATTCTATCTTTCAGCTCAATTATTCTGTTTATCAGCTTGGCTCCTTCATTTGATGATAAAGCTTGCTCTTGCGTCATGCTTTTAAGCTTATTAGTCACTAGCTTTAGCTCTGCCTCCATTTCTTTATACGAGCCTTTTGCAGATTCGATGAACTGTATTTCTTGCTTAGTTAAATTTGCTGACTTCTGCTTGGTCGCATTTAGTCCCTGTATATTACCTTCTAACAGTTTAGACGAGCTGCTCAATTCGCTGAATTGCCTTTCTAGTTTAGCAGCATCATTAGCGTATTTGCCTATGGTTTCTCTGTTCTCAGCAGTCGCTCCGCTTATGCCTTTCAAAGCAGATTGAATTTCTGCAGCATTCTTCTTAATCAAGGATGTTACATCATCATATATGCCTTTCACCTCTATGAGTTGTTTTATCAACTGCTCAATCGAATCGTCTGGGTGAATCAGGTCTTTATAATATACTGGGTTAGAACCTGCCATTTTTTTGTTCGATATATAATTGCTTAAATTGTCTCCCAGATAGCACTGGGTCGCTCCAGATTTAACTTTGACGCTAATATAATAAAACAATATTAATAATAAAACAAAACGCGAAACTTTTAATTAAAATTAATCATCCGAGTCTGTTTCTCTTCCTTTTATTATATTTTAGTTCTGATTCGGCTTGTTTTTTAATAACTTGCATAGAGTTATAGAATTGCAGCGTTGTTAAATTATTAGCATTTGCACCAGTTTTTTGCAGTAAGATTAAGCAAGCAGTTTCAAACTGCTTATCATATTCTATCTCTACTGACTGACTACCTATGAAAGACTTAGGCTTATATAAACTAAGTATTGCGTCATCTATTTCTTGTATCAATTTAGCATTGTTGTTTTCAGTTATTATGCTGTCGAGTACTAACAGTGTGCGCCGCTTAATATTATCATAAGCCTCTTTGTCTTTCGCGTTTGTAAATTCTGAAGGAAAATATGTATCAAGTTCTGTCTCTACTTTTTTTTTAAATTTTGCAATAAATGATAAAATAGTACAGTGCTTAACTGTGTTTATGCTTTTTATAATATTTTTTAAGCTATCGTCTGAGTAGTCAGTTACTCTTTTACCATTTATGCTATATATCAATGACGCAAAAGCCATGTACTTAGGAGATATTTCGCTGCTAATCATATGCATATTTTGTCGCATATTTTGTAGTTCTTGCAAGGCTTTTGCCTTATCAGTGCTTATTAACTTAGCAATGTACACAGCATGCCTATCTATGTCATCGATGTCTGAGCCTATGCCAGAATCAATTAATAAGAATTTATTAAACTTCTGGAAGTTTATTATCGGAAGCTCATCTATGCCATCGTAAACACATATGACATTTTTATTATGGATAATCTTTTTCATAGTAAAAATCTTACGATTGGTGTAGAGAAAAATGGTACAACCATAAATGCCAGGTCATTGGCTAAACATACGCAAACTATGCTAAAAAGCATAGACGCCCAAAAGCTTAAACAAAAATCACAATCGAACAACTTTGATATTAAAAGTATCGGAGAATGCTCGATAACCATATCCCTTAAGCCTATTTTTCCAATAAGTAATATTGAAAACGTAGTAAGGAGAGAAATCATAATAATCTGTGTTAATGTAGGCATATTACTTATTTTTACAAATGTTTTTTGCTATGATACTAAACTCAAGTCTCAATGCAGCATACGGATACATAAAGAACTGTTTATCTATTGATGCAACGCCTTCGCCTTTATACGCGTAATTATTGTATATCTTTTCTATAGAATAGTTCTTATATACATTTTCATATCGCTCATACACTTTTCCAAGTGTTATCCTACCACCCTGTTTCACAAAGCCTGGTGTAGTTATAAGGCTTATAATTTCATTTTTTATTTCTTCTGTGTATAATACACTAGTATCCTCATATATAGAATTGAGATTATACCATAATACTAGCGCGCCATTGAACTCAATCTGTGGCATACCTGGTGTAAAATATGAGATGTTCTGAGGGTCATATATATCAAACCAAGAAAAGTTGCCAAAATTATCATTTGGAAGTACAGACACATATTCACCTTTCCCATTGTAGACAGCTGGATATATAAACTTATTCCCGTCTGGTCTATGCTCTACGAGTTTGTATGCACGCCCAAAAGCGTAATTTAGCCATTTGATATTATCAATCAGCTCAATCTGTATGTCTTGCAACACTTTGTCAAGCATTACAGGGTTGTCTTTGTATATTACATTGACACTTGGCTCTTTTCTATTTTTCATAAGCTTTTAAGTTTATCAAGCAGCATAGGATATAAATATTCCCAAGCTAGTTCTTCCATATTTTCGTCTGTCAACCCAAATATCTGTTCACCATATTTTTCACCGAGTTTACTTGTTTTCCAGTCAGTCGCGTCAATAAAAAATCTATCTTCATTTATAATTAACACGAATGAACCTTGAAAATCTCCTGTATCTCTTAATGTTACTCTGTTAGTAGGCTGTGATTTTGCAAGTTTAACTTGTATGGTTCTAGGAGAATATGGCGCGTAGCTATCTATTCTTATACCATCTCTAGTTATTCCTTTTTCAAACAGCTGTGATTGAGAGTTCATGTCAAGAATCATCGCTTCGTCTTCTATAATTTCGAGGCGTATGTATTCATCAAGGTTATCTCTAAACTCAGTTATTTTTTCTAATATGTTATCTATAGCGCTCATTATATATGCATATACCTTATACCGTTATTTTTGCACGGCATACACACTCTGTCTATGCCTTCTGTACTAAGTCCGATTGCTTTAAAAGCCAAATCGAGCTGATAACTTAGACCAGATTTTTTCATTGATGAAGAATCACCGTCTATTTCGTATAGAATATCAACTCTTGATGCATTGATTGAATTTCTGTTAGTTCTTACATTCGGGTTGTATGCAAATTCCCTAAGGAAGTCTATTGCAACTTGTTTTGCTATTACATCTTGGAATAGCATTTTTTGTGCAACTATGAAGTCAGTTATATCACATTTGACTGATATATCTAAGTTAAGACCAAAGTTAGTTGTATAATCGTATATATTGTTTTCAACATCCCAAAGCGTTTCACCATCTATTACTTCCTCATTGACACTAAAAGGATGTATTTCTAAATACTTAGACCATGCTTGCCATGCTTGCAATTCTCTTCTTGAACAATTTCCGCAAGGCTCTTTAGACCAGTCTTTATCTTTTCTAATTGCCAGTTGGTTTGTTAAATCTAAGTCAGATTGCTTATAACATATATACCAACTGCCACCTGCATCTATTTCGTCAGTCTCATATGGCAGATATAAATCATCTGTTATTATCCACATGAAACCTGGTTTATTCTTGTTAACATGTATTGTATAGTATGGGCTAGCTAGTGAAGAGTTATATACATACAAATCAAACTCGCCGGTCCCGTTTGACTGGAACCCTATTTTGTTTATTTTTGTAGTAACACCTTTTGACCTGATTGGGACTATCTCAAAACCAACCATGTTATCTTGGTTCTTGATAGTGTCAACTAGCCTTCCAGTAGAATCAAACAGTGTTCTGTTTTCACATAATTGCTTGTATGTACCTTTTACAATCTTATCGTTGATATATCTGTTTACTGCTTTTACTATACTGGCTTTTGTTTTGCTTTCGAGCCATTCTGAAAATGGGTTTGTTTCTTCCCAAAAATTTGTATCATCTGGAGAATTACCTTCTGTCTGCTGTAGCGATTTATACAAAAGGTTATTATATGATACTACTTCTCCGACCTTATATGCATGCTTAGCATCGTATTCATTGTATGTGATGTTGTTAAAATCTGGTGCAATGCTAGATAAATTCTGCAACGTAAGAAGTGGGTGCACTCGCTGAAAATATATGCCAGATTCACTGCGTGTCAAACTGTCAGATATATGTATTTCTGCAGTATTGTAGCTTTGTTCCCATCCTACAATGTGGGACATTGCTGACTGTATATCATTGATTCTTACCATTGCTCAATAGATTGTTTTAAAAATGAAAAACAGTAGGCCACCGAGCTTAGCCGATGCCTACTGCCAAAGCTAATAACAACTTGAAAAACTGTTATTATTCTCTTTATTTATGCACCGGTATATTTATAAAGATTAAGCGCCTGCTACCTCTTTAGTATTAACCGGGTTTTTAGCTGAGTTCATAACTACAACTGGCTTAGCGTATGTAGCATCTTCGCTAGATACATTGAAACCAAGAATAGGACTAGCCAATGTTTCTTTATCGCTGTTGTATGCAGTTACGAATGCCAAATCTACTGCAAATCCGTAGTGCTCTTTACGAGTACGTACCATGTCTGAAGTAGCTGCGCCACCGATTGCATTGTAGTCTCCAACTGAATCATAGAAATAAGTTCCGCATTGCAGACCGAGCATAGGTAATGTAACTATTCCCCATTCATGGCCATCACCAGAAACTGTTCCAAGCAAACAGTCACGTTCAAAGCGATGCAACAGGCCAAGTGAACCAGAATTGATTGCGTAGCCTTGTGCGTATTTGCCTTCAGCAGCTGCAATGTTATTGGTCAAGTGCACAATTTTTGTACCGAATTCGTTCTGCTTGTTTACGTCGTTGTACAATCCATGTTGCTGCAACTTTCTCATGATGCTCTCTACACCTGGGTCACCGACGATATGCAATTGGCCATAGAAGTCATTGGCTCCCATGATAACTTCAAGATCGCCAAAGATGTTTTCACGTTCTGACCACTTAGCATTGATAGTATTGCCAGTTTTGTCGTACAGCAAGTTATTCTTGATTACCTTAGTTTTATCGGCTGCAAGCTGGGCAAGAGCCACCTGGTCTAACTTCGTAGCCAAAGCATAGATGTACTTCATCATCTTTGTTTCGAAGTCTTTCTGAATCTTAATCTCGTTGTTCATGTACATCGCAGGTGCAATTGTGAATCCCCAAGAGTAGGTCGCAAAATTAATTGTAACCATATTTGAAGTATTTTCGCTGTCCGCGATAGTCAATGACCGAGTGTTGCCAATAGTAATATCAGCGTCATAGTCGATGACTGGGGTTTCGAGAACGTGGCCAATTGACATTCTAGCCTTCTCCTTAATTTCATCAGTCAAAATGCCTGTAGGGTCTTCTGATTGCACCATAAAAGCATTCAGAGCTCCATACCGGCTGGGACGAAATTCAAACTTGTCAAGATTTGAATTCGCTCTCATGTTCTGTGTGCGAGTTAATACTAAGCTCATAGTTTAAAAGTTTTTAATTTATTAATATATGGCTAGTATGGTGCATTACCCTTTTACAACTACTAGCTTGATTTCTATTATCTGATTGGAAGTTCTGCAACACCAGCATCTGTTCTTATTTGCTGAAATTGCTTGTCAAACTCTGGGTTATCTCTGGTAATACCTTGCGAGAATATGTAGTTATCAATCAACTTGTCAGCTTCAATCTGTGTCTTTGCAGACGACAAGTCTATAACTGAACCGCCTCTGTCTTGGCCTCCTTGACCTCCATGACTGCCAGTTCCACCGCCTGTCTGGTGTTTACCAAAATCAATAGCGTCTTTAATGGACGATTCAAGAACCAAGTCCTTTAAAGAATAAGGGTTCAGATTCGCTTTAGGATTGTTGATTATATTTCCTGCAGAGTCTCTCATAACTAGCATCTTGCCACCTTTTCCATCGTCTACAAAATCAGGAGTACCTTTAGAAAGCACTTCTGATTTTGCAGTCTGAATAAGCGCTTTCTGCACGCTTTCAGGAATTGAAGCTTTGAATTTCAAGCCATTGACAGCTGCTTCAAAAGCATAATCAACATGGACTTGCTTCACAGTATCTTCGAGTTTTGTTTTCTCAGTCGCAAACTCTGTTTCCTTTGTTTGAAGTTGAGTTTGCAATTGTGCAACTTGAGTTTTTGCATCTTTTAGCTGCTGCTTTAGAGCAGCATCTCCTTCGCCGTTCTCAATTTTCTTTTTTAGGTCTTCTGCCTCTTTGACAGCTTTATCTAGTTTTGCCTGAATATCAAGCGTAGACCCTGCTTTCTGTTTGTATTCTGACAATACACGTTTTGCATAATCATAACTTTTTTCGCCATCATTCTTTTTTATTCCTGTGATGCTAAAAATATCTGTGTCATACTGACCATGCAATGCACCTATCTTAGTACCGATAACAGTATTTTCATCATTTCTAGACATTTCAGCGATAGCATTTAACTGGGCTTCATTAAGGCCAGCTAAGGCTGTACTTTGTCTGAGCATTTCAATTGTTAACATAGCTTTGAGTTTTTTGTTATTCGTTTCCTTCTGTTTTTACTACATGCTGAGCAGCATCACCAAACGGGTCATGCAGCACTTCAAGAATAGTATAGCCAATCGATGTGTGGAATTTTTTGAAGTTATCCCACTCGCCTTTACTGAATGTCTGCACGTACGCCTTAGATTGCTCTTTGCCAGTCATTGGGTTAAAGCGTCTGCCTTTTACAACTTTAAGATGTAGCATATTTTCTGTTCCTTCTTCAGGCTTATACTTTGCTGCTTCAGCTGCTTCAATGGCCTTCGCCTCTTCAATCAAATCATCGATGTCTGCGATCATAGCAATACAGTTATCGAGTTCTGCTTGCTTTGCATCATTCCATGACTTGCCGTCTTTCTTTGTAGTTTCAAGACCAGCTTTTTGCTCGGCAAGTTTAAGCTTCGCCTTCTCTAGGTCTTGGACTGATTGTTTCTTGGTAGTTGACATAATCTAATAGTTTTTTGGTTATAATGTTTATTTTATCTTTAAATGGTCTGCCAGATGCGAACTCGATTATGTTTATGTTCTCTCGTTCGAATCTTTCGATAAATGTACTAAAATTTATTTTAAGTTTTACCAGTTTTTCATCTAATAACTGTTTTTCATGCAGTTTTAACACTTCATCTAGAGTGTTATGCGGGTATGGCTCTAGTTGCTTAAGAATTAGCATTCTTTGCAATACAATAGGGTTGTTTCTATACTCAACTTCTAATATTTGCTGGGTGATAGCATCTAATTCTGAATTGGATGCTCCATTCTTTTTGGCCAATTCATATTTAGTGTACAGCTCTTTTATGGTGAATACATAGAACTCAGTTCCCCAACTTACAGATGATGATATGAAATTTTCGCCATATCTAAGTCTGCATATTGTGTCATCAACGAACTTCTGTGCTAACTCAAAATTAGATTTAAGTGCATTTAGTACAGATGTTTTTGATTCAAAGTTAGCTGCAACCTGTGTTTCATTTATGGCTTCTTTTTCACTTACAGTTCCGCCAGAGCCAACTATTGATACGATAATCTCGTTTTTCAATCTGACGCATTCATCAACATTGTAATCAAGTGAATCTTTATCTATAGTAGTTATCTGCACTGGGTTCCTCATATCACCGATGCCTTCAACAGAATTTGGAACTGGAACCTCTATGAATGAACCTGGTCCTGCTATTCGCTTATTGCCGCAGCATGGGCATTTTTCAACTGTACCATCATTGAGCAACTTGTAATCGCCTTTTGAATTCCTCAAAAAGCCGCCGTCGCAATAATCACCAGTTTCGTTATTTTCAAAATTGCAATCAGCTTCAAACGCGCTATATATAGGATACGGCGCATACAAATCTAAGTGTTGCTTAGAGATTGTGAAGAACAGTAGCCAATCTAAGTTTGATAGTTCTTTTGTGATTGGGTTCTTCTTTATATATTTGTTTTTCTCATTTAGATAGTTTGACCAGAAAAATCTGGCAGGACAGTAGCCTAAGCCATGTTCTGCCTCAGTAACAAGCGATTCGATTTCATTGTTGTCATTCAGCTGATACACCCTAATAAAAGTATCATCGAATACTGCTACCTGTTTTTCTGGCTGTCTAAACACTAGCCAATCTAAATCAGAAAAATTCTTGCTTTCAAAATCAATAACATCGTCAATCTCAAGCCAGTAAAAATATGGCTCTGGTCTTTCTGATGTTTGTTCTTTTGGCAAGTCTACAACCAAAATGCTATTCGGCGAAACTTGCATCTGTTTCCAGCCTCTTGTTTTCCAAATTTCTGGCTCAAACAGCTTGTTTTTTCTAAAATCAGCCCAATCTTCCAATAACTCAGAAGATATAAACTGAAATGACGAAGAAGAGTTACGGCTATAGAAAACCCTTTCGAGTTCTCTATAGACGTCCTCAACTACAGCAGGAGTTGACAATGGAAATTTAAAAAGCTGCAAGAAAATATTGTATTTGTCTTTTGGCAACAAAAGTCTAACCCAGGACAAAAAGTCCTGGGTTGGTGCATTTATGTCAGAAACAGCAATATTCGTCTCTGAATGGAAACGAATACGCTTCTGCATTTTTACAGCTTTCTGAATAACTTGCTTCTTACTCGGCTTTAGCAGTATTTGCTTTATCTGTTTTAAGTCTAATGCCATTGTCTTCGTCGTAATAGTATTTACTATCGTCAGGCAGTTCCCAACCGCCATTTAGTGTAGAGCCCATACTGAGAATTCTCTCTGCATGTTTAATCTCAAAAGACCGTTTTATACAGTCTTTTTTGACTTCAAGCTCTACCATTGTTGCCTTAACCTTTACCATAACTTATATGTTTTTAGCCTCCAGCGGCTGATTTTGCATTAACTAAATCAGTCAAAGGATTGTAGTCAAAGGCAGCTGATTTTACAATTGCGAATTTATCACTCCAGTTAGGAAAGAATGACCATTGGATTGTGTTGCTATCTGGCTCTTCGAAACCACCGAGTTTCTTATCGCCGACAAAGAACTTACCAACAGGAATCGGCATGTACTTTGTAGGCTCATCAAGGTTATCTGCCAAACAGCCAATGTTACCATTCTCGTCAATCAGATACACACCGATGTTTTCACATGCGTATTCTTTCAATGTAGCGATAGTAGCTTGGCTTTCTTGATAGATGATACCTTCAAAAGTTGTAGCTTCACGGCCAATTACAATCTCAACACCACCGAGTGTCTGATTGCCGCCACCGAATGTACGAGCTGCTCCAGGTTCTGTAGTAGGGTTCTGAACATAAGGGCTAATAACCATCTTAGTTCCGTCTGCTGCTGAAAAGAACGGAGTCATAGTAGCTTTTTTTGCTATATCAGCAACAGCTACGCTATTCAGCTCTCCTGCTGTTTTGTTAATACGTTGGATAATTACTTTTTGTACTTGTCCCATGCTTTCTTTGCATTCAGCTATGCTGAGGTCAGCAATATGTGCTCCAGGAGGACATCCACAGTTTAATCCCATAATAAATAAATTTTTTATATTGTTAATACTAGCGACTGGCTTCCCTTCACCAATATCGTGATAAATAGAAGTATGAAACTTATTTAATGCGAATATAAATATAAAACGAATAAAAAGAAAGACAATAGCCTTAATTTTTATTCGTTTTAAAGAAATTTAGCTCTTTTAAGCCTACAGGAAAATCAGTATATTAGTAATAATGATTGTTATCGCTTGTGCTATGAAAAGAGGTTTAATCAGCATAAACCGTTTCTTTAGCTCGTACTGCTTATACATCTTCTTCATCATGATAATTACGTAGACAGGCCATGCAATCCAAAGTAACAGTAGCCATGGGCATACTACAATCAATATTAGGAACATTAGTATGAGAGATAACGCTGTTGCTATCAGGTTAACTGTTTTATCGCCTCCTCTATATTTTGGAAATATAATAGTGACAAGTATTGATATTTCCCATAAGAACCCTAAAAACTGAAAATCATTTCCTGCTAGGCTGTCAAGCAACGGTGGCAGGGTGAAAAATGCATATACGAACACAGGGGCCTGATAAAATGGGTTTTTAAGCTCATAATATAGCTGATTAATAGAATCTGGTGTATCCTCAAAGCTTTCATATACACACGTAAATAGTAAAAATAATGAAATCAGTACTACTGATAAAACCGCAAGTAATGTAATCATAATAAATGGTTTTTTTGAGTTGTTAATAAATACTGTTAGTTTCTCTGCTTAATGCCTCTTTTGCTATCTCTTGAGGAGTGCATTTCATACACACCTGTGAGAGCATCTGGAGCATCATCATGCTGGCTTCTTTTCTTATTATCTTTTCTGTAACTAGTAAGTGCGTTATAGAACTTTGGCCATTTTTTCTCCCAGCCAACTGGAAACAGAATATCATTCATTACATTGGCCGACTGTGTATATATACGCACGTATTTGTTGTTAGTCTGTGTAAATGGCTCTATAGAGCATCTGAAGTTCCTCATATCAACTCTAAGATGCTTTTTTACCGCTCTCGCAAACCCACGCCCACCATTATTAGCCTCAATCTTAGCCTTTACTGTAAGATTAAGTGCTAGCATCTCGGCGGTCTTTGGTTCTGTGACTTCCATAGGTGCGTCAGTAAAATAAACGTCAGTAACATAAACATATTCAGGCGTATCTATGAAGCAGATACTACATAAGTGGTCTGCGCCAGTATCTGCTGTATCTGTATAATTCCATCGTTTATATGCGTCTCTGCCAGTTGGCAACTGCTCAGGTACATACGTCTTAAACTCAGGATACATGAGGCCTTCTTTTGGTTTAGGGTCTTGCATATACTGCGTATCAAACACAAGTGGGTTAATGGCCCTCATCTTATGCAGCTCTTCAAGTGTGTGCTTCATAGGCCACAGAGCACTTTCATTGCCTTCTTCATCAACCTGAATGGCTGGAAGTGAGAGCGTCGTCCATTCACCCGGTTCAATCTCATCAAGATATCCGCACAGGTCATGCTCATGCAGCCTTTGCATGATGATTATGATTGGTGTGTTACGAGAGTTCGTACGGTTTCGTATTGTATTCTCAAACCGTTGGTTTATTCTTTCTCTAACCACGTCTGATTCTGCGTCTTCTGGCTTTACGGGGTCATCAATCAGAATCGCGCCGTTGAATATATTAGTCCTAGCCTCTATAAGATGCAGCACATTATTCAGCGTGCTGTCAAATGTCAGGCCTTGGTAGTCTTCCTCAGTCAGGCTGTCTTCTTCATCAACGTGTCCAGCACCGAATCCTGTAACCTGCCCCTGAGTTGATACTGCATACAGCTCTCCGCCTTTCACTGTCCTCCATCTAGTAGACGACCCTTTCTCCTTCTCTAGTACAGCATCTGGAAACAGCTCTTTATACAGCGGTTCCATCATAATATTTCTCACCGTGGCTGAGTTATCATTCACAAGCAAGTCAGAATATGATAAATGTAGGAACCTGCACAAAGGGTTTAATGCAAAGCACCAACTTATGAATGATTTAACAGCAATTTCCGTTTTGGAATATCTAGGCGGCATGTTAATTTTCAACCTAGTTATCTTCCCATCTACCACATCTTGTAAAGCCTTGAATATCATCTTATGATGCTGGTTCACCACAAATGAACGATGATACTGCGCTTTAAACATAGCCCGTGTGTACTTCTCAAGAGATGCCAACAGCTCAAGCCGCAGGAGTTCCTTTGGGTCAATCTCGCCATTGATATCCTTATATGCTTTAGCCTGTATTTGGGCGAGTGATTCTTTTCTATAATTCCTTGTATTCATATTATATGATACTAGCGTCTGTCAGTTCATTATAAATAATGTTCGCGTGTAGGAGAGGAGCATCATCTATCTCCAATTATAGTGTCTCTGATTATCATGTATGCCTCTCTTGATACAACAGTGTTTGGTAACAACCCTGGTGCTATCTGTGACTGATTCGTATATGCTGTCGAATCTATCACCATGCCAGACTTTCCAAACACTCTGTCCCACAGCTTCTCAACTGTATCCATATTGCCAAGCTTCGCGTCATCTAGCAACCTCTTTATTACTGTCTTAATAGCAACTGGCACTTTTTTATTGTTGTATACTGCCTGCAGTTGAGATTCGTTACAAGTCAAAAGCGATGAAAGCAGATTCATTGTGTCCTGCTTAGTGAGTGCCAAATTGAGATTGATATTGAGTGAAGTCAGCAGCTTGGCGACTTCTGGCTTAGTGGTCCCAAGCAGAGGAAGAGCGTGCTCAGGAACACAGAGTTTTGCAGACGCTGCCTGGTTGGTCTCGATTGATTCTAAAATGTCAAGATTTTTCTTACGCTCAGCCAGCTTAACTTCGTCAATTTTTTCCTTTGCTGCCTTTTTGCGTTCCATATTATCTACTGCTTGCTTTTCTCTAAGCTTTGCTCTTGCCAACTCAGCTGCTGTATACTTTTGGTCAATGTCTTCAACCTTTTCAGCGACTGCACGTTCTCTCAGTTTGTTAACAACTCTTGCATGCCTTGAATCGACTTCTGGTAGCAATTCAAGTATCTTTTCTGTTCTGTCTTCTTGCATAATACAGTTCTAAAAGTTATGTTTTTATGAATTCTCATTATTAGCTTGTTATGCAAATATGAATGAAAGCTGTTAATTAAAAAAGTCTTTTGAGTTAAAAAAGAATAATAATGGTAGGTTGTGGTAAGAAAAAGAGAAAATTTTGTAGGAACAATAAATATTTCTAGTAAACAAGCATTGTTTATCGATAGTTCATTGGCTTTCAGTCAGTTAAGTTAGAATAAACAAAATAAACAATAAAAGGTGCAAACTAGGCTGTCTGGGCCAGTTGCAAGTGTTCAAGAAAAGTTTTGACAGCAAAGTGGTAGAACGATACGTAGTGTCTAGGCTGGCTATTAGCAAAATGTAATAAACAAAATTGTATACTATCCATTTTACCACTTTTGTCCAATGACAAAGTGACACTTTGTAAAGTTTATACTGATAAACTCTGACAAAGGGAACAAGAAAAATTCCAGAATAAACAAAATAAACAATTTGATTTGTCAGTAAAAAGTCATTGTTTATCATTATTGTTTATTTCTAAGTGACTGAAAATCAGCTCATTACAACCCATTTTTACGTCGATAAACAATGTAAACAATAAAATCGCTAAAAAGGTGCGTGCCCATGTGTGTGCGTACACGCGCACGCGTGCCTGCACGATTTCGTTATATACCCCCTATTTATACGATATATACTTTTTATATAATTAAACCCCTTTTATTAGAATAATTATTGTTTATATTGTTTATTATAGCTTATTTTATTGAAAATCAATCACTTATTGATAAACGATACATTGTTTACAATTGTTTATCATTGTTTACAAGAAAAATTCTTGTTTCTTGGCTTTTTATGATAGCAAACTAATGCCAACTGTGGGACAATTATGGATTGTGGCTTTTTACCAGACCGATAAACGGTATATTGATTTGTAAAGTGATGCCTTTGTACGCACACGTTGACTTTAAATATTATAAATAACTCAATATATCAGCCAGGATATACTTTGTTTTATTCTGGAGAAGAAATTAGCCTAAAAACGATGACTTATATAGGTCAATTTAAAACTATTAAAATCTAGCGCTCAAAATTGATTAAACATTTTTCACATTTAGAAATACAGCTAAAAATTTTTGGAAGCAAAAATGCCATTTTGCCATTTTATCCTATGGGCCTATGTATAAAATCAATGTTTAGATGAAGTAAAAGAGCCTAAAAACATGATAATTAAAAAGTCTAAAAACCTAAAAACTGATGAGCCAAAGAGCTCATCATCATATTATTTATATTAAAGGCCCAGCATCCAGGCACAAAGGGGCCCAATGTCAAAATGCCTTACTTGTAACAATTTATTACTATCCATTGCTCCATTGAGGCATATTGGCAATTAGCCATGATGGCTATTATGGTGTAGTGTATTATCATCTTGGCATATTGGCAGTGAGGCTAATAGCCAATAAGCTGTGATTCAGCAGAGATTTTCAATCCTACGATTTCTGCAACCTGGCAAACAGGGTTAACAGTCTAAATGGCACACCATCACATTCGTAACCAATCATTAACTTCTACTATATGACAAAATACCAAACTTGTCATATAAATCATGACATTTTGTCATATTCACATGCACGCACGATGTCATTACAATTTTGAATTGATATCAATGCTATACTCACATCAATGCTATACTCACATCAATGCT
>UMAM01024162.1_pt1 | contig 25420 bp, 18 predicted proteins | sample 1963711 | NCBI WGS metagenome assembly UMAM01 (sample SAMEA4835916, study PRJEB28245) | human gut metagenome | biome: gut microbiome; material: fecal sample | place: Denmark | collected 2008
CAGCGACGTGACGGGTGCGCTGGCGGCGGCGGCGCTTGACGCGGACGTATACGAAAACTGGACGGATGTTTCGGGCATACTTATGGCGGATCCGCGCATAGTTGAAAATCCGGAGCATATAGACAGGCTTACATACAGCGAGCTGAGGGAGCTTAGCTATATCGGCGCACAGGTGCTGCACGAGCGGGCTGTTTTCCCAGTGCGGGAGAAGAACATTCCCCTTAACATACGCAATACAAACGAGTCTGACCACCCCGGCACAATGATAATGCGCGACATTGACGACAGCACGGAGCAGAACCGCAGCTTTATAACGGGCATAGCCGGCAGGAAAGGATACACGGTGGTAACCCTTTCAAAAACGGGCATGTCCTCAACGCCGGGTGTGCTGAGGCGGATACTTGAAATATTTGAAAAGGCCAACGTGAACGTTGAATACGTTCCTTCGGGCATAGACAGCCTGTCGCTGGTAGTGTCCAGCGCGAGCGTGGCGGACTGCCTGTATTCGCTGCTTGGCGAGCTTGAGCGGAGCATAAAGCCGGACCATATAAAGACGGAATCAGATTTGGCCGTTGTTGCGGCAGTCGGCCGCAGGATGGCCTTCCGCCCCGGCATATCGGGCAAAATATTCGCGGCACTGGGCGAAAACGGCGTGAACATTCGCATGATAACGCAGGGCCCGGAAGAACTGAACATCATAGTAGGCGTTGAGGAAAAGGATTTTGAGCAGGCAATACGGGTGCTGTACAGCAGCTTTGCCACGATAAGATAAGGAGCATAACATGAAGCAATACAGAATAGGCATACTGGGCGCAACGGGCGCGGTTGGGCGCGAGATGATGAAGGTGCTGGAGGAGCGTAAGTTCCCCATAAGCGAGCTTAGGCTGCTTGCGGGCGCAGGCAGCGCGGGCAAGCGCATAAGCTTTATGGGCAAGGAGCATACGGTTATTCAGGCGAGCGAGGATGCGTTTGAAGGGCTTGACATAGTGCTTGGCGCGGCGGAGAACGACATTGCCATGCGCTTCGCCCCAGCAATAGTTAAGACTGGCGCGGTATTCGTGGACAATTCAAGTGCGTTTCGTTTGTATGAGGACGTGCCGCTGGTAGTGAGCGAGATAAATCCCGAGGACGTGCACAAGCACCGCGGCATAATAGCCAATCCCAACTGCACGACGATAATATCTCTGGTGGCGCTGAACGCGCTGAACAAAGAAAGCCCTATAGAGAGCATAATAGCATCGTCCTATCAGGCGGTTAGCGGCGCGGGCGCGCAAGGCATAAGCGAACTGAGCGAGGAAACGGCGGCAATAGCCGCGGGCGAGGCCGTTAAGCCAAGCGTTTTCCCGTACCAGATAGCATACAACGTGATACCGCAGATAGGCTCCGAGGCCTTCATGGGCTATACGAGCGAGGAGATGAAGCTGCAAAACGAGGGGCGGAAGATACTGCACAGCCCCAAACTGAAGGTAAGCTGCACATGCGTGCGCGTGCCTGTGTTCCGCAGCCACAGCGTATCCTTATTGATACGCACCAAGGAGAAAATAAGCGCAGCGCGTGCGCGGGAGCTGATAGCCGCCGCGGCGGGCTGCCGCCTTACGGACGATATTGCGAACCGCGTTTACCCCATGCCGCTCGATACATCCGATCAGGATCTGGTCTATGTGGGCCGCATACGCGACGACCTGACGGACGAGCGCGGGCTTAACCTTTGGTGCTGCGGGGATCAGCTGCGCAAGGGCGCCGCGACCAACGCCGTACAGATAGCGGAAATAGTCGCAGGCTTATAGGCAGCATAAAACCGCCGTACATCATTTATGGTGTACGGCGGAAAACCATCATTTCACCTTAAATAGCATATAAGGTTCACGCAATCGGGCAGGGATTCGTCCACATAGCCGCTGTCGGCAAAGCCGACCTTTTCGTAAACATGCAGCGCGGCGGCATCGTCCTTCTTCACGCATACCTCAACATGGTCAAAGCGTGCTTCCTCCTTTAGCTGGGCAAGTATCAGCTTCAGCGCGGCCGTGCCGTAGCCCCTGTTCTGGAACCGCTCGTCTATCATGAACTGCTGAAGGTCATAGCCAACGGGTTCATCGATAAAGTCCCGCACAAGTGCAACGCCGACCATCTCCGCATCATTACAAATGCCTATCACGCGCGCATTGCAATCGCGGTAAACATATCCCCGCGCGATTATACCGATCGGCGGCGCAAGGAAGCGCCGCTGCGCTTCGCTCACGCTGAGCCGCGCAATCTCAAGCCAGTTCGATTCGTCAACATCCGTAAGCCTTATCATCAACTCTCCATTATATTGCGTTCAGCGGGCCGCCGCGGTCAACTATGGGCGCGCTCCATTCGCCAAGCTCACCGCCGTATTGCGCGGCAAGGTTTATCACGCGGGTGGTGAGCGCATCCACATCCGCCTTTTTAAGCGAGCTCAGGCGCACAATATCCGCCCCGTAGGCCAATTCACGCTCTGGCGAATAGTTAGGCCCGGCATAGGCAAAACCCGCCTTGCGTGCAGCCTCCGCAAAATTGAGCATTATGCTTTCGGTCGGGAAATATACCGTGAAGGTAACGCGGCGGACTGCACTTATGCAGTCGCCGTGTTTTTTCATAAGCGCAATATGGTCGCGGTTAAGCTCCGTTTGCAGCTTTGCGGCATCCGGATAAAGCAGGGTTTTATACGTGAGCCAATCCGGTTCGTCCGCAAGCCCCGCGGTGCAGTCCATAAGCGGCGTTTTTTCGGCAATGGTTTCGCCCCGCTCGAATTCCTCAGCATCGTGAATATAGAAATAATACTGTATCTGCGCGTCTATTTCTATATACCCCGCATACAGTGCGCCAAGCTTTTTTATCAGCTTATCCTTAACGCCCGATGCTATGCTGCGCTCTATCGCGCTGAGCGTTTCCCGCTTTTCGCTGCGGCTTTGGCAGCTTACATACATCAGCAGCGGGCGCGCCGCCCTGTCGGCATCTATCAGCGCCATGTCCGCGCCGAAGCGCGCCATCGCCCCGTCAAGCGGCCAATCGTATTCAAACCATTGCGCGGAATTATCCTTCATCGCCTTATTGCAGCACGGCCTTTATCCTGCGCACGCCGGCACTGGAGGCCTCCTCCTTCTTTATCTTGAACGTGCCCAACTCTCCGGTATGGCCGGCATGCGGGCCGCCACAGATCTCCTTTGAATATTTGCCCATGGTATACACCTTTACCTTTTCGCCGTACTTATCGCCGAAAAGGCCTATTGCGCCCTGCGTACGGGCTTCGTCAACAGTCATTTCCTCGCAGGTTATGGGTACGTCCGCCTGAATGGCTTCGTTGACCAGCTTTTCAACTTCCTTGACCTCTTCGGGAGTCATCTTGCGCTCAAAGCTGAAATCGAACCTGAGCCTTTCGGTTGTTATGTTGCTGCCCTTCTGCGCAACGCCGTCGCCCAGCACCTTGCGCAGCGCCGCCTGAAGCAGATGCGTTGCGGTATGCAGCCGCGCGGTAACCTCGTTTGCTTCGGCAAGGCCGCCCTTGAAGCGCTGCTCCGCGCCCTGCTTACTCTTGTTCTGATGCTCGCTGAACGCGGCCTCAAAGCCCGCACGGTCTACGGTAAGGCCGTTTTCGCGGGCCATTTCCTCTGTAAACTCTATCGGGAAGCCAAACGTATCATAAAGATGGAACGCGGTAACGCCGTCTATTTTGCCGTCCGCAAAGCTGCCCTTCATGCGCTCGAACTCCTTCATGCCCTTCTTTAGGGTATGCTGGAAGCGGGCTTCTTCCTTTGCAAGCTCTGTGGTTATCTTTTCCTGATTTTCCTTGAGCTCGGGATACACATGGCAATATCTTTCTATAACGGCCTCGGCAACCTTGGAAAGGCTGTTTTCCGGTATGCCTATCTGCATGGCGAAGCGTATCGCGCGGCGGATAAGGCGGCGCAGAATATAGCCCTGGTCCACGTTGGACGGGGTAACGCCCCTTGGGTCGCCCAGTATAAAGGTTGCGCTCCTTATATGATCCGCAATTATGCGGAAGGCCTTCTTTGTGGCTTCGTCATCATTATAATTCTTGCCGCTCAGCTCCGCAATGCGGGCAATTATGGGGGCGAAGCCATCGGTATCGTATACGCTTTCCGCGCCCTGAAGGGTTGCAATGGTCCTGTCGAGGCCCATGCCGGTATCCACGTTGCGCTTGGCAAGCGGGGTCACGTTGCCTTCGGCGTCCTTATAATACTGCATGAAAACGTTGTTCCATATTTCAAGGTACTTGCCGCAGTCGCAGGAAGGGTTGCACTCAGGGCAGCACTTGGGCTTGCCGGTATCGAAGAAAATCTCCGTATCCGGGCCGCAGGGGCCGGAGTTGCCGGGTATCCACCAGTTATGCTTTGCGCCAAGATAGAATATATGGCTGGGGTCAACGCCCATTTCCACCCAACGATCGTGCGATTCGGTATCGCGCGGGGCATTTTCGTCGCCCTCGAAGCAGGTGAAATACAGCCTGTCCTTATCTATGCCCAGCCATTCTTCGCTGGTGAGCAGTTCATAGCTCCACGCTATTGATTCATGCTTAAAATAATCGCCAAGGCTCCAGTTGCCAAGCATTTCAAAAAAGGTGCAGTGGCTCGCGTCGCCAACTTCGTCAATATCGCCGGTGCGCAGGCACTTCTGCACGTCCGTAAGGCGCTTGCCCGCGGGATGCTCCTGCCCCATAAGATAGGGCACAAGGGGATGCATACCGGCCGTGGTGAACAGCACAGATGGATCGTTTTCGGGAATGAGAGAGGCGGAAGGAATGACCTTATGGCCCCGTTCTTCAAAGAACTTCAGGTACAGCGACCTGAGCTGATCGGAAGTAAGGTTCTTCATATGTATCGTATATCTCCTTAAATGTTTACAGTTTTGGACCAATAATGAATTATATCCCACACACAGCCGCCTTGTCAACGTGGGGCGCAGGCTGTATAATTTATATATGAAGATACGTTCGTTTTTTAGCGGCAGGAACCGCCGCATAAGGAAAAAACATACCCGCCCGGTCATAATGCTGAAGGGCGAGCAGGGAAAAAAGCTGCGCCGTGCGCTGATAATAGCCGGTGCTGCGGCCGCAGTCATACTGCTGGCGCTGCTGCTCAGGCCAGAGCCGGTGCTGATGAACAGCGCGGAGATTGCCAACGTTTGGAACAACGGCGTGCTGCGCGTTGGCCTGCGCAACGATGTGCCCAGCCTTGCGGAGAACGGAACGGGGCTTGAATGGGAAATAGCTCAGGCGCTGGCGGAACGCATAATGTCCAACTCCGATGATTACACGGGGGATATTCCCGCGCTTGAAGCAGTTGAGGTGACAAGCATGAGCGTAGGCGCAAAGCTGAGGGACGGCAGCATAGACGCGGCAATATGCCTTATGCCGCGCGGCGCGAACGCCGCATACGCCTACTCCCGCGCTTATTATGACGACCCGTGCTACATACTGGTTAAGCCCGGCAACGAAAACGCGGACATGAGCAAGCTGAAGGTGGGCTGCATACAGTCTGCAAGCAGTTCAAACTTATATGTGCCGTCCGGCGCAACAAGGAACCTGCTTTTCAGCTATTACAGCGATTATAAGGATTCCGGCTACGACACGGCAAGCATAACCGGCTACGCATCGTATACAGACCTTTTTGACGCGCTGGACAAGGGCCAAGTGGACGCGATTGCCATAAACGAGCTGATGCTGAACAAATACGGCGAGGGCCGCGCATATGCAAAGCACACAGCCGACATAGGCACGCTGCATTACGCCGTGGCCACGTTGAGCACGAACAGCGCAATAGCCACCGTTGCGGACATGCTGCTTTCCGAAATGGGATACTGAGCAAACAACTAAAAGCCCGCCTGTGTAAAGGCGGGCTTTTTATATGCTTAGTTTCTATTTAACATCCTTGCTGTATGCGGCGTTCTGCGCATCGCGCGGGAAAACCACGCTGTTGTCCATTATGGCGCGGCAGATATAGGCAAGATCTGCCACGGTGAGCCGCCCATCAGCATCAACATCCATGCTGAGCATGTCGTTCGCGCCCGCGCCGCCATCCGCAATGGCCCGGCACAAAAGCACGGCGTCCTTCACGCCTATTGCGCCATCCCCATCAACATCGCCGGTCAGGGCAAGCGACGCTGCGCACGCGGCTATAATGGCAAGCGCGACAAGCGCCGCAATGGTTCTTTTAAGCTTCATCATTCATTTCCTTCCGATATCATTTGGCAAAGGAGCACGCCGTCCGCCGCGTTCACCTTGCCGTCATTGTTTATGTCCGCAGCGGCAAATTCGGTGCCGCTCAGCACAGCATCACCCATTATATACCTGCATATCAGTATAACGTCCGCAATGTCTATTTTCCCGTCCGCGTTTACATCGCCCTTGCCGGGGACCTCTTTGGGATTAACGGTATGAAGTTGGTAGTTCATATCCGTATACACCACCGTGCCGCGGTCATAAAGCCCATTATTAAGATTTAGTCTGCCTGCGGCGATTTCCGTCACCATGGTATCGCCTGCAACATCGGCAAGCTTCCTTGCCGCGCCGGTGGCGGTATCGTAGCACATTATGGCGTCTGTAACAAACTGTGCGCTGAACCTACCGTAAACAAGGCTGCCGTCAACAGCGGCAAAGGGCGTTGCGTTTTCGGCAATAATGTTTGTCTGACGCTCCATACCGTAGGGCGTGGAGCAGATTTTGCCCTTCATATACGGTAAAGGCTTATTCCCGCCGGACATACCCCTAAACGGGCTGTCGTTATAGTACCATTTGCCGTCAATATATGCCATGCCGCACCGTATGCCGCTCCAGAAGGCGGAGTTTGTATGCTCCTTCGCTGCAACGATGGGCGTTGTGCCGAATATAACGCTCGTTGCAGCATCGTATGTTGTATTGTTCACGGCGAAGTGGTTTTGCTCTATCTGCGCCGTTGTGTTCATGAAATAATCATGTTGGCAATAGCCCATATAGTCGCCATCGTTGGTATATTCCCCTCTATTTGGCCTTGGGTCGTCCCAAGTAACGTCGCTGTAATACCAACCGGATCCGGAATTTATCACATTCCAGCCGTGATTAAGATTGCTTGAGGATACAAAGTAGCTTTCCACGCCCACTTCCCTGAGCAAATCTATATACGCCAGCGCATAGCCATGACACACGGCAAGGCCGTTCACCAGCACGCCGTAGGCATTATACATATTCGGGTTATCCTTTGAGCCGCTTTCCACGGCAGCATAGTCATAGCGCGTATGTAAGGCTAAGTAATCGTGTATAGCCAAGGCGATTTCGGTTTTGCTCATGCCGGAAGTGCCGCTGGGAAACAGACTATTCAGTACGGTCTGCTTTTCGCTGTCGTAATCGGCGCGCATGGAAGCCGCATTTGCTTTAAGATTAAGGCTGAGCATAGTGAACCTGCCGCCGGAGATGGAGTATTTCATACCATCGCTTGCGCATACGAAAGACTGCGGCACGCTGTTCAGCACGGCGGATATTGTGCTATCGAGTCCGGTTTTATTGGGGCGTTGTCCTTCCGGTTTATCCCCATCATAGTTTATGTTAAGGTCGCGCAGGTCTACGCTTGGGGTAAGGTTTAATATAGCTTCGCGCAGGCGGACGGCAAAGGTTGCACGCTTGGCGGTTGTAAAGCTGCCGTCGTCGGTTTCATCGGCAAAGACTGCTGCTCTGGCCGGCAGGTTCTGCTCAAAGTCAATGCTTAGCTGTTCGCCGTAAAAATCGCCAAACTGGAACACGCCGTCCAGTTCGGCTGGGATTTCAATAGTTTCGTTCCCGCTCGGCGCGGGCGTTGCGTCAACGTCTATCATCGGCGGCTGTTCCTGCTCCGTTTCGGGCTGCGGTGCTGGCGTTGATTCTGCCTGCGGAGCCGTTTCCGCTTCCGCAGCGGGTTCGGCTGCCGGCGGAGTCGGCTGTTCTATCTCGCCTTCCGCAAATGCGCACACGCTGGTTAGCATAAGCGCGGCAAGCATAAGGCAAAGCAGTTTCTTTTTCATATGTGTTTCCCCCTCCTGATCCGAATATTATTCGGGGCCAAGTTTGTTACGCTTGGCCCCAAGGTTCGGGTATGTTCAGTTAATATCAGTTGCCGCGCTTGCGCATGGTCACATATGCCGCGCCGAGCAGCGCCAGCAGGCCAAGGCCGATAAGCATTCCGCCGCCTATGACCGCGCCGTCGTTGCGCTGCGCACCATCCAGCACGCTTACGCCGTCCGCATTGTCTATCACGGGGCGGGCATTGGCCGCGCTCTCAAGGCCGGGGATAATGCCCGCGGTGGCAGGAGTCATGGTATAGGGATGCTCAACCACGGTTGCGTCGCCCGTTGTAGGCATAAGCACTCCCACGGTAATGCCCGTTGTGCCGCTGCCGCTTATAACGCTGCTGCCCTTGAGCATTTCCTTCAGATAGCTGATGGGATAATAGAAGCGGTACATGCCCAGCTTTTCAAGCGCACCGGGGTTCACAACAACCTGCATACCGAATGCGGAGTTGATTATAAGCGTATTGCCGCTTATGTCCACCGCGCGGAGCACGCCCTGCGGCACCCTGTCGTAATAGCCGGCATTGGCGGTTATAACGCTGCCCTGTCCGCTGCGAAGGAGCGTCCAGTAAACCTCGTTCCAGAAGTTATCCTCGGGATCTCTTTCAGGCTCGGAGGGCAGTACGGGTGAAGGCGCGGGAGTGTACCAGCCTATGGCAAATGTCACATCGCTGTTTTCTATTTCGAACTGCAAGCCGTCCGCGGTCTTTTGCGGCACTATGGCTTTCATCTTGCCCTCGCCGTCGGGTATCAGCATCACAAATTCGTCACCCTTATCGGAATCGGCGGGATAGGGCACGGTCACCTGCATCTTGCCGTTTGCAAACGTTACAGGCTTGCCATTTTCATCCTTAAAGCTGATGTTTTCATACACAACATCGCCGTTGCCGACATTATTGAACGTGGGGTTCTTCTTAACTTCCTCTTCAAGTGTACCCGGTGCGGCATCGGCAAGCTTGCCCTGCACATTTTCCGGCTCCACCTTGTTCCCTGCGTCGTCCTTATATTCCATTTCCTTGCCCGCATCGGGTATCGGCGTAACCGCGAAGCCCTCGGCATTGGGCGTGCCATCCGGCTTAACGGGGTCTGCTGTTACGGAAACGGTTATAGCAACGCTTTGCTTATCGCTTGTACCGTCAAGATACTTTTCGGTATAGGTAATCGTTATAGTAGCGGTGCCAAGGGTGTTCAGCAGGCGCGCTTCCTTCGCGCTGTCAACTACCGTGCCGTCGCTCATGGTAAGTACAACGTCCGCATGATTCAGCGCCTTCTTTGCGCCGGACTTATACACGGCGTGTATCTTACCGTCGAAGCCGATGGTGGTCGCTTCCTTCAGCTTATAGTTGTACTCTATCTGGTCAGCTGCAAGCTTAACGCCTTCAAGCACGTCCACAACGGTGAAGGTGTGGGTATAGGTTATGCCGCTGTTCGCCTTATCAGTGAAGGTTACGGTCTTTACGCCTATTTCCTTAGCAGTGTGGTCGTAAGTTGTGGTCACTTCAACCTTGGTATCATCGTTAACGTCAAGCTGCTGCTCCGGTGCACCGCTGCCGAACTTGGTAACGAGCTTTACGCCGCTTAGGTCAAGCGCTTCGCCCAGCTTCACCTGAGTGGGCAGAGTGCCAACGATGCTGTTGGTGTAAGTATCCTGCGCCAGGGTCACGGTAACGGTGGCGGTGACGGGGTTATAGTTCTTGTCGGGCGTGAAGGTGAGCGTCAACTCAACCTTTTTGCCGATGTCCGCAGTGGTAAGGCCGGACTTAACGGTGAACACGAGGTTCTCGCCATCTATCTTAGCTTCGCCGTCAAGAATATCGTTAGCTGCGGTTGCAACGCTCCACTTACCGCTTACGTTAGCGGGAGCAAGCTGCAAATCGCTCAGCTTTCGGCTCTGCGCGCCGGCAAGCATGAACGCAACGGTGTATTCCTTATTGGTCGCGCTCATGTCGGCCTTGTCTATTACCACATCAACGGTATTGGCCTTCAGGTTATAGTTCTTGCTGCCTTCTGCGGTCAGCTTAGCGGTTGCGCTGTAAATACCCGCGTCAACGGGAAGCGCATCGCCGCCAGCATAGGTCAGGGTATAGAGCGTTTTGCCTTTATCCGCCTCAACGCGGCCATTATCCTTAACGCCGCTCACCTCATGCGTCTTGCCATCGTAGGTAACGGCGGCGGGCGCGGTAAGGGTGACGTTCAGATCGGCCTTATTCACCTTACCGTAAGCCTTGTCGGCGATACTGTAACTGTAGTTATCCTTGTCTACGCCGGAAATGGTGTAAGTCACGGTTACTTCCACGTTGTCGCCCGCATCGACGGTGGCATAAACGCCCTTCGTGGCAGCAAGCTGTACATCGTCGCCTGCGATAATACCGGACGCGCTCATGGTAACTTTCGCGTCGTCGGTACGACCATTGTAGGTCTTGTCGGCAACGGTCAGGGTAACGGTTGCGGGCAGGGCGGTAATCGTACCCTTCAGCTCAACGATGGGGTTGGTCAGGTTATAGTTGTCCTTGTCCGTACCGATGAGGGTTATGGGCGTTGTGGCATTAGTAACGGTCTTGTCCGTGCCGACCTTCTTATTATCGAACGTGAATTTGAGGCCAGACTCATCGAAGCCAACCACCGTACCTTCTATCATGCCGTCAAGCTTAGCGTTGGTGCTGTCAACCACGGCATCGGCGTTGCCGTCATACACCTTGGACTGTGCCTTGAAGCCTGTTACGGTAACATCCTTCTTATTTATTGTAAGCTTCGCGGTTGTGTTGCCGATGTAGTCCGCATCCTCGTACTTAATGGTAGCGATATATTCACCGGCGTTTCTGGTTTCCGCTGCATCGTAGGTAACGGTAAGTTTACTCGCGTCAAGCGTCTTACCGCCGCCGGTAACCACAGCTTGGCTCAGGTCAATGCCCTGCGTTTTGCCGTTGAAGGTCACGGTGGTATCGGTTATACCGGAAATCTCAGCAGTCTCCTTCTCCGTAACCTTTATGATGAAATTAACGGTTATGTCGCTGACATCCTTTGCCTTAACGGTAACGGCTGCCTTGTATGTGCCTTCCTTGTCGGTTTTGATATCCTTCGGCTTTACGGTTATATTCAAACTGCCTTTGCTTGCAAGCGTGCCGGATACGGCTTCAAGCGTAAAGTTAGTTTCACTGTCAATGGTAGCGGTTATGTCCGTAAGCTCGCCCGTGCCTATATTCTTTATTGTACCTGTCAGGGGTTCGGGCAACGTTCCGCCAACGCGAACAGTCTCGATAACCTCGGCAGAGCCTTCAACTTCCCACGCATAGGTATGCGCAGTCGTTACCGTTGCGTAGACTGCCGGAGAGGGGTTATAGTTGTTATTGCCCTTAACGCGGGTGAACACATAATAGGTAGTCGCGGGTTTAAGGCCGGTAACGGGGTTTACAAACTCGCTGCCGTTCTTCCACTCGGCTTCTTCGGGGATGACATTGGTGGTTTTGATGGCATACTGCTGTTCGGTAACAAAGTTTTCCACCGTGAAGCCGTCGGATTTTATATCCTTTACAGTAGGCGCATCAGGCTCATTCTGATTGGCCTTGATTATTTCAAAGTCGCAGGTCGCAACGGTGGTCTTGAAACCGGAAGCCGCGCTGGAGGTATAAGTCACCTGCATGGTGTACTTTCCGACATTGGTGGGCTTTTCTATCAGCATGTTGCCGCCACGCACGAAGTATTTAACTTCGACTTTCATATCGCCCTGTTCGATGGGGCCATAGGTGGGAGCCTGCTCCTTTCCGTTATAGGTAAAGGTCTTGTCCGCGCCAAAGCCAACAGTGACGGCAGGCTTCTTCTCAAATATGGCCTTGATTTCCACATCGTCCTTGCCCATGGTGAAGGTTATTGTGGGTTTGTTAACATCCGTCAGGGTGACTCCCTTGGCTTCCCACTTGACGAACTTGTGGTCAAAGTCGCCGGGGTTAGCGGTAAGTTTGACCTTGTCGCCTTCGCGCACGGTGTCTTCGGGAATACCATCAACCGTGCCGCCTTCGCCCGCAGTAACGGTCAGATTGCACGGGGCCTTGTCAATAGTAACAGGATCGCTTTGAGCTTCCTCACTCTCTTTATGGGTAGCGGTCTCGGGATAGCGGGCCGCAACATAATAGGTCTTGCCGTACTGCACGGTGAACTCGGTTTCCTTGCCGAAATTCTGACTGGCGCCATCACCAACAAGAAGATATTCCGCATCGTGGTCAACATTTTTAACGGTTATAACGTTCTCTTTGGCTTCGATTATGGGTTTGTCGGGGGCATTCTTCGGGGCTTTTTCGATAACATCCGTCAACTTGGACTTCAGTTCGCCGGTGTACTTATCAGCAGTAACTATTATATAAAGCTGCTTGCCAATATCCTTTTCACCGATCTTATATTTATCTCCGGTGGCTATTGAATCGGCTTCGCCATCGCGGTACCACTTTATGGTAGTTATGGCAGTCTCCCAGCCATCATTGGTAATAAGGGGGCTTGCGCCGAGCGTTGCGCCGTAAAAAAATCCTTCCTTGGTATATATATCGGCAGTACCGGCTATAGTGGCCTTGGTCACGGTGACCTTGCAGCTTGCGGTCTTGTCTCCGCAGGCAGCGGTTATGGTGGTTTCGCCCAATCCAAAGGCGATCACAACGCCGTTCTCAACGGTGGCAATGCTATCGTTCTCGCTGCTCCAAACTATCGTATCGGTAGTATCAGCGGGTTCAACGGTTGCGGTAAGCGTAGCCGTTTCGCCGCGGGCTATGGTCAGCGTGCCCTTGTCAAGCGTTATGCCCGTGCAGGGGTTGACGATGGTGAGGGTGGCGGAAGCTTCGTCATATGTAATCGGATTTATATCAATAGTTCCATCATACATTTCATCCGCGCTGAGTTTTATTACCGTATTCCCTACTGCACCTTCCTTCACGGTAAAGTTTACAGTAAATATCTCACCATCAATATGCATGGGGTTTTCAGTAGTGCTATCTGACGCAGTAATAGCTACTCTTCCATCTATCGATGTGTCTATAAGCGTACCAAGCAAAACGCTGTTAGCCTTTATAGAACTTGCATCCAATTCAAGTTTCGTGCTATCATACAGCATAACTGTCGTCATAGTACTGATATCTTTGGATGAAGTCAGTTTAGCAATAACGCTTACCGTATCTCCCACGGCATATGTGAGTGTCCCGGCACTTGTTTCAATTTTGAATTGTGCCTCTTTTTCGCCTTCAGCCACAGTAAATGATGGCATTATCGTCGTAACCATCATTATTATGGCACACAGCAGAGCGATTTTCTTTCTCATTGCTACCTCCTCGCTTATATGTACATATTACTTTATGTTGAAATCAGCATCGCGTTTGTTTGCTTTATATTGTAATATAAACATAGCATCCCGCAATGTAATTTTACCATCTTTATCAGTATCCGCACACAATGCACTAACACCTGACAATGTTCTCTTATTTGCTTTAGCCTGAAATATAAACATAGCATCTCTCAACGTAATATTCCCATCGCCATCTACATCGCCAAGCATCCTGCCGCCCAGCGGGTCATCGGTTACGGTGGGCTGGGTTATTGGGCTGAGGGCGCCGTTGGCGTCCTTTGTGGCTATGGCCTTGGGCGCTGAGGTAATGCTTTGGCTTGCGCCCGATTTTTTCATCGTCAGCACCGCCACGCCGCTGCGCATGTCCACGCCGCTGCCGTTTTGCGCATCGTAGGTTATCGTGGCAACATTGTTGCTTACCGTAACATTGAGCGGGCAGTCGGCTACTGCGGTAATATTTTCATAGCCCGTCAGCGTAAGCTGCATGTCCAGCCGCTGCAAATCGGCAATGCTCGCCTTGAGCGAAAGCGTAACAGCGCCGTCCTTCTCGCTCGTCAGGCAGTATACCGTGGGCGCACCCGCCGTGGGATAGGTCACGCTGTCGCTCACGGTCACGTTGGTTGGCGTAAACGTGCTGTCAGCAGGGGTCAGCGCGGGGGCTGTGGTATTATCCCCGGGCATACATGCCGCAAAGCCTTCTTTGGCTATCTTTACGCTTGCCGTGCCCGCATTCGCACCCGTTACCTTGAAAACAAGATTGCCTATCGCGGTTCCGTTTGCAATGCCCGTACTATTCTTGTTGATTATGTTGGCGGCGTTAAGGAGCAGTATTTTAATATTGCCGTCCCTAATCTTTTTGTGATAGTTGAGCGCGCCGTTTCCCGTTTCATCCGCGCTGCCGATAAGCGGCGTGTACGATACGAATTCAAGCTTGGCACTGTCGTACTCAACATTGAACTCCGCGCCGCCAAAGCTTGCAACAGCCGCATCAAACTTAACGTTGACGCTAAGATAATCGCCCACCGCAAGCTCAGCGTTGCCGCCGCTAAGGCTTATGGCGATATCTCCCCCCTCGGCAAGCGCAGCGAACGGCAGCACAAATGCCGCCATTATGCACGCGAGCCAAGCTGCTACGATTCTCTGTCGTTTCATGTAATGCCTTTAAACTCCTTATGTATTTGGACCGGAGCAGGCGATGGGCATACCTCCACCACCTATAGTTATATAGTATTATACCCGCAAAAAGCAATATAAGCAAGGTTATTCTGCTCCTTTGCGGGTATTATTCACAAACTGTTGATTTACATGTTATTTCCTGCCAATTACCTGCGGCGCATGGCGCGGATGGCCAGATAAATAGAGGCTATCCCCGTTATCACAGCCGCCGCGAAAAGCAGCCACATCCAAACCGAAGGCCCGTCGTCCTCCGTTTCGGCAACGGTCACCTGCGCGGCATCCGTCTGCGCCGCGTCCGTCTGCACGGGAGCGTCTGTCTGCGGTGCCGGGGATTCAGCCGCCTGCTGACTGCCCACGGACACAACGGTTTCGGTAACGCTTGTGCCGTCCTCGCTTATGGCATAAATTACGGCTTCGCCCTCCGCATGGGCGGTCACGCTGCCGCTTTGGTCAACGGTAGCCACGCGCTCGTTGCTGCTGGACCATATTGTGCCGCTGCCGCCGGAAATGGTGGTGTTCTGGCCTATGTCCATTGTAACGTCTGCATTGGGGTTGGCGGTAGCGGCAGGCGCCTGCGTGGTCTGCGCGCTCTGCTCCGGCGCAGCAGTTGGCGCGGGAGTGTTAGTCGCGGATGCAAGCTCCAGCGTGGCGCTGCCCTCGGTATATGCAAGCTCATTGAGCTCTTCGTCTATTATCATGGTTTCCGTGAGCGCATTGTCCAGCTTTATCTCCGTGCTGCCGTGCGCGCCCTCTTTGGGGCGGAACGTGAGTTTGAGCAGTTCGCCCGGCTGCTTGCTGCCCATAAGCGTGCTCCAAATGAATATAACGCTGCCAGGCTCTTCGTCATTGGTGGCGCTTATGCCGCCGGAAACTATCGCCCCGTTTTTCACATTGACAAGTTCCAGCATTGTTTCATCATAATCAAGCGCAAGCTGCGCGCCTGCAACGCTTGTATCACCGCTTAGGCTTATGGTAACGGTTATTGTGCCGTCTGCACCGGCCTCGCCCGCGCTTATGTTTATCTTAGTATCCTCCGCAAGCGCCGCCGTGCCCATCAAAAGCACCGCCGCGGCAACAAGTGCGGCAAGTATTCTTTTCGCTCCGCTCATTCTTCTCCCCTCCGTTCGTACAGATATGCTTATTATATAGTACGCTTCGCGCCTTTGCAACCGCGCTCAGCCTTGGAAAATAATTCTGCACAGCGCGGCAGCGTCTGCAACGTTCAGCCTGCCGTCGCCGTTTATGTCCGCATCGGCGTCGCCCTTAGCTATTTTTATGCAGAGCAGCACCGCGTCGCGCACGTCTATGCGGCCGCTTCGGTCAATATCGCCCACCCTGTACGCGCCTTCGGTTTCGCTCATGCGAACGATAAAGCAATAGCTCTCCGCCGTGCCGTCTGCGAAGGCTATATTTAGGCATACTGTCTCCTCGGTTTCACTCCCGCAGCCGAGCAGCGTTATTGCCGCGCCGCCGTCCGCCGTGCTCCACTGCGCGCTCAATCCGCTCCCCTCTTCAAACGATACGTCCATGCCGGCTATACTTTTGCCAATACTGAGCGCATAGCGCAGCCGCATATCTTCAAACATCCGCACGGCATCCGTGCAAAGTGGGGCATACTCCGCGCTTGCTTCGGTGAACAGGCCGACTGCGCGGGCGGTCGTAGTGTTGAAAAGCCGCGGCTGCGCGTCAAGCCCCGTTACCGTGCCGCTGAACTTTTCTTCCCCGCCGCGGATATATTGCGCACCGTATGATATGTGCAGCGCAGCGGTTTCGCTCAGCTCTATTGCGCCCGTGTTTATCAGCAGCGCGCCGTCCGCAATGCTCAACCGCGCACCCGAAAGCAGTTTAAGCGTGACTCCGCGCGGTATGCTCACCGCGCCGTTTACCGCAACAATAGCATCCTGACTTACATACACCGTATTCGCGCCGGATGAAAGCGCCGCGTTCAGCTCCGCTTCCGTTTCCGCATGGCAGAAGCCGTCCATGCTGCCGTACACGCGCCGCGTGCCATCGCCCGCATATTTGCCGCCGGATGCAAGCATTGCCGTGCCGCCCGCAAATACGCACAGCCCGCGCTCAACTCCGGCCACGTTGCCATATGCTTCATTCGTAAGCGCGGCACATATGTTCAGCTCCGCGCCGTTATAAACCTGCAGCGCACCGCTGAGAGTGACTGCCGCATTAAGCGTAAGCCTTGCGCCGCCGTTAACGCGAATAAGCATATTTTCGCCTACGTTCCATGCTTGGTTTATACTAACAGGCGTATTTACATCAATAATGTGTATAATTTCGTCCGAATACGCGCCGCCAAAAGCCGCGTCCATATCCGCCTGCGAGTTTACTCCCCTTTTGGTATACCGCACCGTTATACTGTCAAGCCCCTGCCCCGTCACAGATGAGCCATCTTCCGCATTTGCCCATATGCGCGCAGCCGCGTTGCCGAATGTGATATTCGCGCCGTCGCTTACCGTAAGCGCGCCGCCGTTGACCCATATGTTCCCCGTACACGTAAGCGACGCGCCCGGCGCAAGGGTAAGCGAATTGCCGCCGTCTATCACCATTCCCGCACCATACGGCAAAGCAAATGCCGAGTCAAGCGTCACCGCGCCGCGGGCATAAAGCGCAGCATATTCACCGCATTGGGTGAGCAGCACCGAAAGCTCCCGCCCGTTTGAAAAGTACAATGCATTGCCTTGTTCCGTGCCGAGCACGGCGCCGTTTGCGCTTTTGTATAGCTTGCCGCCGCCCGTATATTTGCCATTCAGGGCGTTAAGAGTGCCGCCGTCGCGTATGTATATACCGCAGTTCAGCCTGAATTCGCCGGACGCATATTCAATGGCCTCGTTTTCAAGCGCGCCGTTGACTGTAAGCGTACTGCCGGATTCGATATATATGCTGCCGTAATTCACAGCCGCGGCGTTTTCGCCTATTATAAGCTCTGCATTGACTAAGTACACAACTGTCTGTATGCCGATGAGCCAATTTTCATCCAGCGTAATCGTGATACGTTCGGAGTCGGCTGAGCCGATATACGCTTCGCACACAAGCGGCGCGCGCACGCCGTCCCGCTCGTATTCCTCCATATGAGCAGCATAAACAAACGCGGAGAATTCGTCCGCTGCGGCAATATAATGCCGTTCAACCCAGCAGGCGTTCTCCGCGTTCCATTCCGTTTCGTTAACATTGGCCATAAATATCCCGCCAAGCGCCTTTGATGGCGTCGCGGCGCATAAGCATAGAATAAGGCACAAGAGCAGGGCAATGTGGGTACGCATACTTGTCCTCCGTAGGGCTATCATGGTCATGTTGTATTTTGTAGAATATTGTCGATAAATTGATTATACCATACCCGCGCTTTATAGCAAGGGGATATTTATACCTTCATCACAAACTGCTCAAAGGCAATGAGTATTATAAGAAAGCCGAAGTTGAAGGCGGAAAATTCCGCAATGTAGCGGCGGGTGCTTTTGGGGTCGTGCTTAACGTATTCGCGGAAGGTGATAAGGCTGGCAAGCGAGGCAATAAGCGTGCCTACCCCGCCCACGTTCACGCCTATAAGCAGCTCCGCATAGTTGCCGGTGAACTGCGAAAGCAGTATCGCCGAAGGTACGTTGCTTATGCATTGGCAGGAAAGCGCGCTGAAAAGCAATGTGTTTTTTGAAAGCAGGGTGGAAAAGAAATCCCTTACCGCATCCATGCGTGCCATATTGCCCGCGAATATGAAAAAGAACACGAACGTGAAAAGCAGCGGATAGTCCACCGATTCAAGCGCATGCCGATCAGCAAAGAACAGCACCGCTGGAATTATTATAAGCCCTATCCAATACGGTATGCCGCGGAAAACAATCGCTATCGCCAGCGCAAACAGTGCAAGATACAGCGCAGTGCGTTTGCCGTTAAGCTCTATCTTTTCATCGCTTATCATAAGCGGCTCGTTTTTTACGAATATGATGCAGCACAGCGTGATGAGCACAACGGACAATATGAACGGCGGGGCCATTATGCCCATAAATTCGCCGTTGGGAATATTAAACTTAGTGTAAAGATAAAGGTTCTGCGGATTGCCGAAAGGCGTAAGCATGCCGCCGAGGTTGGCGGCAATATTTTGCATAATAAACGTAAACGCCATATATTTCTGTTTCCCCGTGCTGCTCAGCACAAGGAAGCCCAGCGGCAGAAACGTGAGCAGCGCCATGTCGTTGGCAATGAGCATGGAGCCTATGAACGTTATATACACAAGCGCAAGTATGCTCATGCGCGCCGTTTTGAAAAAGTGCACTATTTTGCGCGCTATAACAAAAAAGAAGTTTATGTCCTTGAGCGCGCAGACCACCGCCAGCACGCAGAAAAGGCAGCTTAGCGTTTTGAAGTCAAAGTAGCCTATGTATTCCTTATCCACGGGCACAAACAGGCTTGTTATCAGCGCCGCCGCAAACGCAATGAGCATAACCGCATTTTTCTTCGCAAAGCCGCGCGCATTGCTTATTACCAATTCCATATATATCAAACCGTCGCTTTCTTCAATAAAATACGCCCTGCGCCGCAGCGCAAAGCAAGCAGTATTATACTCCTTCGGTTTCAAAAAGTCGAGCGGCTAAAAAAATTCCCGCGCCTGATTACTGCGCGGGAGTGGCAGCCGCCTGAGCGGTCTGTTTTTTTCGTTTATTTTTGCGCTTTTGCGCTATAAGGCCAAGCGTTGCGCTGCAAAGATAATGCTTGGCATTCTTGGCCACCTGAAAGCTATGCAGCTCCTTTGGCGTCATTTGCGGAATTGCCAAACGCCCGCGGATAAGATCATCCTTTTTCACTATCGTCATGCGGCAGATGAAGCGGCCGTGCCCATGGCAGCGAAACGCGGCATAATAACGGCGCCGGTCGTTGCTGAACCATTCGCCTATGCTGTGCTTCGTGCCGCATATGGGGCAATTGACTATGCGCATATCGTCGCAATTCATAACATCGTGGCGATTGGTGAAGTATTCCGAATACTTGGCGGGCGGTGTTTCAAACGTTTTGCCTGTCATTTCCATGCTGCGCGGCACGATTTTTCCGAGGCTGAGCTCAAGCGTTTCTTCATCCACCCATTCGCTGACAAGCGCGGTATACATCGCATCAGCCAGCGCATCATGATAGTCAAAGCAATCCGGTATATGGCAAAATTCCACCGCCTTATAAAGCGCAAGCACGCTGCCCACGCCCATCGTAAGGCTGAATGCGGACTGAACATCCAGCATTTGAACATCCTGCTTTATGGGCAGGGAATAATACTTGGCGTTGTCGTTGAGCACATGCCAATCCCCGCCGCCCCACGCGGCGAACATGGTTTCCTCGCCGACCCAGTCAAGGAAAGCGGTATACGCCTGCTCAAACGTAAGCCTGCTTTCAAGCGAACGCCAGAGCTGCGGCAGCGCCTTTGCGCCCACGCTGAATTCGCTGTGCACACAGGGATGAATGAATACACTGAACGTGTCCACTATTTTGTGGGCAGATCTATCGTACTTCACCGCGCCTATCTGCAATATTTCAGCGAGCGATTTGCCGTCGCCAACGCCGCTGTTCCATTCCAAGTCCATAACTATCATATATGGATTATAACATATAGTAAGCGGTTCCGAAAAGCATAAGCTTAACGGAACCGCACATTAACATATGTTCTTTTTTGCTCAGTCCACGGCGCTTACGAGTATAAGCGTGAGCGCAATATACACAAGGCTGACCGCGCCTATTACGGACGCGATTATTATGCCCGCAGTTCTGGCCTTTTTGTTTTCTATCTTACGAACGTCCAGCACTATTGCCGCAATGGCCGCAACAAGCGCAACTACCGCACCCCATAAAGGCATAAGTTCGATCCCTACCCTTCTATGCCATACCATGCGGTATGGTTCACACCGCTGCATATTTCGTCCATAACGGTAAGCGCATCGTCATCGGTAACATAGAACGACTTTGCCATCACGTTGCCATCCGCATCGGTATAGATATACAGGCGAACGTAGGCGGATTCGGTATCGTCGTAAACATAGCCGTCCATCTGCGCAAGGTCGTTGGGATTATCGGGATCCTTTATATCCATATCCACAATGGGGCTGAACATGCTGTAAAGCGGGCCAAAGTCATTATAGATATAGCTGTTGGCATAATCTATTGCGAATTCCTCAACGGAACCGTTATAGTCCGCATAGATATCGTTCACGCAGCGGGCAACGGCATAATTGAAATTGTTGTCGTATATCACCAGCGCGTCGCTTATAACTTCCATAACGACGTAGCCATACGGATAGTACGTCTGCACGCCCACGGTTGCATCGGCAACGTACATTTCGTTGCCCATATCCTCTATTATGGTGTCATGCTCCCAATCGCTGTTGGTTATAACCTGCTCGGGAGTTTCGTCCGGCGTATCCGGTTCGCTGTTGTCATCAACTATTTCATCATAGAAATAGTAACCGTTTGATGTTTCGTCATACATCCATACCAGCACAAGCTGATTATCGTCATCCATATTGAACTGAATAGCAACGTCCGTATTGCCGTCGCCATTGCCGTCCTCGAACGCTATGGTGTTGTAGTTGCCGCTCGTAAGGCCGTATCCTTCAGGGAACTTAACAAAATCGAAAAGCACCTGATTCTCGTCGTCATGATAAAAATACGCCCCGTCGTCCTCCACGCATACAAGCACGGCGGTGTCTTCCCCGTTGCGGGTTATTGTCCCGCTGTCCACCACCAGGCCCCATGTGCGCCAATCCTGGCCCACAACCTCGTTAGGGTCGTTGTCCGCATCGTTAGAGCACGCGCTCAGCGCCATGCACAGGCACAAAAGCGCAGCTATGAGTGCCATTCCCCATTTTCTGTTTTTCATTTTTCTCTTTCCTCCCCTTGCTGACGTTTTGGCTCAAAGCATTAATTATGCCGCCATTCCTTCAGCTTAGCCCAAGTATATTATATCATGGTATAGTAAAAAAATCCAACGTATTCCAATTTTGGATTGTATATTTTTTCGCGCTCCCTTTCCACCCGCTCCATCTGTCCCTTGCGGGCTTAATCGGCGGAATGCATAATAAATCCCCCCCTCAAAATGCAAAAAGCATTGAAACGCCCGGTAACGCCATGGTATAATAATACAAATACTCATGCAAGGAGGTAATAAGTATGAAAAAATACGGAATCGGCCTTTTGTCCATGGCCATTCTGATTGCAAGCTTTCTGATTTGCAGATTTGCTCTGTTTGATATGCACAAAATGAAGCAATTTCCCCTCGTGCTGCTGATTGCGGGCGGCTTGTTTATAGGCATTTCCATGCTTTTCGGGTGCAGCCGCTTCCCGCTTTTCGCATCCCTTGGTTACCCCGTTTCATTTGCCGCAGGGTTGATTTTTCGCCAAGATTACGCCGACCCTACGGGCGCAATGACCCTGAACAATATGTGGATAATATGCATAATAGTATACTTGGTTATCGTGTGCATAGGCATAGTCGTTGAGGTTATTGCGCGTAAAAAGCGGAAGGCTTGAGGGCGTTTACCGTTTGTTTGAAAGGAGGGCCTCTGCATGAACAAACCGGCCATATTCATTTTGACATTGGCTTGCGCCTTGGCTTTGGTCGGGTGCAGCCCAAATAAGGAAACAAAAAATCTATCGGACGATATGCCATTTGCGGAAACTCCCGATGTCAATTTAACCACGCCGGGCGACATGCCCGCAGACGAGGTTTTTGATATTGTTATATCCCATGCGTCGCGGGCGGATTTTGGGGCGATTTACTCAGGCGCATTGAATGAGGAAACCATGATGTTCAGCAGCGTTATGCATCTTCCCATATACAAATTCGATTCATTGGAAGAATTGGAGCAATTCAAGGCCGCATTTGGGGACTCGCTCGGTATGGATGATAAATATGACGGCGCTTTGTCCTTCAATGAAGCAACTTCCGGCCGCGATGAGGCATTTTTTGAAGAAAACAGCTTAATGCTCGTCTATGTTGATGTCAGCAACAAGGCAAGTGATTTGGAAGTGAGCAGCATTTTTTGTGACGGGAACACATTCTGCATACATATAATGCCCCGCAACGGCTCTAAATCCACAACCGACGGCGCAGATAGCTATCGTCTTATCACGGTCGCGGTTCCCAAAAGCATGATAAAGGACTGCATCAAGTTTGACGCTGACTTTAATAATGATACAAACTGATTTTCAGTCCGATCGAAGCATTGACGGCGGGACGGCTAAAGCCAGTCCCGCCTTACTTTTGAGGTTTTGTCAGATTAAAAACCGTAGATTGGATTTAGCACGGCATGTGTTCTGCAATGGAGGATTGTTCACCGAAGCAATGGCAATCCGCAAGGCATACGCAAAATATACCGCGAGAACAGCCCGCATCACAACAATCAAACCCTTATAGCAGGCGTGAGCTTCCTTCTGCCGTTCATATTTTTTTCAACAGGCATCACAGCAAAACCAATGGTTTAATCAGGTCTGCCGGCTTGTCTTTCATCAGCATGAGCGCCGGCTCCACATTTTCCAGCCCGTGAAATTTATGTGTAATGAGCTTTTCGGGATGAATACGGCCGGTTTGAATCAAGCGGGCCAGTTTCTTCGAACGCAGTCTGCCCTACACTTATGCTGCACCATCTTCCCAATACGCAGTTTCTTCGCACAATGTGATATCATAAAATACCCTCCTTCGCTTTGGTACTATCAATATAGCCCATTTGCGACATAAATACAATACTTTTAGCAACTATTTTCTTCTCAGTTGAGACATATAATATTATTAAGAGGTGAATTTGGTGGACGTAAAACAGCGCATAACAGAATTGATGCAACGCCATGGATGGAGCGAATACCGTCTTGCGAAAGAGTCGGGGCTTTCCATATCCACCATTTCAAATATGTTCAACCGCAATACGCTTCCGAGTATCAGCACATTGCAGGTCATCTGCGACTCATTCGGAATAAGCCTTGCACAGTTCTTCTCAGAAGGAACGGAAGTGGAACTTTCAAAAGATCAGCAGGAATTGTTTTCAAAATGGCACTTCCTTACGGCAGAGCAAAAAGAGCTTATACTTCAGCTTATTGATAATATGAAGTGAGGATCGTTTATTACAGTTTTCTCAACTTCCTGACGTACAACGACTTCAGACTCATTTATAGTAAAAAAGTTGAAAGATGCAAACAAAAAGAGACATGGCGGATCGGAAATCGTTCATGTCCCTTTTCATTTTGCCTTTGTTAAGCCTGAATTTATTTATTTGGCCTAACCCATTCGCCTGTATTATATGCTTTAATTAAAACAAGTTCATATCCACCGTTTGGACGACTAAAATAGATTTCCGTGTCTTCAGGGTCAACTTCTAACACAAAGGTACTTGCTGTTCCAAGCGAATTATTAAGTCCGCCAAACGTGCTGTAAAAATCCAAGTAATGTGGCTCTACTCCGCCACACGAATACTTTCTTCATGCAAAGACCTCCTATAATTCCAACTTTGTTATTTTGTTTGGTAACAACCGTAACATATAAATGCAACAATGTCAATTATGCGCTATTCCTTTGTTCACTGGGCCGCCTTACTCACTGCCGTTCGCGATTCTCCCTGTTCCTGCCCGTTCTCCGTTTCGCTTCATCCGCCACTGGACGTGCTCAACTCCGAACCTCGATAGTGAGGCTTAATATGGGAGTTTGTACTGTACCAAAATGCTCCCCGGCCAGGGAGCTGGCAAGCCGAAGGTTTGACTGAAGGGGTTGCGATAAACAAGAGCAGCCCCGATACCACCCCTCCAAAGCTGTCCCCGTTTACGGGGAAAGTGTCGCGGCGTAGCCGTGACGAAATGGGAGCGGCTCTAAGCTGCCAAGTGCCATGAACTATTCCCCTCAGCTTCGCTTACGCTCAGCAGCTCCCCCGCGCACGGTGGCGCCTTTGGTGTGTGCGACACTATGTGTCAATTCTCCGCTTCGCTGCATCTCGCACAGCGGGCGCGCTCAGCTGCTGCCCCGTCGCCAGCCAACCATATAAGCATAGGAGGCAAAAAGTTAGGAATCGATCCCGGCTCTGCGCACAAGGTCGTTGCGCATTGGCGCAGGGGTGCCTGCCTTCAACTCCCTGTGCTTGAGTTGCTCCGTTTCGCTGCATCGTCCGCAGGACGCGCTCAACTCCGCAATGTCGCCGGCCAACTTGGCGGGGCAAGACAGGCCCGGGAAGAGAAGTAAATATCAAATACCACAAAAACAAACAGCACGCTTTTGCGTGCTGCTTGCTTTTGTGGTATCCGGCAGCTACCTACAGCTAATCCTACCGTATCTTTCGCACTGAGCCACTGATATACGAGCAAGTACCCAGTAGGTCCTCAGTTCACAATAGTCGCCTTGCGGCGCTGCCGCTTGCAATGCTCCTTTGTTCACTGGGCATCCGCTTCGCTGCATCCCGCACAGCGGGCGCTCAGCTTCTGCCCCGTCGCCAGCCAACTTGGTGGCTCGAGGCCTGGGAAGATAGAGAACAACAGAATGGCAAAGAAAAGAACAGTCCGTTTGGACTGTTCTTTTCTTTGGTATCCGGCAGCTACCTATCTTCCCGGGCCGTCGCCAGCCAAGTATTGTCGGCGTACAAGGGCTTAACTTCTGTGTTCGGGATGGGAACAGGTGGAACCCCTTGGCTTAACCACCGGAATGGTTATGGTGTGTTTTCAACGCACCTTGAAAACTGCATTGCTTTTCAATTCGCTTCGATCAAGCCCTCGACCTATTAGTACCGGTCAGCTCCGTACATTACTGCACTTCCACCTCCGGCCTATCAACCATGTGGTCTTCATGGGGTCTTACTCCTTTCGGATGGGAGATCTTATCTTGAGGTCGGCTTCACGCTTAGATGCCTT
>UMAM01010420.1_pt1 | contig 25296 bp, 37 predicted proteins | sample 1963711 | NCBI WGS metagenome assembly UMAM01 (sample SAMEA4835916, study PRJEB28245) | human gut metagenome | biome: gut microbiome; material: fecal sample | place: Denmark | collected 2008
TTACAATTTTGAATTGGTATTAGCATGCCATATTGTCATACTTGTACGGAAATATGAATTGCTGCTTAATGCCACAATGGCACACGATTATTTAACAGAAAATTAACTAAAAATACTTTCATGATTGGCAATTATCCTGTATATTTGTAATACCAAAACAAAAGAGTACTAACAATTAAAAGATATACGATTATGAAGACAGCAGAGTTTAACAAAGGCCAATCAGTAGTTGTAACCACTAAAAATGGTAAGGTAGAAGGTGCTATTTCAAGTGTTGATATGAATGTTTGCACTTTTGAAACTGAGTATTCAGTAGATTATTTAAAAGATGGCAAAACATGGACTATGATTTGTGTACCTGCAAGAGCGATTGAATTAGCATAAGTTTAACCAGCGAGAGGCGAAAGCCTCTTGCATAATAAAACGATTAAAATAATTACAGGACTTAATACAGGTAATCATGGAGAGCAATAAAAAAGAGGGCAATGTGTGTATAGTCATTGGATTGGCTATGCTCCTGGTGAGCATCATAAGCTATCATTTGTTTGGAATTTAAAGCATTAATACTATGAGACAAGAGAATAAAGATTGTGCTGTGGTAATCTACAGGATTGAAATTATGATAGATAGAAATTATGATAAGGTTATTGGTACATTACAGACTGAGCTTTCAGGCTCATCAGTCATAGTCGATGTGTGTCCACGATGTTTGATATTAATCTTCAGAAGAAGTGTTATCAGTGAAGCGAAAATGCAATCCAAGATATACAGAATCTTAGAAGGCATACCATATGAGCTGTGGAAAGTATCTGAGTTGTAGTTTGAAATAGCAGCAAATGCTAAAACAAATTTTAACGAACAACCTGAAAATTTTAACTCGTAATTAACAGAATACAACTAGGAAACATGTATATTTGCAATGTGATTATTAAAGAAAAAACAGTTGAAGGTATCATAAACATTATTTAACAGAAAAAAGTTCTAAAATACTTTTAAGATTCGGAAATAACAATCATATTTGCAATACCAAATTAAAGCTAATAATAACCAATTAAAACTTAAAGATTATGGCAACAAAGAATTTAAACCAGATGAGCTCAAAGAAATTGAATGAAATGTTCAACAATGAAGAAACCACGCAGGAAGTAAAAGACCAAATCACAGCAATCCTGGAAGCTAGACAGCAAAAAGCCGCAGAGGTAGCTAGCACTGCTGAAGAATCTAAGCTTACTCCTGAAGAAGAGGCAGCAATCAAAGCAGCCGAGAAAAATGGTGGCATAAACCCTTCTTATACTGGCAAAGGTGGCTCAAAAGGAGAAGCAAAGAAGAAAATGACCGATCAAGAGCGCACTGAGCTTGCAGCGAAACTGAGAGAAACTGCAGTCGGCCACAAATGCCAAGTTGTGCCTTTTAATACAGCAATCTGGGAACCAGGAGTGGTTGTATCAATCATTGAAGAGAAGAGGTCGAACAAAGTTATGTATGCAATCAAGCTTGACGACGGCCGCAGAATTGTAAAGGCTGTAGATTCACAACTCATTAAGGTTGAAGATGAAGTAGTTGAGTTGCCTAAGAAGGTAAGAGGCCAAGGCACTAAACGGTCAACTGAGAATTCACAGCCGAAAGAGCCTTGGGCAGAAGAGGACATCAACAAGGCGATCGAGGAGAATTCAGTCCATGTTGGTAAGGTAATATCTTACGAGAAGACTGGAGCGCTTGGTGAAAAGGTTGAGAATGCAGAGACTGAGACTGGTAGAGTGGTATCATTGGTAGCTGACAAACGCGGTAAGAGAATTCTGTTTAGAATTGCTATCGACCAGACAGAAGACGAGAAGACGCTCGGCTTGCCAGTAAAATACTCTCATAAAGTAGCTGACAACGAAAGCTTGAAATTGGCAGAATCGCTCGACGAAGTAGGAGCAGAACTGAACGCCAAGTATCTGAAAAGATTGCATGACAGACAGAACAAAGAAGAAATAACTCCTGAAAAGAGCATTGAACTGGCTGAGAAAAGAATTTCTCAGATTGATGCGCAGCTAGAGAAGTTGAATGCAAAGAAGGCGAAGTTAACTGAAGAGCTTGAAGCTGCTAAGAAAGAACTTGCTGAAAAGCTTGACAAAGAGCTTGAAACAGCAGCTAACACAGGTGACACTAAGAGTTCAGCCGAATAACATATAGACCATTTCGTTTTCAATAATTCAATAAGAAAGTTTAAGTGTAAACAAGTAGGCAGGCAGTCTGAGAAGATAGCCTGCCTATATTTTTGTGCCTATTTATATTAAACATAATATTTCTACTCAATTTCGATCATTCTAGGCTATTTCTAGAAGCTTTTATATTTTTCAAAGGGTTTTATCGTTTTCTATATTTTAATTAAATCTGGACTAAACCTAGTATGCTGGCTAACGCCTATGCAAGGTATTTGCAATGCTAGATTTTCCACGACAAGTATAGCTTTATGATATTTAACGAATATTTAACAGAAAATTCTTTGTATATTTGAATATTTTTTTATACTTTTACATGTTAGAATATAGTCTGCATTCAAGGCAGCAGTAAAAATATTGTATATTATTAAATGAATAACATACAGGTATACAGTAAAAAATTATGGCAAATTACTCAATGAATTATGACCATGCAGAGCGCGTCATAATTCCAAATGATGCATTTTTCTATTTGAAAGATGATGAGCCTATGATTGATGAAACAAACGTTAGGTTTGTCCATGAGATAAGCAGGCGATTCCAGAATGGCTTTCATATAGATGACGATTGGTGCTATGTAGATGAAGAGAACGGTCTCATAGATGCTCTATTCATACCGTACGAAGAGGATACATTCCAATATAATTTGTACATTGACCTGTTCAACAACTGGTATTTGCAGATAGATTGGGATGGAGTAAGCAGCGAATGTATAGTAAGATATGCAAACACATGCAAACAGCCGATGGAGCCAGAGGTATGTAAAATTCTTTACAATGATGGTGGGAAGCAGTATATCCAGACAGAGAAAGGCAGCATTTACCATCTTTGGAAAGCCATCAGGAAATAATCATCCCCAGGCCCCCTGACCGTACTTCCCAGAGCCAAAATGGCTTTTTCTCCTGGAACGATTTTAACCAAAAAACAAAACCAGCTATCTTCACAGACTGCTGGCTTTTTCGTGAATAAAAACACATGGAATATTAACAGGAAAGTTTTTTATCTTCGACTTCTTTGATTATTCTTTGCTGCTCTTGCCATTTTATGTACTTGTCATACCAAAATGGATGCTTCTCAACCAGTTTCAAGAAGGTGTCGATCTTAGTAAGCCTGAATGCATATTTGGATTGCATATCAACCAGTTTGTCTCTCTGCTCGTAGTAAGTAACAACAGCCTTGTCTATATGGAAAAGAAATTCACTGCTAGTCTCTCTTAGCATATCCATTTCAGTGCCTTTAGAAAAGAAAAACGGAATATTTGGAGTAACCCATAGAGCAAGAGCTTTGCCGTATTCCTTACTGGCTTCATACATAAACCCATCATTTATTTTGAAAATATCAGGATATTGTGCCCAGCAGCTTTTCACAACATGCGGAATATATGGTTTCAGCAGTGTTTCAATTCTATTGTTTATGTATTTGAGAGACTTATCCATTAGGCTCTGGTACTTAGCCGACATTAGACTGATTATTATCTTTTTGTCTTCAACTGTCAGGCTTTTGTTCAGGTCTTTGAGATTATTTTCAAGAGCATCTCTTTTGATTTGCAGGCGCTTTTTGTCGCTTGCTACCCTGTTCTTTTCTTCGAACATTTTCTTTTTGATGAGAAAATTCTCCCACTCTTTCTTTTTCTCCTCATATAGAACTGGCCTCTTTGTGATGACAACTCTGCCTGATTCATTGCGTACCATTTCTCCGTTGTCGTCTCTTTCTGCTTTTACAGTAAAACCCCAAGCCCTATCGGACATCATTTCTTCTGGCAAAAGGTCATCCTGCATTTCTTCAATCTGTATCTTGCGTATCTCCTCCTTCATCTGCAAGTCGTATTCAGAGTCTGAATCTTCTATCTCATGAAGGAATTTTGCTGCTTCTTTACTAGTAATTGCCATAGCCGTAATTTATTTAAAACCACTTGCTAAATTTGAATAAACTCTCCATAATGTCATTTGCTGGCCTTTTCTGCAACATGATATAATAGCTAATTGCTAATAGGAATCTTGCTACTTTATGAAGTAACCAACCTGATAAATAGACGAAAAAGTATAAAAAGCCTAAACAGCCCCGTAGAATTTTACTTAATTTTTTCATAATATCTTTCTTTTAAGTTATAATGCCTTTCATATATATGCAAGTCGTGCACAAAATGATAATACGTACCAACGTAGATACCTAGTTTTTTTTTTGCAACATATTCTTGCAATTTGGAAAAACAGTATTGGTCATTGCAAAAACCATAAACCAAATCATTAGAACGCATGTTTACACACATGTTAAGAAGGTCATCACCTGCTGTATCTTGTGATATATCAAAACCTATAGACAGAGTGCATGGTGTGTCAAACTCATAATCGTCTTTTTCTTTGCCGTCAAATATAGTAAGCCAAGCTTGACGCGTATTTTTATTAGCTTTCAACTGTTCTATACATTTTCCAAGCTGAGCATTGCGGTTCCACTGCCATCCATAGTTTGAATTGACTATGTTGTCTCCTCCATGCATTTTATCCCAAATTTTGGCGTGCTTTTTTATGTCTTTTACGCTTCTGTCTTGTGATAAATACCATGACCATTCTTTTTCTGCGTAGCCTACATTGAATTTACGCCATTCAGTTCTTATGATTCTTTGGCAAGGGTTTGCTATTTCAAACCCAACGTTATAGATAGCCTTAGTGCCTATGCTTGTTTCTTTTCCATATTTCATGATGCATTCGTACAGATGCTCAAAAGCATCTGTTGCATCTAAGAATTTTAATTTTTCTGTGATGTTATCTATCATAGTTGTTTAACATAAAACAGTTCTTCTTCAGCTTCTTCATTCATTGATTTGCAAATAGCTATCGCGTCATCATACTTGAGGCACTTAAGCTCTAAGTCGTTATCATCGACTGCTATTTCGCCTGATATTACATAGATGCCATATTTATTTGTTTCTGTACCAAACTTTACAGCATCAAGTGCATGTGTGCAAATATACACGATCGCTTGCTTACACACAAATCCAAGTCTATAATTATTGTTAATGACTTGAATATATTGCTGCCTCAGTTTTTCTGGCTCAAGCAACCCTTGTTTTTCCATTCTCTTGTATTCTTCAAGCCATTTACCGAACCCGTTTTGTTTTTTAAACTGGCCTGCAAAATGGCTTGCAAACTTGAGGAATAAATCTGAGTTTATAAGAGTGTCTATATCTACTGCTTTCTTTCCACGCATTTTTACTACTGTATTTATAGATGCAGTTAATTGTTGTTGTGCATCTGTAGGAGTATTCTTTTTCTATCTTGCAAGGCATATATCATATCAATATTGACTTTTACAATAGCTATCAAAGAATCTATCTCATCTTGCTTTGCCTTTATGATTGCATCATCACCTTCTTTGGCATTCGCAATTACAATTTTCAAATGCTTGTTAAGGCTATCTGCTTTCTGCAGTAACATTTTATTCTGCTGTACTAACTGTGTTATATTCTCGTCAATATCTTCAACATATATTTGAGCAAACGAGCTATTGGCTAATAATAGCATTAAACATATAATTATTGCTTTCATTGTTAATTGTTTAAATTGGTTAAGCTATTTTAGGCTATTCTAGAGAGGCTGAATCAAATTGTGAATGAAATATATTAGACCTAATAAAAAGCCTCTCTAGAATAAAACCTTGTATGTTATCGTTTATCTGTAGAGCCAAAACCACCGTCTGCTCTCGTGGTCTTAGCATCGAACAGTTCAGATTCATCACTTACTTCTTCAAGGGCAGCGTACGCAACTGGTACTAAGATAAACTGCGCAATTTTCATACCTGGTTTTAGTATGGCTTTATGATTGCCAACATTTATCAAATGTATGTGTATTTCTCCTTGGTAGTCTTCATCAACTATCTCAGCACCAACTATTAGGTTGGAATTGAATGCCTCTTTCTTTGGTGTTCTTCCACTTCTTAGTACAGCATTTTTTGATGTGACTACACCTGATTTGTTAGCTGCCATTAGCATGTAGCCTTCTGGCAAGTTGGCCTTAATTCCAGATGGAATAAGTACGTCATCACCTGGAAATAACCTTAATATTTCAAAATCTTCTGGAATGAAAAAGTCAATTCCTGCTGACTTATCTGTGCCTCTTACTGGGCTCTTAACGTTTCTTGTTTTTAAGAATTTCATAGTCATTTTTGTTTATTGTTATACTTACTTTTGTCTTCTAATAAATCGTGGTATAATATGTTTGAAAATATATTAGCAATTATGTTTGCTACAAAGATAATACTTTCTACTTTAATGAGATTTTCTAGGCTGAATTCTTTATCTATCTCCTGCTTTATGTGCTTAAGCAATTCATTATTTTGCTTTGCAAGAGAATATATAGCTCTCAGAAAATCATTATTCTGTTTGGCATATTTTAATAGCAAATCAGTGTTATCATCCATTTTCAGCGAGTTGTTTGAGAATATTTTCGATCGCTGGTGTAATCTTTGTATGTGAATACCCGTAAGGTATCATGCCACCATGCAGATATAAATCATCAATTCCAGATTGTACTAATAGCCTTGTGCTTTTTATTTCTTTCATATCTTTCTTGTACATGTGGAGGGAGCCAACTTGCATAGTTATAATGCCTATATCTAAGTCATGATATTTTGATGATACCATTTCTAGGACTTGGTAGTAAAACACACAGAACATGAATATATCATACGGCAGCATCGTCAGTATATTAGACGATCGCATCTGCACGCACATGTTAAGTGTATTATTTTTTATGAAGAACATTACAGCATTAGTGCATAGCTTATCAATGGAATCTTCAGACATTGCTTCGTCATTGTTTATCATAAAGCAAGCTCGTCTTGAATTTCTGTTTTTGATAAGCTCTTGTGCGCATTTCACGAGCCCTTTTTTCTTATATGCATATATTCCATAGTTAGAATTGAAGTCTGTATGAAAGAAGTCTACGCGCTGTTCGTATTCAGGAAAATACTGTACTATTGAAGTATCTCTGCTATTTGCATTCTTGTACCATTTAAACAATGCATACAGTTTTTTAGGATTGACCAAAGATGAGTTATTACTCATTAAATAGTTTTCTGGAAGCAATTTGTAGGTAGCTCCTATGACTTCTAGGTATTCTTTATCTCTCAATTCAGAGTACGGAATCGCGTCTAAAAACTGGTTGAAGATTATTCTCCAGGTATCATCCGTTATAAACTCGTTCAGCTTATCATAATGCTTAATCTTTGTCATATCTTTTTGCAATATTATTGGTTATTACTTCAAATAAATCATTGTAAGAGCCTTTATTCAAATCAAGAAACAAAGTCTGTAAATCAGCAGAAGCGTTTGAGTATGCGTCATTCAAGGTACTTATCATCCTGTGTTCGATGTATTTGTTTACGCTGATATTTTTAGGCCTATATGAATCATAAGTTTCAGCTTTTTCAATTGGCTTAAATTCTATCAGCAAATCGTATATCTTGCTGAATGCCATCTTTGCATAATAATCTACTCTTTCATACAGTTTTGTGTAGGTTGTCATTTGCTCCTCATTCAAATTCGCTTTATCAACATAGAACAATAGATAGAAAAGCGAATCGGTAATTGCCCTATCACAAACTATTACTTGATTTTCGTTTTTGTTGAAGCATTCTAGTTCGGCTTCTATTTTTTCATTTATAACTTTATTTTGAAAATCAAGATAAGCAACTGGGTTTTTTCTCAGGTCATCAATAGATTTTATTTTGTACTCCCTTACAATCTCCCCCAGCTCTTTTACATTAACTCCTTTATCTGTAAGAGCTTTTATGAATTTATGCATGGTGGTTGTTTTTCCGCTATAACAACCACCAGAGAAAACTACAAAGTATGTATTTTTCATAGCGTTAATCTTTAATTATATACAGTATAGGTTGTTTATCACTGGGAGAATGCTCACACTGGAAATTAAAATTGTGTATAATGTCCATCGTGTCAAATACTATTGGGCGCCCATGAGCATTAAAGCTTGTATTAACCAGGCATTTTGCATCGCATATGTACTCTATGGTAGTCAATAATCTGAGCATAAAATCGTTTTCATTGCCTGCATAATATTCTGATTCAATAACTTGCGGCCTTCCTGTATATACATTTTCTAGAGGCTTTTTATGCATCACGCCTCCATACTGCTTAGAATATGGTTTGGTATAGTTGAATGTGCAAATCATGTATTTTGAGCTGCCAATTACCCTGGAAAATTCTTTGAAGTTGAACATGTATTGTACATTCTCTGATAAAATTACAGGAGCGCACGGCATAACTTCATTGCGCCTATTCATTAGGTTGTTCCTAGCTACATTCTCTGTGGTTGGAAGGAATAAGCTAGATGTCGAGCATAAAGCACGTGGACCGAATTCCATGTTTTCTCTCACTATGTTTACAATATTACCATCGCAAATGTCTTTTGCAATTGAATGTATTACGCTTGGTGCTTTTATGCTTACAACTTTTATGTTGTCTCTTTCATATTTTTCTATGCCGTATAGCCGCCGTTTACCAAAGCATAGGTTGCCAAAGTTGAATACATTTCCAGAAAATGCTGTATACATTCCAATTGCAGCTCCTTGGTCACCGGCCAATGGCATTATACATAATTTGCCTGTTATGCTGTTTAATATCTTATTGTTCAGTTTAACATTGTAGAAGCATCCACCAGCTAAACAGATATTTTCCATATTGAATTCCTTTATCAGCCTCATAAAGAATATTTCAATTGATTGTTGTATGAAATAAGCTACGACGCATCTTACTTTAAATGCATCATTTTTATCAATGCCAGTAGCGTCTATAAGTTCTTTAAACACAGCATACCAATGCATTCTTACATCTCCCAGTGCACGAGTATTAATGGCTATATCTGGATTGCATTCTTTGCATACTGTTCTGTCTTCAGGTTTTTTCAGCATTTCCTTGTGCACAAAAGATTCTAGTGCTTTTACATTATCCTCTACATAGAAATCTAGTGTATCAATCATCTCTAATGACAGTACTTCATCTGTGTGTGATTCATAGCCTAAGAACTTATACTCATCTTGATTTTCTTTCATACCACAGAATGAAGTAGCGTATTGGTACATAAGACCTAATGACGCTCTGTAATCTGAAACTCTCAATACGAGTTTAGGGTTCAATGTATCGTGTGCTTCAGATTTGTATATAGAAAGCACCTCCTCATTGTTGCCAAATCCATCGGCTATGATTGTGTATGTTTCTTCAGTGTATTCTGGTGCGTTATAGCATAAAAATGACAGAGCGCTATAAGCATGCGCGTCATGATGCGAAAATAATTTATTGACTTGCACGATATTACCACAAGACAATTCCTTCAGATTCATTACGTCAATCTTTTGCATGTACTTGTTATACAGTATATCTGCTGATGAATATTGATGATTAAACCAATGTGAGATATATACATAACATCCTTTCATTTCTGAATAACCAACATTATTTATAATCTCGTTTATTGCGTCTTTAGGAAATTGGCTATCTGACTTAATGCCAGAAAGGCGTTCTTGTTCGTATCCTATAACTGTTTTCTTGTCATCATCAATGTAAATTGCTGATGAGCCATGACCAAGTGTGATTAATAAGTATTTCATAATTGTTTTTAATTTGTTACTACAAATATAAGAAAAATTTTTAATAGACGAAAATAATTTCTACTGTTTAACCGTTAAATTAATTTTTATTAACGTTACCTTAAATACGTTCATAGTAGCCGCGTCTTGTGTATTTTCTGTATGTGTTGTTCCTAATTGCCATTCTAATCATAGAGTATATATGTCTCTCTACCAGGTGTTTTGCTGTGTAATGAGTGAATTCAAGATTTGTGTATATTATATAGTACAACTCCTTTTGTGAAATAAGAGACCCATGAGGCTTAGCATATAGAATTTCCATCGCTAACAGCTTTATTGCTTTTATATGTTGCCTTTCTAGTATCATAACACGCTACATAAACTTTTTATACTTTTCTATTTTGGCTTTAATACTCTGCATTAAGCCTTCTTGCTTCTTATCTTTGTTCTGAAGTGATTTAATAACTGATTCATCTTCTGTATCTTTCATTATAAGATGATGTATTATAACGTGTTCATTCTGACCTTGACGGTATAACCTAGCATTAAACTGCTGATACAATTCTAAGCTCCAGTTTTGGCCAAACCAAACTATTATATGGCCTCCAGTTTGTAGGTTAAGGCCATGCCCAGCAGATGCAGGGTGGGCTAGCATGAATTTTATTTTGCCTTCATTCCAGTCTTTTATGTCCTTGCCAGTCTTTAGTTCTCTTGGCTCATACTTAGCAAGATATTCCATTATTCTATCTCTGTCATGCTGAAATGTCCATGCTACCAATATAGGCTTGCCAGCATTGCTTTCTAGTATTTCTTCGAGCGCATCTATCTTAATTTTATGCACCTCATGTACTATTCTATCGTCATCGTATACTGCACCGTTTGCAAACTGGAGCAATTTACCAGATAAAGATGCTGCATTGACTACATTTATTTCAACTGGCTTTTCAACAAATACAGAATTGCCATTTTCATCTTGCTCTTCTATAGTTTCTGTTTGGTTTAACAGCTCTAGCACTTTTTCTTTTTCGAATGATTTGTACTGTTCATATACTGCGTCTGGCATTCTGAGCTTTATGTAGTTGTCAGTTTTAAATGGCATTTGTATATAGTCTGATGCTTTCATACTTATGCATATATCCTCTATTTTTTTGTTAATCAAGTACTCAGAATCATTCATAAGATTGTAATTATATACAATGTGCCCATTTGTCTTGCCTGGCCTGAAATATCTTTCTCTGTATCTAGTTATTGTTTTTTCCAGTCTTTCGCCTCTGTCAATTAGATACAACTGAGCCCACAAGTCTATATAGCCATTTGGAGCTGGAGTACCAGTAAGACCTACTGCTCTTTTGAAGAATGGCCTTGAAGCTCTCAATGCTTTAAATCTTATAGATTTATACGACTTAAATGAGCTGAGCTCATCTATCACAAGCATATCAAAAGGAAGTTTAGCGCCACCGTAGAATGCGCATAACCAAGCAACGTTATCTCTAGATACAAGGTATATGTCTGCTTGCTTCATGAGTGCTGCTACTCTTTGTCTTTCATTGCCAATTACTTTTGAAAATCTTAAATGCCTAAGATGCTCCCAATTTTCAGCTTCTTCTTCCCAGACAGACTCAACAACTCTTTTTGGAGCTACAACTAGGCATTTATTTATTTCACAGTAATCATTCATTAAATAATTAATCGCAGTTAGAGTTGATACAGTTTTGCCAAGCCCCATTTCTAGAAACACTCCACAAAACTTGTTGTCTATTATGTGCTCAACTACAGCTCTTTGATACTTATGTAAGTTATTCTCTGTTAGCATTATCTACTTGTTCTAAGAACTGGTTTACACCAGCAACTGAATCTATTACAAATACCTTAAAGCCCATTTGCCTAAGCTTCTTATGTATGTACAGCTGTACTTTTCTTGGTTCTTCCCCAGTGGTTTTCAATTCAACGAACTGCGCTATACCACCATGAAATACACACAGCCTATCTGGAAGTCCAATCATGGTTGTAAGCTTTATGCACATTCCGCATTTTTGCTTAACTCCTTCAACTAACTTCCTCTCTACCAGCTTTTCGCTGTCAATTCTCTTCTTGTTTTTCATAGTATTCTAGCAATATTCTGTCTAATTCTGCTCCTCTCATCTTGTACCTCATGTGAATCATTTGTCTATGCATTTCAATATCATCGACAATGTTTAACTGTCCATCCTGCTGCACTTTGTAATCTAACACTTCACTCGTACCATCTCTATGTATTAGCTTTTCTCTAGTAATAACATACATATTTATTTGGGTTTTTTGTCTGTAACTTTTCTGTTAATTCTTTCTATTTTTACTACATAGTTAATTTTGTTTGCATCTAATGTTACTTGCTTAACCATGTAAGTTCGCCTATCTAATATTACGCAATCGCCTAGCCGTGGTATGCATTCTAAGTTCAACGATAGGAGAGTTTTAAGCTTGTGTGTACCCTCTTCTTTGTATATAAAGAAACACATCATAATATATTTTCCTTTCTTTTATAGTATTTTTGTTTTCCGTAAATATTGAAAATCTTGGTAGACATTACTGGTTCCCAATCAGTTAATGATTTCATAATATCATTGATATCACGTGTATTATACCTAGTCATGTCAGGCTTTTCTTTCCCAAGGCATTCACACCAAATTTCTGCTATACACACGAATTCTTTTTTATGCACTCCTGATTTGGATAGCGGGTCATCAAGCCATATACGGCGTTCATTCAAGTCCATGCTTGCCCAATTGTCAGGAAATTTCGTGTTTAAGTATTCTTCTATTATGCCTCTACGCTCATCGGTTTCTGCATGCTTATGCTGTTCAATTACAGCAATTGTATTCTCTTCTCCTTCTAGGTACAGCTTTTCGCCAGCTAAATACATTTTGTATGCCTCGGCCCATATTTGGTCTACTTCTGCTTCAGTTAAATCATCTTTGACTGACTTCTTAACAAGGCCTGTGTTAACGTCTATAGGCATGAATCGCCTATTTCCAGTCGGGTCACGTAAGAAGTCTTTGCTATTTGTAGTACCAAAGAATACACATTGACGGCGGTATATTTCTACGCATCTTCCATAAGCAGGACGGAAAGCGTCTTCTCTCTTTGCAATGAAGTGCTTGATAGTTTCTACTTCTGCTTTCTTCAATCCTGAAAGCTCAGCAATTTCAATTATCCATGCACCTTGAATTTGCTCAAACGCCTCTTTTCCTTGCACTGTAGTGAATGTATCAGAAAACCAGTCTTTGCCAAGCTTTTTCACGAATGTACTTTTGTATGTGCCTTGCTCGCCTGATAGAATAAGTGCTAAGTCAAATTTGCATCCAGGATTGAATACACGAGCAACAGCCGCGCAGAGTAATTTCCTTATAGCAGCTTTAGTATATGCGTTGTCATCAGCCCCAAAATAGTCAATGAGCAAATTGTTTACTCGTTCTTTACCATCCCATTCTAATGATTTGATGTAATCAACGATCGGATGGAACTTCTTCTTTTCAAACTCAAGAGCTAAAGCGTCGTCTACCTTTTGACTTGCAACGATTCCGTACACGCATTCTATATAATTTCTAATTCCTGCGTAATCTACATCTCTAAGCGGCTCACTTACATCTACAGTCCTCCATGGCAGTGAATGCGTAATGTATTTTTTGCTATCAAACAAATTGAATCTAAACGCATTTTTAAGCAGTTTATCATTTTGTATTATGATATTTATATTATTTGCAGAGTTTACATATTCTCCTTTCGTATTAGCTTCAAGCTGCTCAACCCAATCGAGACTATATTCATGGTCTGTATCTTCTGCAGGCAGGTCTTGTGCAAATTCAAATTTAGCGTCAGCAAATTTCTCGTTAGCAATTTGGCGTTTAGTCTTTGCGTCTTTGGTACAAAATTCTTCCATAGCTTTAAAGCTTTTCTTTTCTGTTTCGTTTTGTACCTTGCCAGTATCCAAATGACCAAATCTGTGTATTCTTACTAAATCGAAAGCATTGCATAATCTGCCTCCAGCTGGGTCAGTTCCGTGATGTGAATACACAAATTTATCATCATACACTATAAGTCCTGCTGCTGTAGAGCCTTTTGTATACGTATACCTGTCTTCTCCAGCAGGTTCGTATTCTTCTTGCAAGAACGTTTCAATTGCTTCTTGAATTGTATAAGTTCTACAGAATACGCCAACAATGCCTTTCTTTTGCTCTGGGTCTTCTTGCTTTTTTATAGCAGCAAGTATTGTATCTGTGCTATCGGACGCTGTTGGCCATTCACCAGTATTATGCCAATCATTATAAGTGCTAAGCACAGAATCAGCTTTAAGAAATGGCCCATCTTGATACTCAAAATAGTATTCTGAATCACAAGATATTGATGGCCAGAACATTAAACGGTTTACGTCAAAAGTCGATTGGTCAAACAAATCAATGTTCACGTCGCCCGCTATTTTTCTAGCAATAGCTTGGTATTCTTCTTGAGATACTTCTCTGTCCAATGGAATTAGCAGTCTGTGACGAGGTTTATCGCTACATGATTTATGTGTTGAATGAATTACAGCAGCACAATCGTAAAGCATTGTAAAGTCCCAAAATAGGTCACTGTGAGAAAAATCTATATCCAATGTTACTAATTGACGATACAGCACATCAGTTTTATTTCGTCTTCCATTCGTCAAAAAGCCACCAACAAAACCGCCAACGTCTTTTATCTTTCCTTGGTCTGTTTTACTGGCGCTCATAAACTGCCTGTATGTTTCTGTGGTCACAGTTGGAGTCGATATCTTTTTTACAAAATCACTCCATTGCATCTTTTTATTTTTCCAAACTTTGCTAGTCGCATTAAGGCCAGTAGCTATATTTAGAATGCCATCATGTTTTAGATTATCTATTTGCATAATAGATTTGAATTATATAGATTAGTATGCAGAAAGCAAATTTTTTTTTAATCTTTTTTGTAAAAATCGGTTATATAGCCATCAGCGTTGAGAGGTAAATCAGATGCCCAATCAGGTGGAGTTCCCATAATGCGCTCCATTTCTCTCAGCCAATCTTGCTCCCATCCGTCTTTAGGAATTTCGCAGATACACTCATCATGTACATGCATCGTAATTCCATACCCATTTTCTTCAAGCTTAATCATCGCATACCCAATTAAGTCTCTAGATATTGCTTGAACAATATTCTCAGTCAACTTACCTCCATAAGTATCAATATCACCCCATTGTTTTGTCTCTTGTACTATGCCATCATAACATAGAACTTTTGATTGACGGCCGAATCCAGTATCACGAATCCTAAATCTCGGATTGCGATAGAAAAGTGTATGGCCAGATGGCAATTTGATTGTGAATACCTCGCCATCACAATCGAATACTAAGCCTCTTGGCCCTATTACTTGTCTTTGGTATCTTACTGCCTCGTGAGCGCATTTTTCTACTGTCCTCCAGCCTTCAACTATTTTTGGGTTGGCTTTACGCCATTTTTTTACAATATCCATCATTTCAACATCAGACATGCCCATTTTATCACCACCCATTCTTTTCATTGCACCTAATGCACCTTCATATCCTAATGCTAATTCAGCATTTTTAGCTTTTGCCCTTAAATCAGAGCCTTTTGTTATTGAAGAAATTGGTACATTGAACATTCTGGCTCCAGCTGCTTCGTATATTTTGCCATCACCTCTAAATACTTCCAGCCTCCATTCTTCTTCAAAAAGCCATGATACAACTCTAGCTTCAATCGCAGAAAAGTCTGCTACTGAGAATGTTTGTCCATCTGGCGCAATTAATGCTGTTCTTACTAGTTGTGATAGTATATCAGCTACATCACCATACATGATTTCAACAGTTTCCAAATCACGTTTACGAATAAGCTCTCTTGATGTTTCTATAAGTCTCAAATGATTTTTAGATAGATTCTGTAATTGCAATAATCTTCCTGCCCATCTACCAGTTCTATTGGCCCCGTAGAATTGAAATGTGCCTCTTACTCTGTTATCACTCATAGCGCAGTTTATCATTGCATAGTATTTCTTAACAGAAGACCTTGATAGTTTTTGCCTAATCTCAAGCATTTCAACAATCTTTGGGTTTGAAGAATACTTTTCAATTAACCCAGGTATAACATCTTTTGCAAGTGATTTAATTTCATCACCAGTTATTTGTGTCAGCCATTGGCATAATTGTTTTGGTGAATTAGGGTTTTCAAGTTCTGTTATTTCTCTAGCTCTTTCAATCAGCATTTCTGTATATTCTGTGTCTACATCGATTGCTGATTTTGCTAGTTCCATGTCTACCAATATGCCTCTATCATTTATTTTTTGGTCTAGCAAATACAGTTGCCTTTCAAAATCTGGCAATTCATATTTTTCTAGCTTTCTGTAAATCTCTCTTTCTGCTAGCACATCGTATTTGTTATACTCTTTGTACATTTCCCATTTATCTGGTGCGTGCTCAGGATAATTGCGCTCACGCATGCCATTTATCTTAGTTGGCTTACATGGACACGAGAAATATTTAATAAGTGCTTTTCCTGTATCAAGCTTTTTGTCGGTCAAATCAAGCTTTTTTGATACTTCATCTAGAGAAAAAGGAAGCCCACATGTTGCTGCTTTGACTGCTGTACAATGCCATTCATCTGTAGGTATGTCATATCCAATTCGTTTGAACGACAGCCTTTCAAATACGGCATTGTGCGCAATTTTTTTACAGTTTTCATCAAATAATGCTTCTTCAAATTCCTCTGGTAGTTCTTCTCCTTGTAATAAATCAACTATGACTGGTTCGTTGTCGTCTAGGGCATAACCTACAATCAATATCTCAAAATCTGGAGATTCAATATATTTGTATGCTCCACATATTTTAATATCTCTAGACGAATACGTTTCAACGTCGATGAATAATTCTTTTGCCATTTCCTGTTCTTTAATATCAGATTAATTGTGGAATATACAAGATTTGAACTTGTACCTGCATAACTTGCATCAAGTGTCATGGCAGTGAAAAGTTATAATGCAAGATTGCCGTGCAGCCTGTTACACCAATACTCCGAGAAATAAAAGGCCGTGTGTTTCAACGGCCTTTAGCATTTGTTAGCGAAGAAAAATGACTACATTAATTCGTCATCATAAACATTATCACCACCGAAATCTTCTTCAGCAGAAGAACCACCTGCTAATGCTTCTCCATCTTCAAGCTTTTGTAAGTTGTTCAAGCCACACGCGATGCCTTTACTTTTCTTGTCGTAAGCATAGAAGCTGAGTGAAGCTCGGCCGTAACAACCTGAATAGAACTCATCTCGGCTCATAATCTCGTTTAAGTCTCTGTCAACAATGCTTGGTTTTCTATTTGAATTTGCATTCAAGAAATATTTGCCAACGAATGCTGGGTCATCACCTCTCTCTTCATCGCCATCACGAAGAGGCACTTTCAGAGTTGAAGGAATTTTGCCATTCTTGTCAGCCAGCATTGACTTGCCTGCTTGCTTTGCTGCTTCAATCGCAGCTTTAACTGCATTCAATGTTTTCTCGTCTTTTTTGTCAATAAGTACACATACATTGTACTTTTCCTGTTGTCCTTCTTCTATAGCTGTAGGTACGAATACGTTAGCATAACAGAAACGGACTTTCCCTGTAATTACTTTTGTAGGGTTTGTTGCCATAATTTTAAAATTTAAAATGTTTATTTATAAGTTAATCTGCAAAATCTAATTTAGCTTGGCCAATGCCAATTGCGGGCCTTTTATCACTTTCAGGAACAAGAACTGGAGCTCCTTGTGGCTTTATAACAGCTGATGACAGTTTTTGCTCAAATACCTTTTTGCCAACTAGCTTTTCAATAGCTGTTATAGATTTAAGCTTCATGTCATATATATCATCTTCTGATAGTTCTGGCATTTGAGAAAAGATTGTTTCCACAACTTCATTTTCATCTTTCCACTTTCTTCTGCTAGTACTTTCTACTAGTTTATAACCAGGCCAAGAATAGTCTTCTTCAATTGCTTTCTGTTTTGCATACTCAGCGACGCAATTGGCCCATTCTACTAACTGTGGAGCTCTTTTAAGAACTTCTGCGACTTCGTCATCAGATAGTAAATCTGGTTGCTTGAATTCAAATTTAGCTATCTCTAACTGTTTGGCGTATAGCTTTCTGCATCTTGCCTTAACTGAACAGAATTTACACCAATCACCTGCTTCAAGTTCACCTTTTCCGTCAAACGCAAGTATAGCTCTTTGTTTAAGCTCTGTTTCAGCCCAATTGATTAGTTGGTCAACTTCTATTTCAAATGTTGATATGTTATTAATACGTGGCTGTACAATAGTAAGTTTCACTGTATTTATATCATACATTGTATCAAAAGCTTTCAGGGCCCCAAGTCCGTATAACATCAATTGCTTATTCCAAGTTGCATATACAGGAACACCTTTTCCATACTTCAAGTCAATTACTTCCATTACGCCATCACTTATGATTGTACAGTCAGATGTACCGAAGCTTTCTGGAACATAATCAGTTAAGTCTAATTCCTGTTCAACTATAAGTTCTGTGTATTGGTTTTGTGCCTTAGCAGCATTGAATTGGTCTATGCAGTAATCTGTATAGATAGGAACCATATCAAACATCTCTTCATTGAAGAACTTATTGTTCATTATCTCTGTCAATCTAGCATCGTATTCATCATCAGAGATTGCTTCAAGCACATCTCTGGTTAAATACAGTTCTGACAGCTCATGAGCCAATGTTCCTTCTTTAGCGTAGCTGCTTTCTTTCTTATCACCAAACTGCTCTTCAAGCCTTGCAGATGGTGTGCAAGCAAGCCAACGTGATGCTCCAGAAGCTGATAAGAGTGCATGCGCTCTTTGCTCATGGTTTTGTATTTTTGTAGATGTTGTTCCCATCATTGTAGCTTATACGATTTAGCAATTAGATGACATGCTTGGCCCAAATGCCAAAAATATAAAGGCTCTTTTTTTCTTGACTGACTAGCAAAATGCTGCAGTCTTTTTTTCTTACTTTTTGGCATATTATGAAAGTGAGTTAAGGAATGAAACAAAATCAGGATATTTAGACTGCTCAAGTTTAGTTACGCTTGGAGCTCCTAGCTCTGACAACTTATCCTTGATTTCAGGACGGTGGCTGTTAATCTTTGTTACAAGAAGCTTACGCACATCATCAATGGAATACTCCTTTGTTTCTGCAGCTGGCTTAGCTGGTTCTGCAGCTGGCTTAGCAGGCTCTGCAACAGGCTCTGCAGCAGGCTCTGCAACAGGCTCTGCAACAGGCTCTGCAGCAGGCTTAGCAGCTGGCTTAGCTGGTTTTGCAGGCTCTGCAACAGGCTCTGCAGCAGGCTTAGCAGCTGACTTAGCAGGCTCTGCAGCTGACTTAGCAGGCTTAGCAGCTGACTTAGCAGGCTCTGCAGCTGACTTAGCAGGCTCTGCAGCTGACTTAGCTGGTTCTGTGGCTTGCATGATTGTAGTAGTACATCTGTGTGCTATTGCTGCAGTTGCTGCAATACCAGTTACAATGCGTTCAAAAAATTTCATCGTTTCATCTGATAAATTCAATGAAACTTGCAGTTCAATTTTAATTGGTTCCATTTAATTAATAATTTTTGGTTAATGTATCGATATAGCTGATAAATTCTTCTACTGTGTATAAGCTGTTAGCTCCTATGAATTGAGCTACTTGCTTTCCATTCTTGTAAACTGTTAAGAATACACCATTATGATTCAGCTTACATTTAAATTCTCCTTTTAGGAAAACTAAGCAGTTATCTTCTTTTTGGCATTTCCATGAGTCTATACTGAATAGTTCGTACACAGGCACGCCTATGAACTTTGCGAGCTCTATTAACTGGTCTACGTTTAACGATGATTCGCCTTTTATCACTCTATCAAACGCCAGCTTTTGGTATTTAACATGCGGAAATAGCACTTTAGAAACTTCATCAGTGTCTAGTTTGTAGTGCTCAATGATTTTATTAATATCAAACTGTTCCATATAATTGATAATGATTTATTATTTCTGTGAGATTGACAATGCAAATATAAATCTTTTACTTGACAAGAAAAAATAATTTTGTATAAAAATAAATATTATTTTGTGAAATTCAGTTAACTATTTGATTATCAATGATAAACAATATATACAATAAAATCATCAACATTTCTGGCTGCAGAAGAGAAACAAAAGAACAAAGAAACAACATTTCCCTATAAGCCTCTAGATAAAAAGTCAATTTTTAATATGTTAATACATTTAACTACTGTAAAAAGTGATTTTACAGTTCAAGCCAAATAGAATAATTATTGTTTATATTGTTTATTCATAGCCAACTCGCTCATTTTCAATAGCTTCAACTGTAAACAATGGTTTGTTTATCATTGTTTATTATTGTTTATTTTCTCACAGAAATGTACTCAACATTGGTAATAGTAGTGTTTGGATTGAGGCTTATTACATCAAGCTGCTTATTCTTGTAGCCAAATAGCCAAATTGGTAACTTCATAAACCAGAATTTTTTCTTTTCTAAGCTTTCAATAACCTTTAGCTTCTCTCTATTTTTGACTTGTAAATTTACAGAATCTTTATGCATGCACCCATCAACGTCAATCCAAACAGACTTGTAATTGAAGCATTTAAGTGTGTCAATTTGGTTTGTTACTGTATCTCTTACCATAGAATCTTTAAGTGCTGCTTTTAGACTATTTATAGTTTCTGTCTTAAGACTTATAATCTTTTCTAACTGTGATTTACTAAGTTTCAAATCATTAATCAGCCTCATGTCTTCTTCTCTGTATTTTTTCAATTCAGACATTTTTAGCTCAAACAGCTTTGCATTAACTGCATTAAGGCTATCACGTACTTTGTATGATTTGTTACTATCCAATAACACTTCTTGATTGTTCTTCAAAAGCTTATTTTCTTTTGAAAGCTTGTTGTAGTTGTATATGAATGACACACACACAACTATTGCTATTAATACGGCTGTGATTTTTATTTTCATGCTTAGACTATTTTAGGCTCATTCTTGAGCGTTTAGTATCATTCTTAATAGTTAATATTACTTTATATAAAAAATTCAACCTTGACAAAATCTAGTATGCCAAGGCTGATTTATAAGTTGATTTATGTATTATTCTTTAAAAAGTCCCATCCTATGGAGTTAATTCTCCTGAGCCAACCTTTTTTAAATTTATCGTTAGCAGGCCTTTTTGCGCAGATTGTATCTATGAAATCTATTCTAGCTTTTTTTATGCTTGAGAACAGTAATTCCTGATTATGAAAATCATTAATAGCAGCTAAAGTTTTTATGCCTACTATGCCATCTGGCTTCACACCCAAAATCTTTTGAGGAATTACAATACCATTTTTGCCTGATGCCCAAACCCAATCGACTAAGATATTTGCTATTGACTGGCTTGCTATCAAATCTGCTTTCCATCTGTCCCAATAATGCGGCTTGAGCACACGTTTAATGACGTCCTCACAGGTAAGCAAACGCAGGTCATCTACGTCTATATCGCCGTCACCATCCTTGTCATAGCCGCATGACTTCCATGTACTGATAGTCACTCCCTTGTTTGTAGCTCCACCTAGATCGTCTTTGTCATTTACAAATCTGCCCTCCCAGCTCAATATGAACGGAGCTAATATTTTAACGTCTGCCATACTAATTTTGTCTATTATTATTTTCTAATTCTGTTCTTATTGTATCAAGCAATTCTATTGCTTGTTTGACGTTCGAGCTTTGTACAATTCTTTTTACTACATCTGGCACGTCAGCTGCGTGTGCTTTCTTCTTTGCTGAATTCTCTTTCACAGATTTTCCTTCAATCAGAAGAATTGCAACCGTGCAGAGTATAGTTGCAAATGGTAATATGTAGAATGTAAAGAAACTTCCTAAAACATCAAACATTAATGCGAATAACATTACTCTTGTGTAATCTCCAACTTTTATAATCGTGTGTCTGAAGCCTTTTGAATCAATTGGTTCTCCTAACGTTTTTGCTGTGTCTCTACCAGACCAAAAATCTATCATACTGGCAGTAACCATAAAAAACCAACAGACTAAAACTACAGCAATACGGACTGCTACGTAGAATAACAGTCCGTTAATGTCCTTATTTTCAATAAATTCGAGCATTATTCCTCAATGAATTTTTTCCATTCAACCTCTTTTCTTTTTGCCATCACGTCTGCTACCCATCTGCAGAATATTTGGCCTTCATAGCCATCAGGGTCATTTGCAATTGCCAAAGCCCCGTCTAAGCAAGTTGTTTCTGAGATTATAACCTTTGGGTATAAATCTGCATAATACATGTTTGCCTGGTAGGCTAAGTCACCACACGTAACTCTATGCATTGTTTGTTTTGCTCCAATTGCCTCTGTAACTTGGCCAACAGTCCAGTGTCCATGTTTTCCATCGACAGCATTTACCATATCACAGATCGCATACTTAGCCAAGCTATCTGTAAAATGATAGCCATGCTTTTTAATGTATTCAGAATAACCATCTTTGTCTTTTCCAGAGTAGTATTCTTCATGTTTATGCTCTCTACATTTTCTAAGAGCATTTTTAATTGCTATACTTCCCATAGTATTACTTTTTAGTAGATGAATCTACTGGCTGTTCATCATCAGCGTTATCTTGCATGCTTGAATAACCAGTTAAAACTAATTGAGGCATGACTTTCATGTCCTCTTCTAAATTTTTAGAATGCTTGAGAATTTCATCAAGCATCTTTTCATGCCTTTGCTGTCTTTGAAACAATTGGTCGAGTATGCATGGAATCATGTCTACTTCTCCGTCTCTCAGCATTTCACATTTACTACAGTCACCAGGGCATGCTTTTCCTAATCTAGCCATATTAATTACTTTTTATTGATTTTAGCCAACTTGCCAATGAGCATACCACCTCTGATTGACATCAATGAGCTAATGCCATCTCTAGTTATCATTTGAAAAAGCTGAGTAAACTCTGCTTTATGCTTTTCAACTAGAGGCATCATTTTAATTATGGAACTCGCATTCATAACTCTCATGTTTGACAATTCGTTTGCTATTCCTTGGACTGCATCGCGCTCTTGGTCGTTTGCGCATTCTACAGCGAGATAAATTTTTCTTAAAGCCATAACTAATCAATTTTATCGAAGTCAATTTGTTCATTTACATGAGGTGGTGGCATTTGGCCATCATGCTTATCTTCTATCTGCTCAACTTTCTTGCCAGTAAATAGCCCAGCTACAAATGTCAATGCAGGTATTCCGTATTCAACTACTTTTGGATGTTGCTCGATATAATTGCCAATTTTCTCAGCCATAGATATGTACTTGTCAACTCCTTTTGGCTCTGGCTCTAGTTTAAGGGGTATGCCCATATTTGTAGCAAATATCTCAGCAAACTCATTTGCCTGTTTGGCTGCTTCCATTGGCTCAAGGCATTTTTCATTAATCAAATAGCCAAGCATATATGTAAATGCTTCTTGCCTAGTTGAAAAACTCAAATTGCAATGTTGTTTATTTTTATCGAACAATCCCATGGTAGAAATTATTTGATTATGCCATTTAATATCCAGTCAGTCAATACTGACGCGTTTTTTGATGTAACTGATATACCAGAGGCCTCACACAGATTTGACAAGCAGTCTATAGTATATTCTTTTACAATAAGCTTATTCACTGACTGGCCTGTTGCAAGATTTGGCAAATTGGCTCCATCTATCATGTATTCTACTATTTCATCCATTCTTGTTTTGTCAAATGATGAACCAGTAATCATGCCAGTTGTACATGCCAACTTGGCAACTTTCATTTTTGCATCAAATACAGAAGTTATCATTGTTGTATATATTTTTTATCAGTTATTATAAATTAAGAGGAGAAAAGCCACACTGTGCAGACACTGATTCACACTGAGCTATTCTCCTCTAGACTGGACGGAATTAATTAATGCAACGCTCAGTAACTGTTACACCTTGGCTGGCAAGTGTATAGTTTTGTGTCTGAGCGAATTCTCTGTTACCTCCTCCGCAGCAATTACCACCACGTCCACGTCCATCTCGTCCGCAACAATGATTTGTTTCAAAGAAAACCTCGCGGTTTAATTGGAATAGCTGATTGTCAAAGTTTGACTTCATATCGCCAACGCCTTGTACAGTTGCAGAGATTGCTCCATTAGCTGCGTACAGCTGTTTACCAATAAAGTCAACATTAGGCTCAATGCAATTCAAACGGCCTTCCATTCTGGACATACCAACTGCAAACTGAACCTTTTCATTACAGTTCTTCGTCCAATTGTAGACGATTGCAAAAACGATAATAGCTGCTACTATTACCCACAGAGCTGTCGTTGAGCCCCAGCCATCACGATGTTCGTTTTCTAGCTCCTTAATCGCAGCGTAATCAATAATTAGGTTTTAAGTTAATAATTTGTTAGTTATCTTGAAGCGCGTTTACACGCTTTGCAAGCTTTATTATATGAAGAAGCTATTTGCTTAGTATTGCTGGTACCTCCTTTATTTTGGTTTTGGCTTCCTATCAAATGTGCAAATAGCTTCTTCATGATATTTATTTTTTAGATGTATCTACTATGAGTGTGTATAGAATCTTTAGACTATCACCTGTGAGGCTTGCTTTATTAGATTCAAAAATCTCAAAGAATTGTTTCTCTGTAATCTTTGTATTAATCTCAACCTCTTCATCTGATTTGTCCTTTAAAATCTCTTCTAGCTTTTCAGCTATTTCTGAATTCAGCTTTCTATACTTTGTCGCTTCTGGAGTATACATTTTAAGTTCTCCAGATGCTGCTTTCTCTGCAAGCTTTTCAAACTCGTCTGTCTTCAGTGATTCCAATGCAGTTTTTCTAGCTTCTTCTAGCTCTTTTGCAATTGGGTCTACGCTAATCTGTATTTTAATAACTGCGATTGCAGTCATGTTCTCTAGCTTTGAAAAACTAAAACGATCGCTAGAAAAAATCTCTGATAATTGCTTTGCTTCTATCTTTTTCATTCTGCTGCTACTTGGGCTGTTTCAAATTTACTAACTGCATTAATCATCAGGCTAAATGCTTCATCATACATACTAACTTGGTTTATATCAACAATAGTAACTGTTGCATTGAAAGATGCACTGCCATCGTTGTAATAACTGAATGTACCAATTATCTTATTAGTTTCTTTGAGAATCACTTGGCCTGAAAACTGGAAAACTTTGTTTTCGCCTTTTCTTAAAGTATCTGCTTTTAATGCCAAAATACCATTGTCGGCAGTAGAACTAGTATAAGTAACTGACTGCAAATTACCAACGTTTATTGTTATTTCTTGTAATGCCATTTGCTTAAATTTTTTAACAACTTAAATATACATACTAAATTTGAATAAAGAAAATTTTTACTAAATATTTATATATAGTTTTATTCTATATACTTATTTTAACCTGTTAGGCTATTAGCTGACGTTTCATCAGTGCTTGGCGTCG
>UMAM01004342.1_pt1 | contig 24744 bp, 17 predicted proteins | sample 1963711 | NCBI WGS metagenome assembly UMAM01 (sample SAMEA4835916, study PRJEB28245) | human gut metagenome | biome: gut microbiome; material: fecal sample | place: Denmark | collected 2008
GTCTAACTCCTTTAGCTTTTATGCACTGGAGATTTTAATTCGCAAATAATATATGTTAAGATAAAACGACAAAATAGTTATGAAAAAAATATTAACTTTTTTACTGGTTCTAAATTCGACATTAATCTCTAATGCAGGTGAAATAGATTTATTGTTGCAGTCTTTCTGCCCGTTTAAAAGTATTGCTTTTTCATATTCTATTTCCGGCAATGACACAAATGATAATACAGATAACTTGTATTCAAAGGGAAGAGTTCTTTTTGATACAATTACAAAATCGTATAAGTTTGATCAACTTACGAATGATAATACCGGATATTCTTTTTCCTATTCTGATGGTATTTTAGCATCAGGAGTTATAACAAAAAATAAAGTGATTTCTGTATCAATTAACAAAGATAGAGGATTGACAAATTTCCCTTTAATTTTACGTGCATGGATTAATCCATACAATCAAATGAATTCTATTTTAAATGAGCAAACAATCAAAGATTTTTCAATAATAAAGACACCAAATAAATTAGAAGTATACAATACCGAGTATTATATTGTTTTTGATAAAAAGTCATTAAAAGTGAAGGAAGTATGCGAGATATTTAAATCGTCAACTAAAAAAATGTATACAGGGATAAAAATATTGTTTAGAAAATATGAACCTGTTAACAATATTGAATTCCCGACAGAGATACAATTTATATATTGTGATACCGATGGGGAAATTAAGTCCAGTTATACATATAATTTGAGTAATATTTCATTCAGCGATATAACAAAAAAACAACTAAAAATAATTGTGTCAGAAGGAACTTTAATAAACGACAGAATAAGGGATAAGACATATGTAATTAGTGATATATCCAATAGTAATTTTGAAGAAGCAATTGTAGAAAAATTGTTAAATTCAGAAAACTAATATATACCGCATTAAGGTATTTTTTATATTTTATAATGATAGTATTGCAACTGAAAATAACGCCTTGCTTATGTCATAAATAAGATTGATTAAAAGGATTGTATTTTTTTTTGATGCAAATAAAAACATTTGCGCTGTAGTTATTGCATTTATTGCAATAAAGAAGTTGGCAGATAATTATATACTAAGATATGTTTAGTGAACTCAAATATGCAAAAAATAGTATATCGAAGTTAATAAAATTGCTGAGCAGTTTAGATATTTAAGCATGTTTTTTAATTCTAAATTTTTTTTCGATCAGTATATTCCTAAAAATACAATCAGTTTGGCTGTATAGTTGGAGTTTGAGGGATCGCCGATAAAATGAACGTGATTATATATTTTCTGTGGCTACTCGCTTGTTGGCATAAATGAAGTATTCTCTTTTGGTTCTGTTATTGCGTAAGTTGTTTTTTTATCATATCAGTAATGAGCCATTCCTTTGTAAGAGTAGGCTCGTATTTACTTGGGTCGAATTTATCTAATAACTCTATTGAATTTAAGGTTAACTTATATTGATTCCCTTTTTTATCATCGTATGAATACAATGTTCTTGTGACAGTCCTTGGCAAGCTGAAGCCCTGATTTGAAGGAGAAATAGAATCCGAATAATCAAAACGAACAAGCAATGAAGGCTTCCCACTACTGTGTTTATAAAGCGTTTCTATATAACGAATATGCATATCTACCGCGTTTACTTCACATCTAATCGCAGTAATTTCAGTTCCAAAAGATATATGGATTATATCTCCTTTTTGTGTAATAATAGGCGGTTTATTTGTAAAATTTGGCAAATTAAGGTCTTCTTGCTTAATCTGTAATATATCTGCAACAGAATAATAACCATTCTTGGGATTTGGACAGAGTTCCGCAAAATTCGGGAAAAATATTTTACCCGTATTGAATGTCGCTATAAAAGAATCAATTCCTTTATTAAATTCTCTTATCGTCAATTCATTATTTATTTTAGGGTTTGTTTGTGACCCTCCATCGAAATTAAACTCCTTTATTTTATTATTTTTAGATATGTAAAGTTTGTTTCTAGATATAATGCTATCAGGTGTCAGGTTTTTACTATCAGATGGATTTAGTTTATAAATAATAATTTCTTCGGGATGCCAGTTGATAGCGCAGGAATTGTCTCTCAATGACGAATGCGCTGTTAATTTGCTGGTAGTCTTTTTTATTTCAGACATATTATCGCCCAATAACACAACGTCGGCAGTTGCATCTATTTTTATGGCAGAATAATTCTTTAATAATGAGGAAATATCCCCTATGTTTGAGGGTAGTTTTGTAGTATTATTTGAAAATGCAAAGGTACACCAATGCAAAAATAAAATTGCATATAATAATTTTCTAATGTACATACAAAAATATTTTTAAATTAAAGTTTGATGTTTGTAAAGAAAAATATAAGAATTTGTGGATTCAGATGAGTGTTTTTTTTAGTATTTACAATTTTAATAAAAATCTATAAAAATATATCAAATTGTTACTACAGAATTCTGGAATTCACGTTTTTATTAAAAAAATATGCAAATAAAAAATATATTTATTTTATCTAATTTTATATTAACAACAATAGTTAACGCTGCAGAGGTTGCAAGTGGCGTTGATTTTACGGATATATTTAATAAAAATATTTGTAATTTATCTCTCCCAATATCGTTAAAATACTCTATCGAGCATGTTAAAACCTCGCAGGACTACAACTACAAGGAGATGAATAAGCAGCTCCCAGATGCAGATTATGAATTTACAAGCAATGGTCATGGGAAGAACATATTGAGTATAATATCGCACGATTCAATTTATAATGGGAAACCATATAACGGGAAATGTTTAACCATTGGCGACTCTTCTGTGCTATATCTCGAAAATATTAAACGGGCAATAATTCTGAAAAAAGATGAAAATAATCAGATGCCGCAGGTATTCTGGGAGTATTTAACGTTATTGCCTGGTCACTCTTTAACGGAAAGAGGAAAACCTATCCTGGAAATGCTTGAAGAGTTTGCTTCAAATGGTAAGTTAACGGCGGATAAAAAAGAGAACGGGCAAAGAGCGCTCGAGTATAGATTACCTCCCAATAAAGTTGATAGATGCGAATTTTCGCCTACACTTATCCTCCTATTCAAATATATTAATGGTAAATTATATCCATTATCAATAAAACTACAAACTGTCAAAAAAGATCAAAATGCTAACTTATTGATCTCGCCACCTAAAATCGAAATTAAATATACTAATTATGTACGGCTTGAAAATTCTGATGTTTACATACCGAAATTAATTGAGATAAAAAGAGCTAATATCTATTACCCGAATAATGATATAACTGGTATGCTAAAAAATGACATTATTTACTGGATACGTATAAAGGTAAGTGATATTATTAGCAATCAAAAAATAATAGAAAATAAATTAAAGTTTAGAATGCCCAGCGATGCTTCAGTTGAAAATATAAATGATATAGAAAAATTCACTGTTGGGCAAAATTAAACTTTCTTTGATTTCATAATTATATATAGTAAATTTGAATAAAAATATTTAAGATTGGCAAAAATGTATTTCTTGAATGTGCGTTAGGTGAAGATTCCCGCTGCCTGCTCTGTATGTATAGTATATGCAACTATATATAAATAATTACAACTTTAAAAGTTCCTTGTTTCTATAATCATTAAACATTAATATATGATATATATACCAAGCCGGTTTATTAAATTTGGAAATCATATAAAATATAATTATTGACTATCCGCTAAAATTTCATAAAATATTTTATATGAAAAAGTATTCCATATGCCTATTAATTTTCTGCTATTTCGCAGCGTTTAAAATATCATTTTCCGCGGCTGATGTGGATTGTTCGGACGGTTCATGCACTATACCCGAGGAAATGTTTAATTTGATTAAAAATAAAAATACCCAATTAAGCAAACTAGACCACGCAAAGGCAATGTACGATACATTCGGTTATGTATCAGAGATCGTAGAGCTTGCCAAAAGCGATTCCGAGGCTGCCAAAGTCTTGGATTCTATAAAAAACGAGTTAAAAACCCAAGCAGACTCAGGTAAGGCGTTCGAAAAAATGCAGCTCGGGCAGATCTATTATCTGGAAGGCGATATGGACAATTTTAGGCGATATGCCAATCCACAGCATATTAAGAGTATAAAAATGCTTTCACAGGCATTTGGCATGGCGTTTGAAGATGATTCATTGATATCAAAAATCTCGGACGACCAGAACAACTATAATAATATTTCAAATTTAATTTTCAATTCGTACATGAATATCGGAAATATGGAGTTAGCCAAAAAGATGGTTGAGTCCGACCCAAGATTTGCGGACAACTGCAATTATGGGCAGGTGATAAACATGTATGCAAATATGTATCGGCTTAGAAACAAAGAAGACATAAAAGATAATTTTGTAAGATATCTTGATTCTCTTGATGAAAATCAAAGAAATTCGGATTATGTCGATGGATTGCTATTTATATTAACCGATAATGACGCAAAATATAAAAACATCGCCCAGAAAGTACGCGAAAAAATAAATGCTTATTCTCCGCAGCGCAGATGTAGGATCTTATTGGATGCGGCAAATAATTTAGGGGCCAATGAGATTTCAGACAAATATCTTGAAGAAGGCTGGAAATATAAAATATTAAATGACTGGGAAATTTTAAACTATGCCAATAAAATTGTATACGGCTCGTCCAGATATTCGTACAACCATGAGTTCCTAACCAAAGAAGTTCTCAAAAATCCTAAGATAGATACCGCCATTGAGATTTTAGAAGATAAATATCTCGATAATATTAATTACGTTAATACTCTATTATGTATATATAAATTAAAAGGGGATAAGGATTCATATTTCAGGGTCATAGACAATATTATCCCACGCCTCACACGCCCCTATGAGTTGAAATTAATTGCGCAAACTCTGTTATTGCCACATGCATGCTATTACCAAGATCCGCAAAGAGCTGAGAAAATCTTAGAAACGCTGAATAAATATGAGCGCGGTGAAATAATGTACAAAATCGCGTTGAGTATTTTGAATGCCGACGATAGAGTTTGCGAATATTCGCCATCAAAAGCCTTAGACTATCTTTATAAGGCGCTAGACTACGGATATGTCGATGCCTTTGAAATGATAGACCGTTATATTGACTATGATTCTGCAATCGCCTTGTTTGATAAATATCCCGATAATAAACTAATAGTTTTCATGAAAGCCATGTATTTGGCGGAAAACCAAAAATGGGAAGAGGCGATAAAGGAATTCGTACGCGCCAGAGAAATGGGGTGCAACAGGGCAACTGGCATTTTGTTTGGTATGAAATTGAATGGATTATATAAGGGAGACGATAAAACCGACGCAAATGCAATGCTTTCAGAATTTTTGTCAAAGCTTGGGGATCCATGCTCGCAAACAAAACTAAACAATTACGGCGCAAAAAATAATTTTAAGAAAATTTTTGGTTCAAGATCGAAAGTAATGCTCGAATTTTACAAGGAAGCGGCTAAAACGAAGAAATATTCCGACTGGGCGAATAATGAGATAACATTATACAACCTCGATATGCCGATTTTAAGCGATGAAAAGGAAGCCCTTATTAAAAAACGCATAAAAGAGTTGGAGGATGAAAATAACCGGAATTTATATCCCTTAATTTCATTATATTCCGACGTATTTAAAAACACTCCCAAAGCATTGGCTCTTTATAAAAAATTGGCAGATATAAATTTTTATGATAAAATTACCTATGCATTTGAATTGTTCAAACATGCCTATTCAGACGAGGATTTGAAACAAGCTTTTGATGTATTAAATAGGTCAAATACGGATTCCGAAATTCAAAAAGTCATGGTTGCAATGTGTTATGAAAATGGCCTAGGTATAGAAAAAGACCCCAAAAAAGCGCAGGAGATACGTTCAAAAATAATACCTGATAGAATAGTTTATTATTATTCTAGTTTCCCATTTGGAACGCCAAAACAAGTCGCGAAGGAGAAGGAATTTTATATACAAAAGATGTTGAAACAGGTGCCTGAACAATCTCCGGCAAATCTTAAGAAACTTTATAAGGCTGTGGGGCAGTTTTATGAAAAGTCGCCTGCGCCATATAAAAATCCGGAAAAAGCGCTTGAATATTATATGAAGGCAAGCGAAATAAATCCATTGTATTTTGACAATGTGGTAAGGCTGTACAACTCAAACCCGTCTTTAAAAGACGACAAAAAATATTTTGACTCTTTGTTAAAATACAAAGAAACAGTTTGGAATGGATTAAGTAATGGTTCCCGCGCAAAACTTATATACGATATCGCATTTTGCCATTTAAACGGGCGGGGGACAGGGAAATCACCTGAAACAGCATATGCCCTTTTTAAGGAAATTCAAAAAATGCCCGCCAACAATTTTACGTTTAATGCCATGGAGGCCGAGGCATACTGCCTACAGCATGGATTGGGCGTGAAAGCCGATCCTCAGCAAGCCGAGGCGATTCGTAAGCGCATAAAAGAAATTGCATTAAGCAATGCCAGCCCATTGACTTTATATAGAGCCGTGCGCATAGCTTATATGTACAACTCGCAAAATCTGCTTGGGAAAGATACCGATATGTACGAATATTGGGCGAATTTTGCCGTAAATGAAAATCCCGACAAAAATATCATAAACGGCCTATATATGCTATTCACAGATTACCCCAAAAACCGCGATATGAAAAAGGCGCAAAAATACGCCGATTTGTATGCAAAATATTGGGGATATGAGCCAAAATCATTGCACAGAATAGGTCTATTTGAGCTTTTTGGCATAAACCGCGCCCAGAATGCGCAAGCCGGATTGGAATTGTTAAAAAAGGCAGTATCCTACGAGAATGCTGCGGCAACGGAAACTCTCGCCTACGCCTACGAAAAGGGGATAGGGGTAGAAAAGGACGAAACTCGGGCTAAGGAATATTTGGACGCTCTAAGACGGTTGAAGCCTAATTACGTAAGTTTGGCTGACAGTTATATACGCGGACGCTATGGTATTGAAGATATCGATAGGGCTAAATTTATTCTTAAATTGGGCGCCGATGAGGGTTCAGAAGATGCCGCTAATAATCTCAAAGAATTTGACAGTTTCTTGGAAAAAGTGCGCGGAAATGGTTAAATATGGAATTTCCCGCCAGTGTTATTGGGTATAGATATAAAAATACTCTATAACACGCGGCGAATTTTATCATCTTTAATTTGTCCATCCTATGCGTTTGCCGTAAAGCCTACGGCGCGCGTTGGATTTTATATATGAGATTTGCTGCCATATAGTTTTTACGCGTTAATTTCTGCGTGAAAAAATCTGCGCGGTTTATTGAAATATCAATAATGATGGGACGATTATTTAGAATAGGTACTGCAGAAAGCGCTTAACCGGCAAAATTGGCTCTTAAAAAAGTCCTGCCGCCTTTATTGAAAAGCGCTTTTGCCGAAAAATTTTCAAGATATTTTTTCCATTAATATTAGTTATATGCTGCCTAAAAAATTTTTAACAGATTGTAGGCTGGAAAAATATATTCATTAAAAGTTCGGTGGTAAAACTTATTAATAAAATAATACCCAATAAAAGTATATCTATTGCTATAAAAAATGAAAAAACTTAAAAACAAAAAACGAATATCGATCCGTTCTCGGATACCATTTCCTCCAACAAAGGTGCTTGCAGATATAAAAAAACAGCGCAATAAGGAGGCTTGCAGAAAAAAGATTGGCAATGCTTGCGAAGTATAATTAGACGCAATGAGCAAGCGCTCAGATGGGCATTGCGTGAAATCGGGTACAAAGCGTTAACTTTGAAATTTTTGTGGGGCTAGCGCGGTTTCTATTTATTATATTAATAATGCTGCATTCTAAAAATTCTGTTTTCTATTAGAAACTTGATTGCAAGAGTTATTTGATATTTTTAGCGGTAAATATTACTTTTTTTGCGCGGATAGGGCGGGGTGGAAGGCATATTGCTGCCCATAGTTTAACTTCAGATATTATTAAAATACTAAATTGCAAAATCTGTATGGAATCTGGCCTTGTTTTTTTGAAGAATTTACACAAACATATGGGGCTTGTGACATGCATTTAAACCTGGCTCTATAATTGTTCCAAAAGAGTTAATATATACTACAACCAATTTTCTATTTGTCTGTTTCAAGCTCTGAAAATCCTCCCGTTTTCGGAGAAAATTCGCCTAAAAATACCATATTGTCAAAGAGGTCTTTTGTTATTTCAATATCCGATTTGTAACTGCCGTTCCCAACTTTGCCGTATGTGTAATATATAACTTTGTCTTCGTAAATATCCATTCCGTCTATCATCCCTTCGGTTTTTAATTCTGAAATACCGTTTGGCATTTTCATATATACTTTTTCGTTTACATCGTCCACAATATACGAATCGCCCCCAGAAGCCTGGCATTCCAAGTATAGCCAACCATTGCCGAGCCTATTCACTCTAAAGCTGCTCAATCCACAAGTGTCCATACCTATGCCGATTTTCTTGCCGCTCTTAAAGAGCACGCGCCTGTCGTATTCAGCGCAAAACGTAAAGAGCGGGTTTAATTGCATTTCGCAAGAATAGGAAGGGTGGATCTTCAAATTTATCCATGTATTATAATAAATAAAAGCATCTGCCGCTATAAATGCGATTGCTAAAATAAATGAAAATTCGAACCCCGCAAAAAAAGACATGCAAGACATCAAAAAAGGCATTTTTCTCTTTCTCGCGAAATACAAAAACACGCAGAACCCGATGCCTGATATAAATATAATCTGCCCGAAAAACGCCACAAAATACATATCTTTCGGGCAGACTTGAATTATAAATTTTTGTAATACTAAAAGCAAGACGAGCCCAAGCCCCATAAATGCGCATATTGCAGGTACAAGGCTTAGTGTGAATAGAGTAAAATCATATTTTTGCAGTTTTTTACGTAATATCGATGCAATTAACGACACCAATATCAAAGTTAAAAATAGTGCAATTATAAGCATGTTCTATTTCACAATGTGCAAGGGTGTTGGGGACAATAATTATATGCCGGTGGAAGTTGAGGTATTATATCTTAATGTGCCTCTAAATTTCCCCGCGCAAATATTTGTCCATATTTTCGGCAACTTTCTTTGCTTGTACCATGGCTCCAACTATCGTATCGGGGCCTGTGACAACATCGCCGCATGCAAAGACCCCGTCCATAGAGGTTTGCAATGTCTGCGGGTCAACGGCGATTGTCCCGTTCGGATTTAATTTAAGGTGCATGCAGTTCCTCGCGAGCCTGTCCCGCGGCTTGCTGCCGGTCGATAGAATTACTGTATCGCAGTTGAGCGTAAATTCCGATCCAGGTATTTCGACAGGAGTGCGCCGTCCGCCGGCATCTGGTTCTCCCATTTTTGTCTTTACGCATTCTATGCCGTATACGCTTCCCGATTCATCGTACAAAATCTTTTTCTGGAGAGTATTCTCCAACATCTGGACTCCCTCTTTCTTCGCTATGGCGATTTCGTCTGAGCGGGCTGGCATTTCTTCCAATGTGCGCCTGTATACAATCGTAGATTTTGCGCCGCACCTTAGCGCTACGCGTGAAGTATCTATCGCAACATTTCCGCCGCCAATTGTGATAACGTTTTTTGCGCGTATTGGGGATACCATCATTCTACTATCTCTCGACATGGTGCTCAAATTGTATCGGGCAAGAAATTCGTTTGACGTGTAAACTCCTTTTGCGTATTCGCCTGCGATGTACATTGTAATCGGCTTCCATGCGCCGGTAGCGACGAGAACAGAGTCGTAGCGTTCTCGCAGTTCGTCGAGGCTGTACGGTGGCTCGCCTATGCCTATGCCGTAGTGTATGCGCACGTCCATTTTTTCGAGCCTTGAAACTCGTTCAAATACAATTTCTCTTGGGAGTCTAAACTCGGGGATACCGTACATAGTGACGCCGCCGGGGAGATCGCGCCCCTCAAAAACTTCGACTGCGTGCCCCATTTGCGCCAATTTCTCTGCGGCAGTGATTCCCGCCGGTCCAAGCCCGATTATTGCGACGTGTTTGCCTGTCGGGGGATTGCATTTAGGCACCTCCGAGTATCCGTTAATTCGGACAAAATCTGCGGCGAAGCGTTCGAGCGCGCCGATTGCTACGGGTTCTCCGCGTATTCCAAGGACGCAGGCGCCTTCGCATTGTTTGTTTTGATTGCATAGGCGTCCGCAAATTGCCGACATTGTGGATTGGAGCGCAAGTTTTTTTGCGGCGTCGCTGACGTTGCCGTTTGCGATGTCAAATATGAATTCGGGGATATTTATGTGGTTTGGGCAGCCAATCTGGCATCTTGGTTTGGGGCAGTGAAGGCAGCGCGAGGCCTCAGCAATTGCCGCTTTTTTAGTTATGCCGTAGTATGCTTCTCCGTCGTCTGTAATGCGTATTTTTTCGGTAGATTCCCGAACCTCCATTCTGGGAAGTCCGGAAGCCTTTGTCTTTTTGTTTTCCGGATTCATATTATTTAAATTGTCGGCTTTAACCTGCGCAAATCAACAATTTTTTCTCAATAAATTTAAAAAAGTTAAAAATATTTAAAAATGTTGTTGATATTTCCTGAGGATAATCTAATTAGTTTCTTTTAAGCAAATATAATAATTTAACCTAAATTAAATTCGACTATATCTTGAAAAATTTAGGCGGTTGCGCCGGATTTAGCATGGCTAGCCGCTTCGCGTTTTTTCGGTGGGGGAGAATTTTGAAACTGTAAAAAATATAACATTAAACTAATGGGATTAGAAATGAGAAAATATAAAAAAAAATTTTTATTATGGTGAATTTATTTTTTTCAATAGCGGCAATTACCATGTCTATCTTTATTTTTCTTAAAACTTTCTCATACGAGTTCGAGAAATGCGGGAATATTTTTAAGGAAATATACTTAATGCGACTTAATTTCTTAGAGCTATTGATGGTAGTTATAACTGCCATACTTGCGATACTCTCAATCGCCGTTCCATTAATGGCATATAACTGGAATAGGGATATGAAGGCTGATTTTGAAAAATTGAAGAGAGATATGAAGGACGATTATCGGAATATGAAAGAATCCATGTGCGAAGATATGAAGAAAGTTCAGGAGGCCCAAAATTTTGTTAGTGAGACCAAGAAGGACATACAGGATTTGAATCGCAACATAAGAAACGATATGAACAGTTTCTCGTATAATTTTTTGACAAATGAAATAGCAGACACGGATTTTTTAACTAAGATAAAATGCGGAGACTTGTCGTTCTTAAAAGATATTTCTACGGGCGAATTAAAGCGTAAATTCAAGCCCGGAAAATTCTCGGAGGTTCACGTAAACCACCTCTTAGCAATGGCTAAGAATTGCAGCTGCGAGGATAAAAAGGAAATAATTGCAAACCTTAAAAATATTAGAAAAGAGGCGCATTAAAATTGTCAGTGCGAAATAGTGCGGGGATTTGCAGAAGCTGGGCGGAAGGCGCGCTTTCATGCATAGGGATTTGATAGACGCTAAATAATCATTAGCGATATGGGCGCTTAAAAGGCTTATATCTTTTAATCTTAATAGGTTTTGGGCTTTTAAAATCTGGGATTTGTATCCGCGCAATGTGGATAGTCGAGCGCCGCGCTTGGCGCACTCTTCTAAATAAAGAGCGGCGGCTGAATCCCAATCATGCCCGACAACTTTACTCGCGTATAAGTAATCATATGGGTGTGCTTTTATGCGTTCGAGCGCGTCGGTCAAATCGGCATTAAGCCGTTTGTACTCACTTTTTTATTTGGGTCAAAATGATCCTATAGTCAACGAAGGCGTCAAGGTTATCGTAAAGTATCTTTGTCGGCCTTAGTTTTGCTTGAAACTAGCGCGGCGCTTTGCAACGCGAAAAATTTTGCCGCGCGGGAGTCGTTCTCGCGCCAATAGCTTATTTTGTGCGGTTTCCCGTGCTTCCTAATATATTGATGCCTTGCAAGTCTTGCTATGTTGCATTTGTTGCAAAATTGGCAATTTCTGTAAATAAAATTAACAAATATATTTATTTATATTTACGGAAGTTTACAAAGATATACGCTGCAATCCCGCATAAATAAAGGCTTTCCGAGTGGAAAGCCTTTTTTTTCAGTGGCTGTTCAGGCAGGGATCGAACCTGCGACCAAGTGATTAACAGTCACCTGCTCTACCGCTGAGCTACTGAACAATCATCACTGAATTTTGAAGCGTTAATTTCCCATTTATCGGCGCGCTTGTCAATATATTTTTCTGTTTTTTTAACAGAACTATTTTTTGCCGCCTACATTCGTGAATAATGCAGTCAATACATGGGGAATTTTGGCCTCGTAAATTTTGCGCGACTTGTTGGCAACTGTTGCAAACCTTATGAACGCAGCTATTGAGGCGGGATTCTTTGAAATCTCTAAAATAGATTTTAACGGCGAAAATTTAAATCCCCCAGTTTCAAGGTTTAATCCGCTTTCTACAACACCCGCAGGGACGCATGCCTTTAAAGTATCGCTTACGCACCTTATATGGGTGAGAACAGGCTTAAAATCGTCGTCGTCGCCAAGCGCTGCTGAAAATATCGCGCTTTCCATCTCAACGATGTCGTATCCTTCCTCCGCAAACTTTCTCTTTGCTTTCTCGTCGGCTACTCCTTCCGAAAAGGCGATTTTACCCTCCCGCATTCCGTTTCTCGACAGGAACTTCGATATTTCCGCCGACCCGCTCTGGAACACAAACTCTCCTAATTCCATATCCTCATTGCATGCGCCCCCGAATCCGCACAAAACTACGTCCGTTGGGCAGAAGTTCTCAACGCATTCCCGTACGCGCTCCGCGGACTTTTTGCAGCCTATCCCAGAAACGAGCGCTTCGCATTCTGTGCCATTGGACAACGTGAATCTGCATCGCCCTCCGAGCACACATTTTAACGGCTCGTTAAAAAAGTTAAATGTGGAGCGAGCCTCGTATACCATTGGAAAAACTATTAACGGTCTTTTCATATATCTTTTTTTTTTGTTAAAAAATTGTCATGTCGTTGACGCTCTTTGCGGCGCTTTCCATAGTGCAGGGAAGGCCCGTTTGGACCCAGTCCCCGCAGATATGCAGGTTCTCGACTCCGCATTGGGAGTCGTCTGGCCGCGCCTTTTCGCTCGCGCAGTCTCCCGATATGGTCGCCCCGCGGTAGAGTGAAGGCAACGCCTTTATGATTTCGCATTTGCCAAAAATGCCGGTCAGTTCCCCGCATAGGAATTCGCGGATAGTGCTTGCATCAAAAGGTATTTTTGCGTCGCTTATTGTCGCGCCGTATAAATAAGTGCCGTCTTTTCCGCATTCCTTAGACTTATGGGTGTGATCGAATATCCAGTGCAATTTAGAGCCTACAAGGCATGCGTAGTCGCCGTCAGCGAGCTTTCGGTCAGTTGTGAAATATACGTTTATTATGTCGGTTGATTTTATCTCTCCGATTTCCGCCCTCAAAGCGGAGGCTTCAGGAAGCATATTCGCGAAAACTTTTTGCGGCAGGGCGCTGACACAGTGCCCAAATTCCACCCTTCCGCGCTTGGCTGTTTTTATAGATTCGAATTTTCCGTTTTTTATTTCGATTTCCTCAACGCGGTCGGAAAAACATATTTCTGCCCCGACTGACTCTAAATACATAACTGCGCGCGGAATAAACGCGTCTATTACCGCCGTCTTTGGGAAATATAAAATGCCGCTCTCGCCGCCAGAGAGCACCGATTTCCTAAGCGTTGATACCATTAGTTCCGCCGATGCCTCCGCGCAGGTTGTGTTTAGGGCGGATACGCAGAACGGTTCCCAGAAAACTTTTATCGATTCTTCGTCTATTCTGCGCTCCTTTAAATATTCGAGCGCTGTTTGGCCGCCTTTCGGCCCGCCGAGTCCGAGTTTTAGTTTGGCGAGCAAAATCACGTTTGCGGCCTTGCCGAGCCCGGGAACTTTTAAATACCTTAAAAATGCGAAAAATTTTTTCACAGGGCCGTCGTCGGGCTTTGGAAATTCTACACGGAATTTTTTACCGCCCGGGAAAGAAAAGTCCATTTCTTTAGCCCTCGCGAACGCGTCGTGTGCCGAGACCCCTATCATTTGCAAAAATCCGAAAAAGTTTTGATAGCACCCCATTACGGCGTGAGAGCCGTTGTCGAGCCTAGCTCCGTTCCAGTCTATCGCAGACGCCCTTCCGCCGAGGGAGGCTCTTGCCTCGAATAGCGATACGTCGAACCCCTCTATTGCGAGTTTTAAAGCCGCGCATATACCCGATATTCCGCCACCCAAAACGCATGTGCTCCCGAATTTTTCCGAGTAGGCTTCGGCGCGGCGGTTCGCATTGCGCAGCGCGGACAGGGCGATGGCGATTTTCTTTGGCTTGCTCAGCTTTACGGGGGAACCTGTTATATTGAAGTTTGTTGCTGCTATCTTATCGAGTATTTTTTCGTATATTGCGCCCATGATAAAGGCGGGCTTCATCGCGGCTCTGTCCTCCGATGGAAGCAGCCTATCGGCCTTCCTAAAAAAGTGTTTCGCGCGGAAGTGCATCATGCGGAATAGCTCTCTACAATTCGGATTGCGGCTTGGCTCCGACAAGTCGCCTCTCTCAACCCCGAAAAATTCGAGCTCCCGCAATGGGATATAGCATCGGTTTTGCGTACGCATATCGTATGCTACATCGCGCAAAATATTGGTAAATTGCAATGCGTAACCGAGAGTTTCCGCGTACAATTTAGTCCTGGGATTTTTAAATCCGAAAATGTAGATGGACGCAAGCCCCACCGCCGAGGCGACTCCGTAGCAGTAATTGCGTATGTCTTCAAAAGTCCGGAAAGGCTCGTCCACGGTGTCGCGCATTACCCCGTCGATAATAGCCTGTATATATTCCTGCGGTATTCCCCTGCGGCGTATAACGTCTGCCATTTCTTCGCCTAGCGGGCTGAGGCCTTTTGAGCCGCCGTATATTCGGCTTATCTCGCCTTTCCATGCGTCGAGTTCGGCGCGCTTTTCGGGAGCTGGCCGCTCAGGTTCGTCGGCGATGTCGTCCATCAGCCGGCAGAAGGCGTAGAAAATCTCCATGTCTTTTGCGCGCCCCTTGTCGAGGCAGAAAAACGCGAACGCCAAATTCGACTTCTTCCGTTCTACGGTTTGGCGCTTGCTCGTAGATGCTTCGTCGGATCTGTTCATGGGATTAGTGCGCGCAATAGGATTCTTATTTTGTCGAGCTTGCCGATAGCCGGGCGCTTTGACAGGGTATCGAAGTTCTGCGACTGTATCTTGTCGAGAATTGCGCGGCCTCCGGCAAGCGTTGCTCGGATTTCAAGGCTCAGCGGAAACGGAAGCAGTGATGGCAGCTTTTCACCTGCGACGAAAAGCTCGCGCGTGCGCTCAACCTGAAATTTTACGATTTCCCTTACGCGCGTAGTCGCAACATCGGCGAATATTTCAGCTTCGTTCGCCCCGTTCCAGTCGGATTCCGGAATGTATATGCGGTTTTTAAGCCTGTCGACGCTCATGTCTTGCCAGAAATTGGCGAGTTGCAGGGCAGTGCATATATTATCGCTCATGCGGAAGCGCTCGTCGTCGGAAAAGCCGTGGAGCAGCAGGACGAGCCGCCCAACGGGGTTTGCGCTTCTTCGGCAGTAGTCGAGAAGCTCGGGAAAATCTGCGTAGCGCTTTTTTACGACGTCTTGCGCAAAGGCGCTTATCAGGTCGCGGAAAAGGCTGTCAGGTATCGAAAATTTCTTTATGGTGTCGGCGCAGGCTATGAAAATCCAGTCCCAGCGGGGGTCGAGCTTCGAGGCGTCCGATACGTCCAGCTGCGATTGGAATTCTTCAAGCCTGCGTATTCTTATCGGATCGTTGTCGGCTATCGTATCGTGGTTTTCGTCGGCGATGTCGTCGGCTGTCCGCGCGAAGGCGTACACGGCTGCCACGTGCTTGCGGAGCCGTTTGGGAACCATTTTCGCAACGGGAAAATTCTCGTAGTGGGAGTTCGCGAGGCTCTCGCATTTCGCGTATGACATTTCCAGTGACGTGGGCATAATTCTTAGATTCCTATTCGTTTGCAGAGCTCCCACGCGGGACGGATTTCAAGTGTCGAGTTTTTCGGCTGCTGGCATTCGGCTGGTGCAATCCATGCGGCAAAGGCTATCATTGCGGCGTTGTCGCCCCTATGCTGCCTGTCGGCTATTAGGAATTTTGCATTCCTCGATCGCGCGAGTTTCTCGAATACTCCGGCAAAGACTGAATTGTTTGAAACTCCTCCGGATATACCCAGGCTTTTATAAGGCTTCCGTTTCGCAAACCAGTCGCACCGCCGGCGCAGCTGCTCGATGACGGCGAATTGGTACGAAGCGCATAGGTCGGGCATCGCGGCCTCTATCTCCGCGCCGGACATCTTTTCAAGCCTGTACCGCAGGCTCGTTTTTAATCCGGAAAAACTGAAATCGGGGTCGTCTTCAATTTTCCTGTTTTGACCGTACGGGAACATCGTCTTGTCGATCTTGCCCGATTTTGCGCGCTTTTCGAGAATGGGGGCGCCCGGATACGGCATTCCTAGGAGCTTAGCGCCTTTGTCGAGGGCTTCTCCCGCGGCGTCGTCCTCCGTTTCGGCGAGGGTGGCCATATTTCCGTCCTCGCCTATCTCAAAGAGTACTGTATTGCCGCCTGAAACAGTAAGTCCTATGTGCGGAAGCAGTTCAGCGAAATTTTTGCGAAAATTAGCGGGATCTTTCGCATGTATTGGAATAAACGGAGAGTACGCATGCCCGCGCAAGTGGTTGACGCCGATTAGCGGCTTTTTTAACAACATTGCAAGCGCCGACGCCGCAGCTACGCCCATTGCCAGACAATTTGGCAGCCCCGGACCGCTCGTTGCCGCTATTTTGTCTACGCCGGGAAAGTACTCCGATTCAGAGATTTTTTTTATAAGAGCGGGAAGTTTTTTTAGGTGTTCGGAGCTTGCGAGATCGGGGACGACTCCGCCGTACAGCGCGTGCAGGTCTATTTGCGAATGAATCAGGCTTTCGCGAACTCCGAAATCCGGGTCGAAAATCGCGGCCGCCGACTCGTCGCAAGAACTTTCTATCGCCAGTATGCTCATTGTATATCCTTTCCGTCTTCGGCGACTTTCTGCTCTCGGGCTTTTCTCGATGGATTGGAGCGGCGCGGCGGCGGAAGGCTTTCGTCGTATAGCACGTCGAATTCTCCGGAGCGCCTGAACGAATAGCAAGAGTTTCTCCCAACTACGATATGCTCGATAAGGCTTAAGTTTATCGGGCGGCATGCGTCCGACAGCCTTTTGGTAAAGCGCACGTCTTCCATTGACGGGCGCGGGTCTCCGCCCGGGTGGTTGTGCGCTATGGCAATGCTTACGGCGCCGAGGCGTATTGCGGTTTCTATTATCTTTCTTATGTCGACGCTCGCGCAGTTTACGCTACCCTCGCAGAGGCGCACGCCGTCGTCTGGGACAATTTTTAAGTTGGAGTCCAGGCATACCATCTCGATTACTTCGCGCGGCTCGGCGGATATTTTGCTTTTAAAGTATTTTATGAGCTTGTCTATGGTCGGTATTTCTTCCTGCTCTATTTCCAGCTCTTCAAGGTGGTAGAGGGTGATTATGTTCTTGATGAATCCGATATACGCGGCGGACGACTCTCCTATGCCTTTTATTTTAGACAAGCTTTCGCGGTCGGCGTCGAGTATTCCGCGGAGGTTGCCGTATGCCTTTATCAAATCTTTGGCAATCGGCTTTACGTCGATTCTCGGAATGCACATTGTAAGCAACAGCTCGATTACCTCGTAGTCCGACAGCGCCGACATTCCGCCGCGCACAAAACGCTCGCGGAGTCTTTTACGGTGTCCGTCGTGGCTGTATGAATCCGATTCTCCGCTCATTTGCTGTATCCTGGGAGGTGGTTTATAAAGTTTTGCCCGCCAACCGTCACGGCGTGCGATATTCCGCCAACGAGGTATTCTTTTGCGCGGCGGCATGCGTCTGCAAGCGGAAGGCCCTTTGCGAGGTTTGCCGCAATTGCGGCGCTTAGGGTACAGCCGCTTCCGTGGGTGTTTACGCCCTCTATGCGGCGGGAGGTCATTATAATTGGGCGTCCGCCTCCGAAAAATATGTCGGAGACCGTATCGCCTTCGAGATGCCCGCCTTTCAGGAGCACTGGCACCGAGAATTTCTTATAAAGCGCTTCGGCGGCGTCTGTTGTGTCTTCGATAGTGTCGGCGCCAAGAAGCATTTTTGCCTCGTCGATATTTGGTGTGAATAGGTCGGAAATCGGGATTAGAGAGTTTTTAAGCGCTTCGACGGCGTCGTCGCTGAGCAGTTTTGCGCCGCTTGTCGACACTGCGACAGGGTCCACCACGAGCTTTATCTTGCGGTTTGCCTTAAAAAACTTTGCGACCGCCGCCACTGTCTGTGCATCGAAAAGCATTCCCGTCTTGGCGGCCTCTGGTGAATAAAAATCCGCAACCGCCTTCATCTGGGCTTCGACTGATTCCGGCCCGGCGGGTAAAACGCCGTAGACTCCGTCGGGATTTTGCGCCGTAAGCGCAGTCACGACAGAGCACGCGTAAACGCCGTTTGCCGCAATCGCGAGGATGTCGGCCTGTATTCCGGCACCGGCGCCGGAGTCGCTTCCTGCGACGGTCATGGCGCACGGCATATTTGCAGTTTTTCCCATTCCAAAGTATTTTTCACATAGAGATTGCATTATTTGACAAAACTTTCAAGAAATGCTTTTGTTTTTTCGATAAGAAAATATGGCGGACGACACACAGGAACTCCCGTTGGGTGGATTATTTCCGAGAGAGCGCGAAATTCCGAGGGTTTCGGCGTGCGCACCACTTGCTGTGAGAATGCGGCCTTTGTCGCTCACCGATATGGTGGGGCATTCGCACATATTGGGGCGCGGCTGCTTGCTTCCGGAGCTTGTGAAATCCGACACATTTGGGTCTCTGATATTTTACGGTCCTCCGGGCTGCGGCAAAACGACTCTTGCTAACGTTATAGCCTACGAGACAAAGTCGAGATTTGTGAGAATAAACGCCGTGCTTTCAAACGCTGCGCAGCTTAGAACCGAATTGGCGGAGGCTGCCCACAGGCGTGGGGAGCGCACAATTCTTTTTATAGACGAAATCCACCGATTTAACAAGGCCCAGCAAGACCTGCTGCTCCCCGATGTGGAAGAGGGAAATGTGCGCCTAATAGGGGCAACCACGCAAAACCCGGGCTTTTACATAAACGCGCCGCTTCTTTCGCGCAGCCATCTGTTTAGGCTCGAGCCGCTCGGCGTAGAGGACGTAGTGAAGGTTTTGAGGCGCGCGCTTGAGGATTGCGCGCGCGGAATGGGGAATTTTGGCTGCAAGGCTTCCGACGATACATTGAAAGCCATAGCTGCTATAAGCGACGGGGATTTGCGGCGCGCGCTCAACGCGCTTGAAACCATTGTCGTTTCGGCTGGCGGAGGGGCGGAAATTACTGCCGACAGTGTAAAGATTTTTGCGCAGGAGCGCCGCATAAGGTACGATTCCGACGAAGACGAGCATTACGACGCAATATCGGCATTCATAAAGAGCGTGCGAGGCTGCGATCCCGACGCAGCGCTCTACTGGCTTGCAAAAATGCTCGCCGGAGGAGAGGATCCGCGGTTTATAGCCCGCAGGCTTGTGATTTTGGCGAGCGAAGACGTTGGGTTGGCGGATTCACGCGGATTGCTTGTGGCAAACGCGGCTTTCGACGCTTGCGAGCGCGTAGGGCTTCCTGAATGCGAACTAAACTTAGCGCATGCTACAATATTTCTCGCCGCCGCGCCAAAGAGCAATTCTGCAACCGTCGCCCTTGCAGCCGCCAAGGCTGAAATCGCTAAAAACCCCGTACAGCCCGTTCCCAAACATTTGCGGGATTCCCACACGGCGTTCAACCGCTCGGGGGGCAATGGCGCCGGCTACATTTACAACCACGACTGCCCCGAGGCTATAAGCGGGCAGGATTATATGGAAAATCCGAAGGTTTTTTACAGGCCGACTCCCCGCGGGGCGGAAAAACTTATTGCGGAACGGCTGGAAGAGTATAAAAAGCTCAAAAGAAAGTTGAAAAATGGAAAATCGCAATGACGTAGAGGAAGGCGGAGGTTTTCGTGGAAGGGTCCGGAACACCATACGCATAGAGTTGAATTTTTGGCGCAACTGTCTGCTTAACGCCGCAGGGTTGATATTCGCGTGGGTTTCGCTGCCGGCGGGGCAGATAGAGTTCAACAATGCGTTTTCATTTGCGGCGCTTGTCGTGGCGATATGGTTTATGAACTGGATAATCCGCCCGATATTGGTGTTGTTCACCTTGCCGTTTATAATATTTACGATGGGCATAGGTATGTTGTTTATAAACGCGCTGATAATATATTGGGCGGCGCGGCTGATTCCGGGCGACGGCATTTTGGTGTCGTCGTATTGGGCGGCGCTTTGGGCGTCGTTTATAGTGTCAACGCTCTCTTGGGCAATAGCAATGGCGCGCAGCGAAAAAATAATCCGCAAAGTTCTAAAAAAAGACTCTGAAAAATCGAAAGACGACGACGTAATCGACATATGACACACTACTTAAAAAAAACATTGTTTGCGATAATGTTCTCGGCCGCAGTGCTGTGTGCCGATGAAAACGGAAAGAACATATCGGTATTTTCGCACGAAAACGCCGACTACTGGCTGCCCGACGCCAAGGCGGCCTTTGAAACTTACGTTGGAAACTGGACAGGCTCTGAAAGCATGACGGTGGAAGGCAGCGAGATTATGAGGGCAGAGGTCGTGCAAAGCTATGTGCCTTCGTCCGCCACGGAAATTCCGCGCCTCGTCTGCTCCGGGAAAATAATAGCAAACGGCAAGAGCATTCCTACGAGCTCCTACATGTACCTAAAGGGCGACAAGCTCGAGCTTGAAATAGAGACTATTGAAAAAGACGTCATAGCGTACGTCGGCGAGGTTAAAAGAAACTACGTTTATTGGACACCGAAGTACTTAATTTACGTTTTCGACGTGCAGCGCGATTCGTTTTTTATTTCCGAGCGCGGCTTGATAATGTCGTCAAACTCCAAAAAGTATGTTGAAATGCCTAAGGGGGGATTTAAGGGATATATAGAGGTTGGCATGATATTGGAGCGCGACAATGCCTATTTCCCGGCTTCATCAGTATCGAATTCCATCAAGAGAGATTTCACCCCGTCCGCGCTCGAACGTGCAGACTGATGGATATTTTCCCTAAAATAGACAGCGCCTATGTGCGCCTTGAAAACGGGCTTGAAATAAGGCATATTTGCTGCCGGCGCTTTGCGTCTGCCGGTATTTCTGTATTGGTTCGCACGGGGAGCATTCACGAGGGGGTAATGTGCGGCTGCGGAGTATCGCACTTCGCGGAGCATATGGCGTTTATAGGGGCCGGCGGACGCCGCGAAGAAAGCGTTTCGGCCGATGCCGCGATGCTTGGAGCCGAGCTTAACGCATGCACTTGGAACGACCGTACCGTGTATTCGGCTGATTGCCCGACGGAGAGTTTGGGAAAAACTCTCGCGTTGCTGTCGGAGATGCTGTTTGAGCCAAACTTTACGGAGGGCGCATTTGAAAATGAGCGCGGCGTAATATTGCGTGAAATAGACATGTGTTCCGACGATTCCGGCGAAAAGGCATATGACAATCTATTTGGAAAGATGTACGTTTCAAGCCCGCTGCGCTATCCGATAATAGGGATTAGGAAAAAATTTATGGGTGTGGAGCCGCCCGATTTGCGCGGATATTTTTTAGGTAGGTATTGCGCGGATAATATGTGCGTTTGCGTGGCGTCGGCGCTCGGGCATTCCGAGGTTTTCGACGCAGCGGCAAGGGCGTTCGGCGGGAGGGGCGGAAATCTCAAGCCTGTCGCGGTCGAGCAGGAGCCACAGCAGCAGTGCCCGCGCGAAGTCTTGGAATATTCAAATTGCGACGTCTCAAAATGTTTGTTGGCTTTTAAAGTGCCGTGCGGAAATTCTGTGGAGTCTGCATTCTGGGAGTGCTTGGCGATGTCTCTTGGCGACGGAAATTCGTCGATATTGTCGAAAAAGCTAAAGTACGGGGAGAATCTTGCGGATTACGTCGGGGCTGAATTTTTTTCGGCGGGGGCAGAAAGCGCGCTTATTTTGTCGTGGGAATGTTCGGCTAAGAGTGCGGCGTCTGCGCGCGAGGCTGTTGCGCGCGGGGTGGAGAAATTTGCGCGCGAGGGTTTTTCGGAAATGCAGATAAGCAGGTACGCAAAAACGCGTATCGCAGCCGTAGCCGAAGCCTTGCGAAGCCCGCGCATGGCGGCCGACAGACTCTCTGATTGCGCATATTTTGGGGCGGGCCTGGAGCTTTACGCCCATAGGGCGGACTCTGTCGGGAACGAGATTTTCTCAAATTCCGCCGATTTTTTATCGGCGCGCTTGGATTTTGGTTCGAGCACCTATTCTGTGGTTTTGCCCGAGCGTTCAAAGCCGCGCATGCGCAGGAAATCCGCGTCTTCCTCCGGCTTTAAGATTGAAATGCGCGAGCTTCCCAGCGGCTTGAAAATTGCGGCCATAACCTGTCCGGGAATGGGCAAGACAAATATGCGCCTATGTTCGTTCGGCGGAATTTGCGGATTGGACAAGTCCGAGAGGGGTATTTATCCATTGGCCGCAATAGGCGTGTTGCGCGGAACTTCAAATAGGGCTTTTGAGGAGGTTTCGGAGCTTGCCGAGAATAACGCAATCTCGTTTTACGGGGTATTCGCGGACTATTATACGTCTGTATGCGCCGAGTCTCTGCCCGGAGACTTACCGATTGCCGCCGGGCTGATATCGGACGCCGTATTGAATTTTAAGATAGATTCTAAAATTTTTGAGTCCGAGAGGCGTGCTGCGATATCCGAGGAGCTCGACGGGCGGGACGATCCCCTGACTTTCGCCCTGCGCGGGTTGAGGAGGGAGTTTTTTGGAGCATATCCGCTTTCTTCCGATACCTGCGGCGACGCCGACGCCCTGAAAGCAACTTTCCCTGCCGATGCCGAAAAGGCGCTCTCAAAAATATTTGCTGCTGAAAAGTGTTCGATAGCAGCCGTTGGGGATTTCGATTCCTCCAGATTTCTCGACGATTGTGAAAGCCGCTTTTCTGGGCTTGCCCGCGGCCGCGCGAGTTCGCGCAAAAAGGCGGTTTTTTCATTTCCGAAAGCGCGGGAAAAGATTATGAGAATGGGCAGGGAAAAGGAGCAGTCTGTCGTATTTTCCGCGTTTTCCGACGCTGGGGTATTGGAGTATAAATACAACGCAGCGCGCGCGATTTTGCTTGAATATCTCGGCGGAGAAAATGGGGAGATATTCGACTGTGTCCGGCAGCGTTCCGGACTTGCGTATACGGCGTCTGCCGACATTATTTCCGGGCCGGACGCCGCAGCGCTGTACTTCTATGCTCTTACTTCGCATGAAAATACTGGGAAAATTTCCGGCATATTTTCTGAGGTATCCGAAAGGCTCGCCGCAGGCGAAATAGACGAGCGCAAATTTGCGGCAGCGCGCTCAGCAGCGGCTGCGAGGATTCTCGAAAAGCTATGCGATCCCGCTGAAATGGCAGCGTTTGCCGCGATTTCGCAAATAGTACGCGGGGAGATTGCAACTCCCGAAGAAGTTTCGCGGGAAATATTGGGGGTTGACATATATCAGGAACGCGAATACGCGGCGCGGGTTTTTTCAAGGGAATTTAAATTTACAGTGACGAGATGACACCTCCGGTTTTTGAGATTGAAAACAGACTGTACGACGAGTTGGAGCGCGGAAAAAGGCGCTTTGTGCTGTCGGCGCCGACCGGTTCGGGGAAATCCACCGGGTTGCCTGTGATGCTTTTGCGCAAGCTTGGGGGAAGAATTCTCGTGCTCCAACCAAGGCGCGTGGCGGCGAGAATGCTTGCAAAATCTGTCGGGAAGCTGTTTGGCATGCGCGAAGAAGTGGGCTGGCATGTGCGTTTTGAAAAACGCTACGGGGAAGATACAAAGATAGTTTTTCTGACCGAGGGAATATTAGCGCGAATGCTTCTTGCGGATCCCCAATTGAAGGGGGTGTCCGCCGTAGTGTTTGACGAGTTCCACGAGCGCAACATTTATGCTGACGTTTCCCTCGCGCTCGCCCTGCGCACGCAGAAAAATTTGCGGCCGGACTTGGCGATAGCTGTGTGTTCGGCGTCTATGGATTCCTCAGCGCTGCGCGAATATCTGGGAGGGGAGGGTGAGTGCGCGGAGTTTTCGTGCGGCTCGCGCATGTATGAACTCGACATATCCTACGCGCCGCCGCGCTCGCGGGATTGCGCTGTGTGGGACAATGCCTGCGAACAGTTTGAAAAGCTTGCGAAAACTTCCGACGACGGAAATTTTCTGATTTTCATGCCTGGCGCATACGAAATATCGCGCACCATTGGCAAAATTTGCAAAAGCCCCGCGGCGCGGGGATTTGAGGTTTTGGCGCTGCACGGGGAACTTCCGCCCGGAGAACAAGACAGGGTTCTGTCGGAAAGCTCAAAGAGGAAGGTAATTGTATCGACAAACGTCGCGGAAACGTCGCTTACGATAGACGGCATAAAATTTGTGATAGATTCAGGGCTGGCGCGCGTGGCGAGGTACGATCCCGCGAGGGGGGTAAACACTCTTTTGACAGAACGCATAAGCCTTGCGAGCGCGGCGCAGCGGGCGGGGAGGGCTGG
>UMAM01043989.1_pt1 | contig 24658 bp, 23 predicted proteins | sample 1963711 | NCBI WGS metagenome assembly UMAM01 (sample SAMEA4835916, study PRJEB28245) | human gut metagenome | biome: gut microbiome; material: fecal sample | place: Denmark | collected 2008
AAATATGTTATAATTATTATGATAAAAGCACTATAGGAGGCAATGAAAATGGATAAATTCACCCTAGTTTTGGGACAAGAAAACAATTATTTACCAGGAAAACTGTGGACAGAATATGAAGTTGAAGTATTAGAAGATAAGATGATATGTACTTGTAAAAAAGATACTTCAATAAACATTACAATTAATTATTCAGAGTTCAAAGAAACTGAATTTGGAATTGGTAATGGTAACCTTTGGTTACAATGCGAACTTGAAAAAGGGTCATTGAAATTCTGCTCCCCAAGAAAAAGTTGGAAATCAGAAACTGGTAAAAAATTGGTTGAATTAATTAATAATGTTTGTCCTATCAAAGATATGAAAGCATATAAGCAATATACAGGAGCATTATTCTTTATTCATATGTTTAAATAGATAGAGAATTGTCCTCTATCTATTTTTTGTAATTGTATCAATTTACTTTATTAAGATAAAGTTTATTATCTAAAAAAAGAGGGGATTAATAACTATGATTAAGAAACTAAAAATATTGTTTTTATTAATATTTGTTTTATTTGGACTTGCAGGTTGTCCTCAAACTCAACCAACTACTAAATACTCATTTAAAGATATAACTAATCATGAGATTATAGACATTGAAAATGTATTGATTAATTATGGTGCTATGGCGTCAGCATCTTTTCAATTTGAAGGTGATTATGAAGATATTTTTGATGTGGAGTATATTTTAAGTGATATGCCCTATAACGAAACAAAAAATATAATGGAAAATTATAGATTTCATCTTTTCATTGATTTTAATTTAAATGATTCAAGCTATAGTGATATTGAAATGTTTGTTTATGAATACAAGATATATTGTTTCAGCAATGATTCATTATACGAATCATTTAAAAAAGTTGATTATAACAAATTTTACACAACCGTCCCTCCTATTCAAACTATAAATTTATTTGTTATGTATGATTATGGATCGCATATAAGTGATAAGGCAATAACCTTATTAAATGGTAATCTGATTTGGTTTGATCCAGCTGATTATGGAATAGATAAACTTGTTGCAGGCGATGAATTAATTATTAAATATACTGGTGAATATATAGCTCAAACAATGTATCCAGGAAAGGTTGATTCTAGTAAGATGCATATTCAATCTATTGATGTAATAGAGGCTGATATTGCAGAATTTAGAGTTTCAGCTATACCTGGAAGTGATGATTTAGATTTAGTTCCAGTTGATTCTAAGTATAATGAGTATAGTCTTTTAAATAATGAAGGATATGTTGTTTCTATAGATGGTTTTTTTAAAAAATATGATCAATATGAAGAAGGAACTATTTTATATGGCTCATTACCTAAAAGTACTAACTCCATTAGAGTAGATGGGCTATATGATTATAATCCTAGAGAAAAAATCATACCAACAGGTCAATTTGAAGTTACAATTATCGATCAAGGTAATAATATCATTGATGAATTATCACACGATGCGGGAATGTATACTCCAGGAATGATATTAGAGTTTTATTCACATCCTATTATGGATGTCGATTTAGCAATGTATGTAAATGATGTGTTCTATCAAATCCAAGACATTATTGAAGTTAATGAAGAATATATGTGGAAATATAGCTTTGTAATGCCTGCAAAAAATGTGGTAATTGAATTTAAAACAATAAATATCGAATATGTGCATGTTCGTGATGTTTTAAATATTCCTGCTTTTTCCATTAACGATATAGTAGAAGTAAGATATGAACAAGGTTATATTGGAGTAGCCCCAGGAAGTTTAACTAATATAAAATATAGCACGAATTATGAAGATAAAAATATGCTATTAAGTTTATTAGAAATGACTGTATATGAAGATACTACTACTAATTGGCAAGTTACTGGAGGAAGTTATACTCTTTATTCAATTTTTACTAATGAAAAACGTTATGATATTAAAATAACTAATGGTTATATTTCAATAAATAAAAAGTATTATCGATTTTTAGGTAAATATATAACTTTTAAATATCCAAGCATAGAAGTTAATTCTTATATAACTTATTTAGATACATTTAAAGCATACACACTTGATGGAGTAAAATTAGGAGATTTTGAAGGCTTATCTGAATTTGAATTTGTATCATATGATGGTACAATAACTGAAGTAGAAGATTATGGATATTTAGACACTGAATTTGGAAGAATATATGTGCATGATAACAGAATATTCTATACAAAAGATGGCAATGTTCACACTTATTACAATATTGTTGGTGATAAAACATTCGATGATATATTTTTAACAAAAATAGGTTTATAGATTCCAAATTAGTGAGAAAAATTAAAAACTACTTTAGTTACTAAAAATGGTGAAAAAATTATTTTTCAAACAAGTATTTATTCTCTTAAAAAATTAAATTTACTATGCTCTAATGAAACAATAAAAAAAGAACTAAAAAAAGTTCTATAATTAATAATTATGCGCACTTTTAGGAAAAATAAAAAAGACATTTAAACTCAAAAAATTGAATTTTAATAAAGCAAACATAAATGTGTATTTTTATACACAAATCAAACAAAATATGATATAATCTCTTTGCAATCATTTAGCAGGAGGTTTTTCATATGAATATGATATTATCATCTTTAGGCAATGATATTCGCAATTTTAGAATTGAAGCAGGTCTATCACAAGAACAATTATCATCAATTTGTGGCATAGATAGAGCACAATTATCTAAAATTGAAAAAGGAACTGTAAATGGCGTTACTTTTAATACAATAATCAAAATTTATAATGCTTTAGGAATGAAATTAGTACCTGTCAAAGAAGAAATAAAAAATATGGATGTTCACCCTTTTGTGAAATGGGCAGGTGGTAAAACCCAGTTATTAGACGTTATAGAAACACATTTACCAGAAACATTTAATCGATATTTTGAACCCTTTGTAGGTGGTGGTGCTTTACTATTCAAATTACAACCTAAAGCCTTTTCTATAAATGATTCTAATGAAGAACTGATGTGTGTTTATCAATGTTTAAAAGATAATCAATTATTTGAATTACTAAAACAAGAGTTATTAAAACATGAAAAAAATCATTCTGAAGAATATTATTATCAAATAAGAGAAATGGATAAATTGAAAGATTTTTATAACCTTGCAGTTTATGTAAGAGCAGGAAGAATGATTTATCTTAATAAAGCATGTTTTAATGGATTATATAGAGTGAATTCTAAAGGATATTTTAACGTTCCTTCAGGAAAGAAAAAAGTAGTTAATTGTTTTGATAAAAAAACATTTGATAATTTAAATTTATTTTTTAAAAATCGAAAACCAGTAATAACAAATACGGACTTTGAACAAGCTGTTAAAAATGCTAAAGCAGGTGATTTTGTATATTTTGATCCACCCTATGATACATGGGAAGAAAAAGAAAGTTTTACTTCCTATGATAAAAATGCTTTTGGTAAAAAAGAGCAAGTTAGATTATCTAAAGTGTTTAAAGAATTATCCGATAAAGGTGTTTATGTCATGCTTAGTAACCACAATACAAAATTTATTAATGAGTTATATAAAGATTTCCATATCACTATCGTTCCTGCTAAAAGAATAATAAATTCTAAAGCAGATGGACGTGGTGCAGTAGAGGAAGTGATTATTACTAATTATGAATAAAAAATTATTTATTAATGAAAATAACTTTATTTTATATCATGACGATTGTTTTAAAAGATTAAAAAAATTAGAATTTCAATCAATTGATATGATATTTGCTGACCCACCTTACTTTTTATCAACCGGTGGAATGTCTTGTTATTCTGGAAAACAAGTATCAGTAAATAAAGCCGAATGGGATAAAGCAATTAGTATTGAAGAAAAAATAAAATTTAATAGAAAATGGATTAGATTATGTAGAGATGTTTTAAAAGATAATGGAACAATTTGGATAAGTGGTACTTTTCATAATATTTACGTCATAGGAATGGCTTTAGAGTTAGAAGGATTTTCTATAATCAATAATATTACTTGGCAAAAACCTAATCCGACGCCTAATTTGGCCTGTCGATGTTTTACGAATTCTACTGAAACTATTTTATGGGCTAGAAAACAACTTACTACAAAGAAAAAAGGAAATCACACTTTTAATTATTCCTTAATGAAAAAAATTAATGGTGGCAAACAAATGAAGGATGTTTGGCTAATTCCATTAGTTACAAAAGAAGAAAAAAAATTTGGCAAGCATCCCACTCAAAAACCATTAGCATTACTTGAAAGAATTATTTTAGCTTCTACTAATGAAAAAGATGTAATTTTAGATCCTTTCAATGGTAGTGGCACAACTGGATTAGTTAGTGTACAATTAAATAGAAGATATATTGGTATTGAAAAAGAAATAGAATATTGCAAATTAACTAAGAAAAGATATGAAAACTTATAAAAGTAGGTGAATAAAATGAATAGAAATTTTAATGAGTGGTTATCTACAATGAAAGATAGTATTGCAACATGGAAATATTATACTGATTTTGAAAAGGTATATCGTAATGTAGAATCAATGAAAGTAGAATTACATATTTTAAATTCTTTAATTGGCTCTAAAAATATTGAAAATGAATTTAAGCAATTATTTCAAGAATATCCAAAGACTTTAAAAGTGATTCCTATCTTATTAGCTAAAAGAGAAAAAGAAATAAAGATTACAGATGCTGAAAAAGATTATTTATTTAACTTTAATAATCCTAACTATACTATTGAAGAATATACAAAATTCATGAGAAAAACAGGTTTATTTGATCTATTAGAAAATCATATTATCAATAATTTAGTTGATTATGTGACTGGTGTAGAAGTCGGTATGGACACGAATGGCAGAAAAAATAGAACTGGAGATGCAATGGAAGATTTAGTTGAATCCTATCTCATTAAATATGGTTTAGAAAATGGGATTTCATATTTTAAAGAAATGAAAAAATCCGAAATTGAAACTAAATTCAATATCAATTTAAATTGCATTAGCAATGAAGGTAAAACAGAAAAGAAATTTGATTTTGTCATTTATGTAAATAATCATATTTATGCCTGTGAATGTAATTTTTATGGAAGTCAAGGCTCAAAATTAAATGAGACAGCAAGAAGTTATAAAAATATTGCTATTGAAGCAAAAGGATTAGATAGATTTACATTCGTATGGTTTACAGATGGAATTGGCTGGAATAATGCAAAACATAATTTAGAAGAAACTTTTGATATCTTAGAGACATTATATAATCTTAAAGATTTAGAAAATGGGATTTTGAATAAACTTTTCAATACAATAAAAGTATAAGTTTAATCATTAATAAAATTAAAGTCCTCAAAAATATTTTTTAGAAAAATTTGTTTTTTTCACTATTAAATAAATAGGGGGGCTTTTTATATGATATATAACGATGATTGTATTAAAGTAATGAAAACATTTCCTTCTAACAAGATAGATATGGTATTTGCAGACCCACCATATTTTTTATCTAACGGAGGATTATCTATTCATAATGGTAAAGTTGTGTCTGTAAACAAAGGTGATTGGGATAAAATTTCTAATTATGAAGATATTAGCAAATTCAACTATGATTGGTTAAATGAATGTTATCGATTACTAAAAAATGGAGGAACAATTTGGGTCAGTGGGACATATCATAACATTTTTGATATTCAAAATCAAATGAAAAAGATTGGGTTTAAAATCATCAATATTATTATTTGGCACAAGATTGATCCACCACCATTAATCTTTAAAAACAAATTTAAATTTTCTTATGAATTTATTATTTGGGCCAGTAAAGGCAAACACAAAACATTTCATTATGAGAAAATGTTTAAAGTAAATAACGAAGAAATGCAAGATGTTTGGAATCTTTGGGCAGTTCAAATGCATGAAAAGAAATTTGGTTATCATCCCACTCAAAAACCTGAATGTTTATTAGAAAGAATTATCATTGCTTCAACTAATGAAAAAGATGTAATTTTAGACCCATTCATGGGTAGTGGAACTACAGGGTATGTTGCGAAAAAATTAAATAGACACTTTGTAGGAATTGAACAAGAAAAAAAGTATTTTAAAATTGCTCAAGCTAGAATAAAGTCTATATGAAATAAAAAAATATGATAAAGTCTAAACTAAAGAAACTGAAAAGAGGAAAAAATCAATGATAAAAAGTATTAAAACTCTAAAAGAATTAAACAAAAAAGCTAACCGAATGGTAAATCGAGTAATTGATGATGAAGGATTAGAAGTAATATCAATGAAAGTGTTAAATGACGATAATTTTTTGTCACCCTATTCAACTGAATATGATGAAATTATTTCAGATGAAGTTGCTACATACTTAGAACATGTAATTACTCCCATTGATTTAAAACATGAACTTCATTTAGTAATTTCTTCCAATTGCATTACTGAAGAAGAAAAAGAAATATATAAAAAAGCTATTAAAAATTATTACAAAGATAAAGTGATTGATTCTGCAAGAAAAATCCATATCAATAGCATTCAATCCTTTTGGATGCTATTAACTGGTATCGTGATTATGATTGCCTATTTCATTTTGCAATTCTTTTTTGATACTCCTTTTTTAGAAGTAATGGATATTGCCACTTGGGTTTTTGTTTGGGAAGCAGTAGATTTGTTTTTCATTGAAAGAAAAATATTAAAAATTCAGCAATTAAGAGATACTAAATTATTCAATGCTAAGGTTAGTTATCGAGATTTGAAGTAAGTTTCAATTATAAACAAAAATTGACATAATATAAAAGTATCTTAACTCGTAAAAAACTCGATAAAAAAGAGATTTTATAGACCTCTTTTCTTTTTAATTTGTCTATGATAAGATAATAAGGCAGTTTTTATAAGGAGTGAATTGAAAATGAATGTCTTATTCCTCATTACACCAAAAAGTAAAGTTGAGTATTTGCAAAATGATTTTTCTATTCGTCAGTCCTTAGAAAAAATGGACTATCATCATTATAGTGCAATCCCTTTATTAACAGAAACAGGCGAATACATTGGTGTAATCTCTGAAGGAGATATTTTATGGTATATTAAAAAACAAAATGATTTTTCACTTTTAAAAAGCGAAAAAGTTTCGATTAATGAAGTCCCTAGAAATAGAGAATATCTTGCTGCACATAGCAATACAACTATTGAAGAATTGTTTCCTATCATCTTGTCACAAAACTTTGTCCCGATTGTTGATGATAGAAATATTTTTATTGGTATTGTCACTCGAAAAGATATTTTAAATTTCTTTTATCAACATTTAACTGAAAAAGAAAAAGTTTTATAAAAAAGAAGAATTTGCCGAATTCTTCTTTTTAATTTTATTTAGAATGAAAGATTTGAATAAGTTCTTCAACAGTATAGTATTGAGCTCCATAAACTTCTTTTAAATATTTTAATCCACTCTTATAATCTTCTTCAGTAAATGCATCTGTAGCATCTGTAGCAACCACGACTTCATATCCTAAACAATATGCATCAGCTGAAGTATGGCGAACACACATATGTGTATGTAATCCCGTCATAATCACTGTTTCTACACCTAATTCTTTTAATAACAATTCCAAATCTGTTCTAAAAAAGCCACTATAACGACGTTTGGGAACTACATAGTCTTTTTCACATAATTCTAATTCAGGAATCACTTCTGCTCCTTTAGTTCCAGCAATTGCATGATCTCCCCATAACTTTAATTCATGGTCAATTCCTTTAATGTGCGCATCGTTGCAAAATATAACAGGAACATTACACAAACGAGCTTCTTTTAATAATTTTGCTGTTTGAGGAACTATCGCTAAACCTCTATCACATTTTAAAGCTCCAGTTACGAAATCATTTAACATATCCACGACTAAAATAGCCATTTTTTTCTTCATTTTTTCACTCCCTTTATTCTTTTTTATTATATCATTTTTTTTAATATTTTAAAGAAAAGAATAAAATTAAGATTGACATTTTTTATTATTAGATTTATATTTTTATTGTAGAGATAGCACTACTAAGTCCAAATAAGCATTTTGCTACTCTTTTAGAGTCAGTGTGGCTCCTTATCCTCTTTAGAGGATTTTTTTTATTTTAAAATATGTTATAATAAAATTACATTAATCGACATTGGGGGACACACAAATGAATAAAGACTATTATATTGGCCTAGATATCGGTACAAATTCGGTAGGTTGGGCAGTAGCAGACCAAGATTATAACTTATTAAGATTGAAAGGAACCCATGCATGGGGTGCACGCATTTTTAAAGAAGCGAGCAGCAAAAAAGATACTCGAAATTTTAGAAGTTCTAGAAGAAGATATGCAAGAAGAAAATATCGTATACAATTATTAAATCAATTGTTTGCTGAAGAAATCAACAAAATTGATTCAACATTTTTTATTCGTTTAGCTTATTCTTCTTACTGGGAAGAAGATAAAATAGATAAAGGAATTAGTAAAAGTTTACTTTTTAAAACTAGAGAAGAAGAAATTCTTTTTTATAAAAAATATAAAACCATTTGGCATTTAAGACAAAGTTTAATTAAAAATGAACAAGAAGCTTTCCAAGATCTTCGTTATGTTTATTTTGCCATCCATCACATAATAAAATATCGTGGAAACTTTTTACTTGAAGGAAACATTAATACAAACCAACTAAATGAAACTTATATAGAAGATTTAAATCATTTTTTAAAAGACAAATATATGGAATTAACAAAAGATGAATTTGAATCTTCATCTTCATTCATTTCAAAAGAACAAACAATTGATATAAAAAATATTTTATTAGATAAAAATAAAAATAGTAGAACAAAGAATAAAGAAATCAAAAAACTATTTTCATCTAATGATATTTTAGAACCTTATATTGATTTTTTTACTACCCTTGTTACAGGTGGCAAATTTCAATTAAAAAAATTAAATCTAGATTCTCCTATAGAAGGAGAAATTCAGTTAAGCAATCCTTCCTTTGAAGAAATGGAAGGGACATTAAAAGATGACTTCAAATTAGTGATGATTGCTAAGCAGATTTATGATTTTGTTAGTCTTCATGATATTTTACATGACAAAGAATTTCTTTCTGATGCAATGGTAGATTTTTATGATATTCATCAAAAAGATTTGAAAAAACTCAAAAATATAATCATTTCTATCGATAAAAATAAAGGTTTTAAAGATGAAAAAGAGCGTTTATATTATAAAATTTTTAAATGTAAAGAGACTATTAATTATAGTGCTTTTGTTCATAAAAATTCCAACGTACAACGACCTCCTATAGAAAAATTTAACACTGAAATCGCAAAAATTCTTTCCGAAAATCAAAGTTTTGTTCCTGCTAACAAAGAAAATGATTTTCAAGATTTATTAAAAAAAGCAAAAGACAAAGAATTATTAAAAACCATTTCCATTCAATCTACAAGTGTCATTCCTCATCAATTACATTTAAACGAATTAAGAATAATATTAACAAATGCGCAAAAATATTTTCCTTTTTTAAATAATATTAGCGAAAAATTAGAATTACTCTTTACTTTTAAAGTTCCTTATTATTATGGCCCATTAAATGACAAAAGTCCTTATTCCAATGTAAAAAGAACACAATATGCAACTGTTACCCCATGGAATTTTAAAGATATCATTGATGAAAATCAAACACGTGAAAAATTTATGAAAAAATTAACAAACACTTGTTTTCATTTAATGGGAGAAACTGTAATGCCAAAAAAAGCCTTGGCATATGAAGATTTTTTAATTTATAATCGGCTAAATACATTAATGGTAAATGGCAATTATTTATCAACACAGGATAAAAAACAATTTTATGAATATATTATTTCTCGTCCTAAAACAACCTTAGAACAATTAAAAAAAGAAATTGCAAAAAGAGAAAATTTGAATCTTTTGGATATCACTTTTTCTCATATTCAAGAAAACATTCCATTTGAAGCATCTTCTCATGCCGCTTTAATGAAATTTTTTGATGTTGAAAAAGAACAAAAGAAATTAGAAAAATTAATTACTTTAGCAACGATTTATGCGGATGATAAAAAGTCTTTTAAAATTTTATTAGAAAAAGAAAAGAATTTAACAGAAGAACAAAGAAAAGTTTTATTAAATTTACCGACTAAAAAATGGGCTCCTTTTTCATATAAATTGCTCAATGATATTTATTATCAAGATGATGCAGGAGTTATTTTTTCAATATTAGACATTATGAGACTAGAAAACAAAGATTTTCAGATGGTTCTTAACGATGAACAATATCATTTTAAAGACTTAATTTTACAAGAAAATGCACAAATTATGCAAAATAAAACGCCACAAGATTTAATTGATGAAAAATTAGAAACGGTTCCATCCAATGTTCAAAGAAGTATTCGTCAAACTTTATTAGTTATTGATGATATTATTAAAGCTGCCAACAATAAAATGCCACAAAAAATATTTATTGAAGTCACACGTTCAAATGATGATTCTAAAAAAGGAAAAGAAAGCATTTCAAGAGAAAAAGAATTAACGCAATTTATAGATGAACTTTTTAAAGACCCAGAAATAAATCAATTCCCAAATATGGACTTAGACAAATTACAAAAGGAACTTCAAGAATTGGATAAAATCAAATTAAAAGGAAAACATTTATATTTATATTTTAAACAATTAGGGATAGATCTTTACACTGGATTGCCAATTGATATCAATGAAGTATTGGATTCTACTAAATACGATTTGGATCATATTATTCCTCAATCCTTATTAAAAGATGATTCTTTGGATAATTTAGTTTTGGTCAATCGTAAAATTAACCAAAAAGAAAAAGGAAATCAATATCCACTTTCAGCCGAAATTCGCTCAAAAAATAAAAATTTATGGAAATATTTATTAAAGAAAAAAGCCATTAGTGATAAAAAATATGATCATTTAACTAGAAGCAGCGAAATTAAGCTAAATGAAATAGAAGATTTCGTTTCTCGACAAATCAATATCGTTAATTATTCAAATATTGTTATTCGAGACATTTTAAATATTAAATATCCAGATATAAAAGTTATTTTTTCAAAATCACAATATCCTTCTTTTATTAGAAAACATTTAAATATTGTTAAAAATCGTGATGTCAATGATGCTCATCATGCAGTAGATGCCTATCTTAATATCGTTTCTGGTAATATATTATCCACAACTTTTTCTAAAAAATATATTATTGAAACCTTTAATAAAATTAAATTTGATGATAAAAGAACATTTAATATGGAAAGCATTTTAGAAAACTATTTCAAAAAAGAACAAAATGTAAATAAAATAAAAACAAATTGTTTTAGAAGAGATGCATTAGTTACTTATAAATTAGATTATTATAGTAAAAATGGAGCATTTTATGAACAAACAAGATCTCCTAAATCTAAAAATTTGATTCCCATCACCTTCAAACCAGACAATGCTTTAAAAGACACTTCAAAGTATGGTGGATATTCTGATATAACTCAAGCATATTTATTAGCTGTTTCTTATCAAGAAGGAAAGAAATTTAAAAAAGCATTATTAAGAGTCCCCTATTTATACACAATAATGTATAAAAATAATTCCGATGAATTATTAAAAAAGATTATTAACAATCCCAAAGCAGAAAATGTCAAAATATTAAGAAAAATTCATTTAAATCAAAAAATTAAATTAAATAATGGTATTTATTTGATTTATACAAATAGTGAAAATAAAAATAAATACAAAATGGCTTATCAAAATTACATTGATAATAAATTTTTATTATATCTCCATCAAGCAAATAAACATTTCAATGATATAAGTGAACATTTAAATGAACAAACTTTTATTATCAATTCAAAAAATGATGAATTTTTAATTTCAAAAGAAAAAAATCGAGAATTTTTTACTTATTTGCTAAATAAAACAAAGAATAAAGTATATAATACTTGCAATTACATTGTAAAAGCTAGAGAAACCAATATAGAAGTTTTCGAAAAATTGAATTTAAAAGAACAAATTGATGTTCTTAATCAATGGATTAAAATGATGTCTCGAGATTGTGAAAAAGTAACATTAAACAAAAAATTTAATAATCTAATTGAATGCAAATTGATTTTAACTAAAAACATTAATCCAAATAATACAATAACTATTATTTATGAATCACCTACTGGACTATTTAAACATGAGGTTAAAATTTAAAAATGGGATTTCGTACAGTAATTGTTACATCTCATAGTAAATTAGAATATTCTTTAAATTATTTGGTCTATAAAACTGTTGATGAAATCAAAAGAATACACATACACGAAATCCATACATTAATAATAGAATCTACTGCTGTTTCTATTACTTCAGCCTTATTGGCTGAATTAATCAAGCAAAAAGTAAAAGTAATTTTTTGCGATGATAAAAAAAATCCATCTTCTGAATTGGTTCCTTATTATGGTGATTGTATCTCATACAAAAGAATTACAGAACAAATCAACTGGAAAGAACTAAACAAAAAAATGATATGGCAATGTATTATTCAAGAAAAAATTAAACAACAAGCAAAAGTTCTAAATAAAAAATACCCTCATGATGCTATTATTCTTTTTAATTATTCTAATGAGGTTCAATTAGATGATGAAACAAATCGAGAAGGTCATGCGGCAAAATTTTATTTTAATCGATTATTTGGGGAAAAATTTAGCAGAAGTAGTTCAGATAAAATCAATGATTTTTTAAACTATGGTTATACCTTGATTTTATCTCAGTTTGATCGTTTTATCGTTTCTAAAGGGTATTTAACACAACTTGGAATACACCATAAAAATCCTTTTAATCCATTTAACTTATCTTGCGATTTAATGGAACCCTTTCGACCTATCATTGACTTACAGGTTTTAACATTAAATGAAGAAAATTTTAAAAATGAACTAATATCTTTTTTACATCATGAAGTTTTAATCAATGGACAAAGACAAACTTTAATTAATGCAATACAAATTTATTCTAGTTCCATCTTTTCTGCATTAAATACAGGAAAAATGGATGGAATTAAATTTATTGAATCTTATGAGTAATGTTTTTATGAGAATGATTTTATTTTTTGATTTGCCTTCTGTAAGTAAAAAAGATATTCGTGAATATACTAAATTTGTCAAAACACTTAAAAAAAATGGATTTATAAAAATGCAGGAAAGCGTTTATACAAAATTAGCTTTAAATCCTTCTAGTGTAAATTCGTGTATGATTGAATTAAAAAAGAATCTTCCAATAGAAGGAATGATTTCTGTTTTAACTTTAACAGAAACTCAGTTTTCTTCAATTGAACATTTAATGGGTGAAATAAAAACAGACGTCATTATAACAGAAGAAAAGGTGATTCGTTTATGAGTTTCTTATGCATTCATCCTTTTCATATTTGTTTAAATTTTGAACAACTATCACATCATTTATTAATTATTGAAAATAAAAAAATGTTATATTCTTTTTTAAAAGACATGAAAAATGGTGGATGTGATAAAGACTATTTTGAAATTTGGGATGATAAAAACAAAAAATTAAAAAACGGAGACTATATTGATTTCAATTTATCTTTATTTTATATAGAGATAAACAATAAAAAAAATCTAAATGCTTTAATAAGAATTTTAAAAAATTCTTGTTTTGATTTATTAGAGTGTTTTTCAAAAAATATAACTTTAAAAATAACCGAAACTTTTAACAATTTAAAACTTGAATCTCCAATAGAAATTATTTCTGATATCGATGTAACTGATGATGATTTTTTTAAACTAGTAAATTTATCTATTGCAGAAAATGACGACTCTATTTTAGAAAGAATTTATAATTATATTAAGGTTTCTTTTGAATTAAGAAACATTAGAATTTTTGTATTTTATAATCTTTATTCCTTGTTAGACAATAATGAAATAGAAAACTTATTGAAAAGTTGTACTTATTTAAACGTAAGAATAATAAATGTGGAACCTTCTAATATTCAAAATCATTGTTTTGAAACAAAAAAAATTTTGGATAAGGACATTTGCTTATTGGAATCAAACCAGTTATAATTAAATTAAAGATTGCATTACTTAACCTTATTTGAGGTTTGGGAGTAGTGCTATCTTTATCTACTTTCAAACGGTATGACTCGCAAGTAGATACTATTATTAGTTTGGGAGTAGTGCTATCTTTATCTACTTTCAAACTTTTCGCTGCATTGGTCATTAACGACCATAGTTTGGGAGTAGTGCTATCTTTATCTACTTTCAAACTGAAGACGGCACTTTCGGATATATCGAAGAGTTTGGGAGTAGTGCTATCTTTATCTACTTTCAAACTGCTAAGGTTGGAGCGGTTGGATTGGCATGTTTGGGAGTAGTGCTATCTTTATCTACTTTCAAACATTGTATATAACAACAAACGACCTAGACACGTTTGGGAGTAGTGCTATCTTTATCTACTTTCAAACACGACCGCATATTTTAGCACGTTCGTACAAGTTTGGGAGTAGTGCTATCTTTATCTACTTTCAAACAAAATCTCTATAATGGTATATTACATAGTTGTTTGGGAGTAGTGCTATCTTTATCTACTTTCAAACCGGAACTGTCTTTGAATAGTGTTTCAACACGTTTGGGAGTAGTGCTATCTTTATCTACTTTCAAACATACAAATAAAAGTTAGATAATGAATACTTGTTTGGGAGTAGTGCTATCTTTATCTACTTTCAAACATAACAAATGTAATCTCGGTTAAATGGGATGTTTGGGAGTAGTGCTATCTTTATCTACTTTCAAACAAAGCAACGACAGCACTTACGAAACGAGCAGTTTGGGAGTAGTGCTATCTTTATCTACTTTCAAACTTTAGATACTGAGGGTAATGTATCAACCTTGTTTGGGAGTAGTGCTATCTTTATCTACTTTCAAACCGAAAATGGTACTTATGGATATACAGAAGAGTTTGGGAGTAGTGCTATCTTTATCTACTTTCAAACCTACTCTTTTGTTATAATTCGCTAAAATATGTTTGGGAGTAGTGCTATCTTTATCTACTTTCAAACTTAGCGGTGTTGTAGGTACTTATGACAGCAGTTTGGGAGTAGTGCTATCTTTATCTACTTTCAAACTATGACGGCGATAAAATATTAATTATTGACGTTTGGGAGTAGTGCTATCTTTATCTACTTTCAAACTTATATAAGTTCAAGGACTAACACTTGCACGTTTGGGAGTAGTGCTATCTTTATCTACTTTCAAACGTAAGTCAATGGGCATTCGCGTTTCTTGTCGTTTGGGAGTAGTGCTATCTTTATCTACTTTCAAACGTAAGTCAATGGGCATTCGCGTTTCTTGTCGTTTGGGAGTAGTGCTATCTTTATCTACTTTCAAACTCACACATTATACATATACAAATATATATAGTTTGGGAGTAGTGCTATCTTTATCTACTTTCAAACTTAACGCTATTAAACCCAATAATAAGATACGTTTGGGAGTAGTGCTATCTTTATCTACTTTCAAACGCAAAGAAAACTTAGAACGACCAATGGACAGTTTGGGAGTAGTGCTATCTTTATCTACTTTCAAACAAAGGCTTACGATACGTATTGTTATAGTGAGTTTGGGAGTAGTGCTATCTTTATCTACTTTCAAACAAAGTTGGACTATACATATCAAGAGGAGAGGTTTGGGAGTAGTGCTATCTTTATCTACTTTCAAACTAATGAGCATTCATAATCTTATTACCGCTAGTTTGGGAGTAGTGCTATCTTTATCTACTTTCAAACAGCAATGAAAGCCTTTGATACTTTAAATTGGTTTGGGAGTAGTGCTATCTAAACATCAATATCAATTTGATGTTTTTTTCATATTTTTTATAAAAAATGATATAATAAAATTAAGAATTCATCTCGTTTTTAAGAAAGGAGAAGAATATGTTTGTAAAAAACTCAACAGGAATACTCAAACAAGTTTTAATGTCAAATCCCCAATTTTTATCCATTGAACCTATCAACGTAATTTCAGAGCATTTTAAGAATCACAAATTAGATAAAAAAAAGATTGAAGAAGAATTTAACTTATTAGTCCAAACTTACAAAAATCTTGGAATTGAAGTTTTTTTTCTTCCACCAAATAAAGAATATCCTGATTCCGTCTTCGCACGCGATTTTGGCGCTTGCTTAAAAGATGGATATATTTTAGGAAAATTTAAACATGAATATCGAAAAAATGAAAGAAAAGCATATGAAAAAAGAATGCAAGAACTAAATATCCCACAACTACTTAAAATTCATGATGGCTTTTTTGAAGGTGGAGATTTTTTCATGTTAGATGAAAAAACGATTGTTATTGGTATTTTAGAAAGAACAAATAAAAAAGGATACTTAGAAATCAAAGAACATTTAAAAAAAGATTACGAAGTTCTTTTTGTAAAATCAAAACCTGAATTTTTACATTTAGATATGTGCTTTAATTTAATTGATGATCATCTGGCCTTAATCTATAAAGAAGGATTTGACCAAACATTTCTTAACGAATTAAAAAAACGAAAAATAGAACTTATAGAATTAAATAAAGAACAAATTTTTCAACACGGATTAAATGTTCAAACACTAGGAAATAAAAAAGTGTTAGCTTTAAAAAAGAATCATGAAATCAATTTAAAAATAATCGAAAAAGGTTATGAAGTCATTGAATTAGATATCACAGAAATTCTAAAATGTGGTGGTGGAATTCATTGCATGACTTTTCCTTTAAAAAGAATATAAAACTTATATTCTTTTTTTTTGAAAAAAAATAATGCTTGTATAAACTACTTTTTTTTGATATTTTTAAAAAAAAGAGGGGACATAAAAAATGAAACAACAAAAAGTAAAACAAAACGATTGTACTTTTGTTACCAAATTAACCTATGGCTTAGGTGAATTTCCTGGGACACTAATCGTTTCAATTATTAATTTTTTATTGATGAATTTTTTAACAGATTACTTAAAAATTAGTCCGATATGGGCTGGAGTAATCACTTTTATTGGCATTGTATTTGACGCCATTACAGACCCATGGGCTGGATATTTAAGCGATAATTCTACTTCTAAATGGGGAAGACGCAGAAGTTTTATGCTAAAATTTACCGTTCCATTGGGAATCTCTGTTTTATTATTATTTTGTATTCCACAACTAGTTGTTCAATCTTCAGAATTTTTAAAGGTTTTAGTTGTTTTAGTACTATATCTACTTTATACATTATTAATAACATTATATAAAACACCTTATGGTGCAATTGCATCTGATTTAACGAAAGACTATGACACCCGTACTTCCTTAGCAGCGTTTCGTACAACCTTCATTGTCATTGCTACTTTAGCATCTGTCATTCTTCCTGATTTATTAGGATTATCAAAAATCACCCCAAATAGTGGCAATGCTTTCTTTAAAATGGGATTAATTATGTGTATTTTAATTATCGTGTTTGGTTTAATATCTGGTTTTTTCTTAAAAGAAAAAAATGTTGAACATGTAAAACAAAAATATTCTTTTAAAAAATATTTTATTGATTCTTTAAAAATTAAACCTTTCCGACAAGTTTGCTTTAATTTTTTATTTACCAATCTTTGCATTACTACCATTAATATGGCCTTAATCTATTTTTTAAATTATTATGTTGAGTTACCCAAATTATTTACACCTATTGCAGGTGGAGTTGTCATTTTAGCAATGCTTTTCATTCCTTTATTTAGTAAACTTTGCAAAATCAAAAGTAAAAATTTTACACAAAATTTAGCATCAATTTGCATGATTATTGGACTTATTCTTTTAATCTTTATTCCTCGATTAGGGTTAGATTATCATGATGGATTAACAACTGTTGAAACCAGCATGGTTGCTTCTTTAAAAGCATTTCCATGGTATGCTTATATTGGCGTAATATTAATTGCTTTTGGCTTTGGCGCTTTTGAAATGATTCCATATTCATTAATGCCTGATGCTATTGATTTTTGTATTGATAAAGAGCATAAAGATGAAGGAGCATATTATGGAGTTGTTTCTTTTGTATTCAAAGTTGGAAAAAGTTTGCCTAGTTTATTTTTAGGCTTTATTTTACAAATTTGTCATTATCAAGAACCTAATTTTGATGAAAGTTTAATCAATGTTGTTCAAACACAAACAGATTTAGCAAGATTTGGCATAGCTTTAGTCTTTATTGGTTTACCTATCTTATTTGCTGTTGCTTCTATCTTAACCATGAGAAAATATAATATCACTAGAGATAAATTAGAATTAAAAAATCAAGAATTACAAGGAGAAAATAAAAATGAAAACAATGTTTAAAAATGGTTTAATTGTAAATGGGAAAAATGAACCTGCTTTTATCGGCAATATTATCATTGAAGATGAAAAAATAATAAAAATTACCAAAGATCCTCTACCTGATTTTTTAGGAACAGTTATTGACTGCACAAATCAAGTTATTGCTCCGGGATTTATTGATGCTCATTCTCACAACGATTGGTCGGTATTTAAAGATAATCGGGTTGAATTTGCAATTCCTTTAGTCGGGCAAGGAATTACAACCGTTGTAACCGGAAATTGTGGTTTTTCTGCAACAGGATATGATCCTAATGGTAAACATGTCGATACAATCGGTTCAGATAGTTTTTCGTTAGACAAAAAGCATGAAATTCCAGATTTTAAAAAGTGGATGGAGTATTTAGATGACCATACTCCACTCAATGTCGCTACTTATATCGGTCATGGAAGTGTTCGCAGTTCGATTAACGGTCTTACAAAAAAAGAAATGACTGCAGAAGATTACAAAAAAATGCTAGATTTATTGGAATATGCTTTACAAAATGGAGCTGTTGGAGTTTCTGTAGGATTAATGTATCGACCGGGTATTTTCGTTGATAAAGAAGAATTATACGATATTGGCAAACTTTGTAAAAAATACAATAAAACCATGGCTTTCCACGCCAGAGCTAATTCAGCTGTTTCTATGGGTTATAAATCTCTTTTAGGACGTCCTCATTTATTAAGAGCAATTGATGAAATCGTGAATATTGGTAAAACCACAGGTTGTAAAATCCAAAATTCTCATCTCATCTTCGTCGGTAAAAAATCGTGGAAATGTGTTGATGAATCTTTAAAATTATTGCATCAGTTAAATGACCAAGGGATTCCTACTGCCTTTGATATGTATTCCTATCCTTTAGGAGCATCTACTATTACTGTTATTTTACCAAAATGGTATCAACGCTTACCTATTGAAAAAAGAAATCGATTCTTTTCAAAATTACGTTTAAGTATTGAAATTTTTATTACTAAAAAATTATTAGGTTTTGACTTTGATGACATTGAAATCGCTTATGTAAATGAAAAAAAAGAATTCATCGGAAAAACAATTGCTGAAATTGCAAAAGAAAAGAAACAAAGTAAATTAAAAACCTATTTAGAAATTTGTAACCAAAACCAATTCCAAGGAAGAGTTTATATGTATCGCTATTATAACAATCAAATCATAGAAAAATTGGCAAAAGATGATTTATCTATGTTCATGACCGATGCTTGGTATCAAACAGAAGGAATTCAAAATCCAGCAGTTTATAATTGCTTCCCAAAATTTTTACGTCTTACTCGAGAAAATAAACTTCATTCATTAGAAGAAACCATTTATAAAATGACGGGAAAAATTGCTTCGCAGTTCCAATTGCCACAAAGAGGAACATTGGAAGAAGGAAACTATGCTGACATCACGATCTTCAATTTTAATGAAATCAAAGAAAATGAACAAGGTGATCAACATCCTGAAGGAATTAATCATGTCTTTATTAATGGAAAACACGTGTATCATCAAAAACAATTTAACAAATCACTTTTAGCAAATTCTGGGAAAGGAATACACGTAAAGTAAAAACATCCATCAAAAGGATGTTTTTTTATTACAAAAGATGTTAAAAAAAGTTATTTTGATTTAATTGAAAATGCGTTATAATATAGATTAAATAATTTTAAAAAGGAGAAATGAACATGAAACAAAAATCTTTACTTCTTTGTGGAATTCTTTGTTTAGTATCATTGACTGCTTGTGATGAAACAAACAACTCCACTTCTTCCACAACTTCGGATTCGCCATTACCTCAAATAAATGTATTAGAACAATTCAAACAATCATTTAATCTTCAAACAACGATTCAAACCCAAGATAGCACTGGTACTATTTCCCAATCATATGCTACTTTTGTTGGAGAGGATTATTACACTTTTTTCAGTTATGCTGCTAATCTTAGCGATATTACTAGAAGTCTTTATTTTGAAAAAGGAGATAACAATGAAGTGATTCGTAAATCCATCTCTATTCAAAATACAATTGTTAATACAATTCAAACAGATATGACTTGGACAATTTCTCCTTATAGTAATCCACTTGGGTATTTTGATTTAGAAATCATTTCAGATGGTGAATATGATTTAATGGAAGCAACTTCTATAGCAAACATTCAAAAATGGAATGGAATGATAAGTGGTCAATTAACCGGCACTTTAACACCTATTGAAGCAACATTTAACTTATCTAATGACATTCTATCCTATCATTCTAAGTACTCTAATAATGGAATTACTTTAACATTAGATTCTACTTTTAAAAATAAAGAGGAAGAAGAGGAAAAGAAAATTAAGGTTTATGAAACAACAGCAGACAGCCAAAAATTAGATGCATTATTTGAAAAATTAAAATTAAATAATTACACAGTCGAAACAAAAGAAAATGATAATATAATAGAAACGATTTTTGTAGATAAAAACCAAATATATTCAAGAAATTCTTCAAATAACATGGGTTATCTTCAAACAGATACAGGATATCTTTCTTTATTAGTTGATAAAAGTGAAACTAATGTTTCATTAAACTCTCAGTTTAATGAAGATTTTTCAAGTCTTTTGGCTAATTTTAACATCAGTGGAAAAGTTTTCAAGAAAAATGACAATAGTTTTACTCCTCAACCTGATATCAATAATGCAATTGAGGCCTTTCAATTAATAAAAGCAAAAGATTATTTAGTTAATAATGGTCTTACTTTAACTTATACTGATGCATCTCTTTCATTATCTTGCCAACCTATTTTAAACGATAACATATATGAAATTACCTTTAAAGAGATTGGTACAACCACAATTCCCGTTGATTTAACTAATTATAATTCCAAAACAAGTTGGGCAAATGAAGATGAAGAACTGGCTCAAGCAATTATCGAATTATTAGGTTCTCTTGATATTCTTCCCTACTTCGACACAGGACATGGTTGGAATTATTTTGATTATTCAGCTGATGATTATTTAGAGATATGTTCAGAAGGAGATGAGGCTATTGGAGGAATGCCCGAAGAAGAAGCAGCGCAATTAAAATTAGAATACGCTCAAATTTTAAAAGATGTTGGATATCGTAAAATGACAAGTGAAGAAATCGAAAATTTAAGTTTCTATTATTGTGAAGATCCTGATGCACAACAAGTCTATGACTTAGGAAATGGATTTGCTTGTGAAGTATATGATAGTTATGCCGATTCGTGGGGAATGGGAATTGGCTTATATATTCAAAAAATAGAATTATAAAAAAGCAGTCTTCAAAACTGCTTTTTTTAAATGTGATGATAAAGATTAAGTGTCCAGGTAATAATCATTATCAAAAAAGAAAAACTAATAAATAACTTTTGATGATGAAAAACAAATTGTAAAAATTGTGTATTTTTTTAAATAAAATTAAAATTATCCAAAATACTGCAAAAATAGCAAAACAAATCCCCAAAATGTTATAATAAAGACTTTTTTTAAAGTCCCCTTTTAATAGACATAAAATTGATCTAGTCAAACCACATCCAGGACAAGGAATAGAAAAAAGAATTTTCATAGGACAAATTTTAATATTTAAAATATAAAACAAAACGGCTAAAACACCGACAATAACAATTATTTTATAATTTTTCAATTTTATAATATCATTGAAATGGTAGCTAAATTATGTTGTTTTACTTTTTTAGAAATTGTAAACCAATCCACAATAGTTAAAATTCCACAACAACCAGCAGTTAATAATTTTAAAACACCTATTCCAATATCTCCAATCATAAATCGATCAATTCCTAAAGATCCTAAAAAAATAGAGACTAATAAGATTGTCGTTGGCTCTTTTAAATCACAAGATTGCAATGTAATTAACAAATCATCACTAGCATTTTCTAACTTTTGGCGCAAAATAGGAATTGCTGAAGGTTCAAAATATTTTGCATTTGTCGTCAAATATAAGTCCACTTTATTTTTTTCCATGTCATTTCCCTCCGAACTCACTTTTCTAGACTAAGTATATACCCCCCCGCTTTGTCAATGAATTTTTACATTTTTTTATTTTTTATCTTCATTTTTGACAAAAGTGAACTCTTTGAGGAACTTCTATTTGATTTTTTTATAAATTATAAGGAACACAAAACATCTTTGGCATTGGTTTTGGGATTAACTTTTTCTTCTGCTCCAATAATGATGCCTTGTTCATCTATAATATAGGTGGTTCGAACTACTCCCATATAGGTTTTTCCATATAACTTTTTTTCTTTCCACACATCATATTTTTTAATTGTTTCCGTTGTAGGGTCAGATAATAAAATAAACGGAAAATCATATTTTTCTTGAAATTGTTGATGACTTTTTAAAGGATCTTTTGATATTCCAATGACAACGACATTCTTTTTTTGAAAATCTGAGTATAACTCTTTAAATGCTAATGCCTGTGTTGTACAACCAGACGTATTATTTTTAGGATAAAAATACAAAACGACTTTTTTCCCTCTGAATTGAGAAAGACTAAAACTTTCTTCTGCATAATTTTTTAAACAAAAATCAGGTGCGATAGTATTGATTTTTAACATTTCTTTTTCTCCTCTCTTATAAAAATAAATGTATCTTGTGAAGATAGTTCTTCACAAAATCGATAACCTAATAAAGAAAATTGCTTTATTTCTTCAACTTCTTGAATATTTTTCTCTGCTAGATATTGAATCATTGTCCCTCTTGCAATTTTTAAATACGCTGTTTTTTGCTTTAACTTTCCATTTTTATGTTCGTAAAATAAGATTGTAATGAGTTTTTGATGCTTTTTTATATAAGGAGAGACCATTTTGCTATACTCATTAGAACATAAATTAACCACAATCTTCTCATCTTTATAAAGTTCTTGATAAAAACGATCTTGCCAAAAATCATATAAAGAAGTAAAAGAATCACTAATAAAAGGATTAACCATTTCTAATCTATAAGGTTTAATTCCATCTAATGCTCTTAAAACTCCATAAAAAGCTGACAAAATAAAGACATTCTTCTTAACATATTCCCATTGCTTATCAGTAAAAGTTAAAGGACTCATCGCTGAATATTGAAGGCCATGATAACTTAAAATAGCAGGAGTTAATTGTGTATCAAAATCAAAATTCTGATAATTTAAAAAATGTTTATATACAATTTGGTCATTTGCTTGCAACACTTCTTTTAATTCTTCGTAATTCAATTTTTTGATATAAGAATACAATATTTTTGCTTCTTTTAAAAATACTGGCTTTGTAACTGAAAAATCGTCATCACAACGAATCCTCATATTCTTAGCTGGAGAGATAATAATTTTCATTTTTTTCCTCCTTTATATTCAGTATACCAATTTTCGTTTCTTTTTTACATTTTCTTTTCGATATAACGTTGCAAAGATATTAAAAAAATGATATTCTTTATTTGAGACAAGAAGAAAAGAGGCATGTTATGGAAAAGCTTAAATCCTGTATCAGTTATGTCATTGCTGGTTTAATGGGACTGATTACCATTTTAGGTATGTTTATTTCTACCATGGGGTATTTCACCAATGAGACAATTAATTTTGATCCTGCTATTTCTAAAAATGAAGCGAGAAAAATTTTTCATAGTATAGGAAATGGGTTTACAGGAATTAATTTTACACAAGGAACTGGAATGGTTTTTCAATCTATTTTTCAAATTCTATTAATCATAGGTTCTTTAATTTTAATTGCTTTAGCTGTTTTTCAAACTTTAAAAACATTTAATGTAATTAAAGAAGATGCACTTTTCAATCAACGAGTTGCAAGAAAAATTTTAGAAATTGTATCTTGGCTTGTATTATTATTTTCTTTAGTTGTCTTTATTGAATACATTGTTTGTGCTAAGAAATTGAATTATTCAATCGGTTTTGGTTCTGTCTTCAATTTTATTGTGATTTTGTTGCTCATTTTTGGAAGAAAGATATTAGAGTCAAAATTAAATATTAATTCATTAATGTATCTTCAAAAAAAGCATTAGAAATTCTAATGTTTTTTTCTATTATCGCTATCTAAATAACTATTTTATTTTTTAATAAAAAGAGTATAATTAACGTATAAGAAAGAGGTTAGAGGTTTATTATGAAAACAGAAAATTATTCCATTATTGAATTGCTACATCTCAGTTTTGTTTTACGCGATTCATTAGAATATTGCCATGAACCATTAAAATTAAAAGAAAACGCTTTTGAAAGTCGCCAAAAAATGGTACAACAATTACTAGAAAAAAATCATTTTATCGCTAAATTTTTAGTTGAAAATCCAAATGAAGCTGGAAAAAAATATTATGAAAC